>OLSE01000505.1_pt1 | contig 47273 bp, 37 predicted proteins | sample 1673191 | NCBI WGS metagenome assembly OLSE01 (sample SAMEA3136764, study PRJEB25190) | human gut metagenome | biome: human gut; feature: human-associated habitat; material: faeces | place: Austria | collected 2013
TACGATTCACGTCCTGCCTCTATTGCTTTTTTGAATGCCTGTGCCATTTTCGGCACGTCACCGGCTGTCGCAATCGCCGTATTTGCCATAACTGCCGCCGCGCCCATTTCCATTGCCTCACAAGCCTGTGACGGTCTGCCTATACCTGCATCAACAATAATCGGCAAATCGATTTCGTCAATAAGAATTTTTATAAATTCCTTTGTGCAAAGTCCTTTGTTTGACCCTATCGGTGAGCCTAACGGCATTATACAAGCCGCACCCGCATTTTGTAAATCTCTCGCAAAATTCAAATCTGGATACATATACGGCATTACAACAAATCCTTCTTTCGCAAGAATTTCAGTCGCTTTCAAAGTTTCGTAATTGTCAGGCAAAAGATATTTAGTGTCCCTTATCGCCTCAATTTTTATAAAGTCACCGCAGCCTGTTTCTCTTGCAAGTCTTGCAATTCTTACTGCCTCATCGGCATTTCTCGCACCGGAGGTATTCGGCAAAAGCGTTACGCCCTTTGGTATGTAATCAAGTATATTCGCAACGTCACCGCCTGCGGCACGTCTTAGGGCAAGAGTTATAATCTCCGCTCCGGCATTTTCAACCGCCGCTTTTATAAGTTCAAGCGAATACTTTCCCGAGCCCAAAATAAATCGTGATGTAAATTCGTGTCCGTTTAAAATTAATTTATCTTCTTTGTTCATTTATTAAACCTCTTTCTCTCCTATTAAAAGTCTTAAAATCATATTTGCCTCATGTGCGGCACATATTGCCACTCTCGGTGCGGCAAGTGCAAGTCCGTCATTCATATCGCTTTTAGTGTCCCCACACAAATAAAATCTGTCGTTTATTTTTCGCGTAACAATTGAACTGCCGAACCCCGCCATACCGGAACCCGATACAATTTTAGTGTCCCCACATTCAGACAAGATACTGTTTACAAGCATTGCTTTGTTTTCAGCCTTATCAAAAGCCTCACACACTATTTTATATCCGCCGAATATTTCAGCGGCATTATCTTCGTTTACTTTAACGCATTGCGACGTTATTTCGATAAACGGATTAAACCTTTTAATATTTTTTGTAAGTGCGTCTGTTTTCAGTGTTCCCAAATCTGCTATATCGTACTGTTGCCTGTTCAGGTTTGTAATATCCACTTTGTCAAAATCCACAAGGTGCAAATGTCCCACACCTGCTCTTGCAAGATACATTGCAATATTTGAGCCGAGTCCGCCAAGACCGGCTATTGCAACAGACGAATGACTTAATATATTGTGTATTCTTTCGCCGTGACGCTGTTTTAAGGCATTTTCGTATTCTTCAAAAGTAATCATAAATCAACCGCCTCCCACAAAGCTCACAACTTCAATTTTATCACCGTCATTCAAAACGGTTTTATCATAATCAGACTTTTTGATTATTTCGCCGTTAATTTCAACCGCTATTCTGTCACGTCTGAAACCGCCGTTTTCAAGCAAGACGCTAAGACTTTTGCAGTTTTCCGTTTCTTTACCGTTCACATTAATCATAAAAAACAACCTCCTTTTTTTATTTTAAAAACAAAAAAGGTTACACAAAGAAGTACTACACCCTGTAAGGTGGTGTACCCCTTTGTGTAACCTTAGGTTTCACTTTGTTTGATATTTTAGCACAAATCAATGATATTGTCAAGCATTACTTTTCTTGTATTCAAGCAGTAAATTACGAAGTTTTGCCGCTTGCTTTGCACTGTTTTCCGCAAAATCATAAAAAGCCTGTTTTGCCTTGTCATTGTCCTCCGTCAAATCGGCATAGCTCTGAAAATCTCTTACCGCCTCCATAGAATTTTCCCACGCCCTTAATAACCTGTCATACGTTGTTATTTTAATCTGTCTGTGACACATATGCTATCTCCTTTCGATTACATTATAGTTTATTATAACCGAAAAAGAAATATTTTAAGACAAAACCGTAACGGTTTTGTCTACTTTGTTCTTGGGTGTTTGATGGCGTATCGGAAAGACATCCGACGCTCGCAGAGCGGTTTTGCCATAGGCAAAACTACTGAAAAAGCTAACCTCATTAAAAATCATTTCTGCCGACATGTGCGGCAGAAATGGCTTAAAATCTAAAGTTTCGACTTTGGAGGAACTTTACGATTTTTTCTCTGAAAACACTCAAAAATTACATCACAAGATGTGATTTTTGGAGCTGTCGACATTTTGTCGACAGGCTCACATCTTATATTTCCGGTGCAAGATAATTCTTCTTTGCAAGTGCCTTTTCAATAAGGTCAAGTGTTTCCTCACTGTCGGCTTTTACTGTATGATAGTGATACCCCGATGTGATATTCATAAGTGCCGATGATTTACCGCTGACAAGTCCGTCTATACATTGCTGAACATTTCTTCTTGACGCGACATTAAGTTTAGCCTCGATTTTTCCGTAAACTCTGTGCCACACAAACACATCAACAACCGTTCCGCCTATATCGACAATCGTTGTAAGCTCATCTTCCGTTTGGTCGTTCGTATGATATACCTTAAACACTCTTGTATGTGCCGCCACATCATTTATCACATATCCCTTGTTGGTAGATAAAATTTCATATCCTGCCGCCTTTAAAAGTGCTATATCCTGTACGATAACCTGTCTTGAAACGTCAAGTTCTTTTGCAAGCATACTTCCTGACATTGCTTCATCATTTGTGGTTATAAGTCTTACAATTTCCTGTCGTCTTTCGACTGCGTTCATATTAAGTCCCACAACCTTTCTTTAAATTGCGTGAAGATTTTTTAATGACAAATCAAGAATCGGTGACGAATGAGTAAGCGCACCGCTTGAAATATAGTCAACTCCTATATCAACAAGTCTTTCAACATTTTCCTTTGTCACGTTGCCGCTGCACTCCGTTTCAGCTTTTCCGCTGACAAGTTTAACAGCCTCTTTCATATCTTCAACGCTCATATTATCAAGCATTATTATATCCGCACCTGCGTCAAGCGCCTCTTTAAGCATATCAAGATTTTCAACTTCAATTTCAATCTTTCTTACAAACGGTGCATATTCCTTTGCCATTTGTACAGCCTCTTTAACTCCGCCTGCGGCACCGATATGATTGTCCTTTAAAAGTATTCCGTCACTCAGATTATATCTGTGGTTATATCCGCCGCCTACTTTTACCGCGTATTTTTCAAATACACGCATATTCGGTGTGGTTTTTCTTGTATCAAGAAGTTTTGTTTTACTGCCTTTTAAAAGATCGGCTATTGAACGTGTATATGTCGCAATACCGCTCATTCTTTGAAGGTAGTTAAGTGCCGTTCTTTCGCCCGAAAGAAGCACGCGTATATCACCTCTTACAACACCGATTTTATCGCCGTTCTTTACGGTATCTCCGTCTTTTTTTGTAAAAGTAACTTCCGTTTTGCTGTCAAGCAATTCAAATGTTCTCTTAAAAACGTCAAGTCCTGCGATAACGCCGTCCTGCTTACAAATAAGCTCAACTTCACCAAGCTGATATTCACGCATTACCGAATTTGTTGTAATATCTTCACTTGTAATATCCTCTCTTAACGCACTCAAAATAAGCTCGTCCGCATTAAGCGCCATTGTTATATTATTCATGTTTCTTTCTCTCCCTTTCTATCTCTTCAAGAATTTCATCTTTGTACTTGTCTTCGTAATTCTTGTATAAATCCTTATCTATCGTAACTTCTCTGCCACTTGTCTTACTGTATGTTTCAATCATACGTTTTGCCGCACGTTTTGCAAAAACAAGGCTTTCAAGAAGTGAATTGCTTGCAAGACGATTTTTGCCGTGAACACCGTTGCACGCCGTTTCACCGACTGCATACAGTCTGTCCATTGACGTCTTGCTGTATTTATCAACGTCGATACCACCCATAAAATAATGCTGTGACGGCACAACAGGAATACATTCTTTTGTAACGTCATAACCTTCTTCAAGACAATGCTTGTATATATTTGGGAAATGGCTTTTTATCATCTCGGTAGGAATAGGCTTCATGGAAAGCCATACATAAGGCTTATTATCCTTTTTCATTTCCTCCTGTATTGCCTTTGCGACAACGTCACGAGGTAAAAGTTCATCAACAAATCGTTCCATATGTGAGTTGAAAAGCACCGCTCCCTCACCTCTGACAGATTCGGAAATAAGAAATCTTCTGCCTTTTTTTGTTGAATAAAGCGTTGTCGGGTGTATTTGAATGTAATCAATATTTTGAAGTTTTATATTGTGGTTAAGCGCTATCGCAAGCGAATCACCCGTAAGGTGTCTGTAATTTGTCGAGTGCTTGTAAAGACCGCCGATACCGCCTGTTGCAAACACTGTAAAATCAGCCTGAATATCAATATATTTGCCGTCCTTGCCGTAACCGATTATACCGAAACATTCATTGTTTTCTTCAATTATATCAACCATTGTGAAGTTTTCGATAATTGTTACGTTGTCAAGCTCCTTTACCGCCGTCAAAAGATGTGATGTAATTTCCTTACCTGTTATATCTTCGTGGAACAGTATTCTTGACGTAGAGTGTGCGCCCTCTTTTGTGTACGCAAATTCACCGTTTTCCTTTTCAAAACGCACTCCGTATCCTACAAGGTCATTTATAACATCCCTTGATGAACGAATCATTATATCAACCGATTCTTTGTTGTTCTCATAGTGACCGGCACGCATTGTGTCCTCAAAATAACTGTCATAATCGTTTTCGTCTTTCAAAACGCATATTCCGCCCTGTGCCAAAAACGAATCGCTTTTATCATCGTCAGCCTTTGTCACCATTACTATTTTTTTATCACGAGGAAGATTAAGCGCACAATAAAGTCCGCTAATGCCTGTTCCTACGATGACTATATCTGTTTTCATATGTATTCTCCTTATTTTGCCATTTCAAGCATTTTGTCAAGTGGCACAAGTGACTTTAATCTTGTTTCGTCGCTTACATGCACTTCGTTTTCACCTGTTTTTAAAACGTGACAGACTTTTTCGACTGTGTTTAGTTTCATATTAGGGCAAAAATGTTTTGTACCTGCAAAGTAGAATTTCTTATTCGGATTTTTTGTTCTAAGCTCATAGCCTACTCCGCTTTCTGTACAGATTATAAATTCTTCATTGTCGCTTTCGGTTGCGTAATTTATGATACCGGACGTACTTCCTATGTAGTCTGCAAGGTCAAGCACTTCCTGTTTACATTCCGGATGTGCAAGCACAAGTGCCTTCGGATATTTTTCTTTTATAGCCTTTAGATTGTCGGCTGTCATTGAAACGTGAACATGGCAAAAACCTTTGTTTAGTATAATGTTCTTTTCAGGTATCTGTTTTGCAACGTGTCTTCCGAGATTTTCGTCAGGAATAAAGAAGATGTTTTTATTCGGCAATGATTTTACAATCTTAACCGCATTTGACGAAGTTACGCAAACATCACTGTGACACTTTAATTCGGCAGTTGAATTTATGTAACATACAACCGCAAGGTCATCATACTTTTCACGCATTTCTTCAATTTTTTCAACCTGTGCCATATGCGCCATAGGACAATCTGCCGACATATCCGGCATTAAAATAGTTTTGTTCGGGTTAAGAATTTTCGCACTTTCGCCCATAAACGACACACCGCAGAAAACAATAGTTTTTGCGTCAACCTCTCTTGCCACTTTTGCCAAATAGTAAGAGTCACCGATATAGTCAGCTATTTCCTGCACTTCATCATTAACATAATAATGAGCAAGAATTACAGCATTTTTCTCTTTCTTCAGTTGCTCGATTCCTTTTACAAGTTCATTCATAACATATAAACCCCTTATATAATTTATTTTTAACAGTATAGCACTTATCATTACACCTGTAAAGACACCTGTATAAACAATGTGAAAAACATACAAAAAAACGACAGTTTTTAACACTGTCGTTTGATGTATTCGTCAAATCTTTTTATATGATTTTCGGCTGATTTTATTATATTACCGTCTAATTTATAAGGTACTGCATTTAAAATACTTTTCAAAACTTCGTCAGTATCAATATTGTTCACATCATATATTTTACCGCTGTAACCTATTTCGTCAAGTGCATTTTTTGTCTTATCAGAATACGCAATCGGCACAACGGGTACGCCCATTCTTAGCGCAAGCATAGCAGAATGAAAACGTATTCCCAAAATTGCTCCGCAACGCTTAATATTTTTCAACATATCATTTATATCTTTGTATCGTATAATTTCGGTCATATGTTTATTTTTCATAATACCGTAAACTTGATTTGCCACCGAAACATCATCTTCCAAGCCTGTATTAAAACACAAAAGACAAACATTTCGGCCTGTTTCGTTAATAAACCTATCCGCAATCTCTGCCAACAAATTTATATCCGCACTATTATGCACGCTTATCCCAAGTGCATTTTCACTATGCACATTCGGTATCATTCCGTCACTTAACGACAGCACCATATCGGGATATTTTTCGCATTTTACGTTTGGTATATTCTTCGTTATATATTCGTACGAATATCTGTCACGCACCGTCACAAAATCATAGTCGCTTATTTGCTTTTGTATAACTTTTTCGGCAACGCGATTAATAAAACCACTTATATTGCAATTTATAACGGCTCTGTTTTTGGAATACCGTTTTTCACGGTACATATCACGCATACGATAAGCTATACCTTTGTTATTGTGTATCAAAAATCCCGAGCCTGTCACTTTTAAATAACAGTCAAAACCGCTTTTTTCTTCAGTATATTCGGCAATATCAAGTTTGGGAGATGTTATATACAGCTTATGTTCTTTAAGTCCGTCAGCCGCAAGATACAGCATAAGGTCATCGCCGAAATTACCGTCAATATATCCGTCAAGCAAAATCCTCAATCTTTTACTCATTCCTTAAACTTCCCATCTCCACGCATACAAAGACGCAACTTTCATTCGCCATCTTAGCGGAAAAATCAGCAATGCCAGGAAAAACGCCTTATGCTTGATACTGCATTTTCGTGTAAGTGCGGACTTTAAATATTTTCTGTAAACATGGCTTGTCATAACTCTGTATGCCGATTCATATGATAATTTTGCACATCGTCCTATATTATATGTAACAATCATTGACGCGGTAAATGACACCGCCTTTTTCATTTCAGGCTCTGCCTCTGCCATATAGTCAATGAACAAATCGCATATCGCCGCCAATCTTCGCTCGCCGTTGCTTACATTATGAAAATGACTTGTTTCATACTGATAGTAATTATAATAAGGCTCGGAAATAAAGCAAACTTTTTTTAAACAGCTAAGCATCTTTAAATTAAACATTAAGTCTTCTGAAAAATATTTCTTTGTATCGCAGAATTTCAAGTTATTTTCCTCAAGAAAGCTTCTTCGTATAAGTTTGTTACAAATTTCATAACTGTGATAGCACGTTGAAAAATATTTATCGGCATACTCGCCCTTATCCTCAACGATAACTGTCTTGTCCAGTGGTTTAAGCTGAATTTTTCTTGTTCTGTCGGGATATATGTCATATAAATTACACTGCACCATATCCGCATTTTCCGTTTCGGCTTTTTCATACATTTTTTCAAGCATACATTCCTCTATTGTATCGTCAGCGTCAACAAATGCAATATATTTACCGCTTGCAACAGACATTCCGTTATTTCTTGCATATCCTTGACCGTAATTAAGGTGAGAAATAATTTTTAATCTATCGTCATTTATACCTTTTAATACCTTCAAAGTGCTGTCGTCCGAACCGTCATTTACCGCTATCACTTCGATGTTGGCAAGCGTTTGATTAAGCACGCTGTTTATACATCTTCCTACTGTTTTTTCACAATTATATACAGGTATTATCACACTAACTGCTGTTTCCATACTTTCCTCCGTTCCCGTTTGTTCTATTAATAATATCATAAACATATTTTTTTGTAAATACTTATGATTGACTGTAACCGTTAAAAATGATATACTTAATAAAGTGTTGACACAAACTGTCAATAGCAAAATCATATGTAAAGGAGAACGTGAATGAGCATATTACTTAGTATTATCGTACCTGTCTACAATGTAGGTTCTTTTCTGCCTAAATGTATCAACAGCATTATTTCACAAACCTTTACCGATTTTGAACTTATACTTGTAGATGACGGTTCAACGGACAACAGCGTTGAAATATGTGACGCCGCCGCAAAAAAAGACAGTCGTGTACGAGTTATTCATAAAGAAAACGGCGGCGTTGTCAGTGCAAGAAAAGCAGGGCTTTCCGTTGCGGTCGGCAAATATGCAGGCTATGTTGACGGTGACGATTGGATTGACGAGCATATGTACGAACATATGGTTAATGCAATGGAAAAATATAATTGCGATATGGTTATGTGTGACGTTGAACACGAAAACAAGTCCGTTCCGTTTTCTTCCGGCAGCACGCATATCAATATAAGCGGCGGTTACTATAACCGTGAACAGCTTGAAAATAACGTGTTCCCTAAAATGATTTATACGGGTGTGTTTTATAAGTTCGGAATATACCCTGTCATATGGAATAAGCTCTACAAAAGAGAAAAACTCATTAAACATCAAATGGCGGTTGATGACGATATTCGCACCGGTGAGGACGCGGCTTGTGTATATCCGTATTTGCTTGAATGTGACAGTCTGTATTTCTTGGAAAATCTGTCTTTGTATCATTACAGACGTTCCCGCACTCAAATGACGGTAAGTTATGACAGTTCATATTTTGACTGTTTCAAGTCACTGTATGAATTTTTGTCAAATTCATCAATCGCAAATTCACCGTATTCAAATCAACTTGAATACTACTATTCTTATCTTGCGAAAACCGCAATAAGCAACGAACTGAAAAAAGCAAATTCAGTTCCGATTAAGACAAAGCTAAATCACATCAGAGAAATATGTACATTTGCCGATGAAAAAGGTTTTATCGATAAAATAGATATTTCCTCCTTGCCGTTTTTCCACCGTATGTACTTCAAACTTATAAAAAGAAACAGACCTTTTTTACTTACCGTCTGTATAAACATTGTGAGATTTTGGCAAAGATTTTTCAGATGAGGTAGCAATATGAGAAATTTAAAATCAGGATTTATACTTTCATATATAGCCATTTTTATACAAAGCATAATCAGCATTTTATACACTCCCGTTATGCTTAGACTTTTGGGTGAAAGCAATTACGGGCTTCTTCAGCTTGCCATCTCCACAATGTCAAGTCTCAGCATTTTAAGCTTCGGTTTCGGAAGTTCGTATATGCGTTTTTATTCACAATACAAAGCCGACAATGACAATAACGCAATATCGGTTCTGAACGGTATGTTTACGATAATATTTATTTCCGTTTCAATTTTATCGCTTATCGTCGGCGGTTTTATAACGATGAACACATCAACTCTGTTCGGCAAATCAATGACCGCAAGCGAGATAAAATTACTGAAAACATTGCTCAGCATAATGACCGTAAACCTTGCGTTTACATTTCCGTGCAGTATATCCGATTCGTACATAATCGCACAAGAGCGTTTTTCATTTCAGAAAATTCTGATTATAATATCGTCACTTTTAAATCCCATGCTGACTTTTCCTTTGCTGATTATGGGACAAGGTGCGGTTTCCGTTGCGATTTGTATGACGGCGATTACCGTTATAAAACTGTTTTGCGGTACGGTGTATTGTATAAAAAAACTTAATATGCGATTTTGCTTTGCATTTGATAAAAATGTTTTCAAACAGCTTTCGGTATTTTCGTTTTTTGTGTTTTTGAATATTATAAGTGACCAAATTAATTGGAATGTCGATAAAATTCTGCTCGGAATGTTCAGCGGTGCAAAAAATGTAGCCGTTTATTCAGTAGGTTCTCAATTCAACGGATATTTCCTTACATTTTCCTATGCACTTTCGTCACTTATGACGCCAAAGGCACATACGCTTATCGCAAACCATGCCGACAACAGAGAAACAAGCAAATTTTTTGCGTCATTCGGCAGAGTGCAGTTTGTCGTTATGGCTTATATTTATCTTATGATAATCGCAGTAGGCAAACCTTTTATCAAACTTTGGTCGGGGATTGACAGCAATATCCCCTACTATACCGCATTACTGCTTATTTCGCCGCTGCTTGTAACTTCAATTCAATCTATCGGTATTGAAATTCAGCGTGCAAAAGATATGCACAAATTCCGCTCGGTTTTGTACTTTGCAATCGCCGCAATTAATATTGCCGTAAGTATTCCGCTGTGTATAAAATTCGGCGAGCTTGGCTGCGCATTCGGTACGGCTTTAAGCCTTGTTGTCGGGAATATAATTATAATGAATATATATTATCATAAACGCGTCGGACTTGATATTAAATATTTTTGGAAAGAGATTTTTAAATTTATTCCGTCTTTGATTATTCCGATTTTGACGATAATCGTAATCCGTCATTTTGTTTCGAATAATTTGTTCTCAATAGCTTTGTGCAGTATTATCTTCACCGTCTTTTATGCAGTGTCAATGTGGTTTTTAGGACTTAACCAAAACGAAAAAAAATTATATAAAAAATGATGCACCCCGAAAGGTGCATCACTGCATATTATTCTATTGATTCAATAACAGCATATTTGCCGTCTTTTCTCTTATATACAACATTCATTTCATCAGTTTCCTGATTTTTGAATACGAAGAATGTGTGACCCAACAAATTCATTTGAAGAATAGCCTCCTCAACACTCATAGGCTTAACGGTAAATCTCTTTGTCTTAACAACTTCAAATTCTTTTGTTTCTTCACCCTCTGTATAAGTCGCACCGCTGATTAGGTTTGCATCAAGAGTAGCATCTCTCTTTATCTTCTTTGAAAGACGTGTCTTATTCTTTCTGATTTGTCTTTCGATAACGTCTACAATCTTATCGATTGCGGCAAGGATTTCTTTATCCGATGCCTCTGCTCTGTACATCATACCTGCCGCATAAATTGTAGCTTCAATATAATCATTATCTTTAATCGTTCCGATTACGACTCTTGCCTCAGATTCATCTTTGAAAAACTTATCAAGCTTTCCCAATTTCTTTTCAACATAATCTCTGATCTTATCTGTCACATCGTATCTTCTGCCAATAATTTTGAACTTCATAAAACTCACTCCTTTTGTGTTTAGCCAAAGATTATTTTTAATAAATTATCTTTGTTACTATATATATACCACCATATTACAAGTTCAAACATTTTTTTTGAAAAAAATTTTATATTTTTTTATGCTTGCATTATATAGGAATATATAGTAAAATAATAAGTTGAGATAATAATTATTAAAATATGAGGTGAAAATATGCTTGGAATTTCATTAACAGTGCTTTTCTCGGCACTTGCCGCTTTTGCTGTATGGTCATATTACATCAATCCGGCACTAAAAAGCAATGTGAAAAAGGATAACAACGCAATGTATATTATTGTCGCCGCGGCAGTGGCATTTATACTTCGTTTAATCCTCGGAGCGGTCTACAGAGGACACAACACTGATATGAGTTGTTTCATAGGCTGGTCAAACGCCGTTTTTGAAAACGGTTTCGGTAAGTTTTACACACTCGATATGTTTCACGACTATCCGCCGGGATATATGTATGTCCTCTATATAGTCGGTGCGATTGAAAAACTGTTCGGTTTCTCCGACGGTGCGCAATACGCACTTGTAAAACTTCCGGCTATTGTATGCGATATTCTCGCCGGTGTACTTATATATAAAGTTGCAAAGAAAAAGTTTTCAGACGGACTTTCAACCGTGTTTGCGTCGCTATACTTTTTCAATCCCGCAACTGTAGTAAACTGTTCTCTTTGGGGACAAGTTGATTCGGTATATACATTGTTTATACTTCTTATGATATACTTCATAAGCGAAAAGAAAATGATTTATTCATATTTTATGTTCGCAATATGTATATTCATAAAACCGCAGGCATTTATATTTACGCCTATACTTATATTCGGTATAATCGAAAATGTATTTATAAAAGATTTCAGCAAAGAAAAGCTGTTAAAGAATTTAGGATTTGGTGTCAGTGCAATAATCCTTATGGTGTTGCTTGCACTTCCGTTCGGAATATCAAATGTAATCGACCAATACACCACGACTATGGCGTCATATCCTTACCTAACGGTCAATGCGTTTAACTTGTGGGGTGCATTGGGTAAAAACTGGGAAGGTCTTTCATCGTTCACAACTGTTATCGGTTATGTATTCCTTATTGCCATTGTCGCATATTCGGTATATGTATTCTTCAAGAGCAAAAACAATGCGAAGTATTACTTTGTCGGTGCATTGCTTGCGTTTATGACATATATGCTTTCAACAAAAATGCACGACCGTTACGCATTCCCTGCAATGGGTCTTTTGCTTTTGGCATTCGTTTCAGTGACTGATTTCAAAAACTTTATTATGTATGCACTTGTTACACTTTCACAGTTCTTTAACACTGCATGGGTACTGTTTGTATACGAAAAAAGTCCGAACGACTACTTCCGTTCCGCACCTGTTTTGATTGCGTCTTTAATAAATGTCACACTTATGATATTTGTAGTTTACTTGACGCAAAAACTTTATGCAGGCAACGAACTTAAAGATACGGTAAAAGAAGAAGTTAAGAGTACGAAAAATTCAAAACAAGCATATCAAAAGAATACAAAAAGTTCAAAAACATTCTCAAATACTCCTGTTAAGAAACAGGCTAAATTCACCGTAAGCGAAATATTTCCTAAAATAACCCGTGTAGACGTTATTGCAATGGCGGCTATAGTCGTTGTATATTCATGTATCGCACTTTACGACCTCGGCGATATGCACGCGGCAGAAACGGAATATATGATTTCAGACGCACCTGTAACGCTTGATTTGGGTAAGGACTGCAACATCAGCCAATATAAATTCTTCCTTGGTTCATATGAACTTGAGGACAACCGCAATTTAACAATCACTTTTGCGGACTCATCAAACAATACAACCGCTACGGAAACACTTACAGAGGGTTCTGTATTCCATTGGGAAGAAAAAACAAAGAGCGTTACAGCAAGATATGTTACACTTTCAACAAACGGCACAGAGCTTTCAATGAAAGAATTTGCCTTGCTTGATTCTTCGGGCAACCTTATAGAGCCCGTTTCGGCAACACCGTCAGAGGGACAGGCTTTGTTTGACGAACAGCAGGAAGTTCCGGAGCGTTCATCATTCAGAAACGGCACATACTTTGACGAAATTTATCACGGACGTACAGGCTATGAATTTGTACATCATCTAAACGTATACGAATGGACTCACCCACCGCTTGGTAAAGTATTTATTTCAATCGGTATAAGAATATTCGGAATGTGTCCGTTCGGCTGGAGAATTGTCGGTACTGTATTCGGTATATTTATGTTACCGCTTATATACCTTTTTGCAAAGAAATTGCTAAAGAAATCTTGGCTTGCAATAGTTACTTGCCTTTTGCTCACATTCGACTTTATGCACTTCGCACAGACAAGAATTGCAACAATAGACGTATATATCACATTCTTTGTAATGCTGATGTACTACTTTATGTATAAGTATTACAGCACAAGTTTCTATGATTCGTCATTCAAAAAAGGACTTATCACACTTGCATTGTGCGGAATCAGTATGGGACTCGGCATAGCAAGTAAATGGACAGGTATATATGCAGGCGCGGGACTTGCGGTACTGTTCTTCATAACACTTTACAAGCGTTACAGTGAGTACCGTGTCGCAGTTAAAACACCAAACGGCGAAACAAACGGAATAAGTCACAAATTTATAATTGACAACTTTAAGCCGTATATGATAAAAACAATTTTATGGTGCTGTATATTCTTCGTAATAGTACCGCTTATTATATACTGTCTTGCATATATTCCGTACTTGCAAGCACCGAATTCGCAAGGTTTCAAGACTATTATTGATAACCAAAGTTCAATGCTTACTTACCATTCAAAGACCGTTCTCGGCTCAGAGCATCCGTTCTCGTCACGTTGGTATGAATGGATTATTATGAAACGTCCTATATGGTACTATTCGGGAACAATTACATCGGAGGTTAAAGAGGGTATCAGCTCGTTCGGTAATCCGCTTGTATGGTGGATTGGTATTCCGGCATTCTTCTATATGGTATATTTGATTTTCAAGAACAGAGATAAAAACGCATTATTCCTTGTAATCGCTTACCTTGCACAGCTTGTATCGTGGATACCTGTTACAAGACTTACGTTTATATACCACTACTTCCCTTGCGTACCGTTTATCGTGCTTATGCTCGGTTATTCAATCCTCAACATCTATAACGAGGCGAAGAATAAAAAGGCGGTTATGTACGGTGCATTTGTATATGCAGGACTTGCAATCGTATTGTTTGCAATGTTCTACCCTATTCTTTCGGGTCATCCGTGCAGTGTAGACTACGTTGACCACTTCTTGAAATGGTTTGACTCATGGGTATTGATATAAGATAAGGAGAAAAATTTATGCGTATTATAAATTCAAATGACATTGCAGAAGTTGTTAAGGGTATGTGTATCAAAGCAAATTGTCATATAAACAAAGACATCAAATCTGCACTTAGCAACAGTGTCAAAACCGAAAAATCGGATATTTCAAAAGGTGTTATAGAAAACCTTTTGAAGAATGCCGAAATTGCCGACAGCAAAGAAGTTCCTATTTGTCAGGATACCGGTATGGCGGTGTTCTTTATCGAAATCGGCAATGAAGTTTTTGTTGAGGGTGACACAATAACAGACGCCGTAAACAAGGGTGTTTCAATGGGATATACAGACGGATATTTAAGAAAGTCGGTTGTCCGCGATCCGCTTGACAGAGTGAATACAAAGGATAATACTCCGGCTGTTATTTACTATGACTTCGTTAAAGGCGATAAAATTAAAATCACATTTGCACCGAAGGGCTTCGGCAGTGAAAATAAAAGCAGACTTAAAATGCTTAATCCGTCAGACGGCATAAACGGAGTTATTGACTTCGTTATCGAAACAGTCAAAAAAGCCGGTGCAAACCCTTGTCCGCCTATGATAATCGGCGTAGGTATCGGCGGTACTATGGATAAAGCGGCACAAATTGCTAAAAAGGCTCTTACAAGAGATATTGACGTTCCAAATGCCAATCCTTTTTATGCAGAGCTTGAAAAAACGCTTTTAGAAAGAATAAATAAACTGGGAATAGGTCCTCAGGGTATGGGTGGTACAACAACCGCCCTTGCCGTAAATGTGGAAACATTCCCTACCCACATTGCAGGCTTGCCGGTTGCAGTAAACGTAAACTGTCACGCAACAAGACATACTGTGGAAATTATATAAAATTTGAGCCTGTCCGACAGGTTGATATAAAATTGAATAATCTTGTCCGGATTATAATGAGACTATAGGGTTTTCTGTTTTTGAGTCAAACAGTATTAACCCTATAGTTTTTTTTCGGAATAAATATAAGGAGAATTATTTATGGATCAAACGTTTATGAAAGAAAAAAAGATATTGCCGCTTGTGCTTTCAATGGCTTTACCTATGATAATATCTATGGCGGTAAATTCACTGTACAATATCATCGACAGTTTTTTTGTCGCAAAAGTGAGCGAAAACGCAATGACCGCACTTTCGCTTGTCTACCCAATTCAAAATCTTGTCAATTCTATCGCAGTCGGATTTGGTGTAGGCATAAATGCGGTAGTTGCATTCCATCTCGGTGCGGGCGAAATGCAGAACGCAGACAGAGCAACAACTTACGGATTGTTTCTAAGCTTTATACACGGACTTATACTTACCTTCTTTTCAATATTCGGTATGCCGTACTTCGTAAAAATGTTCACAACCGATACAGATGTTATCAATCTTGCCGTAATGTACTCAACTATCGTGTTTTCATTTTCAACAATAGTAAATGTCGGCATAGCATTTGAAAAGATTTTCCAAGCAGTCGGCAGAATGAACGTATCAATGATAAGTATGATATGCGGTTGTGTCACAAACATTATTCTTGACCCGTTAATGATATTCGGCTTAGGACCTTTTCCCGCTATGGGTATTCAAGGTGCGGCACTTGCCACAGGTATAGGACAGACTATAACGCTTATCATTTACTTCATATTCTACTTTGCAAGTCCTATTCAGGCAAAATTCAGAATAAGTCTGCTCAAATCCGGCAAACGACTTCTGAAAAGGTTATACTCAATCGGTGTACCGGCTATGCTTAATATGGCACTTCCGTCATTGCTTATAACGGCACTTAACGGAATACTTTCCGAATTTTCAGGCTCATATGTTCTTGTACTCGGTGTATACTACAAACTTCAAACATTTATATACCTAACCGCCAACGGTCTTATTCAAGGTATCAGACCTATCATAGGCTATAACTACGGTGCAGGTGAACACAAACGTGTTAAGCAAATATATAACACCGCACTTTTGCTGTCGGCAATAATTATGGCTTTGGGTACTGCACTTTCGTGGATTATGCCGTCTACACTGTTCGGAATGTTTACTGCAAACCCTGCCACGCTTAAATTAGGAGTTACGGCACTTAACATTATCAGTATAGGATTTATCGTATCAGCTGTATCCGTAACGTCCTCCGGTGCTTTGGAGGGGCTTGGAAAAGGTATGCCGTCATTGTGGATTTCGCTTTTTAGATATATAATAATCATAATTCCAGCTGCTTTCGTTTTCAGTAGATTTTTCGGTGCAGTAGGCGTATGGATAAGCTTTCCGTTCGCCGAATTTGTCACAGCCGTTTTTGCGTATTTTATTTATCATAAAGCAAGCAGGAGAATATAAAAAATGTGCGGTCAAATAAAATGACCGCACATTTTTATTATCTGATTTTCTTACATTCAAGATAAAATCTCTTATCTGCCGCCTCACCCATTGAGAAAGTTTTTCTCGGAAGTGAGCCGTCCTTTATAACTGTTGTGAACAAGTCGTTTTTCTCCATTGAATCGACCATAAAACCGATTGTATTATCTGCCGTTGCAAGATTTCTTACAACGTCGTTTCCGTGGATATAATCAATTTTACCGCCGTTTTCGGCAAGGTACTTATCAAGAAATTTTTGAAGTGTTCCGACAGGAAGATTTGAGTCTGTATTCTTAATATAGATACTGCCCTCATTACCGCCGTATGTATAATCAATACGCTGACCGCCGTTATCTTCATATTCCGCACCGTAAAACGCAACAAGTTCATCAAGCAATTTCTTAGGCTCTGTTTCAAATATTACACGTTGAATAGGTTCAAATTCAAGTGTTTCGTCGTGGATATTCATAAGCTCAACCAACGCAAAACGTGCAGGGTGAGTTTTAATTTCTTCCTCTGAAAGTTCCTTTTTAATTTCTTCCCAACAGGTTTTTGCGGTTGCAAGAGAATGATTTCCGTCACCTGCCGCGAACATTAACACGCCCTTATCCTTAACACCGTATTTTGCCTCAAAATCAGCCTTATCGCCAAGTTTTTCTATTGCGTCAAGTATATTCTTCTTTGCACTTTCATTTACATTATAACCCACGATATGTCCCGAATTTTTCATAAGGTCAAAATCATAAATCTTTTCAAAATCGTTTATCTGATTTTCAAGCGGTTCAACAACCGCTTTTTCTCTGTCATCAATAAGTATCAGGATGTGCGGTGCCTCAAGCGGTGCATTTTTTCTTATTCGCTGTCTTGGCGGAATACGTTCAATAATTGTACCCTCCGTTGCACGAACTTTTGACTGTGAGCCTTTTGAAAAATCGTATTCTTCAAGATCAAGCATTCCGACAATACCGTGACGTGTTTTTCCGTTCGGCTGAGTACGTTTTACATATATAAACGTGTCCTTTAACTCTCTGAAAATACCCTGATTTATATACTCCTCCATTGTGTTGTTTATCTTCTTGATACGTTCGTCTCCGTCACCGTCCTCAAGATAAACCTCAGGGAAAATAATATTCAATGTTGACGGACTGTCGCCGACAATATTTTTTACATCTTCCCAATATTCTCTTTCAGACGTGTATTGGTCGCACGCCACAACGCTCCACTTTGTGAAATCAACATTTTGCGGAATAAGTATGTCCGCCGGTTTAAAAATTGCCATAGTTCTGCCCTCCGTTATTCTTTTGTTATGTCTGCGAATACGCAGTCTGTTGCTTTTTGCACATCATTCGGCGAAAGGATAAGCGTTGTACCGCATCTTCCGCCGCTGATTGCGATTGTTTCAAAGTTTTGTGCCGTTTCGTTTATATATGTCGGATATTTCTTCTTCATTCCGACAGGCGATACTCCGCCTCTGATATACCCCGTAAGTCCCAAAAGTTCTTTGACGTGTATCATCTCAACCTTTTTGTTACCCGAAACCTTTGCAAGTTTTTTTAAATCCACTTCGTGATTTACCGCTATACAGCTAACCATTATACCCGTTTTGTCACCTCTTGCGACAAGAGTTTTAAATGATTTTTCAGCCGGAATACCTGTCATTTCGGCGATAGCCTCACCGAAATGCTCGCCGACTTCATCAGCCTCATATTCAACCGTTTCATATTTTATCTTTGACGCATTAAGCAAACGCATTGCATTTGTTACAGTCTTTTTGTCCTTTGCCATTTATATCACCTTATTTTAATTCTACTATCGTTACACCGTCTTCGCCCTCGCCGTATCTGCCGTTTCTGAACGATTTGACGTATCTGTGTTTTTTCATATATCCCTGCAAGCCTTTACGCAAAATGCCCGTACCTTTACCGTGAATAATGCTTACAGGCGAAATTCCCGCAAGGTAGCAATCGTCAAGGAATTTTTCAACATTCATCCACGCTTCTTCAAGATTTTGTCCTCTGACGTCAACTTCCGTTGAAACGTTCTTTGACTTCGATTCAAAAGCCCTCGTACTTCTGACGTACTTTTCAGCCAATTCCTTTGACTTCTTTTCTTCAACCTTACGCAAGTTCGTTATATGCACGTCCATTTTTATAATACCCGCCTGAACACGAACATTGCCGTTTTTATCAGGCTCTTTTAAAACTGTCGCCTCTTGATTCATATCAACGATTTTAACAGTTGCACCCGGTTTTAGATTTTTAGGCGGTTCGACATATGTTTTCTTCGGCTTTGCCGCACGCGCCATTGCCTTATCAATCGTATCTTCTTTCTTTTTCAGCTTGTCACGCATTGCAGAAGTCTTTTTGTCAAGATTGCCGCCGTTTGAAATACCTTGCTGACGCATTTTTTCAAGGTCGCGAATAATGCTGTTCGCCTCATCCTTTGCGTCCATAACAAGTATTTTCGCCTCACGTCTTGCCTCATCAAGTATTCTTGATTTATTTTCTTTAAGTTTTATTCTGTCATTTTCAATTTGCTTTCTGAGATCGGTAAGTTCACGCTTCATTCTTGCCGCCTCGTCAGCCTCTTTTCTCGCCTTTGCACGGTTTTGTTCAAGGTCTGTTATAACGTCCTCAAATTTTATATCCTCATCAGACAATATATCGTTTGCTCTGTCAATTATTCTTTCGTCAAGTCCGAGTCTGCGTGAAATTGCAAACGCGTTTGACTTACCCGGTACACCGATAAGAAGTTTGTAAGTCGGCTGAAGTGTCGCAACGTCAAATTCGCATGACGCATTTTCCACACCGTCAGTCGAAAGCGCGAACAACTTCAATTCACTGTAATGAGTTGTCGCAACGGTTGTAGCCTTTCTTGCACGAAGAAATTCCAATATTGATATAGCGAGTGCCGCACCTTCTGTCGGGTCAGTTCCCGCACCCAATTCGTCAAACAGTGCAAGTGAATTAAAATCAATATTTTCAAGTATGCTCACCGTATTGACCATATGTGACGAGAATGTCGAAAGGCTCTGTTCGATTGACTGTTCGTCACCTATATCCGCAAAAATATGATGGAACACAGCCGCTTCACTGTTATCCTGTGCCGGAATATGAAGTCCTGCCGCCGCCATAATCGAAAACAATCCGATAGTTTTAAGCGTTACTGTTTTACCGCCCGTATTCGGTCCTGTTATGACAAGCGTATCATATTTGCCGCCAAGCATTATGTCATTTGCCACGACCTTCTCTTTGTCGATAAGCGGATGACGTGCTTTTTTATATCGTATGATACCCTTGTCATTCAGCACAGGCTCATTTGCGTTCATATCAAGCGACAATCTTCCCTTACAGAACATAAAATCAAGCTCCGTGACATACTTATAATCCACAAAAATTGTATGACTGTTTTCTGCAACAAGTGCCGAAAGTTCCGCAAGTATTCGCTCAATTTCCTGTTGCTCTTTCGTATGCAAATCACGGATTTCGTTGTTGTTGTTTACAACGCTCATCGGCTCGATAAACAGAGTTGCACCGCTCGCGGATGTATCGTGTACAATACCGTTTACTTCACCTCTGTATTCACTCTTTACGGGTATAACGTATCTGTCCGAACGCATTGTTACAATAGGGTCTTGCAAAAACTTTTTGTAATGCGTTGAGTGAATCATAGAATTAAGATTTTCCTTAATCTTGCCGTTTAGATTTCTTATTTTTCTTCTGATTGTGTTAAGTTCAGGTGACGCATCGTCGGCAATTTCATTTTCAGAAACGATACACGAATTAATTCTGTCCTCAAGTTGTTTTGCCGTTATGATAGCCTCCTCTATACCGTGAAGAATTGTACATTCTTCGGCTGATTCGTCTATATACGACTTCATACGTCTTGCTACATACAAAAGTCTTGATATGTTCATAAGTTCCTTTGTATGAAGTACACCGTCACGCTCTGTTCTTTTTACCGCTCCAAGCACATTTTCAACAGACAGATTTACCGGCGGTGAGCCGAGTTTTAATAAGGTTGACATTGCCTCTGTCGTTTCTTTCTGTGCCGCCCTTGCGTCCTCTAATTCCGTATACGGAACTATTTCTTCAATGCGTTTTTTTACGTCTTTGCTCTCCGTATATGATGAAAGCCGTTCAAGTATCTTGTCAAATTCAAGTACCTTGAACGCTTTATTCTGTTCATCCATTTTACCTCTCCTATTTTATATAGAATATACTTTTAGATTAGAATACTCACCAATCATAGGTGCCATTTGTCTGAAACCTATTTTTCCGCCGCCTAAAACAGGACCGTATTCCTTTCCGTCGTCTTGCCATGAAAATACAGGCAAATCGTCAATTATAAAATCAATCTTACCGTCTTTTTTTACAAGCTTTATATGATAGCTTTCAAATGCGTCCTCACAATTCGGAATAGGGTCTGCACCTTGTACAACAAGATGAAAGCCCTTGCTTTTTCTTAAATTACAGGTATGAAAACCTCTTTCCTCGTCCCACTTTCTGCGGAAATATGAAACATGGTACGCATTTATATCACCCGAATGATACAAATTATACTGTCCGTCCCTTTCCTGCAATGACGGATCAAACAAATCTTCACCGTTCACACCCTTTGCCGAAAAGAACAAAATCGCCAATCCCGGCTCTTCAATCGGTCTGAATTCCCACTCTATCTGCACATCTGACGGGAAGTCCTCGTTGCACCAATACACAAAGTTTGACTTTTGTCCCAAATCGGCAGACAACGCATTTTTCATACGCATTTTACCGTTTTCAAAATATATCTCGGCACTGCCCTCAAGAACGAAATCTTTTACGTCATTCTCGCAGGACAATTTGTTTTCATAAACTAACTTCATTGTTTTTAATCCTCCACAAAAAACTCATCTTAACCTATATTATATCAGCAATATTTACTAAATACAACACGAAATCAAAAAAAAGGATTGAAAAATCTGTGAGAATAGTATAGAATGGTATATATATTTTTATGTAAAGCAATATAACATTGCGAGTGGACAATAAGGAGGTACATTATAATATGTGCGGTATAGTAGGATATATAGGTAAAAATCAAGCAGCTCCTATTTTGCTTGAAGGTCTGTCAAAACTTGAATACAGAGGATATGACAGTGCAGGTATTGCTGTTTACAATAATAATGAATTGGAAGTTGCTAAGTCAAAGGGAAAATTAGCGGTTCTTTCAGAAAAAATTGACGGCGGTAAAAAACTTAGCGGTAATATGGGTATCGGTCATACACGTTGGGCTACTCACGGCGAGCCGTCAGACGTAAATGCTCACCCTCACCTTTCACAATCAGGCCGTTTTGCCGTTGTTCATAACGGTATTATCGAAAACTACATTTCATTAAAGAAAAAACTTGAAAGCAAGGGTTTTGAATTTATTTCTGAAACAGATACAGAAGTTATCGCTCACCTTTTTGAATATTACTACAAAGGTGACATAATGGATACAATGATTAAGGTTATCAACAGAGTTGAGGGTTCATATGCTCTTGGCGTACTTTGCGTTGACTACCCTGACCAATTTATCGCAGTAAGAAAAGCAAGTCCTATGATTGTCGGTCTTGGTGACGAAGAAAACTTTATCGCATCGGACGTTACTGCAATTTTAAAGCACACAAGAGATATTTACTACCTTGAAGATAACGAAATCGTTGTACTTAAAAAGGACAGCGTAAAGGTTTACAATACAGATAAAGAAGAAGTAAAAAAAGAAAAGTTCACGGTTGATTGGGACGTAAGTGCGGCTGAAAAAGGCGGCTATGAACACTTTATGATGAAAGAAATCGAAGAACAGCCAAAGGCTATCAGAGATACCATCAGTCCGAGAATTAAGGACGGCAAAATCGTTCTTGACGATATTTCTCTTACAGAAGAAGATATTAAGAATATCAATAAAATTTATATCGTTGCATGCGGCAGTGCATACCATGTAGGCGTTGTCGGCAAGTATGTAATCGAAAAGATGTGCCGTATTCCTGTTGAAGTACAGGTTGCGTCAGAGTTCCGTTACTGCGACCCTATCGTTGGCAAAGACGACCTTGTAATCGTAATCAGCCAGTCAGGCGAAACAGCCGATACAAAAGCCGCTCTTGAAGAGGCGAAAGCTCGCGGCGCAAGAGTGCTTTCAATCGTAAACGTTGTCGGCAGTGCCATTGCAAAAGCGTCTGATGATGTTATTTATACATGGGCAGGTCCTGAAATCGCCGTTGCAACAACTAAGGCCTACAGTACACAACTTACTGTTATATACCTTATCGCCGCATATATGGCTGATAAATTAGGTAAAATTTCTAAAGAAGAATATGCAGACTTTATTAAAGAAATTGAGTCACTTCCGGATAAAGTTGCAGAAATTCTTAAATCTAAAGAAGATGTTCAGTATCTTGCCTCAAAGTTCTATAATTGCCATTCAATATTCTTTATCGGCAGAAACCTTGACTATGCAGTATCTCTTGAAGGCTCACTAAAGCTAAAGGAAATATCATATATTCACAGTGAAGCATATGCCGCAGGTGAATTAAAGCACGGTACAATCTCACTTATTGAGGACGGTACACTTGTTGTAGCGCTTGCAACAGGCAAGAATTTGTTTGATAAAACAGTTTCAAATGTTAAGGAAGTTAAAGCAAGAGGTGCGGTTGTTATGGGTGTAACAACCGAAGAACATGAACATATGGACGACGTTGCTGACTATACTGTAAAAATCCCTGCAACGCACGAAATGTTACTTCCGTCACTTACAGTTATTCCGTTGCAGTTATTCGGTTACTATGTTGCATCATTAAAGGGCTGTGACATTGATAAGCCGAGAAACCTTGCAAAGTCGGTTACTGTTGAATAATCCTGACAGAAATATTTTTTGTGGTATAATAATATTGATAGAGTGCCTGACAGGCTTTGAATGTCAGACACTCTGTTTTTTATTTATATTTAATTTGATGAGACAGTTTTATGACGAACAGAGATAATCTTTTTTTATGACGCTTTTAATACAGTCATTCACAGTCACGTTAATTGTGCCTGCAATAACGCTTATCGCAACATTTATCCACAGTTTTGCGGGACGTCGAGGCACCGTCCCCTACTTTCTCAGTAGGGGCGATCATTGGTCGCCCCTTAATTCGTATTTTACTTACCTCCCCTCAGTCGTTTCACGACAGCTCCCCTCAAGGGGGCGCCATACAAAAAGCCTCTCCTTGAGGAGAGGTGGCACGCAGTGACGGAGTGGTGGTTATCGTGACATCGAGGCATCGTACTCTCTCTATACGGGCGGCCGATGACCGCCACTACAAATATGCTATGACACCACACATACTTTCTTCGTAGGGGCGATCATTGGTCGCCCCTTAATTCGTATTTTACTTACCTCCCCTCAGTCGTTTCACAACAGCTCCCCTCAAGGGGCGCCATTGTAGTGGCAGCCACTCATCATTTTGCATAAATAAAAAAAAGTTATTCTATTCTAAATTTTGCAAGTTGCATATTGACAAAACTTTATTTAGTGGTATAATTAAAGCATAGAAAACAGTTAGTTAAGACAACTAACCCCATAGATTGAGCGAAGATAAGACAAGGGTGTTTTATATTTTTAAATATAAAATGCCCTTTTTTCGTAAGATACTTATTGTTAGCTCAGCAAAACATTTTGATTGTACTTTTATTATATATGTGCATCAATAATTTCAGGAGGTATTATTATGGAAAACGGAAATGTAGCAGAAATTTTCGGTGAGAAGGTTTTTAATCTTCCTACTATGAAGGCAAGATTGCCTAAGGATATTTACAAATCATTGCTAAAGACTATCAATGACGGTTCAAAACTTGATATATCCGTTGCGGAAGTTGTTGCAAATGCAATGAAGGACTGGGCACTTGAAAACGGTTGTACTCACTACACTCACTGGTTCCAGCCAATGACAGGTCTTACAGCCGAAAAGCATGACTCTTTCATTCAGCCTACAGATGACAGAACTGTCATTATGGAATTCTCAGGCAAAGAGCTTGTTATGGGTGAGCCGGATGCGTCTTCTTTCCCATCAGGCGGACTTAGAGCAACATTTGAGGCAAGAGGTTATACAGCTTGGGACCCGACATCATTTGCATTCATTAAGGATCACTCATTGTACATTCCTACATCATTCGTTTCGTATACAGGTGAAGTTCTTGATAAGAAAACTCCTCTACTTCGCAGTGAGGCTGCAATCGACAAGGCTGCAAGAAGAGTTTTGGCTCTATTCGGTAAATTTCCTAAGAGAGTTGTTTCATATGTCGGTCCTGAACAGGAATATTTCCTTGTTGACAAAAAGCTTAGAAATAAGCGTAAGGACTTACTTTTAACAGGCAGAACTCTATTTGGTGCAAAGCCTGCAAAGGGTCAGGAAATGGACGATCACTATTTCGGTCAAATTAAAGAAAGAGTTGCAGCTTTCATGCAGGAGGTTGACGAAGAACTTTGGAAACTTGGCGTACTTGCTAAGACAAAGCATAATGAAGTTGCTCCTGCTCAGCACGAAATCGCACCTATTTTCTCAACAACAAACATTTCTTCAGATCACAACCAACTTACTATGGAAGTTCTGAAGAAAGTTGCCGACCATCACGGTCTATACTGCCTACTACATGAAAAGCCATATGAAGGTATCAACGGTTCAGGTAAACACAATAACTGGTCAATCGGTACATCAGACGGCGAACTTCTTCTAAAGCCGGGTAAAAAACCTGAAGAAAACGTTCAGTTCCTATTGTTCCTTGCAGCAGTTATCAAGGCTGTTGACGATTATGCAGATTTACTTAGAGTATCTGTTGCAACAGCAGGTAATGACCACAGACTTGGTGCAAACGAGGCACCTCCTGCTATTATTTCAATGTATCTTGGCGACCAGCTTGCAGCAGTTGTTGACCAGCTAAAGAGCGGTAAGGGTGTTAAGTATGAGGCAGGTAAGCTAATCGAAACAGGGGTTGAATCACTTCCTGATATTGAAAAAGACACAACAGACAGAAACAGAACTTCCCCATTTGCATTTACAGGTAACAGATTTGAATTCCGTGCTCCGGGTTCAAGACAGTCAATCGCAGGTATCAATATCGTTATCAATGCAATTGTTTCCGAAACACTTACAGAAATCGCAGATCAACTTGATGGTAGCAAGGACATTTCAAAAGATGCTCTTGAACTTGCAATCAAGATTTTCAAAGATCACGAAAGAATTATCTTCAACGGTAACGGTTACAGTGATGAATGGGTTGCAGAAGCTGAAAAGAGAGGTCTATACAACTTAAAGACAACTCCTGACGCTATGCCTTACTTCGTAACTCAGAAGTCAATCGACTTGTTCACAAAGCAAGAAGTATTTACTGATGTAGAAGTTAAGACAAGAGGCGAAATCATGATGGAGGATTACAACAATACACTTCATTTTGAAATGCTTACAATGCTTGAAATGGCTAAACAGGAAATTCTTCCTGCTTGCCTAAAATATACAAAGTTCGTTACAGACGATATTGCTTCAAAGAAAGCACTTGGTCTTGACGCTCCTAAGGAACTTGAAAAGGCTCAAAGACTTACAGCGCTTACAGAGGATCTTATGATTAAGATTGATACTCTTGACGCCGCTACAGACGTTCCTGACGTTGACGTATACGCAGTGGGTATGTATTATAAGGATACTGTTCTTCCTGCTATGGACGCACTTCGTGAAACAGCCGATACTCTTGAAACAATCGTTGCAAAAGAATACTGGCCGTTCCCAACATACACAGATTTACTTTATCTTGTATAATCTAAAGAAACTTCTTTCTTTGTTATAAATATAGTAGCAACAAAAAATCCGATGGAACAAACCATCGGATTTTTTGATATTTATATATATTTTATATCTCTCTGTACTTTGCCTGACCTATTTCGTAAAGGTCGTTACCCTCGCAATCTATAAGCACGACTGCCGGGAAATTTTCGACTTCAAGTTTTCTGATTGCCTCCGTACCCAAATCGTCATATGCGACAACTTCGGCTTTTTTTATCGATTGTGCAATCAATGCACCCGCACCGCCGATTGCGCCAAGATACACAACAGTATTACGTTTCATTGCGTCAACAACTTCTTTGCTTCTTGCACCCTTGCCTATCATACAGCCAAGTCCGTTATCTAAAAGCATCGGCGTGTACGCGTCCATTCTGCCGGCTGTAGTCGGTCCGCAAGAGCCGATAACTTCGCCGGGTTTTGCAGGACATGGACCTGCATAATAAATCACGTTGTCGGTCAAATCTATCGGGAACGGTATTCCGTTTTTGAAATTTGTCGTCATTCTTTCGTGTGCCGCGTCACGCGCGGTGTATATTGTGCCTGTTATAAGCACGCTGTCGCCTGCTTTCAGGTCTTTAATTTTATCCTTTGTAAACGGTGTTGTGAGTCGTTTTTCCATTTATTCTCCCTCCACAAAAAAATCTTCTACACTTTTTAAAATATAGTTCGCCCCAAGTTTTTCAAAATAACCTCTTGCTCTCTCGCCTTGTATTCCCGTAAGCACCGCACAAAAGTCAGCACCCATCGCCTGTGCCGCCAGAATATCCGCACCTGCGTCGCCGACAACAAGTGTAGTCTTTATTTTCGCTTTATCATAATCGCCGTCAACAATGCGTTTATTACTGTAATCAGTGCCGTAAAGCGCCTTTAGGAACATATATGGGTGCGGCTTTGTAAGTGCATTGTTATTAAGCTCTTTTTCAGCCTCGACAACATTATCATAATTGCAAAGTCCGTTTTGTGTAAAATACTGCTTTATCCCCCAATTTTCAATCGGCGGCAGCATTTCTATATACGGTCTGCCCGTACCTGTACACACGCGTTTATTTCGGCTTAAAAGACTCATTATTGCAGCAAGCTTATTCTTATCGACAATCGGTTCTTCCTTATATAAAAGCCCCGTTTTGCCCGTATTAATCGGTATATAGCCAAAAGTCTTTTCAAACAGTTCATCACCAAGAAACCACGTCTGAAATATATCTCGCATAGTCGTCCACATAGTTCCGTTGCGTTTCAGCCATTCATAATCAAAACCTGTTTTTTCGGCACATTTAATTGCAAGATTATCGTATTCATCAATAATATTGTCTGACAATGACCTTGCATATTCAAGCACTTTGTCAAAATAATTCCAATCAGTTTTTCCGTTGCATATCCATGCTATAAGCACCGTCACATAACCTAAATCCCAATTTGAATTAACGCCCTTGCCTTTTAAAACGCTTATCAGCTCATCGTCTGAAAAAACGCGGCTTCGGATTTTTGAAATATTTTGCATACACTCTGCGGCATTAATTTTTTGACCGCTGTTGTAATTCAGATATTCCCAGACAGTGAGTGCCGCACAATTCCAATAATTCTGTTCACTTGTTATAACACCGTCCATATCAAATATAACGGTATCGTATTTATCAAGAAATTTTGCGAGTTTCATATTTTTAATACTTTGTTCCTTTCAGGTTTTATCTGTTTTCAGAAATAGGGACACTAAATTTTAGTGTCCCTATTTAGTGTCCCTAATATTATTCTATTACCCAATCAATTTTTCCGGCTACACCGCTTGTTTTGCCCTTGCGGCTTTCAGATACTTCAAATACCTTATTCAAAGCACTTCCGAAACTACGGTATATTGCCTCCCAAATATGATGTCCGTTATGACCTTTTACAAGGTCAATATGAAGTGTACACATAGCCCCCTGTGCAAAGCCTTCAAGGAATGTTTCCAAATCCTCCGTATCCATTCCCTCGACTTTTTCACTAAGCTCAATACCGTGATAATCAATATCGCAATATGCTCTTGATTCAAAACTCAACGCACATTCCGCTTTTGCCTCGTCTATAATACCGACTGCGTCACCGAAACCTCTCGCACCGTCTGTACGGTCGATATATTCCTTTGCCGCCTTACCAAGTGCAATACCTAAATCTTCACATATAACGTGTGTCAAAACAAATTCATCAAGCTTTAAGTCAACATCAATATTGACCTCACCGCGCCATGCAATATGCTCAATCATATGATTTAAAAACGGTATAGGTGTCTTTATGTACTTTCTGTAATCCTTTTTAAGCGGTGCAAAATCAAGCACAACGTTCATTTCGGATTCGGTTGTTTTTCGGGTAACTTTTATCTTTTCCATTACTTTCTTTCCTTTACTGCCAAACCATGCGTGTCAAATCCTTCGACCTTTGCAAATCTGTAAGCGTAATCTCTTACATTTTCAAAACCGTCTTTTGACGCATAGCCTACTGATGAACGCTTTAAGAAGTCTTGAACACTTACTGATGAATAAGTCTTTGCAAAACCGCCTGTCGGCAAGATTGCGTTAGGACCTAAAACGAAGTTACAAAGTGTTACAGGTGTGTAATCGCCAAGAAGAATTTCACCTGCATTCTTAATCTTAGGAAGTGTATCGAAAGGCTTTTCTGTCATAACTTCCATATGTTCAGGTGCGTATTCGTTTACAAAATCGATTGATTCGTCAAGAGAATTTGTAAGAATTACACCGCCGTATGTTGTAAGGTTTGTTTCTATAAATTCTTTTCTCTTCGGAGAAATCTTTTCAAGCTGTCTGTTTACAATCGGAACAACCTTTTCAACAAGTTCCTTTGAGTGAGTAACAAGAAGTGCGGCACTGTCAGGGCCGTGTTCAGCCTCAATCATCCAGTCAAGAGCAACCTTTTCAGGGTCAGCCTTTTCATCTGCAAGAACAATAATTTCACTCGGACCTGCCGGCAAACCTGCGTCAATATGGTTTGCAAGAACTCTCTTTGCGGCAGTTGCATAACTGTTACCCGGTCCAATTATTTTATGACACTTAGGAATTGTTTCAGTACCGTATGCAACGGCTGCAACGGCTTGAATACCGCCGACTTTATATATTTCAGTGATACCGATTATCTTTGCCGCTGCCAAAATAGCGTCGTCAACTTCACCTTTTTCATTCGGAGGTGTTACAACAACAATCTTAGGAACTTTCGCAACAACTGCCGGTATACCAAGCATACACAAAACTGATGGGAATGAACCCTTACCGTGAGGGACATACAGACATACGTCAACTATCGGAGTAGTCTTTTCGCCTACCATAAGTCCGTCATCGACCATAGTAAACCACATTTCCTCCGGAAGTTGCTTTTCATGGAAATCGTATATGTTCTTATAAGCATATTCAATAGCCTCTCTTGTTTCCTTATCAAGGTTATTGTAGCCTGCCTCTATCTCTTCAGGTGTTACTTTCATTTTATCAGCAGTAAGCTGTACACGGTCAAACTTTGCAGTATATTCCAATACTGCCTCGTCACCACGTGCCTTGACATCGTCAGAAACTTCTTTGGCAACTTTCATTTGTTCTGTAATATCAAGCTCTGCACGTTTCATTATGAAATCATACTGCTCTTTTGTCATTTTTGAAAGTTCATAAATATTCGGGTTCATTGTCTTCCTCCTAAGTTTATTTGTTCAAGAAATCTTTCATCTTTTCTGCAAAAGATTTCTTTTGTTTATAATTTTTATCTTCTTCAAATTCACGCAAAAGTTCTTTTTGCTTTGAATTAAGGTTTCTCGGCACTTCTACGTTTACAGTAACGTATTGGTCGCCTCTTACCTTACTTCTGATTGACGGAATACCTCTGCCCTTCATTCTGAATTTTGAACCTGTCTGAGTTCCCTCAGGGATTTTCAGCTCAACAGGGCCGTCAAGTGTAGGTACTTGTACGGTTGCACCCAAAGCAGCCTGTACAAATGATATAGGCATATCTATAAATACATTCGTTCCCTCACGTTTAAACATCTGATGCGGATGTACTCTTATTGTAAGAAGTAAGTCGCCGTTAGGACCGCCTTTATCGCCGGCCTCGCCTTTACCCGAAAGTTGAATTGTCTGACCGTCATCAATACCTGCCGGAATATCAACTTCTATCTTCTTCGACTTTCTTACCTTACCTGTACCGCGACAGTCCGGACAAGGATCTTTTACAATCTTACCTTCACCGTGACAGTGCGGACAAGTCGTAACGTTAGTCATATAACCCAGTACAGTTCTTTGTTGTGTACGGATTTGACCTGTTCCGTGACAATGCTGACAAGTTTGTGCAGTCGTACCCTTTTTAGCACCGCTGCCGCCGCAAGTTTCACATTTTTCCTGTGCCTGTATACTCATTTCTCTGTGACAGCCGAATGCCGCTTCTTCAAAAGTTAGATCAATAATCTTACGAATATCAGCACCGCGTTTTGGTCCGTTTCTTCTTTGACCGCCGCCGAATCCTCCGAAACCGCCTCCGAAGAAATCGCCGAATATATCGCCAAAGTCAAAACCGCCGCCGTTAAAGCCACCGCCGCCCGCTCCGAAGTTCGGGTCAACACCTGCGTGTCCGAATTGGTCGTATTTACTTTTCTTTTCAGGGTCAGAAAGCACTTGATAAGCCTCGTTTACCTCCTTAAACTTTTTCTCCGCCTCTTTATTGTTCGGATTAAGGTCAGGATGGTATTTCTTACTCATCTTTCTGAATGCCTTTTTTATTTCATCATCAGAAGCACCCTTTGAAACTCCGAGCACCTCATAATAATCTCTTTTTTCAGCCAATTTTTTCACCTACCTATGATATTATACTACAATATTTTAGTTTTGTAAAGTGTTAATACAAAGGCTCTGTTAAAAGCCTTAAAAGGACGGACATTTGTCCGTCCTTTTAGCGTTTTCATTATTATTGTTGATTGTTATCGTCGTTGTCAACTTCTCTGTAATCAGCCTCATAAACACCGTCATCATTTGGTGCACCCTGTTGTGCATTAGGAGCACCCTGCGGATTAGCTTGCTGATACATTTGCTGTGCAACTGCGTAGAACTTTTCTTGAAGTTCGTCTGTAGCCGCCTTAATAGCTGCCGAGTCTGTACCCTTTAGAGCCTCTTTAACCTTGTTTACTTCAGTTTCAACCATTGACTTTGTATTATCGTCAATCTTATCACCTGCGTCTTTAACAGCCTTTTCACATTGATATACAAGTGATTCTGCGTTGTTTCTGATTTCAACTTCTTCTTTACGCTTTTTATCTTCTTCAGCGTACTTTTCAGCCTCTTTAACAGCTCTGTCAATATCTTCGTCACTTAGGTTAGAAGATGCTGTAATAGTAATCTTCTGTTCGTTGCCTGTGCCAAGGTCTTTAGCGCTTACGTTTACGATACCGTTTGCGTCAATATCGAATGTAACTTCAATCTGTGGCACACCTCTCGGAGCAGGAGCAATTCCTGTTAGATTGAAACGTCCCAAAGTCTTGTTGTACTGAGCCATTTCTCTTTCACCTTGAAGAACGTGTACTTCAACAGAAGTTTGACCGTCTGCGGCAGTTGAGAATATTTGTGATTTGTTTGTAGGGATTGTTGTATTTCTTTCGATAAGCTTTGTAAATACACCACCCATTGTTTCGATACCAAGTGAAAGCGGTGTAACGTCAAGTAGAAGAACGCCTGTTTCTTCACCGCCAAGTACACCTGCCTGTCTTGCAGCACCTACTGCAACACATTCGTCAGGGTTGATACCCTTATTAGGCTCTTTGCCCATTTCTTTCTTAACAGCCTCTTGTACAGCAGGAATTCTTGAAGAACCGCCGACAAGAAGGACTTCATCGATTTGTGATGCGTTAAGAGCTGCGTCATTCATAGCGTTTCTGATACATGTAAGTGTTCTTGCTACAAGGTCAGCTGTAAGTTCATCAAACTTAGCTTTTGTAAGTGTAATATCCATATGCTTTGGACCTGTTGCGTCAGCTGTGATGAATGGAAGATTAATGTTTGAAGTTGTTGTTGTCGAAAGTTCAATCTTTGACTTTTCAGCAGCCTCTTTTAATCTTTGCATAGCCATCTTATCTGTTGAAAGGTCTACGCCCTCTGTTTTCTTAAATTCGTCAAGCAAGTAGTTGATAATTGCCTGGTCGAAATCGTCACCGCCAAGGTGAGTATCACCGTTTGTTGAAAGAACTTCAAATACGCCGTCATCAATATCAAGGATAGATACATCGAATGTACCGCCGCCAAGGTCGTATACCATTACTTTCTTACCTGTGTCGCTTACGCCGTATGCAAGAGCTGCGGCAGTAGGCTCGTTGATAATTCTCAAAACTTCAAGACCTGCAATCTTACCTGCGTCCTTTGTAGCCTGACGCTGTGAGTCGTTGAAGTAAGCAGGAACTGTGATAACAGCCTGTGTTACAGTTTCACCAAGATAGCTCTCAGCGTCTTGCTTTAACTTTGTAAGAATCATTGCCGAGATTTCTTGTGGTGTATAAGCTTTACCGTCGATTGTAACTTTTTCGCTTGTACCCATTTTTCTCTTAATTGACATAATTGTTCTGTCAGCATTTGTTACGGCTTGACGCTTTGCAACCTGACCTACAATTCTTTCACCGTCTTTTTGGAATGCAACAACTGAAGGAGTTGTTCTTGCACCTTCGCTGTTAGTGATAACATTAGGGTTACCGCCTTCCATAACAGCCACACAACTGTTTGTTGTACCTAAGTCTATACCTATAATCTTTCCCATTTTTAATTCCTCCTAATTTATAATTAATTTGCTACTTTTACCATACTGTGTCTGACTACTCGGCCGTCCTTATATATGTAGCCTTTCATTAAATCCTCGACAACTGTGTTGTCGTCTATTGTTTCATCTTCAATGTGCATAACCGCATTATGAAGATTAGGGTCAAACTGTTCACCCTCTGCCTTAATCGGCGTAACGCCCAACTTTGAAAGCGTTTCGTTGAACTGTTTTAAAACCATTTCAATACCGTCTTTCATTTTTTGACCGTCCTCCGACTGAACTTCAGTCGCAAGCGCTCTTTCAAGGTTGTCGCCTATCGAAAGAATTGCACCGACCGTATCAATTACCGCGTCACCGTAACGCATATCTTTTTCACGCTGCGAACGCTTTTGGTAGTTGTCATATTCGGCATACAGACGCATATATTTATCCGTCTGTTCTTTCAGCTTTTCTTCAAGGACTTCCTCGTTTGACTTTTCTTCCTCTTTAGGTTCAGCCGTTTTTTCTGTTTCTCTATCTAATGTCTCCTCATTGACTTCCTCATTCTTCTTAGCCATCTGATTACCCCTTTCTCTACTCATCACTTATATATTCGTTGAGTATTTTATCTATTTCATTTGAAATAAGGTCAAGGCTTGCAAAAACCTTTGAATAATTCATTCGTTTAGGTCCGATAACTCCGATTTTTCCGGCTTTTTTATTGCCGAGTGAATAATTGATAGTTACCAATGAGCAATCCTGCAATATTTCAAAATCGTTTTCTTTACCGATTTTAGCCTCAATTCCGTCAGCGTCGCTTGAGGCAACAAGCTTTTTCAAATTTTCTTTGTCATCAAGGAAAGTAAATATCTTTTCCGCTTTTTCAACATCGTTGTATTCGGGATATTTCAATATTGACTTTGCATTGTTGACATATATTTCTGTTTCACCGCTGTCCGTTATCGTTTCATACACAAAGTGCATTATATCAATCAAAACTTTCGGATGAAGTGAAAGTCTGTTTTCAATATCTTTTTGAATATCCTGTATCTTATCAAACGTTATCTCTCCGGCTTTAAGTCCGGCAAGATGTTCGTTTAATATATTTGCAAGTGACATACACGTTGCACTGTCAATGTCGATATTCATTACCTTGTTTCTTACAGTTCTTGTTACAACAATAAGCATTACCGTTTGCGTGGCAATCGGCACAAGGTCAATCTTGTTAATTTCAAATTCCTGCTCCTTAGGCGCTGTAACAACCGTTGTATATTCGGTAAGATTTGACGCTATTGCACCGGCATATCTAATCAGCTTTTCAAGCTGACTGACACGCGTTTCAAGTACGCTTTGCAGCTGTGCAACTGCTTCCATACCTATTTTATACTTCCGCATAAGCGAATTAACGTAAAATCTGTATCCCTCATCTGACGGAATACGTCCCGCCGAAGTATGCGGTTGTATCAGATAACCCATTTCTTCAAGGTCTGCCATTTCATTACGGATTGTCGCGCTGGACAAACCCAAGTTTTCCTTTTTGGAAATTGACCTTGAACCGACAGGTTCAGCAGTGCCTATATATTCATCAATGATTGCTTGCAGGATTTTTCTTTTTCTGTCGTTCAAATCCATATACAAACATTCCTTTCTATCTTTAAACAAGATGTCATATAAGCATTTTCTTGTTAGCACTCATACACCTTGAGTGCTAACAATTATAAGATACCACTATTATACCCGATTGTCAAGTGATTAATATAACTTTTCATAAAATGTTCATAAATTATCCCATATTGCCAAATTTCTTATACAAACTCGCACAAAATCGAGTTTGACACGTTAATCCCGTCCAATGTAAGACTGTATCTTCCGTCAATATATTGCATAAGTCCGAGCTTTATAAATTTATCAAATTCACTGCCGAATACATCTTTTATATCCTTGCAGAAACGCGACTTAAAATCAGTTTCGCTTACTCCCCTGTTCATACGAAGTCCGGTAATCATAAATTCTGCTATCTTATCATTTTCGGTCAATTCGATTACTTCCTTTTCCGCACCGCCGATATATTCGTTTATGTCGGACGTGTTGTAAAAACGGCAGTTTCCGATATATGAATGTGCCGCCGTACCTAAGCCGATATACTCCTCACCTGTCCAATACTTTACGTTATGCCTGCACTCGTATCCGTCCTTTGCGAAATTCGATATTTCATATTGTTTAAAGCCGTTCTTACCGAGAAAATCGACTGTATGCATATACATTTCTCTGTCAGTATCTTCATTCGGAATATCAAGCAGTCCTTTTGAATATTCCTTTTCAATAGGTGTTCCGTCCTCAATTATAAGACTGTATGCCGATATATGCTTTACAGGCAAGCTGACGGCTGTGTTTAAAGTATTTTTTAGACTCTCAAACGTCTGTGATGGCAGTGCGGTCATAAGGTCAAGATTTATATTTTGAAAACCCATTTTATCTAAATGACAAATTGTATTATATGCCGTCTTTGCGTCGTGTATTCTTCCGATTTTTTTCAGTTCATCATCATTGAACGATTGTACCCCTACACTTATACGATTTATACCGCCGTTTAGCATTGCTTTAATTTTATCATCATCCATTGTTCCCGGATTTGCCTCTGTCGTAAATTCGCAGTCACTCGCAACGTCAAATACATCAAAGCACATTTTCGTAACTTCTTCGATTTGTTTCGGTGTTAAAATTGACGGTGTACCGCCGCCGATAAATATTGTATCTATTTTTTCTCCCCTGTATTGTTCCGCCTCACGCTTTAGCGCGTCAACGTATTTGTCCGCCGTATCCTCCATACACGGAAATGATACAAAATCACAATACTTGCATTTTTGTTTGCAAAACGGTATGTGAATATAAAGTCCTTTCATAAGTCACCTCAACAAAAAAAGGACTTAACAGTCCTTTTTTATTCAATTCAATATTAATGTTCATGTCCGCAGTCGCAGTCATCATCGTCACAATCGCAATCAAACTCAAGTTCGATTTCTTCATGACAGTTCGGACATACGATAGCGTTATCATCGTCAATCATATCAAAATCAATCATAACGTCTTCACCGCAGTTAGGACATTGAATTTCAAAATAATCATTTCCGTCACTGTCGTAATCATCGTCATCATAATCGTCGATATAATCATCGTCATCATAATCGTCATACTCATCGTCACCGTACAAATCATCGGCAATTTCAAGTACACAATCAACAAGCTCGTCAACAACATCTTCAACATCATCAACTCTTGCGTTTAATTCTTCAATAGTATCAGCCATTTCAGACATAACGTCAAGCAATTTGATAATAAGCTTACCTTCGTCACTCTTTGGGCTAAGGTCAAGACCGTCTGCATAACCCTTTAGATATGAAACTTTTTTAATTAAATCTTCCATAATTAATCTCCTTTCATTCAAAAGGCTGAAAGAAAATTGTTCACAACACAAAATAAGTGCTGTGTGCGATTTTATTCAGACTTATTTTACTCTTTCCATGTATTCGCCTGTTCTTGTATCTACTCTGATAACTTCGTTCATATCAACGAATAGAGGTACTTGAATTGTAGCACCTGTTTCAAGAGTAGCAGGCTTTGTAGCGTTTGTAGATGTGTTACCTGCGAAACCCGGTTCTGTATCAACGACTTCAAGTTCAACGAATGTAGGCGGTTCAACACCGAATACGTTACCCTTGTAAGACATAACCTTACATACGTCATTTTCCTTAACGAACTTCATTTGTTCTTCGATTTCTGACTTAGCAATGTCAAGCATATCAAATGTTTCGTTGTCCATGAAATGATAGAAGTCGTCATCACCGTATGAATAAGCCATATCCTTTCTGTCGATATGAGCTTCTTCAAACTTTTCTGTAGGTCTGAATGTCTTTTCAACGACACCGCCGCTGATTATGTTCTTAAGTTTTGTTCTTACGAAAGCAGCACCCTTACCAGGCTTAACGTGCTGAAATTCTACGATTTGAAATACATTACCTTCGTGTTCAAAGGTTCTGCCATTTCTAAATTCACCAGCTGTAATCATAAATTAATCCTCCTGAATCTTTTGTAATTTAATATTAATAATTATATTTTAATATATTTTGTCTAAAAAATCAAGTATTTATTAGTTTTTTTTCCTTTTTATTATTACAGGTTTAAAACTTGTAAATTAATAAAATGATATTAGCGTATTATTGCCGTTCTGCTATCGGCATCCCAATCTACGTCATATCCCATATTTTCCGAAAGGAAACGTAGCGGTACCATTGTTTTGCCGTTTACAAGTCTTGCTGGCACGTCCATTTTAGCGGGTTTATTATTTATTCTCGCATTGACGTTATCTATTGAGAATGTCACTGCCTTATTATCAAGTGTTGCTGTTGCTGTTTGAGTTTCACTATCCCATTCAACATCTGCTCCCATTTGCTCGAACAAAAACCTCATAGGCACAAGCGTGCTGCCGTCCTCGATAATCGGCGGTACATCAAAGCCGAGAATATTACCGTCAAATTCAATATACGGTGCATCCGACGGGCATTTTTCATTTAATACATCTTCAATATCTGCCATATCATATTCTATTAATCTGTTTCTGGTCCATAAAACAAGCTTATCTTTCCACAAATCACATCTAATAATATGTTCATCATCACTGTCTGCAGGGATTGCTACATCAACAGAATATACACCGTCACGAGATATTCTGAACGTATCAACATTATCATATTGTGTTTCAACATAGATATTACCCTTTGCTTTATAGTAACATGTTATAGGTCTTTCTTGCACCACTTTAATTAAATCCGACTTATTTCTTTCTATGAACATATCTTTCACTTCAAACCTATAATTACTTAAGTTTACGTAATTTGTCAACTTTCCTTGAAATACAAGCGTATTTCTGCCATTGCTTTGCGGCATATGACTCATTTCATTATCAATTTGCCAATCAATCGCATCATAAGAATAGTAAATAGTATTTTTACTTTCATATTCTTGTGGTCCTAATTTTGTGTATTCTTGTGTTTCAGCATAATAAACACCGTCTACATATTCAAAGTCGGTTAACGGTTTATCCAACTGAAATTCATTTACCAAATTAAAATTTTCATCAAATGTATATATTGGTTTAATTATCGGACCATATATTCTTTCCATTTTATCTATTATTAGAGAAGGGTTGAAATATATTTCATTATATACAATATATTTATCCCCGTAATGCTTAATGTTCGCACGATGCAATCCACTAATTTTCATACGCACATCATAGCTAATATCAATATCGCTCCACTCTACCAAATCATCGGATTTTGTAAATTTAGTATCTAAAAGAGAGCATTTTATAAACTCAGTACCTGTCCACCAGAATAGAATTCCGTCGTTACTTTTCACCAGTACATCATGATATTCATAACAAGAATCTAGCGGCTTATCATAATAATTGCTTTTTAAAACTACTGTTTCCGCATTCGCACTTAATGTTGTTGATAATAAAATAATAAATAATAATCCTAGCATAAACTTTTTCATTCTTTTATCCTCCCCAAAATACAAAAAGGATGCAAAGTCTTATTTGTTGTCAAAGACTTTACATCCTTTAATAAATCCTTATGTCCTATGCTGTTTTGTTTAATTCAGCCTTTAACTGATTGATTTTACTGTCTATTTTTTCATCAAGTCTATTTTCAATGTAATCAATAACGTTAATTTCGGTTCTACGGTTAAATTTAACATCGTTCTTTAGTGTCTTTACATCTGATTTAATAATTGTGATGTCGTCTTGCATTGTTGATATATCACTTTTTATAGATAAAATATCACTTTGCATTGCGTCAAATCTTGCGTCCATTTTATCCATTCTTGATAAAATCAAATCAAATTTTTCATCAGTTGTCATATTTATCACCCTTTCAAAATTACGGTTATATTACTCTATTTACATTATAACATATATTTTTCAAACTGTAAAGACTTTGTCAGTTAAAAATTACAAGTTCCGTTAGGGCAATGCGATTGGATATATTCGTCAAGTATTTTTGCCGCAAGACCGACTTTATCTTCGCAAGTGCGTTTCTTATAATATTCTTCTGTTCTCTTTGACGGAACAGGACTGTTATCTTTTCCGTCAAGACCTAAAAGTTCTCGGCATATAATAGAGCCTGTTTCCGCTTTAAATTGATTTGCGAGTTCCTGCACAAGTGCATAGGTATCTTTTTTACCCTCATAATCTTTCGCGTCGTCATATCCGTACAAAATTCCGACAACCATAAACATTCCCGTTACAGCACCGCAAACTTCTCTCATTCTGCCCATTCCGCCGCCGAATGATGACGCAAGTCTCAGTGCCGTCTTTTTATCCATTCCCATCAAATCACTGAACGCCGCCACCATTGCCTGTGAGCAGTTGTATCCCTCTTTAAATGCCTGTCTGGCAAGTTCTTCTCTTTTGTTCATATTAATCACCTTACGTTTTTATTCTAATTATACCACACTTGTCAAATAAAAAAAACTGCGAGCAATATACCCGCAGTTTTTCACATTTATTCAGCTGTCAAACTTTCATATTCAGCCTGTGTAATCGGCATTACAGTACCGTGACGATATGTACCGTCAAACGAGAAGTCTGAATCTGCCGTAAATTCACCCTTTGTAATATCGGTTGTTACAAAAGGCTTATAGCCCTTACTCTTTGAGAAGTAGTCAAGAAGTAAGCACCACTCATTTTTACCGTTTAATTTATAAATTGTAGGGCCTTCATAGCCTGTCATACTACCCAAATTATAGTTTGCAACATCTTTCCAATCACCGCTTAGAGATGTACACTCCTGCATTGTGATACTTGATTTTGCCTCATTCTTTGTAAATCTGTAATATGTACCCTCATGGTCGATAATAGTTGTATCAATAACCGCGTTAGGCTCTTCTATATACAATTCAGGAGCAGAGAATGTCTTGAAGTCCTTTGTATAACTTCTGTAAATTCTGTACTTTTGATAGCTGTCATCGCTTACAACCGATGCCCAGAATACCATATATTCATCCTTTTCAGGGTCATAGCAAGCCTCCGGCGCCCATGTACAACCGGCATTGTCATTATTAATCTTTACAAGGCTTGCCTCGCTCCAATTAACAAGGTCACTGCTTTCCCATACAACAATGCTCTTTGAGCCTTGTTGTGCGGCGGCTGTCCAGTTATTCTTTAAGTTATAGACGCTTAGGTCTGTTGCGATAATAAAGAACTTACCGTCCTCACCGCGAAGAATATACGGGTCACGAACGCCCTGTGTACCGACATTACTTGTCAAATACGGTTGTTTATTATTAAGCGTTGTCCATGTCTTACCGTCTTTTGATACTGAGAAATAGATTTGTTCACGAGTTGCGTCCTCTTGTGTATCAACGAAGTGAACAAACAAGTACGCACTCATATCATCAAGGTTCTTAATATTAATTGTCTTTTCCACCTTTTTCTTTTCTGTTGTTCCGTCTGATAATGTTGCTGTTATTTTATACTTACCTACTTCAAGATTATCAAAACTGCCTGCCGCATTTGTCTGCTCTGTTCCGACTGCCGTACCGTCTGAATCAGCCAATGAAACCTTTACGGCATACTTATCTTTCGTCGAATCACAGTCACTTGCATAAACGATTTTATTTCCGTCGGCATATGCTTTGAAACTGTCAATAACCGCTGTATATCCCAATACAGTTACGTCGAAGTTTCTTGTAAATTCAACACCGTCTTTTGTCATTTTTGCAGTCAAAGTAGCTGTTTTTGTTTCGTCACTTCTTGTAATCTTACCTGCCGTTGTAACCACAGCAGCGTCTGAAGTTGACCATGTAACGCCATTTCGCGTAGGGATTGTAATGTCAGATGTAACAGCTGTCAAATCACCCAAATCAAGTGAATTTAAAGGATTTTCGTAAGCATAGTTATAGATTACAAAATCATCTATATAACCTGTTGCATACTCGCCCGAACCCCAGTTAGCCTTACCGATATATGCAACTGAATTTTTGCCGAGCATATCCGAAATATTAACTGTTGAATTAACACTGCTTGTTCTTGTTCCGTTTACATAAACGTCCGTTACGCCGTCGGCAATCGAAATGATTACATCGTTCCATTCATTTGTGTTATACGCACCTTTTGCCGCCTCACTTCTTGTACCGGAATTATTATATCTTTCAAATGTAAGTGTGCCGTTGTTTGTCATTGCACCAAGATACTGTTCTTTTTGATATGTCTGTGCACTGCTGTTTGGTGAGGCAAAGAACCACCATGATGTTGTTGTGGTTGTCGGCTTAACCTTAAATGAAATTGTGATATTTTTCTGACCTGTCAAAAGCGAATTGCCGTTTGCGTCTGTAAGCGTAACAACCGTTCCGCTTGTTCCGTCAAACTGAATACACTTCTTATTGTCAACCGTAACAAATTTCGGTGTACCTGTTGCCTTGCCGTATGATGATGTACTTGTTAAGTCGCCGTTATCAAAATTCATATTGATAAGCTCGCCGCTTTCAGGAACCGTCGGTGCTGCGGTTGGTTCAGGAGTCGGCGTCGGTGCCGCCAACTCACTGCTGTATGATATTACATCTGCGTCAAAGTTATCATATGAAACAACTCTTCCTCTTGCACCGTTGTATGAACCTGTTAATTCAAGCGATTTAACACTTATAGGTGTGCTTATTGTTCCTGTGTAGCTTACATCAGTCTCACCGCCTGTAAAGCTTACGCTTGCCGAACCTGTTCCGTCTATTATGATTTCTACCTTTTTATTAAGTCCCATATTGTTTGCGTACTTCTGCGATGAGGTCTGCCAACCGTTTGCACCACGCAATTTACCGCTTTTGACATCAGTTGATGTACACTGAATTACCGGTTTTTCCGAATTGGCAAGTACGTCTGTACCTCCGATACGCATTTGATTAAGATTATATCCGCCGCCTGTGATTGTAAATCCTACAACCTCGTTGCCGTCTGCGTCTTTAACAGAGAATGTATTTTCCTTACCGTTCTGCTCCCAACCTGAGAACATATTGAATGTAAGTCTGAATTTATCCTTGCTTGTAAGTGACTTTGCCTCTGAAAGTTCTGCTTTTGCAGTTGCTTTAACAGGAACAAATACGTTACCGAATCTTTCAAGACCTGTTGCATACACTTGATTTCCGTCTGCCGACAAATCTCCTGCACTTGCATTAAAGATATTTGTTGAATCTTCAAAATCATCGCTCATTTCATCAATATCCGTAATGCTTGGTGCTCCGTCAGCCGTTTCTGAAGACGGAGTTGCGTCAATCAAAAATTCTGCGATATTTGTCATATTAGTATCGTTAGTATATCTGAAGTAACGATATGCGTTTTGATCAGCCAAATCTGTACTGCTTATTGTTGTGTACTGACCTGACGGAATTGCCGTACTGATTGTATACAAATCAGTCCATGTTATGCCGTCGTTTGAAGCCTGAACTTTACCGCCTACAGTTCTTTCAGTCATACCGTTTCCGCTTCTTGCGGCAAGTTTTACGTTATTTACTTTAACAGTCTTGCCGAAGTCGTACATAACATAGCCGTTTTGTACGCCGTCAAAATATGTATTAAAGTCGCCGTCTGCCGCTTTACGATAATCGTTAGCGTCACTCGGTGCTGTTGTGGCATTCCTCCATGACGCAGTTCCGCTTAGAGTATACATTGTTACCTTAATATCTTTTGTAGCCTTAACGTCGCCGATTGTTGCCGTAATTGTAACTGTTCCTGCCGACACGCCTGTTACTGTACCGTCTTGTGAAACAGTTGCAACTTTTTCATCGCTTACGCTCCAAACAGGTGTACCCTCTGCATTTGTATCAAGAGTATATTGTGATGTTTTGCCGACACTTACAGTTGCCGCACCCGAAATTGTTGCATAAACAGTGATGTCATAAGTTTTTGAAGTTGTGTAGTCACCTACCTTAACCGTAACCGTTACCTTGCCCGGTTTCTTAGCCTTCAAAAGACCTGTCTGAGAAATTTCGGCAATACCGTTTTCAGTTGCGTCACTGTCAACAGACCAAGTAACGTCACCTTTTAAGTTTGTGCCAACGGCAAGTTGTACCTCGTCACCGCGTTTAATTTCAACGTCACTGCCTGTAATAACCGCATAATCTGTTCCAAGCTGTGAAGTAGTATTTGTTACAGTCGCTTTCGGAGTAACTCCGTCCCACGCCATAAATTTGAATGTACAGTCTGTAAAGTCACCTGTTAGTTCTCCTGTCGGTTGGTTTACCGTAACAGCTTTTAGTAAACCGTTCTTATCATACACTGCGAAATATTGGTTATAGCCGTTCAATGTTTCGCTCGGTGTATAGCTGTATTTTAAACCTGTGCTTGTAGGTTCAAAACTTGTAACCTTTGCACCTGTTTCAATCAAATATGTTGTTACTGTATTTGCTTTTAAAGTTGTAGTAAGAGTTTTTCCGCCAAGTACGGCACCGTCTTTGATTTCTGCCCACTTTTCCTTGCCTGCCATATCTGTTCTGATTTCTCTTACGTTTGTACCTACCGTATTAAATCCCGAAAGGTCAAATACATAATCAACATCAGACGAATTTGCACCGTTGTTTGCCACGATTTTAATATCGCCTGTATTTTTGTTGTATGCGGCAAGTGTGTTTGCCGATGAGGCGATAATTGTATCACCCGGATTTATGTACTTTGTAAATTGACCGTATGTGTAATACTTATTTGTAAGTACCAATTCTTCGTTATCATGGTCTGCCATACCTACGCCCCATACACTGCCTGTGTATGCCAAAGAATTGTTAGCCTCCGTCTTGTTTCCGCTCGTCGGGTCTACGAATTTTGAGTCCTTATGGAAGTCCACTATATCCCACATTACCCATGCGGACGGTTGCATACCGTTCATATCTTCGATAATCATACTTGCAAGAGTTGCACCGTTACCGCCCTTGTCAACTTCACTTTGCCATAGGTTTTTGCCGAGTTTCTGTGCCTTTGCCTTAACCTGTGCGTGATAGCCACGGTCTGAATATGTGTGAGTATCAACTCTGCCAAGTGCAGTCTTTGCCTCATCTGTAAGACTTCCGAGATTGTTTGCGGTTTTCTTCAAACTTGTTTCGTCCATACCTGCCACAAGTACGTCCGTAAATCCTGCATTGTCAAGTGCTTTTCTTGTTTCCGTAATCATCTTTGACTGACTTGTACCCGGATCAAAGTGACAGCCCTCTTGTTTCGGTGAGCCGTAACCCCAATAATCCGTATCAGGCTCATTCATAGGCGAATAGCTCTTAAACTCTATACCGTTATCTTTGAAAAGCTTTGTTGCGTCTGCAATAAACTTGGCAAAATCATCATACATATCGTCATTTAAGTTATTCAAATTTCCGTTTGACGTAACCGTTCCGTCACTGTTTACAGTACCGCCGCCGCTTGTACAGCCTGTTTTAGTCATAAAATACGGTGCGGAATTTGAAAATCCTTCAAAATATAAATCAGGATTTGCTTTTAGTGCCGCTTTTGCGATATTTAATTGGTTTTGGTCTTTCGTGATGTCATATGTAATGCTCTCTACATCTTTGCCGTCACTTGACAATTTGTAAGCACTGTACACGCCCGGTACTTTTGAGTCAGAACGGTTGATGTGATTATGTGTCGGATCGTCACCGCCGCCTAAGTTGTAACGTGCGATGTCAAGTCCCAATCCCTCGTCTGAGAAAAATGCCTCTGCCGCCGCATTGGTAAGTTTTTCACTGTAACCTAATCTGTTTGCCCACCAGCAAAGTGCAGTACCCCAGCCTTGGAACTCACCGTTGTTAAAAGGTGACGCGTCAGCCGGATTAAGCTGTACATATGTCGGTTTTGTATCTTGAGCAGATGCACTGATTAAGCCGCCAAAAGGAAGCATAGCACACGCCAAGATTGTGCTTATAATCTTTTTCTTATTCATTGGTTTTCTCTCCTCCTTAAGATTACATTATCCGTTAATTATATTATAGCACTCCCACATAGTGCATTACAATTATAAGATTTCTAAAACAGTTGTAAATTTTCTAACTGTTTTGCTTTACTTTTGTACTTAGATATTTTATAATAGATATTAGATTAAAGACGCGTCTGTCAACACTTTGCCGACAGACTCAACAGATATATTGGAGGCGGATAATATGTTCAAACCTGTATCAGCAAAAGAAGAACGACTTTTACCGGTGTATGTCTACGGCTCGGAATCTCTTGAACATCAAGCACAAATAAGTCGCGGCAAAGGTTTTATGCTACATTCTCAAATTTCCGTTTGTTACAGCGGAGAAGGTGTTTTTACAGACCACAACAATGTTTCGCACAAAGTTCAAAGCGGAGATATTATGTACTTTACTTCCGCAACATCAAATTCATATAAACCCACCTCTGTTCCAAGGAAAACAGACTACATCGTTATGGGCGGATATGCTCTGATTGAGCTTATGATGTTTTTGGGATATTCAAAAAGCGGTGTAATTCACCTTACCGAAAATATTAAAGAAAAAGTATATCAAAATTTTAAAACAATTATTGAACTAAACAACTCCAATACCGAAAATACTCATTCGATTTGCAGCAGACTTTTGTATGCTGTATTGTTCGATATTGCATCTTGCATTGAGGGCAATCCCAACAATGACAAAGCGAATTTAATCAAGCCGTGTATTGATTATATAAAATCTAACTATATGCACGATATTTCAATATCAGCTTTGGCTGAAATGATTAAAGTAACTCCTACTTATCTCGGAATTATTTTTAAGAAAGTTTACAATATAACACCGCAAAAATTTCTTACCAATATACGTATAGAAAATTCCAAACAACTTTTAGTCAGCAACAAAAATATGTCACTTTCGGATGTTGCAATCAATTCCGGATTTAACAGTGAAAGTTATTTTTGCAACACATTCAAGAAATATATAGGCATTACGCCTACGGAATACAGAAGTATTAACACATTCGGAGAAATATAAGCTATGAAAAAGAATTACGAAAAAATTTTACCATCATACATATGTGATATACAGGAAATAAACAATCTTTTAAAGGTTATGTTTATGAACAACTTTCCGCACCATCAATTCATTTTGTGTACAAGCGGAACAGGTAAAATATGCACCGAAAGCAACATTGAACAAACCGTAAGCAAAAGCAATATTGTATTTATAAATTCTTCAATTCTGTTTTCGATCAGACAACAAGAAAATTTTTCTATAAAGCGTATTGCGTTTAACGGTAATTTCGTTACAAATTACCTCCAATACTTTGATTTTAACCAAGCCGTTGTTTTTGTTCCGAAAAGCGACGAAGTTTTTAACGCATTTAATATTGCGTATGACGGCTACATGCACGATAAAGACGATATACAAAATTCTGTTAATATGTACAATCTTATCGGTGTATGCGGTGAAAGTTATGTTTCATCAAAACCCACTCTTTTGACACCCGAAGATTTTATTGCCGAGAGTGGTTTTGATTTCATAAAACAAAACATATCTTCAATAAATATAGACTTTTCACCATATCTGAAATTACACAAAATTTCAATAACGGAGCTTAACGATATTTTTATAAGCCGTTACGGCAAAAATATTAATGAGCTGATTTACTTTTACCGTATGGAATTTGCAAAGTACGCGGTTTTCAAGGTAGGAAATACTCATTACGAAAGGTATTATAATCAATGCGGTTTTAAATCTCCCGAAGAATTTTACAGTGAATTTAAAAAGTATGCGAATATGACCGTAGAGGAATACTTTAACCTCGTTTGGGCAAAGTAAATATCCCCCGGCATAGCCGGGGGCTTTTCATCAACGGGCATAGCCCTACT
>OLSE01000506.1_pt1 | contig 47123 bp, 40 predicted proteins | sample 1673191 | NCBI WGS metagenome assembly OLSE01 (sample SAMEA3136764, study PRJEB25190) | human gut metagenome | biome: human gut; feature: human-associated habitat; material: faeces | place: Austria | collected 2013
CAATATAAATCGTACAGTTTTTGCAGTTCCTTTGCAATACTTTTGCAAGTTTTGCCGCACACAGAAAAAGAGCCCCGCAAAACGCGAGGCCCATAAACCTTTATATTTTATCTATCAATCTTTTCCATCACTTCCGTGAGGCTCAACCCGTTTTTCCCGGCGAGCGCCGCCAGGTCATCGTGCTCAAACTTCGCGCGCTGCACGCCGTAACCGGAAGACACCTTGCGGCGCACCGGACCGAGGGCGGTCTCCACCGTCTCCTCCGTGCGGGTCAGCACATAGCGGCGACACAGCGTCTCGCGGATGCCGATGGTCGCCGTGTGTTTGAAAATCGCCTGCACAACGGCCTCCTTCTGCGCCTCGCGGCACAGCACCGTCAGCAGCGTGCCGGGGCGGTTTTTCTTCATCATAACGGCGGTCGTGAAGACCTCCACCGCGCCCGCCTCGCGAATCTTCTCCGCCGCAAAGCCAATCGTCTCAGCGGTCATATCGTCGATGTTGCAGTTCAGCTCGCAAACGGAGTCCGCGCCGTCGCCGGTTTCGCCCAGCATCGCGCGCACACAGTTTGCCACTTCAAAGTCCTTCTTACCCATGCCGTAACCCACGCGCTGCACGCGCATAACCGGCATATCGCCGAACGCTGCCGCAAAGTGCTTCAGCAAAGCCGCACCCGTCGGCGTGCAGAGCTCACCCTGAATGCGCCCGCCGTAGATTGGCACGTCGCGCAGAATATACGCCGTAGCCGGGGCCGGAACAGGCAGCACACCGTGTGCACAGCGCACCTTTCCCGCGCCTACATGCACCGGTGACGCAACAATCTTCTCCGGCGCAAGCTTGCGGATGAGCAAGCACGCCGCCGTAATGTCCGCCACCGCGTCCATCGTGCCGACTTCATGGAAGTGGATCTCCGAAACCGGCATGCCATGCGCATGGCTCTCCGCCTCCGCGATGAGCTTATACACCGCAATCACGTCTGCACGCACCGCATCCTCCAACGGCAGATGCCCGATGATATGCTCGATATCCGCCATGCTGCTGTGGTGGTGATGCCCGTGGTCGTGTTCATGCTCATGCGTATGTTCGTGGTCATGGTGATGCTCATGTTCGTGTACATGGTTGTGAGCGTGATGTTCGTGGTCGTGCATGTCAGCGCTTTCTTCCTCCTCGCCGTTCACCGTAACGGAAAGATGCGTGCCGTTGATGCCGCATTTCGTGCTCACTTCCGCTTTAAATTCCACACCGGGGATACCGAGCGCGTTCAGCTCGTCGAGCACTGCCTGTTTGTCGTCAAACAGTTCTAAAAGCGCCGCCGAAAGCATGTCGCCCGCCGCACCCATGCCGCAGTCAAAATACAAAGTCTTCATGCAGATTCCTCCTAAAATCAAAAAGGCGCACGAACCCCATACAGTCCGCGCGCCTCCGCTGGCACAATTTAATCCTATAAAAAAGATCCGGCGCTCCAACGCCCTCGCAGCTTCCTGCCGCAATAAATACAGTATACCGCCCCAAAGCGATGATGTCAAGCCAAACCAGAACCGCAAAGTCTTCCCCCGCGAAAAGACACAAATTTTCGCAAAAACAGGGTTGACTTTTGCGTGCCGATGTATTATAATAACGATTGTCTCAAGCGAGCAGTGTGTTCGTCTTGCAACAAACGGGTTTCCCGTTTTTATAATATGAGTTTGCGTTTACGCAGCTCTGTATATGGAGGAGTTCCCGAGTGGCCAAAGGGGACAGACTGTAAATCTGCTGCTTCTAGCTTCGGTGGTTCGAATCCACCCTCCTCCACCAGAAAAAAGGACTTTGCGTTTGCAAAGTCCTTTTTTCAACGAAACGAATCCCTTCGGTATGTGAAATTGCCCTGCGGGCAGTGAAATACACGGCGTCTCCAAATCACCCATGGTTCTGCGCCATCACGCCGACCAACGCGTGCGGCACGTAGGGCTCTTCAAGGTATGCAATCTCATCGGTTGTCAGCTTCAATTCAACGGCGTTCACAAGCCCTGTGATGTGCGAAAGATTCGTTGCGCCGCAGATGGGCGACGCAACCTTCGTCAGCAGCCACGCGAGGGCGATCTCCGTCATGGTGCAGCCGCGCTTCTCGGCCAGCTCCGCCACACGGTCAATGATCACACCGTCGGTCTCGGCGGTCTTGTCGTACTTAAATTTCGCGTAGTTGTCTTCCTCAAGGCGCTTGGAGCTCTCACCAGGATGCCTCGAGAGCCGCCCTGCGGCGAGTGCACTGTATGGCGTCATCGCAATGTTCTCCGCCTTGCAGAACGGCGCCATTTCGCGCTCCTCCTCGCGGAAAATGAGATTATAATGCCCTTGAACGGATACAAACTCCGCCATGCCGCGCATACGGGCGTAGTAATTCGCCTGCGCCAGCTGCCACGCATAGCAGTTCGAGATGCCGATGGCGCGGACCTTGCCGGCCTTCACCGCGTCGTTCAGCCCCTCCATAATCTCCTCAATGGGCGTGCGATAATCCCACATGTGGCAGATGTACAGATCAACGTAGTCCATACCGAGACGCTTCAGGCTTGCATCGAGGCAGTTTTTCACGTGCTGCTGCCCCATCACGCCGTTTGCAATCTCCTCGTCGGTGCGCGGCTCAAATTTCGTCGCCAGCACCACATCCTCGCGGCGGGCAAAATCGCGCAGCACACGGCCGACAAACATCTCGCTCGTACCGCCTTGGTAGCTCATCGCCGTGTCAAAAAAGTTGATGCCGTTCTCGAGCGCCGCTTTGATGATCTCGTTAGAGTTTTCCTCATCCAGCGTCCAGCGGTGCTGCCCCGCGGCCGCTTCGCCAAAGCCCATGCAGCCAAGGCAAATGCGCGAAACATTCAGGTCAGAGTTGCCGAGTTTTACGTATTCCATGTGTCTTCCCCTTTTCTATAAAAATTCGTGATTTCTTGCTTTCAGTATACTAAACCATCAAAAGAATGTCCAATACTTATTTTTTATCCTTCTCCATGCCGGAAATGTACTTCTTCGCAAAATCGAGAAACGCGTTCGTCAGCGGTGAGAGCACACGGTTCTTTTTCCAAACGAGCACCGTCGCGGCGCGGATCGGCGGCTGCAGCGGCACGAATTTCAGGCCGTTATGCTGCAGGTCGAGCTTCAGCGTGAACAGCACGCCGTTTTCGCGGCGAATGACCGAGGCCATGTTGTATTGCAAATCGCCGTGCGCGATAATGTTGAGCCGGTCTGCGCTGTCGCCGAACCAGTTCACAATCTCACTGCGGATCTGGTCCCGGCGCGAAAACACCGCCGGGTACGGCACAATGTCCTGTGGCGTCAAATACGGCTTCTGCGCCAGCGGCGAATCCGACCGCACCAGCGCGTTCCACATTTCCGGCACCGGGAAGTGCAGAAAATCATACTTGCTGATTTCCACCGGCTCCAACAGTAAGCCGATGTCCAACGTGCCGCGTTCAATGCGCTCCTTAATGTTATCGGAGTTGCCGCTATAAATGCTGTACGTCACGTTCGGGTGCTCGGCGCGAAACGCCGCCAAAATGCCGGAAAGATGGCAGGAGCCGTGGTACTCGCCGCTGCCGATGGAAATTTCACCGGTCAGCATTGCCTCCTGCTTTAATTCCCGCTTCGTCATTTCGGAAAGCGTCACGATTTCCTCTGCGCGGCGGCGGAATAACATACCCTCCTCCGTCAACGTGACGCTGTGGTTGTTGCGGCTGAACAGCTTCACGCCAAGCTCCTGCTCCAGCCCCATCAGCTGGCGGGAAAGTGTGGGCTGTGTGATATGTAAAAGCTGTGCCGCCTTCGTGATGTTCTCCTCACGCACAACAGCCAGAAAATACTGCAAGACTCGTATATCCATAGATCTGAAAGCAGCCTCCTAAACCTCGGGCGGCAAACGCGCACCCTTTATATTTCGTATTATAGCACGCCTGTCATGCCCATTTCAATACAGCGCATTGTTCAAGTTGTGCAGACAAGCCTTGTGCAACTTCAATAAAGTTTTGCGCCTTATGCAAATCTTCTGTTCAGTTTTAAAATCAAATCTTACAAATCTCTTTATAAATGCAAAAAAGCTGCAAAAGCCCTTGTAAATCCAGAAAAGTTGCGCTAAAATAGTAATTCGCGCTAGGGTATTTCTTATTTATATGAGCGTGCTCATGTACGCACATGATTTGGATTTTTATGATTTCGTAATTTTTTGAAACGGTTTTACCGGATCACGGTATACGGCCGCGGTCCACAGGAGGTGCATTTATCTGCAAGTATTCAGAGCACTGAAAAAGGGATTTTTAGAGCTTACCCCAAACGAAAAGGTCTTGCTCGTTTTAACGGCTTCCATTTTCCTCACCGTCTATGCCGAGATGCTGGCGTTGCTTTTATTGCCGTTTTACATTGCCGCCACGAAGCAGAGCTTCGTTTTCTTCCGCCGTAAACAGGATTTATTTTTTCTTTCGGCTTTCTGGGTGCTCTCCCTGCTCGTCACGATTTTCTCAGGCGGCACCGTAACGGATATTCTGCTCGGCGCTTTTATGGTGTTCGCATTCATCGCCGTCATTTTCGTCAGCTATACGATGACCCAGCGCGCGTTCCGCCTCATTTTATCTTTCGTCTGCCTCATGAGCCCCTATTGCCTCCTTGTCGCGCTCGTTCAGCGCGCGCTCGGCATGGAGTGGGTTTACGGCGCGCGGTATAACTCCATCTTTACAAACCCCAATTACTATGCGTTTTACATTTCGCTCGTTGTGCTCTTCTGCATCTACAACATCGTAAAAAGCGAAGACACGCCGCTGCGCGGTTTATACGCTGCCCTGATTCCGTTGAATCTTATCGCGCTCGAGCTCACCGAGTGCCGCACCACTTTCATGGTGCTGCTCATCGTCTGCCCTGTCATGCTGTGGTTCTGTGGCAAGAAGAAGTGGCTTTCCGTGTACCTTTTCACCATGCTCGGCATTTTGCTCACACTCGTCTTGTTCGGTGAATCGCTCGATTTTCTCCCGCGCATCGATCTCATCCGCCACGATTTTGCAAAGCGCATGAGCATCTGGTCGGGCGCCATCGGCAGTATTATGGACGCCCCGTGGTTCGGCCGCGGCTACAATACATACGCGCGCATCCATGACCTCTACGGCTCATACAGCATCGCAAAGCATTCGCACAACCTGCTTTTGGAGCTCCTCATGGACTTCGGATTTGTGGGTACGGCGGTCTTACTCGGTTACTTTGCCATCAATGTCGGCAAGATTATCCGCCTGCACCGCAGCCACAAGTGCCACCAGCGCTACGCCCTCACGGTCTCCGTCATCGTTTGCGTTCTGCTGCACGGGCTTTTGGATATCTCCATGCTGTGGCCGCAAACCGGTCTGCTCGTCATTTACATCGTCGGCTTCAGCACCGAGTACGACAAGCAGCACATCTTCGGCACAGACCGCCGCCACGAGATTTTTGCGCTGCACGCAAGATCCATTCAAGCAAAAGAACCCATCTTGTAAAAAATTCTGTTATCCTTTACAAAAAGGCTGCCGAAATTTCGGTGGTCTTTTTCTTTTGTGTCTCTTTTCGGATAACGCGATTTTTGTTATAATAAAAGAGTTTTGGACAATACCGCATAACTCCTCCGCGGTACTGCCCCTTCAATTTTTCAGCAAAGGAAGATCTATTTTATGGGCGGTTTTTTCGGCGCAGCATCGCAGACTGACTGCGTTTTCGACCTTTTTTTCGGCATTGATTACCACTCCCACCTCGGCACACGCCGCGCGGGCATGGCGGTTTACAGCCCGGAGACCGGCTTTGACAAGGCCATTCACAACATTGAAAACGCTCCGTTCCGCACGAAGTTTACAACGGAATCGCAATCTATGCACGGCACGCTCGGCATCGGCTGCATCTCCGATTATGAAGCACAGCCGATTTTGGTGCGTTCGCATCACGGCACCTTCGCCATTACGACCATCGGCAAGATCAATAACGCCAATGAGATCGTAGAGGACATCATCGGGCGCGGCACGCATTTCTTTGAGATGCAAAACGGCGAAGTGAACCCCACAGAGCTCGTCGCCGCCATCATCGACCAGAAAGAGAATTTCATCGACGGTATTCGCTACGCGCAGGAGGTCGTCGACGGTTCTTTGAGTATGCTCGTCCTGACGCCGCGCGGCATTTACGCGGCACGCGATAAACTCGGCCGCACCCCTGTCGTGCTCGGCCAAAAGGAAGACGGCTACTGCGCAAGCTTTGAAAGCTTCGCGTATTTAAACCTCGGCTACCACGACCTGCGCGAACTCGGCCCGGGCGAAGTTGTCGTGTTCGACGCCGACCATGTGCAAACGCTCGTTGCCCCCGGCAAAAAAATGAAGATCTGCACGTTCCTGTGGGTCTACTACGGCTACCCGTCCTCCAGCTACGAGGGCATCTCCGTCGAGAGCATGCGCTATAACTGCGGCCGCGCGCTCGCCCGCCGCGATAACGTCCACCCCGATATTGTCGCCGGCGTACCGGATTCCGGCATCGCGCACGCCATCGGCTATGCCAACGAGTCCGGCGTGCCGTTCTCCCGCCCGTTCATCAAATACACGCCCACATGGCCGCGCTCCTTCATGCCGACGCACCAGAGCAAGCGCGACCTCATCGCCAAAATGAAGCTCATCCCGGTGCATGACCTCATTGAGGGCAAGAGCCTCCTTCTCATCGATGACTCCATCGTGCGCGGCACGCAGCTGCGCGAAACGACCGAGTTCCTCTACGCAAGCGGCGCAAAAGAAGTGCACATTCGCCCCGCCTGCCCGCCGCTGCTCTTCGGCTGCAAATACTTAAACTTCTCCCGCTCCACGTCCGAAATGGAGCTCATCACCCGCCGCGTCATTAAAGAGCTTGAGGGCTGCGACCCCGACCGCGCCACGCTTGAAGAATATGCCGACCCGGACAGCGAGAAGTATCGGAAGATGGTGGAGAAGATCGGCGAAAAGCTGCACTTCACCACCCTTCACTACCACCGCCTCGACGATATGATGGAGTCCGTCGGCATCGACGCAGACTGCCTTTGCACCTACTGCTGGAACGGCAAAGAGTAATGTAAAAAGCATGGCAAAAGTATTTTTGATCTGCGGCAAAATCTGCAGCGGCAAGGGCTTTTACACCCGGCAGCTCAAGGAAAAAGAACACGCTGTGGTGCTCTCCTGCGATGAGATTGAAAATGACCTCTTCCACCATGACCTCGGCGACCGCCGCGATGCGATCAGCGCGGACATCAAAGCATATCTCCACAAAAAAGCCGTGGACATCGCCCGCGCGGGCTGCAATGTCATTTTAGATTGGGGCTTCTGGAGCCGCAAAGAGCGCACAGATGTTTCTGCCTACTACAAAAATGCCGGCATCGACTTCGAGTGGCACTACATCGACATTTCCGATGCAGACTGGGCGAAAAACATTGAAGCGCGCAACGCTGCCGTTGCCGCCGGTGAAACGACCGACTACGCCGTAGACAGCGGCCTACTGCAAAAAATTCTCACGCTTTTTGAGACCCCCATACCCGATGAGATCGACGTGTGGTATACAAACCGCAGATAATTTTGCACAGTACAAAAGGACGACAGTTAAGCGCAACTGCCGTCCTTTTTCTATGCTCTGATTGTTTTTACACTTCGCCGTTAAACAGCTTTTCCGCGTAGCGCACACTGCCCATCGCATCTTTGGAGTAGAAATCCGCGCCAATCTCCTTAGCGTACTCGGGGTTCAGCACCGCGCCGCCCACCATGACCTTGCAGTCATGCGCTTTGCGCAGCTGGCGGATCGTCTCCGCCATGCTCTCCACCGTCGTCGTCATCAGGGCAGAAAGCCCCACAAGGCGCACGTTTTTCTCGATCGCCGTCTGCACAATGATCTCCGGCGGCACATCCTTACCGAGGTCGAGTACGTCAAAGCCGTAGTTTTCAAGCAGCACCTTCACAATGTTCTTGCCGATATCGTGAATGTCGCCCTTCACGGTCGCAAGGATAATGGTACCCTTCTTTTCCTCCTGAATGCCCTTTTTCGCAAGGTTCTGCTTGATGCGCTCAAACGCCTCCTTCGCTGCGTCTGCGCTCATGAGAAGCTGCGGCAGGAACACCGTGTTTTTCTCAAAGCCCTGCCCCACTTCGTCGAGCGCCGGGATAAGCTCACCGTTGATGATTTCCAGCGGCGGCGTCGTTTTCAGCATCTCGTCCGTCAGTTGTCCCGCCTGCTCGCGCAGGCCTTTCACAATGGCGCGGTGCAGCGAAACGCTTTCGGCAGACCCGCCGCCTGTGCTCTGCTGCGCGGCGCCCGTGCGCACGTCCGGTGCCGCCGTGGTGTTCGCATACGCTTCGATATACGCCTTGCAGCCCACGTCTATGCCCATCAGCGCGCAGAACGAGCGATACGCTTTCATCAGCTCGTCGCTCAGCGGGTTAATGATACCGGAGCTTAATCCGCGCTGCATCGCCATCGCGAAGAACGTGGAGGTCACCAGCTCGCGGCGCGGCAGACCGAACGAAATATTGGAGACGCCGAGCACCGTATGCACGCCGAGTTTGTGGCGGATGGTGTCAAGTGCATCGAGCGTGATAATCGCGTTATCCGCGCCCGTGCTCACCGTCATTGCAAGCGTGTCCATAATCACGTCGCTGCGGTCGATGCCATAGCTTTCCGCCGTTTTCAAAATCTTCTCCGCAATCGCCACACGCTCCGCAGCAGAAGCCGGGATGCCCTTTTCGTCGAGCGTCAAGGCAACCACCGCAGCACCGTACTTTTTCACAAGCGGCAGTACCGTGTGCAGCGATTCCTCTTTGCCGTTCACGGAGTTCACAAGCGGCTTGCCGTTATAAATACGCAGCGCGCGCTCCATGGCCTCCACGTTCGAGGTATCGATCTGCAAAGGCGTGTTCGTCACGCTCTGCAAGTTGATGATGGCCCTTTCCATCACCGCGGGCTCGTCAAGCTCCGGCAGACCCACGTTCACGTCCAGAATGTCCGCGCCGTGTTCCGTCTGCGCAATGCCCTCACGGCACAGATATTCCAAATCGCCTTCGCGCAAAGCCTGCTTTAAGCGCGGCTTGCCCGTCGGGTTGATGCGCTCGCCAATCAAAATCGGTCGCGCACCGAACGTCACCGTATGCGTGTACGAGGACACCACCGTCTTCTTTTCAATGTGACGCTCCTTCACCGGCTTGTTTTTCAGGCGTTCTGCAAGCAATCGGATATGCTCCGGCGTCGTGCCGCAGCAGCCGCCGAGAATCGCCGCGCCTTTCTCCGCAAAGCGCTCCATGTACGCGTAAAATTCCTCCGGCCCCACGGGGTACGAGGTCTCGCCGTTCACGGAAACCGGCAAACCGGCGTTCGGGTTGATGACAATGGGCAAATTCGTCAGCGTCAGCATTTCATCGACAAAGCTTTCCATCTGCTCCGGGCCGAGGCTGCAGTTGATACCCACCGCGTCCGCGCCGAGGCTCTCCGCCAGCAGCAGCGCCGCCGGAATGTTGCTGCCCGTCAAGAGCTTTCCCGTGCTGTCAAACGTAAACGTTACAATGACCGGCAGGTCACAGTTTTCCTTTGCCGCCAGCAGCGCCGCCTTCGCTTCGTAGGCGTCGCTCATCGTCTCAATGATCACGAGGTCGGCGTTGTCCCTGCCCGCGATAATTTCCTCTTTAAAAAGCTCGTACGCGTCATCAAACGCCAAATCACCGAACGGCTTCAAAAGCTTGCCGGAGGGGCCGATGTCGAGCGCCACCGCCGCCTTGCCGCCGCTCGCCGTGTGTGCAAGCTTCAACGCCTGTGAGACGACCTCCTGCACGGTGTGGCCCGTCTTTTCCAGTTTTAAACGGTTCGCGCCAAACATGTTCGCCGTCAAAATATCGCAGCCCGCGTTCACGTAGTCGGACTGAATTTTCAAAAGCACCTCGGGGTGTGTCAGGTTCCAAAGCTCCGGCAGCTCGCCGCCCATAAGGCCGTTCGCCTGCAAAAGTGTGCCCATGCCGCCGTCCACAATGACAACAGATTTTCCGAATCGTTCTATAACAGGATGCATAAATTTTCTCCCTTTCTCTGCGCGTCAGATTTCGCGGAACTCGCAGTCGGTGTTCGCGCAGCCGCGGCACTTTACGTATGTGCATGTCGGCGCGTCCGTCACGCCGATGACCGCCGTCACGGATTTAAACGGCACCATCAGCATGGTGTCCGTCAGCGTCAGCCCAATGCGCTTTGCACATTCCAGCCGCGCAAAGATCTCTTTTTGGCTTTCGAGCGCAAAGTCGCCGTACCCCGGCGAATAGCGCGGCTTCAAAAATAAGCCCGTTGTGGCTTCCTTTTCCGCGATCTGCGCCTGCATTTCGTCACAGTAGTCTTCAATGAGCGCATTCGCAACGGAATGCGCCACCGTGCCGCGCGCCATATTGAGCGCGGATAACCGCCGTATCATCATATCGGCCTGCAAACCCAGCGTCGCCGCAAACAAATACGCCGCCTTGCAGCCGCGTAAATGGCGCGAAAGCTTTATGCTCTCGATGCGCCAGCCGTCCAGCTCCACCGCGTCCTCAAGTACTTTTATGTCGTATCTTTTATATACGCATTTCGGCGTGAGCGTGCGCAGCATCTCGCCGCCGATCTCGCGAATCATCTCATCGGTGTCCGCATCGGCCGGCTTCCCGCGAAAGCCAAGGTAGCGCAGCGCCTCTTTCTCATTCAGCTTCATAGCCGTCAATGATCTTTGAAAGGTTCGTCATGATGCTGCCCGCAATGTCCGGGCGGTTCATCGTGTAGATATGAATATGCGTCACGTCATTCGCGATGAGATCGATGATCTGCTCGGTCGCGTACGCAATGCCCGCCTGCTTCATCGCCTCCGGGTTGTTCGCAAAACGATCGACGATCGCCTTAAAGCGCGCCGGCATAGAAGAACTCGAAAGGCTCATGATGCGCTTAATCTGCTTCGCGTTCGTCACCGGCATAATGCCCGCAATGACCGGCACGCGAATGTCGTGGCGCAGGAGCTTGAACATATAATTATAAAGAATGTTGTTGTCAAAGAACATCTGCGTCGTTAAAAACTCGCAGCCGCTTTCCACCTTGCGGCGCACGCCGTCAATGTCCGCGTCGCTGTTGTACGATTCCGGGTGTCCCTCCGGGTAACATGCGCCGCCGATGCAGAAATCCGCACCCTCGCGGCGAATGGCATTGATGAGGTCGCTCGCGTGCGGAAACGTCTGCGGCGCCGTATCACCCTCCGGAATATCGCCGCGCAGCGCCAGAATATTCTCAATGCCGCTCGCCTTAAACGCATTGATGGACGCTCTGAGATTCTCTTCATCCTGCCCCACACACGTCAAATGTGCCAGCGCCGTAACGCCGCTTTTCTGCACCTCTTCTGCAATGGACAGTGTGTTTTTGGAGTTGGAGCCGCCCGCGCCGTAGGTCACGCTCATAAAAGAGGGCTTATATGCCGCGATCTCATGCACCACCTGCTGTGTGTTTTCCAACGGTTTACCCGGCTTCGGCGGGAACATCTCGCAAGAGACCGTCACCTTGTTGGTCTTCAAAATATCGGAAATTCTCATTTTTTATCACTTTCTTTATCTATTTTATATTTTCATTGATATACCGTTAAAGTATAGCATAAAAATGCAGGAAACGCAATTTGAAAATGCAGAATTTCGCTGTTTTTTCCGCTTACGGTTCCGGCCGCATCAGCGGGAACATCACCGTGTCGCGGATATTCCTCGTGCCGAGCAAAACCTGCAAAACGCGGTCAATACCCATGCCCCAGCCGGAAATGGGCGGCATGCCGTATTCCATCGCCGTCAAATAGTCGTCATCCATCACCATAGCTTCCTCGTCGCCGTCCGCGTGGCTCTGCGCCTGAATTTGCAGTCTGCGGCGCTGCTCATTGGGGTCCACAAGCTCCGAGTACGCGTTGATGATCTCCGCGCCGTTGATGACAAGCTGAAAGCGGTCCGTAATCTCCGGATCATCATCATTCGCGCGCGCCAGCGGCGACAAGTCCGTCGGGTGCGCAATGAGAAACGTCGGCGCGATCATCTTCGGGCGGCTCACCTTCTTGTATAATAAATCGATGAGGTTTCCGCGCCCAAGCTTCTTCGAGTCGTCGGTGGAGTTTAATTCAATGTGCCGGCTTTCAATTTCCTGCAATAAGGCCTCCGCCGTCTTAAACTCGTCAATGTCAATGCCGCAGTCCTTTAAAATGAGCTCGCGGAACGTCACCACCGCCCATTCCGCGCCGAAATCGATCTCGGTGCCGTTAATGGAGATGACCGCGCTGCCCCGAATCTTCGTGATGACCGTTTGCAGCATGTCCTGCAAAAAGCGCATGTTGTCGCGGTAGTTATAGTACGCGCAGTAGCCCTCCAGCATCGTAAAATCCTGCAAATGCGTCGTGTCCATGCCCTCATTCCGAAAGCACCGCGCAAACTCAAACACCTTCGTAAACCCACCCACAATGGCACGCTTCAAATACGTCTCCGGCGCAATGCGCAGATAAACGTCCATGTCAAGCGCATTGTGGTGCGCAACAAACGGCCGCGCCGTCGCGCCGGACGGGTGGTCGATGAGCACCGGCGTTTCAATTTCGATGTAGCCGTTGTCCTCCAAATACCGCCGAATCTCCCGCACAAGCTGCGACTTGAAAAGGAACCGCCTGCGCGTCTCCCCGTTCATGCACAAATCGAGGTACCGCCTGCGCCAACAAAGCTCCGTGTCCTGAATACTGTGGAACTTCTCCGGCAGCGGACGGAACGCCTTGCCTAAAAACGTGATGCACTTCGCGCGCAGCGTCTTTTCGCCCACCTTTGTCGTGAACATCTCGCCCTCCGCGCCCATAAAGTCGCCTACGTCAAAGCCCCTCTTGAAAAAGTCATACGTGTCCTCGCCCACTTCGTCGCGCATCACGGCAATTTGCAGCTTGCCCTCCATATCGGAGAGCGTCACAAACGAGAGCTTCCCCATGCGTCGAATGGCCGTCACACGCCCTGCAACGCACACGTCCTGCACCCCGTCCGGCAACTTTGCCGCCTCGCACAGCTCATGCGTCCGCGCATAGCGCTCCGGGTACGGGCTTACGTGCTCCCGTACATAATGGAACTTTGCCTTTCTTGCTTCCAATAACGTGTTTTCGCTCATTTTCTACACCCTTTCGTGCTGTTATTTTCATCGGGCGGGAAATTTAGAGCGTAAAAAATCCCGTCCCTGTTTCCAAGGACGGGATACAATAACCCGTGGTACCACCTTAGTTTGCCCGCGCCTCACGACGCACGCCTTTGCAAGTACAGACTTCGCCGCAGGAAAAGTACGGAAAACATCGATACTCCTGTGCTGTAACGGGCACGCCCGGCATAGTCTCAGCGCAAAAACGCAGTCGGTATGCAGCTCCAAGGCTTTGTTCGGTGATCCGTTCCTGCACCCCATCGCAGCTTACGGGGCTCTCTGTGCCATTCCCGGATCCCTACTGTCACTCTTCATCGCTTGTTAAAACGGAGTATAGCACACGGTTTTCAAAAAGTAAAGAGAAAATTTTCATCCCCGCGCATTTTCCTCGCTTTGCACGTTGCGCGGACTTGTTTTCGCGCCTGCCTTGTGCTAAAATAAATGAGAAAAAGTCGCGGAACAGCCGCGGCGGTTGTATTGATCTCATTTTCTCTTGGGAGGGCTTTATTATGTCAGAACCTTTACGCGCCATGATGATCGGCGCACACCCGGACGATGTCGATATCTGCACCTGCGGCATCACAAAGCGCTTGGTTTCAAAGGGCTGCATTGTCCGCTTTGTCTCCATGACGACCGGCAACGCAGGCCACCAGACCATGCGCGGCGAAGAGCTCATCAAAACGCGCGCGGCAGAAGCGCAAAAAAGCGCTGCCTACCTCGGCGCCACCTATGAAATTCTGCCGTTCGACGACGGCCGCCTGACCCCGTCGCTCGAAGCGCGCGAAACGCTCATGCGCACCATCCGCAATTTTAAGCCGGACGTCATCTTCACGAACCGCGCGTGCGATTATCACCCCGACCACCGCGCTACAGGCCAGCTCGTGCAGGACTGCTCGTACCTCATGGGCGTGCCCGCCATTTGCCCGGATACCCCCGTGCTGCGCAAAACGCCGACCATTCTTTACTGGGCAGACGGCTTCACCGACCCCAAACCGTTCCGCTCCGATTTCGCCCGCCCGGCAGATGACGACCGCGAAACGCTGTTTCACGTCGAGTGCTGCCACGCCTCCCAGTTCCTTGATTGGCTTCCGTGGGCAGATGACCACGTGGATCTCGCCGGTAAAACGCACGAGGAGCGCGTAGAGTACTTGCGCAGTACGTTCAACTGGGACCGCGGCGACGTGGACGAGGACGTGCTCGCGTGCCTCACCCGCCAGTACGGCGCAGAATTTGCAAAAAACGTTCGCTTTGCTGAAAGTTGGCAGGTGAGCGAATACGGCGCGCCTGTTTCCGATGCGCTCAAAGAACTGCTCATCGGTCTCGACTGAGCCGAATATTTCCGCGGTTCACCCCGCAAATCAAAGACCAAAGGATAAAAAAATGAAAATTTTAGCCATTGAAAGCTCCTGCGATGAGACCGCCGCAGCCGTTGTGGAAAACGGCCGCTGCGTGCTTTCCAGCGTCGTCGCAACGCAGGTAGAAGAACACAAGTTATACGGCGGTGTCGTGCCGGAGATCGCCTCGCGCCGCCACAGCGAAGCCATTGTAGGCGTCGTGCGTGAAGCACTCGAGCGCGCAGAGCTCACCGTAAACGACCTCGATGCCATCGGCGTCACCTACGCGCCGGGGCTCATTGGTGCGCTGCTCGTCGGCGTAAATTTCGCGAAAGGCCTCTCTCTTTCTGCAAATTTACCGCTCATCCCGGTGCACCACCTGCGCAGCCACATCGCGTCAAACTACATCACGAACCCGGAACTCGAGCCTCCGTTCCTGTGCCTTGTCGTCTCCGGCGGCCACACGCACATCATCGAAGTGACGGACTACACAAAGCTCCGCATCCTCGGAAAAACGCGTGACGATGCCGCGGGCGAAGCGTTCGATAAGGCCGCGCGCGCCATGGGCATGCCCTATCCCGGCGGCATCGCCATGGATAAACTCGCCGAGACCGGCAACGACAAAGCGTTCAAGCTTCCGCGCCCGACCGTAGACGGCGCCCCGCTCGATTTCAGCTTCTCCGGCCTCAAGACCGCCGTTATCAACATTCTGCATAATGCCGAGCAAAAGGGCCAGACCGTCAACATCGCCGATCTTTCCGCCTCTTACCGCAAGGCCGTTGTCGATTGCCTCGTGCGCAACTTCCTGCACGCCGCAGACGAGACCGGCCATAAAAAGCTCGTCATCGCGGGCGGCGTCTCCGCAAACTCGCTCCTGCGCCGCCGCCTCACGGAAGAATGCAAGCGTACCGGCCGCACGCTCTATATGCCCGACCTCTCTCTCACCGGCGACAACGCCGCCATGGTCGGCGCACAGGCCTACTACGAATATCTCGCCGGCCATACCGCCGGCATGGAGCTGAATGCCTGCGCTCAGCGCTCCATCGACTTAGGCTGAGTTTTCAATTTCACAACGCCAAAAAAACGACCCGCAACGGAATTTTCTCCGTCCCGGGTCGTTTCTTTATGCCTGTTTGGTTTTACTCCCGCGGCACCACAAACCAGTGCTGGTTTTCCTGCAGCTTTTCCTCTGCGCGCTTCAAAAGCGCTTTCGCGTCGATAAGGTAGCACGTCGCGTCGCCGATCTTCCCCGTGACGATCTCATTCCTCAAAGGGTCCAGAATCTCCTTCACGCGGCGGTACGTCGTCTCCCAGCCCTTAAAATCGTGGCCGTACATGTACTTTTCCTCGCCGTTCACAACGTAGCGGATCTTCTCCTTCGTCAAGACGTAGTCCGTGCCGAAGCGCTCCTCCACGCCGTGCATAAACGTGCAGCAGTCAAGCACCTCGCCGATGAACAGCAGCCGTCCGTTTATTTCCGGCAGCTTCATAAACGGCGAGTTCTTCCCCACCGGGGTGATGTCCTCCCCATGCAATGCTGTCAGCTCCGCAGCACGCTTGCCGCGCGCACAAACGGAGTGCGTCGGGTGCACGCTGCGCACCACGCCCGGCATTTTCCAAAACGTGCGAGGCAAAAGCCCGATGCACGGCACGGTTTTGTCCGCGTCAAACACCGGGTGCTCCGGCGTGACGTTCTCATACGTCAGTGCAGGCAGCAAAAGCGTGCCGTCGTCGCCAAGCGCCGCCTGCAACGTGTCGAGCACCGTCTCCGGCGTCTCCTTTGTCCCCAACGCCTTCATCGATGCGTGCACCAAAATCGTCTCACCCTCTTTGATTTCCAGCGCTTTCATATCCGCCAAAAGCTTCTTCGCATCATTCATTTGAGTTTTCCTCCCCATAAAGCAATACCCAAGCAGCGCTTACTCAGGCTTTTTTATTTCACCGAATCAATCGTCCCGCCGCCCAAAACGCGGTCACCGTCGTACAGCACGACGGACTGCCCGCAGGTGATGGCGCGCTGCGGCTCGTCAAAGACGACCTTCAGGCTGTCCGGTCCTGTCTGCGTCACGGTCGCCCACTGCTCGGGCTGACGGTAGCGCACCTTCGCCTTAATGTGCATCGGCTCCTTGATTTCCGCGACGGAAATCAAATTAATGCCGCTCGCTGTGAGCTCCTTTTTGAAAAGCTCGCTTTCCGGGCTTAGCGTCACGGTGTTCTTCTCAATATCCACCGATTTCACATACAGCGGTGCCGGCAGCGCGAGCCCCAGACCCTTGCGCTGGCCGATCGTGTAGCGGATCACGCCGCGGTGTTGCCCCAGCACGTTGCCATCTGTGTCCACAAAATCCCCGGGCGGGTACGTTTTGCCCGTGTACTGCTCGATGAAATCGGCATACGAGCCGTTCTGCACAAAGCAGATGTCCTGACTGTCGTGCTTTCTTGCATTGATGAAATTGTGCGCCTCCGCAAGCGCGCGCACTTCACACTTCTCCATGCCGCCGAGCGGGAACTGCACGTGCTTTAGCTGCTCCTGCGTCAGCGACCACAGCACATAGCTCTGGTCTTTATTGTGGTCAACGGCCTTTTTCAGGAGATACCGCCCCGTATTTTCGTCAAAATCGATTTGCGCGTAATGCCCCGTGACAACATAATCATAATTCAGCTCAACCATGCGCTGAAACAGCTTATCAAACTTCAAATAGCGGTTGCAATCGATGCACGGGTTCGGCGTTACACCCGTTTCATAAGAGTGCACAAACTTGTCGATAACATCCGTTTTGAAGCGGTCGGCAAAATTAAACACATAGTACGGCATGTCAAGCGCATACGCCACACTGCGCGCGTCCTCTACATCATCAAGCGAACAGCAGGTATGCTCGCGGCGCAGACCGACGTCCTCATTCTGGTACAGCTTCATGGTCGCGCCCATGCAGGTGTAGCCCTTTTCTTTCATAAGCAGCGCCGCCACACTGGAATCCACGCCGCCGCTCATGGCTATGATCGCTTTTTTACACATAGTTTCGGTAAAACCCTTTCGTTATCGTTTCACATCGCCGCGCGCGGTGACGATCTCATAGCCCGCCGACTTCACGCGCTGCTCCAGACACCCGCGGCACTGCGCGGCCTCTTCCCCTGTACAGATCTTGTTCTCGTACAGCTCATAAAGCTTTCGCACGCGCACCGGCGAAAGGTTCGGCATCACAACGTTTCCGCCCGCCTTCAGCCCCAGCTCGCGCCCTTGCGGGTGAATGGTGCCAAGCGCCGTCGTAGACGGCAAAAGCGCATACGGAAACAACAAACGCAATATTGAGAGAAGCCGCAGTGTCAGCTCGAGCGAGCCGCTCTTTTCGTTTGCAAACGGCGTCTGCGCGTGCGTGATATACGGCCCGATGCCGATCATGTCCGGCTGCAACTTCTGCAAAAAGCGCAGGTCAGAAATAAGATTCTCCGTCGTCTGATACGGCGAGCCCACCATAAAGCCGGAACCTACCTGGTACCCGATGTCCTTTAGATCAAAAAGACATGCTTGCCGGTGTAAAGCGCTCAATTCATTCGGGTGCAGCTTGCCGTAATGCTCGGGATCGGCCGTCTCGTGACGCAGCAAATAGCGGTTTGCGCCCGCATCAAAATACTTCTGGTAGCTTTCGCGGCTCTTTTCGCCGATGGAAAGCGTAATGGCGCAGTCCGGGTGCTGCGCATGGATGGCCGCGACAATCTCGCAGATGAGGTCATCCGTGTAGAACGGGTCCTCGCCGCCCTGCAAAACAAATGTGCGAAAGCCGAGGTCGTACCCCTCCGCGCAGCAGGAGAGAATCTCCTCTTTCGTCAAACGGTAACGCGTCGCGTTTCGGTTATCCCGACGGATACCACAATAGTAACAGTTATTTTTGCAGTAATTCGTAAACTCAATGAGTCCGCGCACGTACACGTCCGTGCCGTAGTGCGCGCGGCGCACCTCGTCCGCGGCCTTTTGCAGCGCCGCGTCATAGGCGTCCGTCTCCAAAATCGTCTTAAATTCCGCATCGCTGAGGTTACGCTGCTCGCGCAGACGGTCGACCAAAGCGTTAATTTCATTTGCGGTCATGAAATTCCGCCTTTCTTTATTCGGTGTCGCTCACTCCGCCTGCGGCTTTTCCAGCGTGCGCATCGCAAGGATCGTGTCGGAAATGAGATCGTCGAGCGTCCAGCCCAGCATATCTGCACCGCGCTGAATGACCTCACGGGAGCAGCCCGCGGCAAAGTTGAGCACCTTGTATTTTTTCTTTACGGATTTAAGCTCCAAGTCGAGCGTGCTTTTCGACGGACGCATCAGCGCCACCGCGCCGATGAGCCCCGTCAGCTCGTCCACGGCGTACAGCACCTTTTCCATCTCGTGCTCGGGCGCAATGTCCACCGTCAGCAAATAGCCGTGGCTCGCCGTTGCGTGGATAAGGCGTTCGCTTTGCATCCCTCCGCAAAAGAATTAAAAGCATACTGTTTTACTATGCTTTAATTTTACACACGAAGCGTCGCTTTGTCAAGGAAATTAAGCGAAGTTGCGCCATACGCCGAAAATGAGCGCCGAGAGGAACCACGCCGCCCACAGCGCAATGGAAAAGCGCTTAAAAAGCAGCGGCGGTTTGCTCTTTGCATACCGCACCGCTTCCAAAACGCCCCAAAGGAGCGCAAACGGCAAAAAGAACAGCATAAAGGGGTTCAGCGCCCACGCACCGGCAAAGTCCAATTGCAAAAGCGCTGCGATCATCCGTGTCGTTCCGCAGGAAGGACACAGCACGCCGAAAACCTTGCGGACGAGGCACGGCGGACGAAGAATATACAAAACGACAAGCACAGCCGCAGCACCGAAAACCGCTGCCAAGGCCCGCTTAATCCGTCTTTGTCTCTCCCCGCTCATATCTCGCTCTCCTTTTAAACTTAACATTTCTATTGTACTGCAAAAGCAGAATACCGTCAAGCGCTGCAAGTTTGTTTATCTTTTGCACACTTTATGTAAAAAGTGTTTGCATTTTCGAAAAAACTTCTTGCAATTTCTGTGTTTTGTGATATAATCAAACTTACAGCAAACTTTAATGTGTTGTACGAAACGGCACAACTATTCTCGGGAGGAATTCAAAATGAACACTGGTTATCTTGGCGATACGACCCCGAAGCTCGGTTTCGGTCTCATGCGTCTGCCGATGATCGGCGACGAGATCGATATGGAGCAGACGAAAGCCATGGTCGATACTTTCATGGCAAAGGGCTTTACGTATTTTGACACCGCATACGTATACATTAACGGTAAAAGTGAAGTCGCAGCGCGCGAAGCCATTGTGAAGCGCTACCCGCGTGACAGCTTCACGCTCGCTACAAAGCTACCCCTTTGGGACAACATAGAGACGGAAGCCGACATGCAGCGCATTTTCGATGAATCTATGGAACGCGCAGGTGTCGAGTATTTCGATTACTACCTGCTGCACTCCATGGACAAAGCAAAGTTCGAGAAAGCCGACCGCATCGGCGCGTGGGACTTCCTTTTCAAGATGAAAGCACAGGGCAAAATCAAGCACTGCGGATTCTCGTTCCACGACAGCGCGGAAGTGCTCGACGAAGCGCTCACCAAGCACCCGGAAGTCGAATTCGTCCAACTCCAGCTCAACTACATCGACTGGGAAAACGATAACGTGCAGTCCAGAAAGTGCTACGAGGTCGCCGTCAAGCACAATAAACCCATCATCGTTATGGAGCCGGTCAAGGGCGGTTCCCTCGCAAGCATGAACAACGAAATTCAGGGCATCATGAAGGCACAGAATCCTGATCTTTCCATCCCGTCTTGGGCTGTCCGTTTCTGCGCAGGTCTCGATAACATCCTCACCGTGCTCTCCGGTATGAGCACCAAAGAGCAGCTTGACGATAACGTCTCCTACATGGAGCACTTTGAGCCGCTCAGTGACAAGGAGCACGAGGTGCTGAAAACCGTCGTCGAAAAACTCAACGCTATTCCCACTATTCCATGTACCGGCTGCCGGTACTGCGTAGACGACTGTCCCATGCAGATCCACATCCCGGACATTTTCCGCGCCGTAAACCACCAGAAGCAGTTCGGCTCCGAGGGTAATGTCGATTGCAGCGGCTACGAATCCGCAACACGCGAAGGCGGCAAGGCAAGCGAATGTCTCCATTGCGGTTCCTGCGAAGCGCACTGCCCGCAGCACATCCACATCATCGAAGAGCTCGAAGATGCCGCAAAGCGGTTTGAAAGCTGAGTAAAAACCATGACATAAAATCGACCGGGAAGCACAGCGCGTGTTTCCCGGTCTTTTTCCGTTTATTTTTCCTGCACGGCAATGATGACCTTCATCGTCGTCTCGCGGTTCGCGTCAATGTATTTATACGCGTCAAGGTACTGCGCAAACGGGAAAATTTTCGAGATAAGCGGCTTTAACTGCACTTTGCCCGCTTCCACCAGCTCTATCGCGCCCACGTAGTCCTCGTGGCGGTACATCATCGTGCTCTTAATGTCAAGCTCGTGGTCGTTCGCCACGGCCAGATCAACAGTCGCCATGTCGGCAAACACTGCCACAAGCACAATCACGCTACCCTTGCGCGCATACTGAATGGCCTGTCCCATCGTCACGTTGTTGCCCGCGCAGTCATAAATGACGTCCGCCTTGTCCGGGCCAAACGCTTCAACGAGCGCCTCGCCGAAGTTCTTCTCCTTCGTGTTCACGCAAACGTCCACGCCGCATTCCTTGGCTTTCTCCAAACGGTAGTCGCTCACGTCGGTGATCATCACCTTCGCCGCGCCAAAACCTTTTGCCGCCTGCGCCACAAGGTTGCCGATCGGCCCCGCACCGAGCACCGCAATGTTCATGCCGGTCACGTCGCCCATCTGCCGCACGGCGTGCACCGCCACCGCAAGCGGCTCCAGCATCGCGCCCTCTTCAAAGCTCATGCTTTTAGGGATTGGTGTCACTTTCTTCGCGTCCACCGCAAAAAACTCGGATGCCGTGCCCGTCGTCTGGAAGCCCATGACTTTCAGCTCCTCGCACAGATTGTACTTGCCGTGTCGGCACGGATAGCACTTGCCGCAGTACACCTGCGGCTCAATCGTCACTTTCTGCCCGACGGTAAGCCCTTCGACATTCGCACCGCACTTTACAATTTCACCCGAGACCTCATGTCCCTGCGTCACGGGGTATTTCGTGAACGGATGCTTGCCGTGGTACACGTGGATGTCCGAGCCGCAAACGCCGATGTCCATAATTTTCACCAGCACCTGCCCGTTCCCGATTTCCGGCACGGGAATTTCCCGGAAAATGATCTTGCCCGGCTCTGTCATAACTTGTTGAAGCATACGCTTTCCTCCCAACTACTTTAGTAATTTTTGTATCTGCACTTCCGTCGCCGGAAGCAGGTTTTTAAGGTGTGCAATCATTTTTTCTTCGGAGACCTTCGGTTCGCTCTTATATGCAGACGTCACATAATCGTACCCGAATAAATGCTCCGGCGTCGTGTACTGCGCCACCGCCCAGCCGTAGGGCCTGCCGTTTTTATCCTTCAGGCGGATAAAATCCGAAACGCACAAATACGTCTGCATTTGCAACCGCGTGATGCACGTTTCAAAGCCCGTGTTGCCGCCTTTGCGGTAATCGAGCTTCTTTTTGAGGAATTTTGAAAGAATTTCGCCATCCGCATTGACCGTGTTATACAGCTCCTCGTCCTTGTGGAACACCAGTCCGTCATCGCAGCGCGCGTCAAAATCATAGCCGTCACGGCGGAAATTTACAAGCTCCGGCAGCCATTCCCGGCTGACAAACCCCGCTTTTTTCTGGAAAAGCTTGCCGTACGCGCAGCGCTTCGTCTGCGCCGCCGGGCCTTTCCACTCCCAAGGTCCGTCGCGGTCTTCAGCGAACCAATACGCCGGCGCGCACATCTCCTCCACCGAAAAGCCCGGAATGTCATTCGGAAAAAACGGCAGAAAACCGTAGTATTCCACCGCCTGCAAAAGGTCTTCCATGCTCTCCAATTTCCGTTTCATTTTCCACGCCCTCTTTTCTTTATATCGCTTCCAGTATAGCGTGTTTTCACCACAAAATCAAGATATGTTGTTTAATTTTAGGCGCATATAAACAAAAGTAGTCTGCATTTTCTGCAAGTTATCTTGTGGTTTTATTCGGAAAGAGATGCGATTAGCCGTTCCTTATATCCAAAACGAGCTTCACGATTATAACGACCATGCCCACACCGCCCATCGCAATGCCGATATCGGCCTGTTTCAGCGACGGTGCGTCTGGATCTCTGAACGTGCATCATGGGGTCTTATACAAGCAGGTAACCCGTGCTTTGGCATCAGGAAGCCAAAGCTTCGTGCACAATTTATGCCCTCAAGGCAGTTTAACTTAACATGAAATTGAGAAGTATGTATCGTTTGTTTGGTGGAAAATTTCACTGCGCAGCGCTATACTGAATGCAGAAAGGAAGTGGAGCTTATGCTCGCCGACAACCTCATTTTGCTGCGCGGCCTTAAGGGGCTGACGCAGGAGCAGGCGGCGGAAATCGCCGGGGTGACGCGGCAGTCCTACTCCAAGTGGGAGCAGGGCGAAACCGTGCCGGACATTGAAAATGCGACCGCCTTGCAAGGCACTACGGCGTGACGCTGGACGCGCTTTTACACGACCAAAACCGAGTGGGCCACACGGCCCTCGCCCCTGCCCCTGCGGGCAAGCACCTTTGGGGTGCGGTGACACTCGGCGCGCGCGGGCAGATCGTTATTCCGAAGGCGGCGCGGGAAACGTTTGACTTAAAGGAAGGCGACCGGCTGATCGTGCTCGGTGACGAGGGTGAAGGCATTGCCCTTGTGAAAGCAGAAGACTTTGAGCGAAAAATGCAGAAAGCGCTCGAGATGAGCCAACACCCTGCCGAGCCGTAAGGTTTGCTTCCGCAAAATTGTTACACATTCAGAGAGGAGAAGAATTCTATGAATTGCCCGAAATGCGGAAAAGCGATGCGCGAGGGATACTTGTTTACAAGCAAGGACGGCGCGTTCAGCTTTGCGAACACCGTGCCCGGCGTATTTGAAAACGCCAAAAACGCCGACGGCTTTGTGGAGATCACGCCGTTAAAGCCAAGCCACCGCGTGCGGATACAGGCGAATATCTGCGAAGACTGCCGCACGATAGTTTTTGACTATTAAGCTTTGCCTAAACCCAAAAAAGGAAACTGAAAAAGACGGAATACGAGAGAAACTAAAAACAGCGAGGTGCTGTGGGTATCCCCATGCACTTCGCTGTTTTGTTTGATTTTCAGCCGGGATCAGCCCATATTGGAGAAGCGTTCCACAGCTTTTGTGAAGTTTTCGATGGTTTTATCTGCGTCGCCGTGCTCGATGCTGTCGCGCACGCCGTGCTTGATTTGCCCTTCTAATACGACCTTGCCGCAGCCGTGCAAAGCGGATTTTGCGGGAAATGGCTTACAGCTTTAAAAGCGGGATAGACGCTCTGCACGTTTCGATCAATTCGCGGTCGGCGAGCGCAGGAATCGCGCCTTTTTTCGTCGCGCAGACGGAGCCTGCGGCGTTTGCAAAATCGGCCGCGTCGCGCAGTTCGGCTTCGTTGATCTCGGAAACGGGCTTGCCGGTCTCCATGAGCTTTGTGAGGAACGCGCCGAAGAAGCTGTCGCCGGAGCCGGTGGTATCGACGACTTTTGTATCGTAGGTGTTGAGCGTTAAGATTGTTTTCGGGGTGCAGACGACGCAGCCCTTTGCGCCGCGCGTGATGACCGCCGCCTGCACCCCGAGCTTAAAGAACTCCTTTGCGCCCGCTTCGATCTCGGTGCAGCCGGTAAGCATTTCAAGCTCCTCATCGGACGCTTTGACGACATCGGCAAGCGGCAGCAGACTCTTCATGGCGTGGATGCCGGCTTCGGCATTTGGCCACAGCGGTGCGCGCCAGTTCGGGTCGTAGGCGGTGATAGCACCGTGCTCGCGGGCGTAGGAAACAATCTGCGGCACAGCCGTGCGACCGGGTTCTGCGGTGAGCAGAAGCGAGCCGAAGCACAGCACCTTGGCGTTTGCGAGTGCATCCTTATTGACCTCATCGAACGTGATTTGCGTATCGGCGCCGGGGTTGCGGTAAAAGCTGAAATCGCGGTCACCGGATTCGGACAGCTGCACAAACGCGAGCGACGTTGCGATATCGTTTGAGAAATGGAGGTTTTCGACATCGACATTTTGCTTAACGAGCGTATCGCGCAGGAACGTGCCGAACATGTCCTGTCCCACCTTGCCGATGAAGCCTGCGGATACACCGAGGCGCGCCGCCTGCACGGCGACGTTTGCCGGTGCGCCGCCGGGATTCTGCTCAAAAATCGGGATGCCGGCCGGCGTTTTGCCTGCGGGGGTAAAATCGATCAGAAGTTCACCGAGTGCGTAAAAATCTGCCATGAAAAACAGCTCCTTAATTATAGAATATTTTCATCAATGCACTTTAAGACAAATTCGCTGAACAGGGAATTTGACCATGCGAACCACGGGCGCGTGAACTTAGAGGGGTCATCCTTATGGAAACCCTCGTGCATGAAGCCCTTGCCGTCATCGGTCGTTTTTAACATGTGGAGAAGCGCTTTGCATTCCTCCGGGTCACGGCTTGTGAGTCCCTGCATGGAAAGCGCGATGTGCCAGATGTACTCCGGCGGGGTGTGCGGGCTGCCGACACCCTTGGCCGCGGTGCCCTCGTAATAATACGGGTTTTCTTTGCTCAAAACAAAGGCACGGGTGTTTTTATAAATTTCGTCGTCGGCGCTGCAGTAGCCGAGGTACGGGATGGACATGAGGCTCGGGACGTTGGCGTCATCCATGAAGACGTAGTTGCCAAGGCCGTCGGTCTCATAGGCGTACATTTTGCCGAACTTCGGGTGCTCGACGACGCCGTATTTTTCGATGCCGTCGCGGATCTCGGACGCGAGCTTTTCGGCACGGGCGGCGACTTCCCCGTCCTTATAGATCTCACGCATGATCTCCGCGGTGTAGCCGAGGGTTACGACGGCGAACATGTTGGACGGGATGAGATAGCCGTAGACGCAGGCGTCGTCGCTGGGACGGAAGCCGGACCAGGTCATGCCCGTAACGGCGACCGGCGCGCCGTAGCCGTCGTGCGTAAGGGTATCGGTGGGCGGACAGTTGGTGCGGCGGAAATAGTACGGGGACTTGCTGTGATCCTGCTCGACAGTGAAAAGGTCGAGAATGCGCAGGGTGCTCTTTTTGTACTGGTCGTTGAACTGGCCCGTGCGGCCGGTCTCTTTCCAGAGAAGGTACGCGAGCTGCACCGGGTAGCAGAGCGAATCGATCTCATACTTGCGCTCCCAGACCCACGGGGTCTCGAAATCGGTATCGTCGGACTCGCCGCCGGCGGTCTGACCGAGCGTTTCCGCAGCGTATTTCGGCCAACACATGCCGTTCGCTTCCTGATTGAACGCGTTTGCGTAGGGGTCGATATCAATGCACTTGAACTGGCGGTTCACAAGGCCCTCAATGCAATCGGCAACCTCCGCGTCGTGCTTTGCGACGGGCAGATAGTGGCGAACCTGCGCGGTGGAATCACGCAGCCACATGGCGGGGATATCGCCGGTGATGACGAAGGTATCTTTTTCGCCGATGGTTTTGACGGTGGTATCCATGGTGTTGGGGTAGCAATTTTTAAAGAGCTCCGAGAGTTTCGCGTCATTTGCGAGCTTTTCCTCGCAGATGCGCTTGACTTCCAAATCAATGGCTTTCATGGGATGATTCCTTTCGGGTGTGAAATATAAATAGTAGTTGTCGGTAAACGAGGGTTAAAAGTCTTTGTTCAAACTTTCTTCGAGAAAGTTTGTCCGTTTCCAAAGGTGAAACCTTTGGTCGTCGTCCGCAGACGACGAAATCTTTTTGCGTTCATAAAATCAGGACGGGAGGGCGGAACTTCCAGTGGACGTTCCGCCCGTGGGAGACCCAATTAGGGGGTCTCCCGAAAAGGCGAAGCCTTTTAGAAAAGGTCGATCAAAGACTTTATTCGTTCGCGATTACGGAAAATCGATGATTAAAGACTCTGTAAGAACTCCGCTGCGAGGTCGAACCACTTGCCGACGTGCGGCAGGAGCTGGGCATCGCTGTTCGAGGTGACTTCGTTGCAAAGCGACAGGCCGTGGCCGCCCTCCGGGAACATATGGAACTCCGTTTTGATGCCGTTTTTCTGCAAGGCGCTGACTAGCATCAGGGCGTTTTCGACCGGGACGCAGTCATCTGGCTGGGTGTGCCAGACGAACGTGGGCGGGGTATCTTTCGTGACGAAGTTTTCGAGCGACTGATTCGCTTTTTCGAGCTCGTACTGCTCACCGAGAAGGTTCTTGATGGAATCGTGGTGGGCGAACGGGCCGGACGTGATGACCGGATAGGAGAGGATCTGGCCGTTCGGGCGCAGAAGCTCGGACGGGCAGTTCATAGCCTCCGCAACAAACGGGCGGCTCCAGAAATTGCCGTAGCTTGCGGCTAAATGGCCGCCGGCGGAAAAACCGATGGTGAAAACCTTTTCGGGGTCACAGCCGTATTTTACGCCTTCTTCGCGGACGTATTTCACGGCGGTGGCGACTTCCAGAAGGGCAGTCGGAAAGCGCGCCGGGGCAACGGAATAGCGCACGACAACGGCGTTCATGCCGATGGCATTGAAGCGCATGGCGATGGGCTCGGCTTCACGGTCGGACGTAAAGGCGTACGCGCCGCCCGGGCAGACGATGACAGTGGGACGCTTTTCGATGGGAACCTCTTTTGAAAGATCCAGAAAATACGTATACATGGCTGCGTAATCCGCAGAGCCCGGCACGTGCAGTTCAATTTTTTCATGTATCATAAAGACAACTCCTTTGGCCGCAAAATTGCAGGATAAACCATACTGTCTTTAGTATATCAGCTGTTGACGGGCGGTGCAAGGCGATTTTGTGAAAATTTGGGTATTATCACGCTTTTTAGAATAATGTCGGGTAAAAAAGAAAGCCGCTGCCCGGTTGGGTGCGGCTCTCAGCTAAACGAACTTACTTCGTTTTCTTTGCGGTTTTTGTGGTTTTTGCGGCTGCCTTTGTGGTTTTGGCGGCGGGCTTTGCTTCGGCTTTCACTTCTGCCTTGACCTCCGGCTTTGCTTCCGCTTTCACCTCTGCCTTAGCTTTCTCTTTTGCAGCCGGCTTTGCGGTTTTTGCGGCGCACTTTGCCGGGGCTTTCTTTTCCTTTTCGACCTCGGTGAGCACCCAGTTCTGGTTATCGCCCTTCACGAACTCCCAAAGCTGTGCCGGTGCGCCGTCTGCATCGCTGATGTCCTTGATGTCGATGACCTTGCCGGACGCGACATGCGTGATGCGGCGGCAGCCCTTGACGGTAGTGGTCAGCTTCCAGAGCTGGGAAGCATTGCCCTGTGCCTCTGCGAGAACGAGTGCGGTGCCGTTTTCTGCCTCACCCGGAACGGTGAGCGCGAGACCGCTAACCTTATGGACGAGCTGTACGGACGTGCCCTCTGCCGGGACGGCGCACCAGACCTGCGTTTCGCTGCCGTTTGCGGTCATCTGCACGGCAGAGCCGCCGCAGGAAGCGAGAACCTTACCGCTTCTATGGTTTGTGATAACGTATTTCTTTTCTGTCTTTTCTGCCATGAATGATCTCTCCTTTATGAATAAACCTATGCTTTTCGTATATCATTTTCTGATTTTCTATGTACGATAATTAAGTATAATCATAAATTCCTGCAAAGTCAAATCGGCCACAAGGGCTTTTATCTGCGGGTTTTACAATGAGAGTTTTGCTGTTTACGGCAGATTTTGACGGGTTTTTATCTCTCTATCGTGAAAAGTGTCAAAAATTCGGATAGATTTCAGGATAGACTTGAAAATTGAATTGACTTTTTCCATAAAATGTTAATTTGTTTTTTGCGGATATTCTACAAGCAAAAGGAAAAAATTCACAAAATCGTAAGAGAAATTTACGTTTTATATCCTTGCATTCGGGTGGTGTATCGTGTATTCTTATATCTAGATAAGAAAAAGGAGATCGTAACGGGATGGATAGCTTAGACCGTAGACAGGGGCTTTCTTCGGAGCAGGTAGCGCAGCGCGTGCGCGACGGGCTTTCAAACGCCGATGAGGGCATTAAGACCAAAACCGAAAAGCAGATCATTTTAGAAAACACGTTCACATTTTTTAATATTTTGAACTTTGTGCTGGCGCTGTTCGTTTTGCTGGTGGGCTCGTTTAAGAACCTTTTATTTTTGGGCGTTATCTTTTCTAATATTATTATCGGTTCATTTCAGGGCATAAGAGCGAAACGGACGATTGACAAGCTCTCCCTCATTTCCGCACCGAAGGCTTCTGTGCTGCGCGACGGAAAGCTGCAGACGATACCCGTGAGCGGGATTGTGATGAACGATGTGCTGCACCTTTCGACCGGGCAGCAGATCTGCGCCGACGCCATCGTTTTGGATGGCGAAGCGGAAGTGAATGAATCGCTCATCACGGGCGAAAGCGATCCGGTCTTGAAGCGCGCAGGTGACGAGCTGCTTTCCGGCAGCTTCATCGTTTCCGGCAGCTGTTACGCCGAAGTGGAGCACGTAGGCCGCGAAAACTACGCAAACCGCATCGCAAACGGCGCGAAGTATGTGAAGCGCACGAACTCCGAAATTCTCCATTCCCTCGATTTCATTGTAAAGACGCTCGGCTTTACGCTGGTGCCGATTGGCATTTTGCTTTTCTGCAAGCAGTTTTTTTTGCTGCATGACACGATCCGCGAAGCTGTTGTGAGCACGGTCGCCGCGATCCTCGGCATGATTCCGGAGGGGCTCATTTTGCTGACAAGCGTGGTGTTTGCCGTGAGCGTACTGCGGCTTTCACGCTACAAGACGTTGGTGCAGGACCTGTACTGCACCGAATCGCTGGCACGCGTAGATGTGCTATGCTTAGACAAAACAGGTACAATCACCGAGGGCACGATGCAGGTGGACGAGCTGCACCCGTTGACGGGCTACACCGAAGAGGACATGACGGCTCCGCTGAAGGCGCTTGTGCAGGTTTTGACGGACGACAACCCGACGTACAACGCGGTGAAAGCATACTTTCCCAGCGGATCGGACTGGAAAGCTGCGGCGACGGTGCCGTTCTCTTCTGCGAGAAAGTGGAGCGGCGCGTATTTCGGCGAGCGCGGCACGTATGTGATGGGCGCAGGCGAATTCATTTTGGGCGAACGCTTCGGTGCGCTGCGTGAACACACGGAGGAATATGCGGCGCGCGGCGAACGCGTTTTGCTGCTGGCGCACTCCGCAAAGCCTTTCCTTGAAAACAAGGTGCTGCCGGACGACATTAAGCCGGTGGGCTTCATTTTAATCAGCGATAAGATCCGCACGGAAGCACCGCAAACGCTGCGCTATTTTGCAGAGCAGGGCGTGACGCTGAAGGTCATCTCCGGCGACAACGCCGTGACGGTCTCTAACATTGCACAGAAGGCCGGTCTTCCCCACGCGGAAAACTACTGCGATGCGACGACGCTGCACACCGACGAGGAGATTGCGTGGGCAATTGAGCAATACAGTGTGTTTGGCCGCGTGACGCCGCAGCAGAAGCTGAAATTTGTGCAGGCGTTAAAAGACCACGGCCACACGGTGGCGATGACGGGCGACGGTGTGAACGACGTTTTGGCGCTGAAAGAGGCCGATTGCAGCATTGCGATGGCTTCCGGCAGCGACGCGGCGCGCACGGTCTCGAACCTCGTTTTGCTCGACTCCAACTTTGCTTCCATGCCGCAGGTGGTGAAGGAAGGCAGGCGCTCCATCAACAATTTGCAACGCTCTGCATCGCTGTTTTTACAGAAGACGATCTATTCGACGGTGCTGGGTGTACTGTTCATTTTTCTTTCTGCTTCCTACCCGTTTGAGCCGATTCAGTTGACGTTTATCAGCTCGATTACGATCGGTATTCCGTCGTTTATACTGGCGCTGGAGCCGAACAACGAGCGCATAAGCGGCAGCTTTTTAGCGAACGTTTTGAAGAAATCGTTCCCCTCTGCCCTGACGATGATTCTTGGCGTTTTGTTTTTGACGCTGTTTAAGGAGCCGTTGAATTTGACGAACCCGCAGGTCTCGACACTTTCGGTCATTGTGGCGTTTGCCGTTGGGTTTATGCTGATGTTCAAGCTTTGCCTGCCGTTCAACGCGCTGCGCGGGGCGCTGTTCGGCACGATGGTGGCGGCGTTCTTTGTGGGATACATCGGCTGCATGGACCTGGTTTCCATGGTGCCGCTGACCGCCCCGATGCTGTTTATTTTGATCCCGCTGCTCATTGTGTCGGTCGTCTTTATGGTGCAGACGAACCATTTTATGGAGCATTTTGCAGAGCACCACACGCGGCGTTTGCTGCAAAGCAGGCTCTTCCAGAATCACCGCAGAAAGCGGCGTGAGGCAGCGCACAAAGACCGCCACGCCGCCCGCAGAACGCGCCGCCGCACAGAGCAGCCAAGCAGGGTGCGAGACGGTAAAAGAGCTTAATTTAGTCGAGATAATATGAAAATACCCCGGCAGGCGGTTTGGATGGCTTGCCGGGGTGTTCTTATGCGCTTGCTAATTTTACAGGATGCAGTATTTTGCCATGTAGTCTTCCATGGCGGGGAGGATATTGTTGTATTTTTCGGACCGCTTTAAGTACTCGTGGATGTCCTCGACGGTGACGATAGCGTGGACCTTGATGCCGAACTCCTCGTTGACCTCCATGATGGCGGTTTTGCCGGGAACCTTGCCTACCTCGCAGCGGTTGACGGAGATGAACATATCGTTGACTTTCACATTGCCGCAGCCGTAGAGGATCGGCATGGTCTCGCGCACGGCGGTACCGGCGGTGATGACGTCTTCGATGATAATAATTTTATCGCCGTCCTTCGGCTTGTAGCCGACGAGGCTGCCGCCTTCGCCGTGGTCTTTCTCTTCCTTGCGGTTGAAGAAGTAGGGCTTCGAGATGCCATACTCGTTATAGAGGGACGCGGCGGCGGCTGTGGCAAGCGGAATCCCCTTGTACGCCGGGCCGAACATGGCGGAGAAATCTTCGTCGACGGTCTCCTTGATGAGCGATGCGTAGAACTTGCCGAGCTTTGCGATCTGCTCGCCGGTCTTATAGTTGCCGGTATTGACGAAGTACGGCGTATTGCGGCCGCTCTTCGTGACGAAGGAGCCGAAACGCAGCACGTCTGCGGACATCATGAACTCGATAAACGCCTTTTTGCTTTCTGTCAGCATAAAAACCATCCTTTATTTCCGTCATGGGTCGGAATTTATTTTTATCAGTATAGCATAGATTTGTGTTTTCGTCAAAATTTTTTACGCGAACTTACGCTGCCGGAGAAAGGCCGTTTTCCGCCGACCACGTATAGACGGAATACGTATTACCGTCCGTTGTAACGGCGACGGTGCCGTCTGTATCGGTGCGCAGGATCTTGCAGTTGCGTTCAGAAAGACTTTCGAGCGTTTCGTGGTGCGGGTGGACCGTATTTATTATCCTGCCCGCAGGATATGACGGCGACAGCAGGGTTCACGGCGCGGAGAAAATCCATGGAGGACGATGTGGACGAGCCGTGGTGACCGCACTTTAAAACGTTTGAAGTGATGTCCGTTTCGCGTGCTAAGATATTCTCTTCAACCTCGGTTTCGGCGTCGCCGGTGAGCATAAAGGAGATATTGCCGTAGGTGAAGCGCAGAACAGCGGAATAGTTGTTGAGGTTATCGAATATCTCGTCCTTTTCCGGGGATAGGACGGCAAAATTGGCGTTTTCGGGCGCGGAGATTTTTGTATCGGTGGAGATCTGCTCGGTTTGGACGTTTTTGTCGAGCAGGGCATCGAGCATATTTTCGTATGTAGCGGTGGTGGGCGTTTGGTCGTCGGGCAAAAGAGGCATGTAGAACGTGCCGATGGTGTAATCCTCGATAATCTGCTTCATGGAGCCGATGTGGTCTGCGTGCGGGTGCGTGGCGACAACGGCATCGAGCGATGTGACGCCGAGCGCCTGAAGGTCGCTTTCGATAGTCTCTCCCGCTTCGCGGGTGCCGGCATCAATGAGCATGTTGTAATCGGTGCCGATTTGAATTAAAATGCTATCCCCCTGCCCGACATCTAAAAAGTAGACGGCGCAGTCGGCGGCGTCGGTGCTTTGGGTGGGCTGTGCGGGGGCGCTTGAGTCTGTGTTCGGTGCACCGGTGAGGTACGTTTCAAGCTCCGGGAAATAATAGACAAACACCGCCGCGAGCACAAGGACGGCGCTGATGACGGCGGAAAGCGTTTTTTTGTTCCGGGGTTGGCGGCGACGGACTGCGCCGGTTCTTTTTTGTGGCATGAGCCTCTCCTTTTTGTTTACATAATTTGTTTTACGTGATACAAAAAAGCTGCCGCAGTTTTTACTTGCAGCAGCTTACTTTGCAAATCCTACTCTTTACTTACCTTGCGTTTCGTCCTTGTAAAGGTTAAAGCGGAACAGCTTGGATTCATCCGCTTCATTATCGCAGACCACAAAGGCTTCTGCGATCTTTCCGCCTTCGATCAGAGACGTAAGACCGATGAGCTGACACAGCTTGCTTTTCAGGTTCAGCTTATCACCGTCGCGCGTCATCAGATACACATTGCCCTCGCAGCTATCCAGTACAGACAGGAAGCCCGGAACATCGATGTCGTGAAGTTCGATCATCTTGGACATCAGTCATCTCTCCTTTGATATGAGATTTAGTCTCATTATGGTTTGCCGATAGGGTTCTATGTGGAAAACCATAATATCCTATGATGGCTTTATTCTATCACAACAGCAGAGAATACACAAGGGCTAAACGGAAAAAAGGTGTGTTGCATTCAGGTTAAATTTTCAGTGAATTTGTTAAACATTGAGAAAGTTTATGAATCTTTCCAATCATTCGCCGGAGGCACCGTAGTTCGCAAGCACGCGGGCGCTGGGATCGTTGACGTCGCAGCCCTCCCACGCTTTGTTCGGCATCCAGAAGTCCTTGACCATTTCCGCCTGACCGGGATAGTATTTTTCAAAAATTTCACGGTAGAGAAGGGATTCTTTCGTAAACGGCGTTGCGAACGGATATTTTGCGGCGCGGAGCTTCATTTCGTCATCGGTATACTTTGTTTCGGCGTAGGCCTTGAGGTAATCGACCATAGAGTGACCGACGGCATCGGAGAACGCGGCTTTTTCGCGGTATAAAATCGGCAGCGGGAGGTAATCGCCCTCGAACGCGTGGCGTAGGAGGTATTTGCCTTTTTTGTACTTGTTGAGCTTCATCTCGGGATCGACGGACATGACGTATTTGACGAAATCGAGGTCGCCGAACGGGACGCGGGCTTCGAGCGAGTTGGCGGAGATGCAGCGGTCAGCACGGAGCACGTCGTACATATGAAGCTCCCGCACGCGCTTTTGGGCTTCCGTTTGGAACGCGGCGGCGCTGGGGGCGAAATCTGTATATTTGTAGCCGAAGAGCTCATCGGAAATTTCACCGGTGAGCAGCACGCGGACATCGGTCTGCTCGTGAATGGCTTTGCAGACGAGGTACATGCCCATGCTGGCGCGGATGGTGGTGATGTCATACGTGCCAAGCAGCGCAATGACGGTTTCGAGATTTTCGATAACATCGTCCTTTGTGATGATGACCTCGGTGTGGTCGCTGTGAATGTAATCGGCAACTTCGCGGGCGTATTTTAAATCGATAGCATCTTCACTCATGCCGATGGCGAACGTGCGAATGGGCTTCTTTAAAAGCTTTGCTGCGACGGAGCAGACGAGGGAGCTATCAAGCCCACCGCTGAGAAGAAAACCGAGCGGGGCATCAGCATCGAGCCGCTTTTCGATGCCGGCAACGAGCTTATCATGGATGTTTTTACAGACGGTCTCGAGGTCATCGTGGCAAACTTCTTCGACTTCGGCGATGTCACAGTAGCAGGTGAATTTGCCGTCCTTATAGTAGTGGCCCGGCGGGAACGGCATAACGCGATGGCACAGGCCGACGAGGTTTTTCGGCTCGCTGGCAAACATAATGTGGCCGCTTTCGCTATACCCGTAGTAGAGCGGGCGGATGCCGATGGGGTCACGCGCAGCGATGAAGCTATCGGTCTCGGCATCGTAAATAATCAGGGCGAACTCGGCGTCGAGCTTTTTGAACATCTCGGCGCCCTCTTCTTTGTAGAGAGGGAGTAAAATTTCGCAGTCAGAATCACTTTTGAAGGTGTAGCCTTTTCTCCGGAGCTCCTCTTTAACGGAACGGAAGCCGTAGAGCTCGCCGTTGCAGACGACGGCGGAACCGTCCAGCTCAAACGGCTGCATGCCTTCTTCTGTGAGGCCCATGATGGCGAGGCGGTGGAAAAAGAGCCAGCCTGCGGGCGTTTCCAGTGTGCGGGACATATCCGGCCCGCGGGAAACGGTTTTATCAAAGCCCTTTCGTAAATCTTCCAAACGAATGTCTTTTGCTGTGTAACCCATAATCGAACACATATCGGTTCCCTCCAAATAAAATAATTTCAGTCCAAACGCAAATAAAAAAACAGCCGTTTGTCCCAATTTCTTAGGACGAATAGCTGTTGTATCCGCGGTGCCACCTAAATTATCTTATAAAGAAGATCACCTTTACTGTCTCTAACAAGACAGGCACGGCTTAACGCGCCGCCACACGTCGCACCTACTGAGATATGCGCATCTTTTCGGCTTGAGGCTCCGAAGTGTTATTCGCCGGTGTGCTTACGCGGGGTTCACACTCTCCCCCGCTCACTGTGCAAAGCGGTCTGCCGGGTACTTCTCTTCATCTGTGCCCTTGAATTATTATGCTAAGTTTATACCACCAAAATTTCATTTTGTCAACACTTTTTTGAAAAAGTTTTTGATTTTACATGAAATTTGCAATTTTCAAGTTTACAACTTGCAGTTTGTGAGCGGTTTTTAGCCAAACTAAAACGTATTTGTCAAAAATCAAAAAGCTCTTTTCATTTTACGGGAGTTGTATTATAATAAGCTTGGATAAAATGCAAAATGAAACAGGAGGTCTTTTCCATGTTTGCCTATAAAACCTTGAAAAGCGGCACTGACATTCGCGGTGTTGCAAGTGAAGGCGGCGGCGCGCCGATTAACCTGACCGATGAGGTCGTGGAGCGCATTGCGGCCGGTTTTCTCGTTTGGTGCGAAAAGCACCTGGATAAGTGCGCCGAGGGGCTGAAAATTGCCGTCGGCCATGACTCCCGCATTTCCGCAGACCGTATTGCGGCGGCGCTGTTCCGCGCGTTTACGACGTACGGTGCTTCTGTTTACGACTGCGGCCTTGCCTCTACCCCGTCGATGTTCATGGCGGTTTTGGAGCTGCCGTGCGACTGCTCGGTGCAGATTACGGCGAGCCACCACCCGTTCTTCCGCAACGGACTGAAGTTCTTCACGCCTGCGGGCGGCCTTGACAGCCCGGATATTTCCGAGATTTTGGAATATGCACAGAACGGCGCTGCGCCGAAGGAGACCGACAACGGCACGCTGGTGCCGGTGGACTATATGTCGAAATATGCAGATAATCTGCGCGAGATGATCCGCAAGGGCGTGAACGCGGAAGATTATGCGCACCCGCTTGCGGGCTTTAAGATCGTTGTGGACGCCGGCAACGGCGCGGGCGGTTTTTACGCAAACGACGTGCTGAAGCCGCTTGGTGCGGACATTACAGGCAGCCAGTTTTTGGAGCCGGACGGCCGCTTCCCGAACCACATTCCGAACCCGGAGAACGAGGAGGCCATGGCGAGCGTTTGCGCGGCGACCGTGAAGGCCGGTGCGGACCTTGGCGTAATTTTTGACACGGACGTAGACCGCGGCGGCGCTGTGGACAGCCGCGGCGAGGAGATCAACCGCAACCGTCTTGTGGCGATTGCTTCCGCCATTGCGCTGGAAGGCAACCCGGGCGGCACCATTGTGACGGACTCCATTACGTCCGACGGACTCAAGACCTACATTGAGCAGACGCTCGGCGGTAAGCATCACCGCTTTAAGCGCGGTTACAAGAATGTCATCAACGAAGCGGTACGCCTGAATAACGAGGGCGTGAACTGCCCGCTGGCGATTGAGACGAGCGGCCATGCGGCGCTGCGCGAGAACTACTTCCTTGACGACGGTGCCTATCTGGTGACGAAGATCATCATTAAGGCGGCACAGCTGCGCCGCGAGGGCAAATCGCTCGATAGTCTCATCGCCGATCTGAAAGAAGCCAAGGAAGAAAAAGAGTTGCGCTTCCCCATTACCGCGGAGGATTTCCGCCCCTATGGTGAGAGCACCATTGCGGCGCTTGAAAGCTACGCGAAAGCGCACAACTGGAACATTGCGCCGGACAACCGCGAAGGCATCCGCATTTCGTTCCTGGAAAACGACGGCGACGGCTGGTTCCTGCTGCGCATGAGCGTACACGACCCCATTTTACCGCTGAATATCGAAAGCAATTCCGTCGGCGGCGTACGCGTGCTGGCCGAAAAGCTGCTGAAGTTCTTTGACGAAGTGAAGCCGGAGAATGTGGACTATGCGGCGCTGAGAGAATTTTTGGAAAAGTAAGCTGAAATTAAATATTTAAATAAAAAGAACTCCCGACTGCTGTGGTCGGGAGTTTTCGTCAAAACTCGATGATATGGAGTTTTTGGGCGATTTCTTTGGCGTCGCCGCGGCGTTTGACGCCGAGCTTTTGGAGGATGTGGATGACATGCGTTTTGACAGTGGCGACCTTGACACCGAGGATGTCGGCAATCTCCTGGTTGCTGCGGTTGCCGCACAGGAGCCGGAGCACCTGCGTTTCTGCGGGCGAAAGCGGTTCTGAGAGCCGCGGCATGGGACGCAAGAAATTCGGGTACAAAACAGCCTGACGGCGCGTTTCCTGTAAAAGGAGTGAAAAGAAGGACTCGTCCTTTTTGTAGCCGGTAAACGTCAGCATAGGCATTACGGCGGCGCCAAACTGCGCAATGGGCATAACGAAGCGGTACTCATGGGCGGCGTCAAGCGCCTGCATCCACTCCTCCTGCCACCGGGCGTTATTTTGCCGCTGATAGCAAACGGCCGTTAGGATGCGGATATACATGCGGTCCATCACGCGGCCGCAGCGCTCACAGAACGGGATGAGTGAGGCCAATGTGAGCAGCGCCGCATTTTCTTCTCCGAGCGCGATCTCAACCATGGCACGCGTTATATACTGGTAGCGCCACATGGTACGGATGCGCGGCGTGATCTGCGGAGCAGATGTACGGTACCACTGCTCTGCCTTTTCCATTTCACCGGTGCGCAGCCATATACGGCAGCGCATGGCATCAATATTCGGCAGGAAACGCTTGTTGTCCTCCTCAAACTCTGTTCGCAGACTGTCTAAAGAAGAAAGCGCCATGATGGCGTTGCCCTGCTTCGTTTGGGCGCGCGCCATGAGACCGATGATGGCGAACGTCATATCCGGCGTACCGTGACGCTCGATCTCGGGCAACTGGGCCACAAGCGTCATGAGCCACGGAAGGTTATCCTCCCCTTTTTCAAATTTGCTTTCGCAAAGGGCGCAATCGGCAAAACCGATGCCGTCTTTGCCGAGAATGGCCTCCATCGGCTTGCGGATGGTTTTGTAGAGCAGTTCATCGTGCTTGGACCACGAACAGAAATCTTTGCCGCCGTTCATAAGACTTGGCAGCATGCTGGTGACAGAAAACGTGGGTGTTTGCAAGCTTTTATCCGTTAGAATTTTGAAATAGTTGCCGATGTTCTCTGCGATGCCTTTGCTGCTGCGCTGCGGGAGGGCGATATCGAGATATGCAAGCTTGCCGCGCACCTCTTTGTAGGCGGTGTCGGTCTTTTTGAGCGGGGCTGCATACTCCTGCAGGGCGGAATACCACATTTCGGAGGCTTCGTAATCCATGCAGAGGGACGTGAGCATGCTCATACCGCACATGAGCGATGGCGAGCGGAGGATCTCCTCTTTCGGGATAGCATAGTAATACTTTTCCATCTCATAGTAATGCCCCACACCGGGGTGCTGCTCTGCGTTGCGGATGAGCATTTCCGAGACACGGCGGTGGTCTTTGCAGCGCGAATAGCACTCGAGCGCATGCTCGTAATCTTCGTGCAGCTCATAGTAAAGCCCGGCGCGGCTGTACACTGCGGCCTGCTCCTGCGGCGTATAGACTTGGCGGAGTTCCCACATGAGAAACTGTTGGAAAAAGCTCCAGAAGCGGTATTTCTGTGCATCGGCATTTAAAAGCATGGTGGTATCGTGCCGAACGATGGAAATAAGCTCGTTGATGTGGCTGTCGCCGGAAATCATCTGGGCAAGCTCGGCGTCGAATGTATCGAACGGGGCGATGTTAAGCAGCATACGGCGCAGCGGCATTGAAAAGCGGTTGAAGATGTTATCCTCAAAATAGTGATAGATTTCCTGCTGCACAATGCCGACGATCTCCGGCGTATAGGGCTGACCGTTTTGCATCAGGCGCGAAAGCGCCGTTAGGGCCAGCGGGTAGCCGAGAGAATCGTGGATGATGACGTTGATCTCTGCTTCCGTTGGTGTGCAGCCATTCTTTTCCAGAAAAACACGCACGGTATCGCGGTCAAACAGCAGATCTCTGGCCTCGATGAGCTGCAAAAGCCCCGTAAAGCGGAATGGCATGAGCCAGCCGGGCAGCACGCCGCGGCTTAAAATGACGAAGTGCAGCTCCGGATTTTCGCGGATCCATGCGCAGAGCGTTTGCTGATCTTCCGGGTCTTTGAGCGCGGGCAGGGAATCGATCACAATCGCATCTACATTTTTCGGCACGGGCTCGCGCAGGAATTCCGGGTCTTCTGCCGAAAACACGCAGGTTTTGTGCTTGCTGAGCAAGGCGGTGGCGGCTGTAGACTTGCCGAAGCCGCACGGCGCGCTGAAGAAAATAACGCGGCACTGAGCCCAACCCTGTAAGAATTGCTCGCGCAGCGATGGCTTGATGACGACTTCATTCATGTGCTCTACTCCCCTTTTATGGTTTATAACCACAATATATCATATTCCGCGCGAAATGTAATCCATCTAAAGATGGATTTTTGAAAAAATTTGGTTTTGTCTAGGAGAAAAGGTGGAAAGGTAGTACGATTTTGCGAAAATGAAAAAAGCCTCTCGGACACCGGCACGTGCATGCGGTGTTCGAGAGGCAATTTTGTTGTATTTTGTACAACTGTATTTCATACAGCTTTTATGCGGCTTTTTCCTGAAGCTTCTGCTTTTTTCTCTGCGTCTTCGACGAGACGGCTCTTGGAGAGGTCGGCGTGGCGATAATAGAGCAGTGTGAGGGTGCTGCACACGAGCCAGCCGGCAGGGTAGCCTAAGGCGATGGGAATGATGGTGTTGGAGATGAAGTTCGCCATGATAAAAAGGTAAATCTGGCGGAAGACGACGAACGAACTCAACATGATAATCATCGGTGCGCGGGAATTGCCTGCACCGCGCAGCACGCCGGAGTAAACCTGGTTGACGCAGCAGAACACGTAGAACGGCGAGCAATAACGCAGCAGCATGGAACCATATGCGACGACCTCTGCTTTGCCGTTGAAGAACGAGACGAGCTGCGGCGCGAAGATGAGCAGCGGGATTGTCAGAATGACGGTTGCGACGACGGACATGATGAACGCCGTGCGTGCGCCCTTCTTGGCGCGGGCGACCTGATCGATGCCGAGGTTCTGGCCGACGAATGTGGTAGACGCGAGCGCGAGAGACTGCATCGGCAGGAAGAGAAGCTGGTCAATCTTACTGTATGCTGTCCAGCCGGACATGCAGTCTGCGCCGAAGTGGTTAACATAAGACTGTACAAATACGTTCGAGAACGCGGTGATCGCCATTTGGATGGCGGCCGGGATGCCGACGCGCACAATCTTCGCGAGCATTTCTTTATCGAGCTTCAAATATTTGAGTTCGACCTTGATGCAGGAATCCGTGCGGAACAGCGTAATCATCGTAAGCATGGCGGAGACGCCTTGCGAGATGATGGTCGCATACGCAACACCCTCAACGCCCATGCCGAGCGACAGCACGAAGACGAGATCGAGAATGATGTTGAGCACGGCGGAGACGACGAGGAAATAGAACGGGCGCTTGGAATCACCCACGGCACGCAGAATGCCCGCGCCCATGTTGTAGAGCATAAGGCCGATGACGCCTGCGAAGTAGATGGTGAGGTACGCGGAGGACTCCGGCATGACCTCTGCCGGAGTCTTCATGAAATTGAGCACGAAAGGGATCATAGCGATGCCGATGATCGTAAAGAGCACAGCCAAAATGAGCGTCATGACGATGGAGGTGTGGACGGTATCGCGCACCTTATCATACCGCTTTGCGCCGTAATACTGTGAAATGACAACGCCGGCGCCGCTGGAAAGCCCTAAGAATATGCCGATGAGCATGTTGATAACGGGACCGACCGTGCCGACCGCCGAGAAAGCCTCGTTGCTGACGTAGTTGCCGACGACCCATGTATCGACCGTGTTGTAAAGCTGCTGGAAAATGTTGCCGATGAGAAGCGGAAACGCGAATGTGATGAGGTGGCGGAAGATGCTGCCCTGCGTCATATCCACATCGCGCTTAGTTTTCTGCTTCAGGATGCTGAGTTTAGACATAATAATATCACCTGCAACTGATTATACACGCTCTGTTTGAGATAATCAACTAAAATCTTAAAAATGTGGAATATCTTTTACCTCGATACGCACAATAAAACCGGTTAAACGGAAAGGGTGGTCGTATGAAAAAGAAAACACCGCAGCAATATGACGCGATGGTGCAGAAGGCTTCACCGCACTCCCCCGTACTGAAAAACTGCCTGTTTGCGTTTTTATCCGGCGGGGCCATCTGCACGCTGGGGCAGGCGCTTGCGAACACGTTCATGCTGCTGGGGCTCGATTTAAAAGACGCGCGGACGTGCGTTTCCATCTCGCTCATTTTCATTTCCGCCGCGCTGACAGCCTGCGGCGTATACGACAACATAGCGAAATACGCCGGGGCAGGCACGCTGGTTCCGATTACGGGGTTTGCGAACTCGATGGTCTCCCCTGCGCTGGAATTTAAAAGCGAGGGCTTTGTGACGGGCCTCGGCGCGAAGCTGTTCACGGTGGCGGGGCCGGTACTGGTGTTCGGCATTTCGGCTTCGGTTTTGTACGGGATCGTGCTGTATATCATCGGGCTGTTTTAAGGAGGGCTTATGAAAAGACTCGGACGTTACACGCTTCTATTTGAGCGCCGCCCGGCGATTTTGGGCCACGCGGCGGTGTGCGGAAAAAAAGAAGCCGCGGGCCCGCTGGCGCGCGACTTTGACCAGACGTTTCTCGATTCTTATTTGAATCAGGAAAGCTGGGAAAAAGCGGAAAGCATGCTGCAAACGGAAGCCGCGAACCTTGCGATACGCAAGGCGGGGCTTCAAAAGCAGGACATTAACATGGTATTTGCGGGAGATCTGCTGAACCAGTGCATTTCGAGCACGTTTGGTCTGCGCGGAATGGACATTCCGTTCCTTGGGCAATACGGGGCGTGCTCCACGATGGCGCAAACGCTCATCATGGCCTCCATCATGGTGGAATGCGGCGCGGCGAACTACGCCTGCGCGGTGACCTCTTCCCACTTCTGCACCGCGGAGCGGCAATTCCGCACGCCGCTGGAATACGGCAGCCAGCGCGCGCCGACTGCGCAGTGGACGGCGACAGCTTCGGGCAGCGCGGTGCTCGGTATGAGCGGCGACATTCAAGTACGGCACGCGACCGTGGGGCGCATCACCGACCTTGGTGTGACCGACATGACGAACATGGGCGCGGCGATGGCCCCCGCTGCGGCGCAGACTTTGCTGGATTTTTTTAACGATACGGCGACAAAGCCTGAGGACTACGACCGCATTTACACAGGTGACCTCGGGGCGGTTGGCACAAAATTATTATACGAACTGCTGCGCGAAAACGGGATCGTTCTGCGCAATCACGAGGACTGCGGGCTGATTTTATTTGACCGCGAGGCACAGGACGTGCACGCGGGCGGCTCCGGCTGCGGGTGCTCAGCCGGTGTATTATGCGGGCATATTTTGAACCGCATGGATCGCGGAGAGCTGAGAAATATTCTCTTTATGGCGACCGGCGCGCTGATGTCCACAACCTCTTCGCAGCAGGGCGAGAGTATACCGGGCATCGCGCATTTGGTGCATGTGGGGAGGGGATAACAGCGATATGACAGCTATGTATGTTGCGCAATCAGAAGAATAACTACCTCAAAAGCCCATAACAATATTGCTATTTAATAGTTGTACTCTTAAAGACAAAAAATTTGCAAAAAACGTAGTTTAATAAAACCACGACAATAGCTAACGCAAGTTTTGCAATAACAATACCGTCAATCACAGTATCCCAAATTCTCAAAACCTCAAAACGATTCAACCGCAATATTTTTTCAGCAATAAATAGCCCAAATTCTTCAACTATAAATGAACCTATCCTTGTGGCTAAAAAAGATGGAATTTCTTTTTTCAAAACCATAAAAGACCAACTTTTACTTTCGAACACAAATAACTTATTCACAACGAAAGCAAAAAGCACTGCTGCAATAAAAGCTATAATATTAGCATAAAGACCATCTTTGCCTCTAAATAAGGTATTATGACAAAGCAAAAAAACTGAATAATTAACTACAGTTGTCAATATTCCAAATACTATATACAATATTGCCTCTTTATTTAGCAACTTTTCATTTTTCTGTATTACCCCTCAATTAAGCTTAATAAACAACCAACGTAGCAAGCATGCCTAACCCCAAATACCATAAGTATCTAGTTCCTTTGTCTTTCAATTCTTGCAGTATACAAGATGGAATAATAATTGATAACATAAAAGTACCTCTTAGCTTCAATTCAAAACCATCCCGTATAATGCTTAATCTTCTTTTCTATAAAGTCGATATCCATGGTACGGATGTCTTTCTCTCTCTGGTGGCAGTTGCATATAGTCGCCGTAGGTATCTCTTAATACGCTGTCATAGTCCTTTGGAACTTTAACTTGAATTCCTTCAAAGGGAAGAGTTGTATACTCTAAAAACCATTCTTTCGGGCACTGGCGAACCTCTACATCCCATATAATACAAGTGACGTATTTGCTTTTATCAAAAGGATAAACTTCCCTTAGTGCTTCCATTTTATCAAGGAAGTACTTTGGCTTTTTGAAATGTGAATACAAATATATAGGCAACCGAATTGGTGTGAGCAGCTTATTGCTTTTAGATGGAATAGGAGTGTTACTAAATGCGCACCCAAGTAAAGCCATCAAATGTTTTTTCTTCTTCAGAATACTCTTCCAACGTTTATCATTGTTATTACCTGCACCATCGTGCGGATAAATATCAATAAACATCCCCTGCCCTGCATCTGGCACGTTGTCATTTCGTACCATTCGATACCGGGTATCGCAAAAGCGTCCAATCGTATAAGGGTAATCCGGCGTGTTGTGGCGATCAAAAAACCTGAAAGGAGTAAGTTCCCCTTCATGTTTATTACAATACTCTCTAAACTTTTCGTAATCTGGACGAAGCATAATAACATCCAAGTCATCATCCCAAGGAATAAATCCATGGTGTCTCACCGCGCCTATGAGTGAACCGTATGCCAAGAAATACTGTACTCCTATCTGATCACAAACAGAAATGAATCTTTTTAATACTTCCAACGTGCCCTCATGAATTTCAGCTAGCGTCAATTCTCTCTTAGCCATTTTGATTTTTCTCCTTAAATAGCCGCTTAAGCAGTAATAATCCCATCGGGATAACTACAACCGCACATGCAAGATATCGAATAATAATGGAAGATATGAAAACTAAGTTTAAAGCTGCCATGCACAGCAGCAAAACTACTATAAAACAAACAACCTTAAAAGGCAAAATAGATATTCCAGAAAGTTTCCGAGCAATAATAAAATGAAGCACAGCATAACATATATATGCCACAAGTGTTGTATACGCAGCTGCTATAAATCCATATTTCATAATAAAAATATAGTTTAAAACAATATCGACCACACCAGCAGCAGCCGTTCCAATCATAATATACATTGTTTTCTCATAAAAATACTCAACTGGAACAACCACATTATATATAAATACAGCAAAAGCACTTAAAATAAGCGGAATGGCAACATATTTACCCGATTCGTACTGTGTACCACCCAATATCCATACCAATTCCGGGCTAAGCGCCATTAACCCAATAGCAAGTATGGCAAAAAAAATGGTTAACTGCACTGCTCGTTTTTGAATCTCAGCAATCTTTTTCTCAGCATACGCTTCGTAAAACCATGTAGTCCATGCCGTAGACACAGAATCGATAATAATTGTTAAAATTAAACTGATATTCGCAACAACACTATAAATACCCGCCGCCGCATCACTTACCATAGACCGAATCATAATACGATCAAACTGGCCTAAAAGAACTTGAGACAAACCATGCGGAACCAATGGCAAACTATATCGAACAGCATATTTCCAAAAACTACGTTCAAATTTTGGTTTAGCTCTATGATAAAGTGTGCCTAATAGTACCAGTGCCAGTAACAACATTGTTACCGAAACACCGATGATACGGCCTAAATCTTTTTGATTTTGGAATATAGTGTGAATTAAAACTAAGGAAACCAACAGGTTTCCAACTGTATTAGCAAAGGCTGCAAACAAATACCCTTTATAGTTATAATCCAAGCTAATCCTACAATTATAAAGATTTAGCACCGACGAGCCAAAACTCATGAACACCAGCAAATAAAGACAAACAACCGGCAGCCCAAGTAAGCTTGATAACGGGCCTGAAAATAGTGTTGCTACGATAAGACCAATAGCCATATTCATCCACAAAATCAAGCTAACAGACGAAGTATACTCGTCTACTTCCCCAGAAAATGTGTATTTAGCATTTTTAACACTGCTATGTATGGCTAAACTTAGAATTACAAAAAGAATGGAATCATACGCTACAAAAGCACTGTATACACCGAGCTCATCCGGAGTCATTATTCTGCTGAAAAGTGGCACAGAAAGGAAATTTATGCCCTTTATAAGTATATTTCCAATCGTATAACCAATACCTGCAGAAACCGCACTTCTGCTTTCTTTTTCTTTACTCATAAATATTACTTAAAACTGAAAGGTATCTTTCAGTCCCAGCCACTTCTGGTCCTTATCACTCAGATTCAGTGCCGTGCCATCTTCCAGCGTGTAGCCATCTACACTTGCGCTGCCTTTGTACTCACCTTTCAACTCCGGCCATTCAACACCGATTTCCGGGTCATTCCATGCGAGACCACCTTCATCGTTTGGATGATAGAAATCATCGCATTTATAGCAGAATTCCGCTGTATCGGTCAAAACCAGGAAGCCATGCGCAAAGCCTTTCGGAATGAGGAACTGCTTTTTATTGTCTTCCGTGAGCAATACGCCGTACCACTTGCCGTAGGTTTTGGAATCTGCACGCAAATCAACAGCTACATCAAATACACTTCCTTTGATCGCGCGCACAAGTTTAGTTTGGGGATACTGTTTTTGAAAATGCAGTCCTCTTAAAACACCTTTTGTAGACATAGATTGATTATCCTGCACGAATGGGATATTCAGTCCAGCTTCTACCATGTCTCGCTGGCTATATGTCTCCATGAAATAACCTCTGTTATCGCCATGAACAGTCGGCGTAATTACACAAAGTCCCTCAATGCCACCAACATTCTTTTCAACTGTGATCTGTCCCATAATATTTACTCCTCGATTTCTTTTAGATAGCGGCTCAGTGCATCCTGCCAAGTCGGGAGCGGAGTAAAGCCCGCCTCCACCAGCTTGCTCTTATCCAAACGGCTGTTGAACGGCCGAGCAGCCTTGCTCAGACCATACTCTTCCGTGGTCACCGGCAGAACTTCCGTCTTATATCCAGCCTGACGATAGATTTCTTTCGTGAAATCGTACCAGCTGATATAGCCGCCCTCGTTGGTTGCATGATAATAACCATATTTTTCGGTTTCATTCATATCAACGAGCAGTCGAGCCAAATCGTATGTATAGGTCGGTGTGCCAATCTGGTCATTTACCACACGAACCGTGTCGTGTGTTTTACCGACATTCAGCATGGTCTTAATAAAGTTTTTCCCGTTCAGGCCGAACACCCATGCAATACGCACGATGAAATACTTCTCCAGCGTCTGGCTCACTGCCAGCTCGCCTTCCAGCTTTGTCTGGCCGTATACATTCAAAGGCTTATAGTCCTTGCAGTCCGGCTGCCAAGGCTCTGTACCCTGACCATCGAACACATAGTCCGTACTGATGTAGGTCATCTTGCAGTTCAGCTTCTTGCAGACATCCGCAATATTCTGAGTGCCGCCTGCATTGATAGCTCGAACTTTTGCCACTTTATCGTCATCCTCTGCCATATCCACAGCAGTCCATGCAGCGCAGTGGATCACGGCATCCGGATTTACTTCTGTAATTACTTTTTCAACAGCGTCGTTGTCAGTAATGTCCAGTGTCACATACGGAGCTTTCGTCACTGCAGAACCGTCAGCCACGCCACTGTAGTTTTCCTGAATATCAGAACCAACACCTTCATGACCGCGCTTCAGCA
>OLSE01000511.1_pt1 | contig 46851 bp, 36 predicted proteins | sample 1673191 | NCBI WGS metagenome assembly OLSE01 (sample SAMEA3136764, study PRJEB25190) | human gut metagenome | biome: human gut; feature: human-associated habitat; material: faeces | place: Austria | collected 2013
GATGTTAGAGTTAATTACTCTCTAACAACTACACTTTTATGGTACTAAATGGCAAGTGCGTAACGGTTGTGGCAGCGGAAGGTTACAGTAATCAGCTGTCATTAGTGGATTTTCAAGGCTTTTGACAAGATTGTGTACCGTAGTGGATTCCACCGGGTTACACTTCTGGGCATTTTATTTATTAACATTCGCTGCCAGTCACGACTTGAAGGAAACAATAGATAAGGATTATTGTGAATGTGGAATGCCGTTAGAAACAATTAGAGAGTCAGAAGCACCGTTAAAGGAACGAAGCGAACGTGTTTGAGGCGAATGCCGAGTTTGAGCGTAGTTCCTTTGCTTTTAGGTGATTCTGACTCTCTTAGTGTTTCTTATGGTATGGAACCTGAACAAGAAGCCTTATCTATTGTTTCCTTCAAGGACTGAGAGGCCGCTTCCCGTTAATAAATTAAATCCCAATTTAATTAAATCCCAAGCAAAATTATTTGTTTAAGTTTTTATTCGCCGTAGAAAGCATCAGTTTCAACCGGTTCAACTGGTTGACTTCGCTTGCACCTGGGTCGAAATCAATTGCTACGATATTAGACTCCGGATAGCGTCTGCGAAGTTCTTTGATAACTCCCTTACCTACGACATGGTTCGGCAGGCAGGCGAATGGCTGTGTACATACGATATTTGGCGCACCACTGTGGATCAGCTCTAACATTTCTCCTGTAAGGAACCATCCTTCACCAGTCTGGTTACCAAGAGATACGATGTCCGAAGCCATCTTTCCAAGATCCTGGATCTTAGCTGGCGGTGTGAAGTGCTTGCTTGCTGCAAATGCTTCAGTTGCCGGAGCACGGAACCATTCCAGAACTTTGATACCAAGATTAGCTGTTGTGGCTTTTTTCTTTTCGAATCCAAGCTTTTCAACCTTGAAGTTCTGGTTGTAGAAGCAGTAGAGCAGGAAGTCCAGGAGATCCGGGACAACAGCTTCGGCTCCTTCACTTTCCAGGAGGTCTACCAGGTAGTTATTGGCAGCCGGAAGGAATTTGACGAGAATCTCGCCGACAACGCCGACACGAGGTTTCTTAATGTCCAGTAATTCAATGTTGTTGTCAAAATCTCCAATGATCTCACGGCAGAGACGTTTGAATTTACGCCTGCTCGGGTAGCCGTTAGACAAGAAGTCCTGGCATACTTTCACCCATTTTCTGTGCATTGCATTGACAGATCCGGTAACTGCTTCATATGGACGCAGACGGTATACACATTTCATAAAAATGTCACCGAATATAGCACCATAGATGCCTCGTAAGATCAGCTTCGGAGTCAGTTTGAATCCTGGATTGTCTTCCAGACCGCTTAAGTTGATGGAGATAACCGGAATATTTCCGTATCCAGCCTTCTTAAGAGCCCGTCGGATAAATCCGATGTAGTTGGAAGCACGGCATCCACCGCCGGTCTGACTGATGATCACAGCGATTTTATCTGTATCATATTTACCGGAAAGAATCGCTTCCATGATCTGACCGACTACCATCAGAGATGGATAGCAGGCATCATTGTTTACATATTTCAGGCCTACGTCTACAGCCTGTTTGTTGTCATTAGGCAATACCTGAAGGTTATATCCGGATGCGTTGAATGCAGGCTCCAGAAGCTCGAAATGGATGGGAGACATCTGTGGGCAGAGAATTGTATAATTCTTACGCATTTCTTTGGTGAATACGACCTTTTTTATTGCAGAAGAATGAATGGTACGTTTTTCCCCACGTTTCTCTCTGACACGGATTGCGGCAAGCAGTGATCTGACACGGATTCTTGCGGCGCCTAAGTTATTAACCTCATCGATTTTTAAAGAGGTGTAGATCTTGTCAGAGTCATTCAGTATTGATGCCACCTGATCGGTTGTAACGGCATCCAGACCACATCCGAAAGAATTTAACTGGATCAGATCCAGGTTGTCTACCGTCTTTACGTAGTTTGCTGCGGCATACAGACGGGAATGATACATCCACTGGTCCATAACATTGAGCGGATGCTCGGCAGGATTTAAGTGGGAGATGGAATCTTCCGTCAGAACTGCAATATTATAAGAATTGATCAGTTCTGGAATACCATGGTTTACCTCCGGATCGATGTGATACGGACGTCCTGCAAGAACAATACCACGGTTTCCGGTTTCGTTTAAGAACCTGATCGTCTCTTCACCTTTTTTCTGCATATCTTTTCTGCATGCAGCGAGTTCTTCCCAGGCAGTATGCGTTGCTTTTTTGATCTCGTCAGCCGGGATATGGAACTTTCCGGATAATTCATCAACCAGCCGGTAAGAGATGGTGTCTTCGCTGGCAAAAGAAATAAATGGATGAAGAAAATCTACTTCTCCGTGAACAATTGCATCAATGTTGTTCTTGATATTTTCCGGGTAGGAAGTTACGATCGGACAGTTGTAATGGTTATTGGCTTCCGCAAATTCATTCCTCTCATATGGAATGCTGGGATAAAAGATGGTGTGGATACCGTTGTTGATCAGCCATTGTACATGTCCGTGTGCCAGCTTTGCCGGATAACATTCGGATTCACTTGGGATGGAATCAATTCCCAGTTCGTATACCTTGCGGTTTGACACAGGAGAAAGAACAACCCGAAATCCCAGTTCATTAAAGAATGTGAACCAGAACGGATAATTCTCGTACATGTTCAGTACACGAGGAATACCAATGATTCCGCGAGAAGCATTTTCCTCTGCCAATGGTTCATAATCAAAATAGCGTTTTAATTTATATTCAAATAAGTTCGGAAGCTTGTTAGTTGTTTTCTGTTTCCCGAGACCACGTTCACAACGGTTACCTGTGATGAACTTACGTCCGCCGCTGAAATGATTGATCGTCAGGCGGCAGTTATTCGTACATCCCTTGCATTTTGTCATAGTAGTAGAATATTCCATCGCTTCAATATCTTCGATGGAAAGCATGGTTGTACCTTCGCAGTCAACGTAACGCTCACGTGCGATCAGTGCAGCACCGAATGCGCCCATGATACCGGCAATATCCGGACGAATGGCTTCGCAGTTGGCAATCTTTTCAAAACTCCGCAGTACAGCGTTGTTGTAGAATGTTCCTCCCTGAACAACGATGTGTTTACCGAGTTCAGATGCATCGGACACCTTGATAACTTTAAATAATGCGTTCTTGATTACGGAGTAAGCAAGACCGGCTGAAATATCTGCAACCTCCGCACCCTCTTTCTGAGCCTGTTTTACTTTTGAATTCATGAAAACAGTACAGCGGGTACCAAGGTCAATCGGGTTTTTGGCAAATAATGCTTCATGAGCAAAATCTTCTACCGTATAATTTAGAGATTTTGCAAATGTTTCAATAAAAGAACCGCATCCGGATGAACATGCTTCATTCAATTGTACGCTGTCAACCGTCTGATTCTTGATCTTGATACATTTCATATCCTGGCCTCCGATATCCAGGATACAGTCTACATCCGGTTCAAAGAAGGATGCGGCATAGTAATGGGAAACTGTCTCTACCTCTCCTTCGTCTAACAGGAGGGCAGCTTTGATCAGTGCCTCACCATAGCCGGTAGAGCAGGAGTGAACAATCTCCACGCCTTCCGGCAGGTTACTGTAAATGTCTTTGATGGCAGAGATCGTTGTACCAAGAGGATCTCCTTCATTATTATGATAGAAAGAATATAATAAAGTACCGTCTTCGCCTACCAGAGCAGCTTTGGTTGTGGTGGAACCTGCATCAATACCAAGGAATGCTTTTCCCTGATAAGTGGCAAGATCCTTCACAGGTACCTGATGTTTCGCATGACGGTTTTCGAATTCTTTAAAATCTGCTTCCGTTGCAAACAGCGGCTCCATACGATCCACTTCGAATTCCATTTTGATCTTTCCTTCCAAACGGTGCTGCATATCAATGAGAGGCACGTCCAGATCTTTCTTTGAATTCAGAGCAGAACCGGCTGCTGCAAACAGATGGGAATGTGTCGGGGCGATGATGTGTTCATCGTCCAGCTTCAGTGTGCGGATGAAAGCTTCGCGCAGTTCAGAGAGGAAATGAAGCGGTCCTCCTAAGAATGCAACGTGTCCGCGGATTGGTTTACCACAGGCCAGTCCGCTGATAGTCTGGTTGACAACTGCCTGGAATATAGAAGCAGCAAGGTCTTCTTTGGCAGCACCATCATTGATCAGAGGCTGGATATCGGTCTTGGCAAATACACCACATCGTGCAGCAATGGTATAGAGAGCTTTATAATTTTTTGCATATTCGTTCAGTCCGGAGGCGTCAGTCTGTAAAAGAGATGCCATCTGATCGATGAAGGATCCTGTACCACCGGCACAGACGCCGTTCATACGCTGCTCTACATTACCACCTTCAAAGTAGATAATCTTGGCATCTTCTCCGCCGAGTTCGATAGCAACGTCTGTCTGAGGTGCATAGTCCTGGAGAGCAGTAGATACAGCGATCACTTCCTGTACAAACGGTACACCAAGATGTTTCGCAAGAGTCAGTCCGCCGGAACCGGTAATGACCGGTGATGCATGGACAGAACCTAATTTATGTACCGCTCTTCCTAACAGATCGGAAAGAGTTTCCTGGATGTTCGCGAAATGCCTCTCATAATCAGAAAATACCACTTCATTATTCTCATCTAATATGGCAATCTTTACGGTTGTAGAACCGATGTCGATACCAAGTGCGTATAATTCTTTTTGATTCATATTATGTGACTCCTTATCATGTTAAACTATATGTCTTTCTTCTTATTAAATGCATTTTGCTTAATTGCAACCTGTAACATTATACGACAAAAGTTCTCAAAAGACAATTAACAAATGTTGAAGATATGTTAAAAAGAGATGAACTTTACTTGGCACAATTGACAAATATCAGTTGGGAAGGTAGAATATCTACAGTGTGAGAATAAACGTAAAGGAGCAGTTATATGAACAATTGGTTAGATAAACTTGAACGGAAATTTAGCAGATATGCTATTCCAAATTTGATCACATATATTATAATATTATATGCAGCCGGATTTGCGCTGGGGTTGATTAACCCGACGTTCTATAGCCAGTTCTTAAGTCTGGATGCCAGCAAGATTCTCCAGGGGCAGATATGGAGAATTGTTACATTTATTATCCAGCCTCCGTCTGACAGTCTGATCTTTATTGCATTTGCGCTGTATCTCTATTATATGATAGGGAAGCAGTTAGAGGCAGCGTGGGGGGCGTTTCGTTTTAATCTGTATTTCTTTTCGGGAATGCTCTTTATTGTATTGGGAGCCATACTGGCATACTTACTGACAGGCACTGTGTTACCGATGGATACATGGTATCTGAATTTATCGTTATTCTTTGCATTTGCAGCACTATATCCGGATATCCAGCTGTTATTATTTTTCGTTATTCCGATTAAGATCAAATGGCTGGCTATACTTGATGGCTTGTATTTTATCTATGCGATTGTGCAGGCTTTTCTTCCGGCCTACGGCGGAGGTGTTTTCGGTATATGTATATATTATAAGGCGAATGCGCTTGCAGCATTCATCTCAATCCTGAACTTTATTATCTTTTTCCTGAGTTCACGGAATATGAAGCCTTACACACCAGGTCAGATGAAAAGAAAGAATGATTTCAAACGCAAGATGAAATATGCGGAAAGACCGGTAAACAGTTATGCAAATGGAGCAAAACACAGATGCGCAGTCTGCGGAAGAACAGAACTGGATGACCCGAATTTGGAATTCCGGTATTGTTCAAAATGTAATGGCAATTATGAATATTGCCAGGATCATTTGTTCACACATACACATGTTAAATAACTAAGAGAGGAATAGGAGAAATATGAAAAAAACAAAAATTATCTGTACAATGGGACCAAATACAAATGATGAAACCATGATGAGAAAGTTAGTTCAGAATGGAATGGACATTGCAAGATTTAACTTTTCACACGGTGATCACGAAGAACAGAAGGGCCGTATGGATATGTTAAAGAAGATTCGTGAAGAAGAGAACAAACCGATCGCAATTCTTCTGGATACAAAAGGACCTGAGATCCGTACAGGTGTATTAAAAGATGGAAAGAAAGTACAGCTTGAAGCAGGAGAGACATTTACCCTGACAACAGACGAGATTGTCGGAGATAACAAGATTGTTTCTATTACATACAAAGGTCTGGTAGAAGATGTCAAAGCCGGAAGTACGATCCTGATCGATGATGGTCTGATTGAACTGAAAGTAAAAGATAAAAAGGGAAATAACATCAATTGTGAAATTGTCAATGGCGGCGAGCTCGGAGAAAAGAAAGGTGTCAATGTACCAAACGTTGCGATCCGTCTTCCAGCTATCACAGATAAAGACCGTGATGACCTGAAATTTGGTGTGGAGCAGGGTGTAGATTTTATTGCAGCTTCATTTGTCAGAAATGCAGAATGTATTCTGGAGATCAAATCATTCTTAAGAGAATGTAAGGCTCCGTATATCCCTGTAATTGCAAAAATCGAGAACTTTGAAGCAATCAAGAATATTGATGAGATTATCCGTTGCGCAGACGGAATCATGGTAGCCAGAGGAGATCTTGGTGTTGAAATTCCGGCAGAGGAAGTTCCATACCTTCAGAAGACAATTATCCAGAAATGTAACGATAACTTTAAACCGGTTATCACAGCTACACAGATGCTTGATTCTATGATGCGTAATCCACGTCCTACAAGAGCAGAGGTTACAGATGTTGCCAATGCGGTATATGACGGAACAGATGCAGTCATGCTTTCCGGAGAGACAGCTCAGGGTAAATATCCGTTAGAAGCTTTACAGATGATGGTTCATATTGTTGAAAATACAGAGGAGCATCTGGATTATGATATGATCCTTAGAAAAGCAGGAGAACACAGACTTAAGAGTGCATCCAGCGCACTTGCAAATGCAACAGTAACAACGGCTAATAATCTTCGTGCTAAATGTATCGTAACACCAACTGTATCAGGTGCTACGGCAAGAGTTGTATCTAAGTTCAAACCTAAGACAGGTATTATCGGTATCAGCCCGGATGAGGCAACACTGAGAAGAATGCAGATCAACTGGGGAGTTATGCCGCTGAAATCAGTTGCTGTATATACAACAGAAGATATCTGTGATACTGCAATCGATCTGATCTGTGCAAAGAAGCTTGCAGAAGCAGGAGACATGGTTGTATTAACGCTTGGAATTCCATCTACAAATGTATCTGAGAACAGAACAGTAAGTAACATGATGAGAATTGCGATGGTAGATGACAGAAAATAAAAATAGTAAATAAGCAGGACTGCTTATAAAGAACCAGAAAGCAACGAGGCTGAATCAGCCTGGGCCTTCTGGTTCTTTGCATGTTTTTGAGAAAGTTTCTCCTTGACATACAGCGAAAATTCACTTATAGTGTTCCTGTAGAGAACTACTAAAGAACCAAAAGGTGGATGACGAAGATGGAACAGACATCATTTACAGAGCGCCTGATGGAATTCGGACTCACAAGACAAGAAGCAAGCATTTATCAGTGCCTGCTGACAGAGGGAAAGGTAACTGGATACGAAGTTGCTAAACAGACCGGAATATCCAGATCCAATGCATATAATTCTCTGGCTAGTATGACAGAGAAAGGTGCGGCTTACCTTGTAGAAGAGGCCAGTACCAGAAAATATGTGCCTGTCCCGCTTAACGAATTCTGTAAGAATCGTATCCGTAAGCTGGAGGAATCCGGAAAATGGCTGCAGGAACATATGCCGACGGAGAAAGCGTATGTAGAAGGATACATTACAATTGAAGGCGCAGAGAATATACTGAATAAGATAAAGAATCTGTTATCTCAGGTTGATCAGAGAGTCTATATCAGTTGTACAAGAAATTATCTGCTGCTTCTGATCCGGGAGCTTGATACATTGATGGAAGAAAGAAAAAAAGTGGTGATCATTACCGATCAACCGGCGACCTTTCACAATGCAAAAGTATATTTTGGAGAAAACAGAGGAATGCAGATAGGAATCATTGCCGATTCGAAATATGTACTGACAGGTGAATACGGAGAGGGGAGTATGAATACATGTCTCTATTCCGGACAGAAAAACTTTGTAGAATTGTACAAAACAGCACTTGCGAATGAGATAAAGTTATTATCTATACGAGAGGAGAACAAGGATTGATGAAAAAAGAACCATTTGTAACAAAAGCACAGTTAGACGAGATTATTAAAACTTATCCGACGCCGTTTCATTTATATGACGAAAAAGGAATCCGTGAGAATATGAAAGCTTTAAAAGAAGCATTTTCGTGGAATAAAGGATACAGAGAGTACTTTGCGGTAAAGGCAACGCCAAATCCGTTTCTGATCAATATTTTAAGAGAGTATGGATGTGGATGTGACTGTTCTTCCTATACAGAGCTGATGCTTTCCGATGCGATCGGGGCAACAGGAGAGGACATCATGTTTTCTTCGAATGATACTCCGGCAGAGGAATTTGTACTGGCAGACAAGCTGAATGCAATCATCAATCTGGATGACATCACACACATTGATTTTCTTGAAGAAGCAATCGGACATATTCCGGAGACGATCAGCTGCCGCTACAATCCGGGTGGAATGTTCAAGATCAGTAATGACATCATGGATAATCCGGGAGATGCGAAATATGGAATGACTACAGAACAGTTATTTGATGCATTTAAGATTTTAAAGGAAAAAGGTGTCAAAGAATTCGGTATTCATGCATTCCTTGCAAGTAACACAGTAACCAATGAGTATTATCCGATGCTTGCGAAAGTTCTGTTCGAAGTTGCAGTAAAGCTTCAGAAAGAAACAGGTGTACATATCAAATTCATTAACCTGTCCGGTGGTGTAGGTATCCCTTATAAACCAGATCAGGAGCCAAATGATATCCGTGCGATTGGTGACGGTGTGCGCCGCGTATATGAAGAAGTACTGGTACCTGCCGGTATGGGCGATGTGGCAATCTATACAGAGATGGGACGTTTTATGATGGGACCTTACGGATGCCTGGTTACAACGGCAATTCATGAAAAGCATACACACAAAGAATATATTGGTGTAGATGCATGTGCAGTTAACCTGATGCGTCCTGCTATGTACGGAGCTTATCATCACATTACTGTAATGGGTAAAGAAAATGCACCTTGCGATCACAAATATGATATAACAGGATCGTTGTGTGAAAACAATGATAAATTTGCAATCGACCGTATGCTTCCAAAGATTGATATGGGTGATGTGCTGGTAATTCATGATACGGGAGCACATGGCTTCTCTATGGGATATAATTACAATGGAAAATTAAAATCTGCCGAAGTGCTTCTGAAAGAAGACGGGACTACACAACTGATCAGAAGAGCAGAAACACCGGCTGATTATTTCGCAACATTCGACTGCTTTGATATCGGAAAAAAACTGATTGAAAAATAGTTGTGGAAAAAATCAGGTTTAGATATAATGATAGTGTCCTTTCAATTAAGAAACGGGCACTATCATTTTTTATGAGGAGGCAATAAAATGAAAAAACATGGTGTACTGGCGCTGGTGCTGGCCGGAGTGATGTTACTGTTATGCGGATGTGGAGGTATGACAACGGACGATGCAAAGGATTATGTACAGTCTGCCTTGGATTGTGGATACAAAGCAGAAGTTAAGAAGTATGCCGAGATAACAGAGACGACAGAAAAAGAAGCAAAAAAAGAATACGAGACAAATCTTGATACAATTATGAAAGAAGCTGGCTTTGATGACACCGGTGTATCAGATGAATTAAAAGCGGATTATCGTTCGATGTTTGAAAAAATGTTAAAGAGTGCAAATTATAAAGTGAAAGAAGCAAAAGAAACAGAAGATGATGAATTTACTGTAACTGTTGAAGTGTGTCCGTTTACGGCATTTTCTACTGTATCAGATGAGCTTGATCAATGGGTGACAGACACATATTCGAATGTAGAAACAATTCCATCAGATGAAGAGCTTAATGAGGCGATTATGCGGAAGATGTATGAAATTATGAGTGCAAAACTCACTGACCCGACGTATGGCGATAAGATGGAAAAAGAAGTTCACGTAAAGGTGAATAAAGACGGAGCATATTATATTCCGAATGATGATCTCACGGCAGTAGATGATGCATTGTTCCCGCAGAATCAGCTTTAGGTTCCGGTAAACAAAATATGAATTAAAAACTATGTAAAACACAGGTTTTGGGGATTGACATCTCTGGAATCTGTGTTGTATTATATACAAAAATAATTGAATAACATTCTGTTGTTCGGTCTTATTTAATTTCAGATAAATGATCAAAAGGCAGGTCATGCTTCTCATATGACGTTGCCAGATAACCCATTTATAATCTATCCAAGTGAATATGGAATAATCTGACAGATTTTACGTTGTGTTTGACATGGAAAGGAGGTATTTACAACGGTCGGATTAATATAAATAACAAGAAAGAGAGGAATTGTATGACGAAGATTCAAAAAAGTAAGAAAACGATAGCTTTGTTACTGGCAGGGATATTGCTATGTCAGGTCTCTGCGTTTGGCGTGTCACAGACCAGTGTGAATGCGGAAAATCCGGCAAGGAAGTTGAGTTTTGAAGTTGTAGGAGAAGGTTCCGTAACAGTAACAGATGTAGAGGATTGTATAAGAACGGTCCAATCAGGCAGTGAAATAACAGTGCCTGATGGAATGTGTATACGTGTACAATCGGATGCAGAAGAAGACACCAGGATCAGCATGAATATACTTGATGAAGAAGGCAGATACGAGCTGGAAGACACTTCGGTGACAGAGGGGAAGAGTTACTGGCGTGATATTACAGCTATGGGTATGAACAAGAAAGTAGTCATAACATTCGGGAATGGAGAAGAAAGAAGCAGTGTATATTCAAGAAGAATGGTACAGGCGCGGGGAAATCAGCAAAAGCCGGAAGTAGGGGATGTATTTACCGGAAATTGTGTGGTCACGGCTGTGAATGGTGGAAACGGTCACACGGTACACGGGGTAACCATGGGCGGATTTACCGGAATCCTTGCCGGCATTACTGCAAACGGAGGGTGTGCGGATCATACGGCTGCTGCGCCATATACAGGGCAGGAATGCACCTATAAATACACCATCACTGCAGTGAATAAAGCAACGGGAGAAGTTACAGGAAACTTATACTGTACGAGTGTGACTGGGGCAACGGATGGCGTGACAAAAGACAGCAGCGGCAGGCTGATCGGGTATCAGAGAGTCAGCGGAACTGCCGTCATACACCGCAGTTACAACGGTTATGCAAAGTTAAAAAAAGGAAAGACACTGACAACGCTTACAGATGGTAATGCAGAATATTCTTTGGAAGGTGCAGCCTACGGAGTCTATTCAGATCGTGGCGCAACGAAAGAAAACGCTGTATTTACAACGGATAAAAACGGAGAGTCTAATACGCTGGAATTAGAAGAAGGTATGTATTATGTAAAAGAAAAGAAAGCACCAAAAGGATATAAACTGGATGAGAGGATATATCCGGTAACAGTTACATCTGGACAGACAGCAGAAGTAAATGTGAAGGATGTACCGGTGTATTCAGATATGGAGCTGCTTCTGGATAAAATCGATCAGGAGAGTAAAGAGGGAAAAGCACTTGGCGGTGGAAGCCTGGAAGGTGCAGAGTTTACAGTACGCTTTTATGCAGGCAGGTATACGCAGGAATCTTTGCCTGAAAAACCTTCGAAAGTATGGGTGTTACGTACCAAAAAGGAGAATGACGTCTGCAGAAGTAAACTGGGAAAAGAGTATCAGATATCCGGTGATAATTTTTATTATGCAGAAAATAGAGATAAGCCGGTGCTTCCGCTTGGAACAGTCAGCATTGAAGAAACCAAAGCACCAAAAGGATATATGCTGGAAAAGGCTTATATAGAAGGAGATAACGGAAAACTTGCAGAAAATTATTACCTGACACAGATCGTTCAGAATGGAAATCAGACCAATATACAGGGTGGAAACAACTATAAAATAGCAGATCGTATATGTAGAGGGGATATTGAATTTCAGAAAAAAGATGAAGAAACACAGATGGCAATGGCAGGAATTCCGTTTCAGATCACATCGGTAACGACGGGTGAATGTCACCGGATCATGACAGACGAAAATGGATATTTTTCATCGGCATCTGATTATACGAAACACAGCAAAGATACCAATAGCGGACAATCTGAAAGTGGTGTGTGGTTTGGAACGAACAGTAACGGAGAAAGTGTAGAGGTAAATGATGCATATGGTGCATTTCCTTATGATACCTATCGGTTGGAAGAACTTCGCTGTGAAGAAAATGTAGATAAAGTTCTGTATAAAGGAACATTCCGTATTTCCAGGGACCGGCATGTTGTTGATCTTGGGACAATACTTAATCCAGATCTTACAATTGCAACATCAGCAAAAGATGAAGCAACCGGAACACATTATTCAAATGCAGATGAAAAAGTAACGATCATAGATACCGTCACTTATACAGGTTTGAAAAAAGGGCAGGAATATGTCATGAAGGGTACATTGATGGACAGGGAAACAGGGGAAATGATTCTGGATGGCGAAAACAGAAATATTACTGCTTCTAAGAGATTTAAGCCGAAGACAGCCGAAGGCAGCGTGGAAGTAAAATTTGACTTTGATGCAAAGTCTCTGGCCGGAAAAAGTATTACAATATTTGAAGAATGCATGTTGGATAATACAGTGATCGCAGTGCATAAGGATCTGGAAGATGCAGATCAGATGATTCATTTTCCAAAATTAAAAACTTCTGTAAAAGACGAAGTAACAGATATGAAGATGGTAAAAGCTGAGAAAGATATGCGGATTATAGATACGGTAGAATATCATAATCTGAAAAAAGGGAAAAAATACAAGATTACCGGAACGTTAATGGATAAGGAAACAGGAAAAGCAGCAAGAAGTGCGTCTGGCAGAAAGATAACAGAAAGTGTAGAATTTGTTGCAGAAGGAAAAGACGGAACAGCGGAAGTAGAATTTGTGTTTGATGGAAGTAATCTTGCAGGAAAGACATTGGTCGCATTTGAAAAATTATATTATGGTGATAAATTATATGCAGTACATACAGATCTGGAAGATGCAGATCAGACAATCCATGTGCCGTCAGCAGGAACAACGGCTTCTGACAAAAATACAGGGACACATCATGCATATGCCGGTGAATATGTAGAACTTACAGATACGATAGAATACAGGAATCTACTGCCTGGTGAAACCTATACATTACATGGAACGGTAGTCGAGAAGGAGACAGAACAGCGGTTGAGTGAAGAAAAACAGCAGGAATTTATTCCGGAAAAGGCAGATGGCAGTATTGAAATTGCATTTGAAATCAACGGAACTGATCTGTCGGGAAAAACGGCAGTCATATATGAAGAGATTAAAATAGACGGAAAAAGCATTGCAGAACATAAAGATCCGGAGGCAAAAGAACAAAGTATTTATTTCCCGAAGATTGGTACAAAAGCTATGGATAAAAAGTCAAAGACGCAGGAAGGAGATGCAAGAGAAAAGCAGACAATCATAGATCGGGTGTCTTATGAAAATCTGCTGCCTGGCGAAACTTACATATTAAAAGGCGTTTTGATGGATAAAGCGGACGGGAAAGAAATGACAGATAAAAACAACAGAAAAATTACAGGCAGAACAACATTTACGCCGGAAAAATCAGCAGGAACAGTCGAAATGACATTCGAACTTGATGCACGTGAATTGGGCGGGAAAGCGGTTGTGGTATTTGAGAATCTGTATGATGAGGAAGATCATCTGATTGCAGATGAAGCGAATATAGATAATGCGGATCAGACAATTATATATAAGAATAATGAAAAATCTGCAGTATCGCCGAAAATCAACACAGACAATCCGAAACCATCTTCATCCATCCGTAAATCACCGAAGACAGGAGTGGAAAATCATACATTTTTATGGATGTTGACGCTTGGATCTCTGGGAACAGCGGTTGCGGCCGGAATTGCAATTTATAGAAAAAAACGGGATTGATGAAAGTTAAGCACTAGCGGAAGAAAATAGAATCTTCTGTTAGTGCTTTTTGTATAAAAAAAGAAACATTTACTTCTTACGAAACCATAGTAATAAAAATGGTAAAAATAGTAAATGTCCCAATCTTTAAAATCCTTGATTATACTGTTTTTTGACTGCGGATAGTGGGACTTGAACCCACACGAAGTCACCTCCGCAAGATTTTGAGTCTTGTGCGTCTGCCATTCCGCCATATCCGCATATGTGTTGTTCACACAACAAAATAAATTATAACTATAAATGTATCGTCTGTCAATCTTTTTTTAAAAAAAAGAAAAGGTGAATGTACAGATAAGGGAAGAATAAGTAGGAGTAAAAATTAGCCTTTTAAAAAGAAGCAAATTGGTGTATAGTAAGATAGTGATTTTATAAGAAAATGAACTATTTAGGTGGAGAGATAAAATGAGCAGTAAAATTGTTCTGATAGATGGCCACAGTATTTTGAACCGTGCCTTTTACGGGCTGCCGGATCTGACGAATGCAGAAGGCCTTCATACAAATGCAATATATGGATTTCTGACGATTATGTTTAAACTTCTGGAAGAAGAAAAACCAGACTATCTGACGGTGGCATTTGATGTCCATGCTCCGACTTTCAGACATAAAATGTATGCAGAATATAAAGGCACCAGAAAGCCGATGGCTGATGAACTAAGGCAGCAGGTTCCTGTGATCAAAGAAGTGCTTCAGGCAATGGGAGTGAAGACGATCGAATGTGCGGGTCTGGAGGCCGATGACCTGATCGGTACACTTTCCAAGCGTTGTGAGCGCAAGGATATGGAAGTTGTGGTTATTTCCGGAGACCGTGATCTGTTGCAGCTGGCGACTGAGCATGTAAAGATTCGAATTCCGAAGACAAAGCAGGGCAGAACGGAGATAGAAGATTACTATGCCAAAGATGTTTTTGAACGCTATCAGGTGACACCGGAAGAATTCATCGATCTGAAAGCGTTAATGGGCGACACGGCAGATAATATTCCGGGAGTTCCTGGTATCGGGGAAAAGACAGCGACAAAGATCATTACACAGTATCACTCGATAGAAACGGCGCACGATCATGTGGAAGAACTGAAGCCGCCGAGAGCGTCTAAATCATTAAATGAATACTGGGATCTTGCGGTGCTCAGCAAAGAACTTGCAACAATCAATGTGAATGCTGAGTTTTCATATGAACTTTCAGAAGCAAAACTGGGTAACATATACACTGAGGAAGCATATGTCTTCTTTCAGAAACTAGAGTTTAAAAATCTTCTTTCCAGATTTGATGTTGCGGCACCGGCAAATAAGATCGAGGATGGTTTCAGGATTATCACTTCAAAAAGAGAGGCAGAAGAGATTTTTGCAAAGGCTGAAAAGGCACAGACGACAGGAACAGTACTTTTTAAAGATATGGAAAATGTATTGCCGTTATTTGCAGATCAGGCCGGACTCGGAGGTATCGGTCTGTGCTTCTCAAATGAAGCAGGCTTTTGTATAAAAACCGGGAATGATATATCAGGAGAATGGCTTTTGGAAAAGCTTGCAGATGTGGCAGAAGCGACAGATACATTTTCGATGTTTCATCTGAAAGAATCAATGGATCAGATTAAGATCCGGAAACCGGAAAATTGTTTTGATGTGAGTGTGGCTGCATATCTGCTGAATCCACTTAAGAATAATTATACATGGGAAGATGTTGCGAGAGAACATCTGGACCTGATGGTTGATGAAAAGGCAGATCAGGAAATAAAGGCCTGCTATGAAGCTTATACAAATTATGCATCGGTAGAAGTCCTGAGCCGGAAATTAGCGGATACGAAGATGGATACTCTGTTCCGGGAAATTGAGATGCCGCTGGTATTTACATTGTTTGATATGGAGCAGAATGGTATCCGTGTTGAGGCAGAGGCATTAAAACAGTATGGCAATCAGCTCGCCGGCAAGATCGGTGATCTGGAAAAGGAGATCTACGAAGAGGCTGGCGAAACATTTAATATTAATTCGCCAAAACAGCTGGGTGTGGTATTGTTTGAAAATATGAAGCTTCCGGGTGGGCGAAAGACAAAGACGGGTTATTCCACTGCTGCAGATGTTCTTGAAAAACTGGCGCCGGAACATCCGGTAGTTGCAAAGATTTTGGAATACAGACAGTATACAAAGCTCAAATCCACATATGCGGACGGACTGGCAAATTATATTCAGGATGATGGAAGAATTCATGGAAAATTCAATCAGACGATTACGGCAACCGGAAGAATCAGCAGTACAGAACCAAATCTTCAGAATATTCCGGTGCGGATGGAGCTTGGCCGCCTGATCCGTAAAGTATTCATTCCGGAAGATGGATACCGGTTCGTGGATGCCGATTATTCACAGATCGAACTTCGCGTATTGGCACATTGTTCCGGAGATGAGCATCTGATCCGGGCATATAAAGAACAAAGTGACATTCACCGTATTACAGCCTCACAGGTATTTCATATACCGTTTGACGAGGTGACTCCGCAGCAGAGAAGGAATGCTAAAGCCGTAAATTTCGGTATTGTGTATGGAATCAGTTCATTTGGACTTAGTCAGGATCTGAGCATTACACGAAAAGAGGCTGCAAAATATATTGATGATTATTTTGCAACCTATCCGGGAATCAAGACATTTCTGGATCATGCAGTGACACATGCAAAAGAAGAAGGGTATGTGGTAACACTGTTCGGAAGAAGACGTCCGGTTCCGGAGCTTTCTTCCAGTAATTTTATGCAACGTTCGTTCGGAGAGCGGGTGGCAATGAATTCTCCGATTCAGGGAGCGGCAGCAGATATCATAAAGATTGCAATGATCCGGGTGAATCAGAAACTGAAAAAACAGAAGATGAAATCAAGACTTGTCTTACAGGTGCATGATGAACTTCTGATAGAAGCATACGAACCAGAACTGGAAGCAGTTCAAAAGATTTTAAAAGAAGAGATGGAGCATGCGGCTAAATTAAAGGTGCCGCTTGAAATAGACATGCATACAGGAGTGAACTGGTACGAAGCAAAATAAGAGGTGTGAGAGATGAAGATTATAGGAATTACCGGAGGAGTAGGCGCAGGGAAAACACAGATTTTGGAATATCTGAATAATAAATATGGTGCGACTATTTGTATGGCAGATGAAGTAGGAAAGAAACTGCAGAAAAAAGGAACAGAATGCTTTGATGAAATTGTTGCACATTTCGGAGAGGAAATTCTGGATGAAAAAGGAGAGTTGGACCGGACAAAGCTTTCAGACATTGTTTTTTCCGACAGGGTTGAACTTTCTGTACTGAATGGGATTGTACATCCAAAAGTAAAAGAAGAAATTCAGAAGAAGATTGCAAGAGAAGAACGCAAAAGTACAAATCTGATGTTGATTGAAGGAGCACTTCTGATCGAGGATCATTATGAGGAAATCTGTGATGAACTTTGGTATGTGTATGTGGAAGATTCCATCCGAAGAAAACGTCTGAAATATGCAAGAGGATACGAGGACTGTAAGGTGGATCAGATTTTTGAAGCACAGCTTCCGAAAGATCTGTTCATGCGTCACTGTGACCGGGTGATCGACAACAGCGGACAGTTTGAAGAGACAAAGATCCAGCTGAATAAGATCATAGAAGACTTATAGAAAGGCAGATAATATTTAATATGAGATTATGCAGTATTGCAAGTGGAAGCAGTGGAAACTGTATCTATATAGGAGATGATCAGACTCATCTTCTGGTTGATACCGGTATCAGCAAGAAAAGGATAGAAGAAGGGTTGGCAAAATTGGAGATAAAAGGAGATGAACTGGAAGGTATCCTGATCACACATGAACATGTGGATCATATTCAGGGACTTGGTGTGTTCAGCAGAAAATATGAGATTCCAATCTATGCGACACCCGGAACTATTGCGGGAATCCGTAATTATAAAAAATTAGGAAACCTTCCGGATGGACTATTACACGAGGTAGATATAGATCAGCCATTTTCACTGGGAACACTGAATATTGATCCGTTTGCAATCTCCCATGATGCGAACGAACCATCCGGATACCGGATAGATAATGGGAAAAAGGTAGTTGCAGTTGCAACAGACCTTGGAATATATGATGATTATACCGTAGAACATCTAAAAGATTTGAATGCGGTCGTTCTGGAAGCAAATCATGACATACATATGTTAGAAGTAGGACCATATCCATACCCCCTGAAACGGAGAGTTATGGGAGATAAGGGACATCTGTCTAACGAATTGTCAGGAAAGCTTCTTTGCGATATATTACATGATGACTTGCAGTATGTCGTTCTTGGACATTTAAGTAAAGAGAATAATTATGAAGAACTGGCATATGAGACGGTCAGACTGGAAATCAGCATTGGTGATAATCCTTATAAGGGAAATGACATTCCGATGATGGTAGCTAAACGGGATCAGGTATCTGATATCATTGCATTATAAGAAAGAAACAATGGCGAAGACAATAGGAGGAAAACAAATCATGAAGAAATGTGTAATCACAGTTGTAGGAAAAGACACCGTAGGTATTATTGCAAAAGTATGTGAGTATCTTGCAGGAGCAAATGTTAATATCCTTGATATCTCTCAGACCATCGTAGATGGATACTTTAATATGATGACGATTGTTGATGTAACAAATTGCAGCAAAGAAGTGGCTGTGGTTTCAAAGGAGCTGGAAGAGATCGGAACTTCTATCGGTGTTGCCATTCACTGTCAGAGAGAAGAAATATTTGAAAAAATGCACAGATTATAAGCAAATTAAAAATATTCACGGAAAGGCAGGAAAAACACATGATAAACAGATATGAAGTATATGAGACAAATCAGATGATTGCAGAGGAGAATCTGGATGTACGTACAATTACCCTTGGAATCAGTCTGTTGGATTGTATAGATGCAGACCTTGATAAATTAAATGAAAATATTTACAACAAAATCACTACCGTTGCGAAAGATCTTGTGAAGACCGGAGAGGAGATCGAGCAGGAATTTGGTATTCCGATCGTTAATAAACGAATCTCCATAACACCGGTAGCACTGATCGGCGGTGCGGCATGCAAAAGTCCTGAGGATTTTGTTACGATTGCAAAGACATTGGATAAAGCTGCAAAAGAAGTCGGTGTAAACTTCATCGGTGGTTATTCGGCGCTGGTGTCAAAGTCTATGACAAAAAGCGATGAGAACCTGATCCGCTCGGTTCCGCAGGCACTTGCATGTACAGACCGTATCTGCAGCTCGATCAATGTGGGATCAACGAAGACCGGTATTAACATGGATGCAGTACGTCTGTGTGGTGAAATTGTAAAGAAGACAGCTGAAGCAACAAAAGAAAATGATTCTCTCGGATGTGCAAAACTTGTAGTATTCTGTAACGCGCCGGACGATAATCCATTTATGGCAGGTGCATTCCTTGGTGTAACAGAAGGAGATGCTGTGATCAATGTCGGTGTCAGCGGACCTGGTGTTGTAAAGCATGCGATTGAACAGGTGCGGGGCAAAGGCTTCGAAGAGTTATGTGAGACGATTAAAAAGACAGCATTTAAGGTGACTCGTGTCGGACAGTTGGTTGCCGGAGAAGCATCCAAACGTCTTGGTATTCCATTTGGAATTATTGATCTGTCACTGGCACCGACTCCGGCAATTGGAGACAGCGTCGCAGAGATTCTGGAAGAAATCGGTCTGGAACGTGTTGGTGCGCCGGGAACGACGGCAGCGCTTGCAATGTTAAATGATCAGGTTAAAAAGGGCGGTGTTATGGCTTCTTCTTACGTAGGCGGACTGAGTGGTGCTTTTATCCCTGTAAGTGAAGATAAAGGTATGATCGATGCAGTGGAAATGGGTGCACTCACAATTGAAAAACTGGAAGCAATGACATGTGTATGTTCGGTAGGACTTGATATGATTGCGATTCCGGGTAAGACAAGTGCTTCTACTATTTCCGGAATTATTGCAGATGAGATGGCAATTGGTATGGTGAACCAGAAGACGACCGCAGTACGTCTGATTCCGGTTATTGGAAAAGATGTCGGAGAGACGGCAGAATTTGGTGGGCTTCTCGGTTATGCACCAATCATTCCGGTCAATGAATATGACTGCAGTGCATTTGTGAATAGAAAAGGAAGAATCCCTGCTCCTGTACACAGCTTTAAGAACTAAAAAGAGAACAGAGCTATAAGAAAAACGTGTGGCATATGATAATGAATACAATTTATATTATCATATGCTACACGTTTTTGTGCCTGGACAGGAAAGGAGCGCTGCTGACGAAAGAATGATTTATATACTATACATGTATGATCTGCTTTTGGTATTCGTTTATGAAAGGAATTCCGAACTTGTCGGACACTACGCTTTCGTATAGATCTGATGCAAAAGTGGTCTGATCCAGCATTCGTATTGTTTCCGGAAAAAGCGAATCTGTCTGCCCTAATTTTGTAATAACCGGAATGCTGGCGTTTTCTTTTATCTGACGCAGCACATCGGCATGTTCTTTACGGAATCCAAGAATTCTGGTATAGATGCAGGAAGATTCCCGGTATCTCAACATATCTTCTTTTTTTACGGCTAACAGAATATGCAGCAGACCTCTGCTGATACGGCTGTAAGTCAGTTCTTTTGTTTTTAAAAGCTGACAGAACTGTTCGAAGTTCAGAAACTGATTCCGGTTTCGGATGATACGGTTTGCAAGATCCTCGGATATATCCTGATACTCACATAGAGATCTCCGGGTTTCGCAGAGCAGGCGGTATTTTAATAAAAGGGAGAAATCATTTGTTTCAATGGGACAAGATTGATTCCATGCATCCCGTAACAGACGCAGGGCGTTTTCAGGAAGCTGGTTCTGCAACAGTTCGGAGAATCCGTCCGGTGTCTGCTGAGGATCTGCCGGATATCTGCTGAATGGCTGCTCCTCCCAATGTCTCAGGGCATTCCGAATGGCAGAGGCGGAACTTGACTGTGGCTGAAGTTTTGTGTCATGGTATCCGGAAGAGTCCCGCTTTAACGTATATGGTACCATCCTGCTGTTCTGCTTTTTTAGTGCTTTCAGATATTCAATCCCAAGAATATTATTGGGTTCAGAAAGAATCTGTGAAACGGAAGCATCACCGGTTAATTTTTCCAAAGCCTGGTGTCTGGCGGCAGGAAAAGAATGTCCTTTTTTTAATGCATCCTGAAGCATATGGCTGTAAGTATCTGATTCGGAGAGAAGCAGCTGTGCAATATGCTGTAAAACAGAAAGCTCTCCGCATTCACTTCCGAAGCATAATGTATCGATGCATCCCAGACCTTCCAGAATAGAGATGGCGCCTTGGGCGAAGAATTCGGCACTGCCGGATGCATAGCAGACAGGAAGCTCGCAGATAGCCGATGCGCCGTTTAGAAGTGCCATATGCGCACGGGAATGCTTGGATAGAAGCGCAGGAGTTCCGCGCTGTACATAATCGCCGCTCATGACGATTACAACCCGGTCGGCACCGGTTAGTTCCCTGGCTCTTTCTATATGATAAAGATGTCCGTTGTGAAATGGGTTATATTCTGTAATAAGTCCAACAGTTTTCATGAAAATCTCCTTGTATAACATTCTGAAATTGATTATACTATACAATGATTTGGTACGCAAATGGGATGTTTGCCGGGCAAGATCCGAAGAAAGGAGGAGGCATATTATTATGGAAGAAAATATGAATGAGGAAGCCTTAACGGCAGACGGGCAAAAAGACGATGATATTGATTATGTAGAAGACAGAGAAGAACTGACTGAAGAACGTATTAAGGATATGCTGGATGCCCGGGAATATAAAGAATTGAAAGAAGAACTGGAAACAAATATGTATCCGGTGGATCTTGCGGAGATTCTGGAAGAATTTGATCAGAAACACATGGTGCTGGTATTCCGTCTGCTTGCAAAAGAAGAAGCGGCAGAGACATTTTCATATATGAACAGCGATATGCGCGAAGACCTGATCAATGCACTGACGGATTCCGAACTGGAAGAGATCATGGAGGAAATGTATCTGGATGATACCGTTGATGTGCTGGAAGAGATGCCTGCCAACGTGGTAGACAGACTGCTGATGGTGACAGATGCGGAAAAACGTCAGCAGATCAATCAGCTTCTTCAGTATCCAGAGGACAGTGCCGGAAGTGTGATGAATGTAGATTATATTGCACTGCGAAGAGAGATGACGGTTGCTGATTCCATATTAAAAATAAGACAGGTTGGTCTCAACCGGGAGACGATTTATACCTGTTATGTAACAGAACAACGTCATCTGATCGGGCAGGTTGACATAAAAGAACTGCTGACCAGCAGTGAATCCAAGACGGTTGAAGAGATCATGGATACAAATATGTTGTATGCCCGTACGACAGACGATCAGGAAGACGTTGCCAATATCATTACAAAATATGGTCTGATCGCATTGCCGATCGTAGATCATGAAAACTGTATGGTCGGTATTGTAACCGTTGATGATGCGATGCAGGTACTTCAGGATGAGACAACGGAAGATATCAGCATCATGGCCGGTGTCAATCCAAATGAAGACTCGTATTTCGGGACATCAATATTCGAGCATGTAAAGAGCCGTATTCCCTGGCTGTTGTTTCTGATGCTGTCTGCGACGGTAACACAGATGATCATGAACAGCTACGAGAATGCACTGGCACTGATGCCGCAGCTTGCAGGATTTGTTCCGATGCTTACCGGAACCGGAGGAAACTGTGGATCGCAGAGCTCGACACTTGTGATCCGTGGACTTGCTGTCGGAGAGATTGAATTTTCGGATCTGTTTAAAGTAATCTGGAAAGAAATCCGCATTGCATTCTGCATCAGCATCATACTGTCTGTGGTAAATGGAATCCGTATCATGTTGATGGGACAGGGAGATGCCATGATGGCATTTACCATTGGTCTGACGATGGCTTGTACAGTGTTGATCGCAAAAGTAGTCGGATGTACACTCCCTCTGATCGCTAAGAAAATCGGACTTGATCCGGCAATCATGGCGACACCGCTGATCTCTACACTGGTTGATATCAGCACGATCAGTGTATATTTTGCGATTGTGAGTTACGTATTTCGCTTATAACACTGTGAAATTGCAATAGTTTTTGTCAAAAGCAGGATAAATATTGTACATTGTACGCAAAAAGAGACATAAGATTACCGTAAGAGCCCTTGTCCGCAAGGGCTCTTTGTATTATAATGAAAATACTGAGAAAAATATTTGGAAAGGAGTCTATTTATCATGGGATTTATAGATGAAATCAAAGCAAAAGCAAAAAGTTGTAAAAAAACAATCGTTCTTCCAGAGAGCGAAGACATCAGAACTTATGAGGCAGCAGAGGCAATCTTAAAAGAAGGGACAGCTAATTTGGTCCTGATCGGAAGCGAAGAAGAGATCGCTAAGAATAAAGGGGATTTCGATATCACAGGAGCAACAATCGTTGACCCTGCTACATACGAGAAAACAGATGAATATGTAGCAACACTTGTTGAACTGAGAAAGAAAAAAGGAATGACAGAAGAACAGGCAAGAGAGATTCTTCTTACTAATTACTTATACTATGGTGTAATGATGGTTAAGATGAAAGATGCAGACGGAATGGTATCAGGAGCATGCCACTCTACAGCTGACACACTTCGTCCATGCCTTCAGATCCTGAAGACAAAACCAGGAACAAAACTCGTCTCAGCATTCTTTGTAATGGTAGTACCTGATTGTGATATGGGAGAGAACGGAACATTTGTATTCTCTGACTGTGGACTGGAGCAGAATCCGGATTCTGTGAATGATATGCGAAGAATGATGGATTATTATCTTCCGACAACGATGAAACTTCTTGAAGCGTATGAAGAGCTGGATGTACAGCCGGTACAGGGAGAAAATATCATTTCTTCCAAGAAAGAGATTGAAGATACGATAGATACATTGAATATTGCATTTGAGAAATTACTGGACAGCCTGTTCCAGGATACAGCATGGGATGTATCTTCAGATATTTCAGTACTTCATACAATGCTTGCGCAGGAAGGTCTGACAGAAGACGGGCTGAAGAAATAATGATATCCCAAACAGACAATGAATCAAAACAGTTACAAACAGAAATGGAGGAGTACTATGAGTGATGCATTCAAGGATGTAAGTACAGTGCCGACACTGACACTGGAACCGTTTCAAGCGGAAGAAGAAAAGAAACCGGCGGTGCAGCCGGAAGAACCGAAGCTGGATGATACGATCCTGACAGAAGAAGAGCGCAGGATGGTAGATACATTTGCACAGCAGATCGATCTGACGAATTCTTCTATGATTCTTCAGTATGGCGCAGGTACACAGAAAAAGATGGCAGATTTCTCAGAAAGTGCTTTGGAAAATGTGAAGTCAAAGGATCTGGGAGAAGTTGGTGCACTGCTTACGAATGTTGTAACTGAACTGAAGAGCTTTGATGAAGAAGAGAGCAAAGGATTTCTTGGAATATTTAAGAAAGCATCGAATAAAGTTGAATCTATGAAAGCAAAGTATTCGAAAGCCGAAGAAAATGTGAATCAGATCGTGAAAGCACTGGATAACCATCAGGTGCAGCTGTTGAAAGATGTTGCGATACTCGATAAAATGTATGATTTGAATCTTACTTATTTTAAAGAGCTTTCTATGTATATTCTTGCAGGAAAGAAAAAACTGGAAGAAGTAAGAAGCACACAGCTTGCTGAATTGATGAGCAAAGCTCAGATAAGCGGCCTCCCGGAAGATGCGCAGGCAGCAAAAGATCTGGATTCGATGTGCAACCGTTTTGAAAAGAAGTTACATGATCTTGAACTGACGAGAATGATCTCCATCCAGACCGCACCACAGATCCGTCTGGTTCAGAATAATGATACACAGATGGTAGAGAAGATCCAGTCTACAATCGTGAATACGATTCCGTTGTGGAAGAGTCAGATGATTCTCGCACTTGGAGTAGAACATTCTTCACAGGCGGCGGCGGCACAGAGACAGGTGACGGATATGACAAATGAACTGTTGAAGAAGAATGCGGAGACATTAAAAATGTCCACAATTGAGACTGCAAAAGAGTCTGAAAGAGGAATTGCAGATCTCGAGACATTGAAAGCAACAAATGAATCACTGATCTCTACATTGGATGAAGTGATGAACATTCAGAGAGAAGGAAGAGAAAAACGCCGGGAAGCGGAGGCGGAACTTCGCAATATGGAAAATGAATTGAAAGCAAAGCTTCTGGAAATCAGAGGATAAAGCTTTTTGGCTTGACAGCGGGTGTTTTATCAGTTAGAATTTCATTTGATAACTGACGTTGAACGGGAATAGTAGATACGCAGCATGCTTCAGAGAGAAGGCGGCAGGTGAGAGCCTTTGCATTACGGTATGGAACCGGCCCGGGAGTCCCTGTATGAAAGTACAGCGTAGGTCCTGCGTTAAAGGAGAAGAAAGTGAATGCAGATACAGAGATCATTTGTGTTGGTTTTGATTATAGAATGGATGTATTGCATTAATTAGGGTGGTACCGCCGGAGATATTCGGTCCCTATCGTGGGGATGCGATATCCCGGCGATTTTTTATATTAAAGTAAAAGCAAACTGCTGTCAGGGGACAGCAATGCAAAAAAACAAAAAGGAGAAGAACAATGGCAAAGAAATTAGTACAGAATATCACTGCCAGAGAAGAAGATTTTGCTCAGTGGTATACAGACGTTGTGCGTGAAGCAAAACTGTGTGATTATTCAGGTGTTAAAGGATGTATGAACTACCTTCCGAACGGATATGCTCTGTGGGAGAATATTCAGAAGAACCTGGATGCACGTTTCAAAGAGACAGGAGTAGAGAATGTATACCTTCCGGTTATGATCCCGGAAAGCCTTCTTCAGAAAGAAAAGGATCATATCGAAGGATTTGCACCGGAAGTTGCATGGGTAACACATGGTGGACTGAATGAACTGCAGGAGCGTCTCTGCGTTCGTCCGACTTCTGAGACTCTGTTCTGCGATTTTTATCAGAAAGACATCCAGTCCCACAGAGATCTGCCGAAGGTCTATAATCAGTGGTGTTCTGTAGTACGTTGGGAAAAGACAACCCGTCCGTTCCTTCGTTCCAGAGAATTCCTGTGGCAGGAGGGACATACTGCTCACGCAACAGCAGAAGAAGCAGAAGAAAGAACGATCCAGATGCTGAATCTGTATGCTGATTTCTGCGAAGAAGTTCTGGCAATTCCGGTAATCAAAGGTCAGAAAACAGACAAAGAAAAATTTGCAGGTGCAGTAGCAACTTACACAATTGAATCTCTGATGCACGATGGAAAAGCACTTCAGTCCGGTACCAGCCATAACTTTGGTGACGGATTTGCAAAAGCATTCGGCATCCAGTACACAGACAAAGATAACACACTGAAATATGTGCATCAGACATCCTGGGGTATGACAACACGTATGATCGGTGCGATCATCATGGTTCATGGTGATAACAGCGGACTTGTTCTGCCTCCGAGAATTGCTCCGACACAGGCTGTTATCATTCCGATTCAGCAGCGTAAAGAGGGTGTTCTGGAAAAGGCAGATGAACTGTTTGCAGCACTCAAGGCAGCTGGCATCCGTGTTAAAGTTGATGACACAGACAGAAGCCCGGGATTCAAATTTGCTGAGCAGGAAATGAGAGGAATTCCGGTTCGTATCGAATGTGGCCCGAAAGATATCGAGAACGGACAGGCTGTTATCTGTCGTCGTGATACAAGAGAAAAATATGTGGTTTCTTTCGAAGAGCTTGCTACCAAAGTACAGGAAGTTCTGGATACCATGCAGAAAGATATGCTGGAGCGCGCACGTGCACATCGTGATGCACACACATATGTTGCAACGAATTATGAAGAATTCAAAGATACCATCAACAACAAACCTGGCTTTGTAAAAGCTATGTGGTGCGGAAACCGTGAATGCGAAGACAAGATCAAAGAAGATGTTCAGGCAACATCCAGATGTATGCCGTTTGAACAGGAACACTTGAGCGATGTCTGCGTATGCTGCGGAAAACCGGCTAAGAAGATGGTTTACTGGGGAAGAGCATACTAATATGAAATTAACGATTCCTTCCAATGCGGAAAAAATACTGCACATTTTAGAGGAAAACGGTTATGAGGCTTATGTTGTCGGTGGATGCGTCAGAGATTCTATTCTGGGACGCAACCCCAACGACTGGGATATCACCACATCTGCTTCTCCGCAGCAGGTGAAGGAACTGTTCCAGCGCACGGTGGACACCGGATTGCAGCATGGAACAGTGACCGTATTAATGGATAAAGAAGGCTATGAAGTAACGACGTATCGTGTGGATGGAGATTACGAAGATGGACGCCATCCAAAGCAGGTCATGTTTACTTCGAGTCTGGAAGAAGATCTGAAACGAAGAGATTTTACGATCAATGCAATGGCATATCATCCGGAAAGAGGTCTTGTAGATCTTTTTCATGGAATGGAAGATATGGAGCATAAAATCGTACGCTGTGTCGGTGATCCGATGGAGCGTTTTCATGAAGATGCACTTCGGATCCTGCGTGCAGTGCGCTTTTCCGCACAGTTGGGATTTACAATTGAAGAAAAAACGAAGGCTGGTATTCAGGCACTGGCACCGAATCTGAAATGTGTCAGTGCAGAGCGAATCCAGACAGAGCTGGTGAAGCTCCTGGTGTCACCACATCCGGATTATCTCCGAGTGGCTTATGAAACCGGAATTACCAGAGAATTTCTACCGGAGTTTGATGCATGTATGGAGACTGAACAGAATACGCCGCATCATTGTTATACAGTAGGAGAACATATTCTTCACGGTCTGCTTCTGGTGCGGCCGGACAAAGTCCTTCGGCTGACGATGCTACTTCATGATATTGCGAAGCCAGTGATGCGAAAGACCGATGAAAATGGGCGTGATCATTTCAAGATGCATGCACCGGAAGGCGAAAAAATGGCAAAAAGCATTCTTCGCCGGCTGAAATTTGACAACGATACGATCAGTAAAGTCTCTAGACTGATCAAATATCATGACGACCGCCCGATGCCGGAAATGCGTTCGGTAAGACGTGCGGTGAACCGGATCGGAGAAGATCTGTTTCCGATGTATCTCGAAGTACAGGAGGCGGATATGCTTGCCCAGAGTGAGTATCGCCGAGAGGAAAAATCTGCCCGACTGAAAGGGGTGGCAGAGTGTTATCATAAGGTGGTAGAGGAGAAACAATGCGTTTCGTTAAAGACACTTGCCGTGACAGGAAGAGATTTGATCCAGGCCGGATATAAGCCAGGACCGGAACTCGGAGAGGTGTTGAAGGAGATGCTGGAACATGTGCTCGAAGAACCTTCCGATAATACAAAAGAGAAGTTAATGGAATTTATAAAAGAAAAACATTAGAAGTATATGGACCGTACATTTGTATATCGAGATTCCGCAAGGAGAGATATGGGAATATTTTAATGGACCATACATTTGTATATCGGATTTTCAACAGGCTTCGGAATGGGAGTTATCTAAGATATAACCTGACTGCGAAAAGCATTCATAAAAATTGCAAACTCGCCTGAAGGCTCAGACAGAGCAATTTTTATTCATAAGGCAGCCAGAACATATCTAAGAAAACTCGACATTCCTGCAGAAAGTTGAAAATCCTGATATACAAATCGTATGGTCTTTTTTTAATTTGCATTTCAATCTATGTTGGAATAGAGGGACTGATATACGAATGTACGGTCGTTTATTACGTATTATATTTTTTATAAATTCCGCCCGGGAAGGGCAAGGACTGGATCGTGCGTATGACACTAAAATCAAATAGCACCGCAGGCGCGAGCAGGGAATCACGTCCGTGCACAGAAAATGTATAGGCAGGAAAGATTCTGACTTAGATATAGATGTTAGATATTTTAAATTCACAGGAAGAGGAGAAAATCGGCACTGAATTGCTTTTTCTGCAGGAGCCTTTGGGAGTCCTTGGTCATGTTCTGACTGTGTTATCACACCCAAATGCATTGTCTGAGCATCGCGAGTTATACATTTGGGTGTGATGCTTTTAACAGGCAGGTTATGGCCTAGTACTTCCAGGCGACGAAGCCTTAGCAAATTTAGTGCCGATTGTTCTTCTTTCCGTTAATATTTGATAACGAATCTCCTTTATAACAGAATCTATTACTTCCCATACATTTTCTGGATTCCCCCTACATAAGATAGAAGGTACAAAATCAAGAGGGGGATTTTTATTTGTATGATTATGGACTCAGCACACTGGAGCAGTATGGCCTCACCGCCGAATCTACAGCCCGGACACGTGGCGGACTTCTGTGCCATACAGAAAAAGGACTTGTCATCGTAAAAGAATTCAAAGGAACAGAAAAAAAACTACAGAAACAACAGGAATTGCTTCTGCAGATCCAGAGTCAGGGCGGCAAGGTGGACTGCTATATTCCAAATCAGGAAGAAAACCTGGTCAGCCGCGACCGTGACGGCATTCCATATACAATGCAGTACTGGTATGAGGGCAGAGAATGCGATACACGTTCCAAAGAAGACATTTTCAAAAGTATTCGAACCATGGCAGAACTGCATCAGCGCATGCATATACCGACTGTAGAATATTATATAGAACCGTCATTGGAAAATGGATATCTGCGGCATAATCAGGAATTAAAAAAAATCCGCAGTTTTATCAGAAAACGGGGAGCATCCAGTCCTTTTGAAAAAATATATCTGGCAACAGTAGAAGATTTCCTGAGAGATGGAGAAGAGGCGTATGCGGCATTAAGAGAGTCTGGTTATCAGGAGCTGCGCCAGAAAGCAGAAACGGAGGGTGAAGTCTGCCACGGAGAATATAACCAGCATAATGTTTTGATCTTAAAAAGTGGAACTGCAGTTACAAACTTTGAACATTGGGGATTTGATACGCAGATGGCTGATCTGTATCGCTTCATGAGAAAAATTCTCGAGAAATATAACTGGGACGTCCGCTTTGGAAAAGAAATGCTGAAAGCATATCATGAGATAAAACCCGTGAGCAAAGAAGAATGGACAAATCTTAAGATTCGATTCAGTTATCCTGAAAAATACTGGAAACTTGCAAATTATTATTATACGCATCGCAAAACCTGGATTTCTGTGAAAAATACAGAAAAACTACAAAATCTGATACGACAGCGGGAGGCGTGGAAACGATATTGTGCTTCCTTTTTTTTCTGAAGAGGTGTATAATATAGAACTATCAAAGACAGTAGTGAAACTGTCGGAAATACATTGTACAGGGAGGTATTTTAGTATGGATTACAAAGAGGTTTATGAGCAGTGGATTGCAAACCCATACTTCGACGAAGCAACAAAAGAGGAATTGAAAAGTATTGCAGAGGATGAAAATGAGATAAAAGAACGTTTTTATATGGATCTGGAGTTTGGTACAGCTGGTCTTCGTGGAATCATTGGAGCCGGAACCAATCGTATGAACATCTATGTTGTCAGAAGAGCAACACAGGGGCTTGCAAATTATATCGCAAAAGTAGACAAGAAATCCCAGGGTGTTGCAATCGCATATGATTCCCGCCATATGTCACCGGAATTTGCACAGGAAGCAGCTCTTTGTCTTGCAGCAAACGGAATTAAAGCGTATATCTTTGAGACATTAAGACCTACACCGGAGCTTTCTTTCGCGGTACGTCATCTGGGATGTGTTGCCGGTATCAATGTAACTGCAAGCCATAACCCACCGGAATACAATGGATACAAAGTATACTGGGAGGACGGTGCACAGATCACACCGCCACATGACAGCGGAATCATGGGAGAAGTTAAGGCAATTTCCGATTGGAATACTGTTAAGACTATGGACAAGGCTGAAGCCGAAAAAGCAGGCCTTTTCGAGGTGATCGGCAAAGAAGTGGACGATGCATACATGGCAGAACTGAAGAAACAGGTTATTCATATGGATGCTATCCAGGCAGAAGGAAAGAATCTGAAGATCGTGTACACACCACTTCATGGAACTGGTAACATTCCTGCAAGAAGAATCCTCAAAGAACTTGGATTTGAGAACGTTTATGTTGTCAAAGAACAGGAACTTCCGGATGGAGATTTTCCAACAGTAAGTTATCCGAATCCGGAAGCAGCAGAAGCTTTTGAACTTGGTCTGAAACTTGCAAAAGAAGTAGATGCAGATCTTGTTCTTGCAACAGATCCGGATGCAGACCGTCTTGGCGTTCGTGTCAAAGACAAAAACGGAGAATATCATGACCTGACAGGAAACATGTCCGGATGCCTTCTTGCAAACTATGAGATCAGCCAGCGCAAAGCCGTAAACGGAAGCCTTCCAGAGGACGGTGCACTGATCAAGACAATTGTTACAACCAATCTTGCAGATGCAATCGCCAAGGGTTATGGTGTAAAACTGATCGAGGTCCTTACAGGATTTAAGTTTATCGGACAGCAGATCCTTGGATTTGAAAAGAGCGGAAAAGGATCTTATCTCTTTGGATTTGAAGAGAGCTATGGCTGCCTGATCGGTACATATGCACGAGATAAGGATGCAATCGTTGCAACAATGGCACTTTGCGAAGCGGCAGCATATTATAAGACGCAGGGTAAGACTCTGTGGGATGCAATGATCGAGATGTATGAACAGTTTGGATATTACAAAGACGATATCAAAGCTGTAACTATGAAAGGTATTGAAGGCCTGCAGAAGATTCAGGATATCATGAATTCACTTCGCCAGAATCCGCCGGCAGAATTTGCGGGACACAAAGTGGTTGCTGTAAGAGATTACAAAGCAGACACGATCAAAAATCTGGAAACAGGCGAAGTTACACCGACAGGACTTCCGAATTCCAATGTCCTTTATTATGAACTGACAAATGATGCCTGGGTATGTGTTCGTCCGTCTGGTACAGAACCAAAAGTTAAGTTCTACTACGGAGTAAAAGGTACATCTCTGGCAGATGCGGATGAAAAATCAGCAGTCATGGGCAAAGCTGTTCTGGATATGGTTGACTCCATGATGTAAACTTGCATATGCGGGAATTTGATGATTTTATGGAAATTGTCAGGAAAATACGCCGAAATTGTCCGTGGGACAGTGTGCAGACGCATGAAAGCCTGAAAAAATATCTGCTGGAAGAAAGCAATGAGGTACTGGAAGGAATCGACCGTCTTTCAAAAGAAAATGACAGCACAAATCTTTGTGAGGAACTGGGAGATGTGCTGTTTCAGGTGGCTCTTCACAGTGTGATCGCGGAAGAAGAGGGACTTTTCACCGTTGAGGATGTGATCCGAGACGTTTCATCCAAAATGAAATTCCGGCATCCGAAGATCTTTTCACCGGAGGATAAACAGCTGGCCGGGCTTTCGTGGGAAGAGTTGAAACAATTGGAAAAAGCGACAGAAGAAGAGCCTGAAAAAGCCGAAAAGCCTTGACAATTTGACATAAAAGGTTTATATATAGTAAATAGCGTGCATATGCCAAGGAAGCATTACGCAATAAATAAGAATGAGGTTATTTAGAGGAGGAACACCATGAATAAAACAGAATTAGTAGCAGCAATGGCGAAAGAAACAAACCTTTCCAAAAAAGATGTAGAGGCTGTATTAAAATCTTTCACTGATGTTGTAGCATCCGAATTAAAAAAAGGTGGAAAAATCCAGTTAGTTGGTTTTGGTACATTTGAAGTAAGTGAAAGAGCAGCAAGAGAAGGAAGAAATCCTCAGACTGGTGAAACAATGAAGATCGCAGCTTCCAAAGCTCCGAAATTCAAAGCTGGTAAAGCTCTGAAAGATATGGTAAACGAATAAGTAAATCGTGCTTTTAGGGGGGACAGATATGTTCCCCCTTTTGTTTTTTCGGAGGTATATATGAGACTTGATAAATATTTAAAAATCTCACGTCTGATCAAGAGAAGAACGGTTGCGAACGAGGCATGTGATGCCGGACGAGTGCTGGTCAATGACCGCCCCGCCAAGGCGTCAGCACAGGTAAAAGCCGGTGATACGATTGAAATCCAGTTTGGAAGCAAAAACGTAAAGGTTGAGGTGCTGGATATCAAAGAAACGGTTCGTAAAGAAGACGCAGAGAATCTTTTTCGCTATCTTTGATCGTTTTTGTGTCTATTGGACAGGGCTCTCACATAGATTAACAGTAAATGCAGGATGGGAGCTGTGGGGTTGGAAGAAAAAAAGACAGGCAAGGTGCACGGTCTGACGCTAAAAGAGCGTAAATATGGAAAACTGACAGGTGTTCAGGATATTCATTCGTTTAATGAAAATGAGATATTGCTTCAGACTGAGGCCGGGAAAGTGCAGATCAAAGGAGAGCAGCTTCATGTAAAAAGCCTTGACCTTGAAAAGGGAGAGGCTGAGATTGAAGGAAAAGTAAACAGTGTTTCTTATCTGACAAAGAATGCGCAGAAAAAAGAAGAACCTTTGCTGAAAAGGATGTTCCGGTAAGATGAGCAGTTATATCAGATTGGAAATACTGCTTTTTTTTCGCGCTTTCGAAACAGGAGTAGGGATGCTTGTTGTTTACAGGCTGACCGATATGCTGAAAAGACGTTTGTTCTGCGACAGAATGTGGAACAGTACAGTGGATATTTTGTACTGGTTATTGGCTGGTTTGCTGCTTTTTACCGATTTATATCAGTGCAATTATGGCAGAATCCGCTTTTTTATGCTGGCAGGTGTTGCTTTTGGTGGAATTTTTGCAAATTTTGTGTTAAATAGGTTGCTATTTCTGGTAAAAAGATGTAAAATTTCATCGTATAGACATACGAAAAGACGTTTATGGTGTAATAGAAGGGGCAGACGCTTTGAAAAAGTCAAAAAAGAAAAAAAATAAAAAAAGAATAGCGAATAACTACCTTGGAATGGCAGCAATTGCTATTGTTGTTCTGCTTCTGTTGGGTGGACTGACTTATCAGAGTCAGACACTTAAGGCGAGGATTGCTGTATACGATGCAAAGGCATCGGCGCTGGAAGATTCTATTGCAGGTGAGCAGGAACGTACACAGGAAATAGATGAACAGAAAGAGTACATGCAGACGGATGAATATATAGCCGAAGTTGCCAGAGATAAGCTTGGTCTGGTCAAAGGAAATGAGATTGTATTTGAAGAAGAGAAATAAAGGAGATTTTGCAGAAAAGTTTTCTGGAACAATCTCCTTTATTTGACAGATATTTTAAAAGAACCCTCTTATAATATTTTTCTAGTGAAAGTATTGTAATACTTACCGGGAAGTATCAGGGGAGGGGGATATATGCAGGAATGGATAATTGCCATGCTCGTGATCAGCGTACTGCTGATATTGCGGGACATGGCAAAAACTATTTTGACGGGGAGAATGTCGAAAAAAGAAGAAATATTTCCGATTGGAGAAGATCATCCTCAGAAAGAAAAAGTGGAACGCTATGCGGCAGCTTTTCAGAAACTTGCGGATACATTTTATGGAATGCCGTACAAAAAGGAATACCTGAGTAGTGGGCAGATTGAGCGTATTCTGACGGATGCGAATGATCGTCTGTGCAGTAACTGCTATCATCGGGAAATCTGCTGGGGAAGTCAGGCAGAAACAATGTGTCAGGGGGGAGAAGCACTGGTACGTGCTCTCGAAAAAGATGATGAAGGAGAACTTGAGAAACTTCGTATGCAATGGGGGAACGTATGCGGAAAATCATTGCAATATCTGGAAGAAGTACGCGAACAGTTTCGACAGGAAAAACAGAATCTTATATGGATGAATCGTATGATCGAAAGTCGACTGGCAGTGGCTCAGCAGCTGACAGAGACAGCGGCCATTATGGAGACAGTAGCAAATGATCTGTATGATATTTCGGCAGCAGAACCGGAATTTCAGGAAGAACTGAAAAAGAATCTGCGAAGAAAACATGTGATTTTGAAAGCTGCGTGGGTGATGGACAAAGTTGAAGGGCGCAGACAGATTTTTCTTACTCTGCGTGCAAGGAGCGGACAGTGTGTTTCTGTAACAGAGGTCGCACAGATGCTCTCAGAGTTATGCGAAAGTAATATGACGTCTGTGCAGGGAAGCCGGTGTATTGTAAATGGGGAATTTCATACGATTCATTTTGTAGAAGATGTCAGTTATCAGATGTTATACGGAGTATCCAGACTTACAAGAGAAAATGAAAAAGTATCAGGGGATAATTATATCTGCAGACAGGAAGACGGTGGAAGATTTGTGATGTGTCTGTCTGATGGAATGGGATCGGGTATGGACGCATGCAGAGAAAGTGAGATTGTAGTGGAACTTCTGGAACAGTTTCTGGATTCCGGCTTTTCTCAGGAGACTGCGGCACGTATGGTAAATTCTGCGCTTGTTCTGAAAGGCAGGGAAGGAATGTTCTCTACGGTAGATATCTGTGCAGTAGATCTCTATACGGGAATCTGTGAGTTCCTAAAAGCAGGTGCAGCTTCGACATTTATCAAACGTGACCACTGGGTGGAAGCTATTTCATCAGAAAGCCTTGCGGCGGGACTGGTACAGAGGATTGATTTTGACACGGCATCCAGAAAATTGTATCATGGAGATTATCTGATCATGATGACCGATGGTGTGATGGACGCGCTGCCTGTTGAATGTGAGGAAGAGACGATGAAAGAGATCATTATGGATATTCAGGATGAAACACCCAGAGAGATCAGCCGGGGGATTTTGGAACGGGCACTCGGGTACAGCGATTATCATGCGAGGGATGATATGACGGTCCTTGTAGCGAATGTGGTAAGAAAATAAAAACACAGGAGAAAAGAAGATGTATAAAGATACATTGCAGAAAGTAAAAAGATTTATGACTGAAACAGGAATGCTGCAAAATTGTTCAGAGATCATCCTTGGTGTTTCTGGCGGTCCGGATTCGATGACAATGCTTCATATATTGAATGAACTCAGAGATGAATTTGGCTATCGTCTCCGTGTAGTACATGTAAATCACGGAATCCGTGGAAAAGAAGCTCTGCGGGACCAGCAGATGGTGGAGAAAATATGCAGTGAATGGAAAATTCCGTGTGCAGTATATAATTATGATGTTCCTGCTCTGGCTCTTAGTTGGAAGATGGGAACCGAAGAAGCCGGCCGCAAAGTGCGTCGAATCGCTTTTGAAAAAGAGAAAGAAAATGCAGTGGCGATACCGGAACAGGTACGTGTGGCGCTTGCACATAACCAAAATGATATGGCGGAAACTATGCTGCATCACCTGGCCAGGGGAACCGGGATCAGGGGCCTCTGCTCACTGAAGCCGCTGAACAGAGAAATTATCCGGCCTCTTTTGTGTTTAGAACGGAGTGAAATCGTCAATTATGTAGAGGAGAACAGCATTCAGACAGTTCTGGACAGCAGCAATATGGAAGATGATTATACGAGGAACCGTATACGACGTCACATTCTGCCACTCATTGAGCAGGAAGTAAATCCAAGGGCAGTTACACATATGGCAGAAGCGTCAGAAATATTCGGACAGGCAGAAGCCTATTTTACGAAGCTGGCAGGAGAAATGGCAGCAGGATACAGGAAAGCAAAAGACAGATATGTCCTGGATCATGAGTTTTTCAAAAAAGAAACAATTATCCAGACATATGTGATCAGGGAGATATTAGAAGTAACAGGCGGACATCAGAGTGACCTTACCTCTGGTCATATAAAGCAGATCAGAGATCTGTATGGTATGCAGACTGGACGAAAAGCAGATCTTCCATATGAACTGGAGGCGTCCAGAGTTTATGAGGGAGTACAGATCCGAAAGAAAAATATGATCGCAGAATCAGATAGTGAGACAGAAGAACTGAAAATCCAAAATCTTGTTGTTCCGGGAGAAACGAAATGGAAGCAGGGATGCTTTACTGCAAAAATTTATTCATATAATGGTGAGAAGATTTTGGAAAAAAAGTATACGAAATGGTTTGATTGTGATAAAATAAATTGCGAACTGACTGTCCGCACACGCAGAAGCGGTGACTATATGGCAGTCAGTCAGAGCGGCGGGCATAAGAAGCTGACACGTTGTATGATCGATGATAAAATTCCGGGTGAACTGAGAGGGAAACTCCCACTGGTTGTCGATGGAAATGAAGTTTTGTGGATCGTAGGCGGAAGAATCAATGAGCGTTACAAAATCACTTCCGAAACAGGAAGGGTATTGGAAATTACATACCAAGGAGGAAACGTACAATGAGTGAAAAAATCAAAGTCTTACTGAGTGAAGAAGAAGTGGATGCAAGAATTAAGCAGATCGCAGCCCAGATCAGCAGGGATTATGCAGGAAGGGAAATACATCTTATCTGTGTTCTGAAGGGTGGCGTATTCTTTACCTGTGAACTGGCAAAGAGAATTACTGTTCCGGTATCCCTTGATTTTATGTCAGTATCCAGCTATGGTGATGATACAAAATCCAGTGGTGTTGTAAAAATCGTAAAAGATCTGGATCAGCCGCTGATCGGCAAAGATGTTCTGATCGTGGAGGATATCATTGACTCAGGAAGAACTCTCAGCTACCTGATCGAAATCCTGAAGGGAAGAAATCCAAACAGCATCCGTCTGTGCACACTGCTGGACAAACCGGAACGCAGGGTAAAAGACGTAAAAGTAGACTACTGCTGTTTTAATATTCCGGATGAATTTGTAGTAGGATATGGTCTGGATTACGCACAGAAATACAGAAATCTTCCGTTTATCGGGGTGGTTGAATTAGAAAACCAGGATTGAAAGGAGACAGCAGCAGGTGAATAAACAGTCAGGCAGAATTGGCCTGTATTTTGTATTGATCGTGATGTTGGTTGCCGGATACTTTTATCTGAACAATCAGGTAGCATCACAGAGCAGTTACTCAATGGAAAGTATGAAACAGGCAGCAGAGGATGGTAAGCTTTCTTCTGCCAAAATCTACCAGAACAGGGAAGTGCCTACCGGTTCCGTTGTTGCGGATATCGAAGGTGAAGGGCAGAAAAAAGTATATGTAACAGATGTTAAAGACGCACAGAAGCTTCTGGAAGGCTACGGCATTCATCCGGAAGTGGCAGATGTTCCGCAGGAAAGTGTATTTATGACAACACTTTTTCCGGTACTTCTCACAGGTGGGCTGGTGATTTTCCTGTTTCTTATGATGAACCGTCAGATGTCAGGAGGCGGAGGTAATGCCAAGATGATGAATTTTGGAAAGAGCCGTGCCCGAATGATGCTGCCGGATGACAAAAAAGTTACATTTCAGAATGTGGCAGGTCTTCAGGAAGAAAAAGAAGATCTGGTCGAGGTTGTTGATTTTTTGAAAGCTCCACAGAAATATACAAATGTTGGAGCAAGGATTCCGAAAGGAGTGATCCTTGTAGGACCTCCTGGAACAGGTAAGACACTTCTTGCAAAAGCAGTTGCCGGAGAAGCGGGAGTTCCGTTTTTCTCTATTTCAGGATCTGATTTTGTAGAGATGTTTGTCGGTGTCGGTGCATCCCGTGTACGTGACCTGTTTGAAGAGGGCAAGAAGCATGCACCATGTATCATCTTTATTGATGAGATTGATGCAGTTGCCAGACAACGTGGTACTGGAATGGGTGGTGGACATGATGAAAGAGAGCAGACTCTGAACCAGCTTCTAGTAGAGATGGATGGTTTCGGTGTAAATGAAGGAATTATCGTTATGGCGGCTACCAACCGTGTGGATATCCTTGATCCGGCGATTCTTCGTCCTGGCCGTTTTGACCGTAAGGTTGCAGTAGGCCGCCCGGATATCAAAGGAAGGGAAGAAATCCTCAGAGTTCATGCAAAAGACAAACCGCTTGGAGAAGATGTGGATCTTGCACAGATCGCGCAGACAACTGCCGGTTTTACAGGGGCAGATCTTGAAAACCTTCTGAATGAGGCTGCAATCATGGCTGCCAGATCAGGACGCAGTTATATTACACAGCTGGATATCAAGCATGCATTTATCAAAGTTGGTATCGGGGCAGAGAAACGAAGCAAAGTTATTTCTGAGAAAGAGAAGAAGATCACAGCATATCATGAGGCCGGACATGCGATCTTATTCCATGTACTTCCGGATATGGATCCAGTATATACGATTTCCATTATTCCTACCGGAATGGGAGCCGCAGGATATACCATGCCTCTTCCTGAAAATGATGACATGTTTAATACCAAAGGCAAGATGCTGCAGGATATTACGACACTTCTGGGTGGACGTGTTGCTGAAGAAATCATCTTTGGGGATATTACAACAGGTGCGTCAAATGATATTAAGCGTGCAACCAGTACAGCACGTGCAATGGTCATGCAGTATGGTATGTCTGACAAGCTTGGGCTGATCACTTACGGGGATGACGGAGATGAAGTCTTTATCGGACGTGATCTGGCACATACCAGAAGCTACAGTGAAGAAGTTGCAAAAGAGATTGACAAAGAGGTTCATGATATTATTGACCGCTGCCATGCAGATGCAAGAAAGATTATTTCTCAGCATATGGATGTTCTTCATAAGTGTGCAGCACTTCTTTTAGAGAAGGAAAAGATTCAGCGCGATGAGTTTGAGGCACTTTTTACAGCGAAAGATGAAATGCCTCAAGAATAGGGTATACAAAGTGCATAAAAACAAATACTAAATTTTGTGAAGTTTGTGCACACTTTTGGAGGGAGTCATGGTACTATAATAACCGTAAAAACCCCCCAATACATTATATAGTTTTTGCTACACCCCATAAGAAGAAATACCTTCTCCAAAAAAGACAGCTTATCCCGCTGTCTTTTTTACTGTCTAAAAAACCCGCAGCATCAGGCGAGAAAATCGTCTTTTGTTGCGTTTTTTTATTACTCACCAAGCTTTGGACATCGCTTTCTGGCGCCGGTAAGTGACCGCAAATCGCGAAAAGGAGAAATGCAGATACATTTCCGGGGTTAAAATGTGACTGCAAATTACTAAAAGGAGAAAATAAGATACAATCCCAGGTACCAAAAGTGACTGCAGATTGCAAAAAAGTAAAATGCAGATACACTCATGAATCCTAAAGTGACCGCAAATCGCAAAAAGGAGAAAAAAAGATATACTCCCGGGTTTCCATAGTGACTGCAAATTGGAAAAAGGAGAAAAAAAGATAACTCCCAGTTTTCTAAAGTGACTGTAAATCAAGAAAAGGAGAAAATAGGATACACTTCTGGTGGTGAAAAGTGACTGCAAATCGCGAAAAGGAGAAAAGCAGATACATTTTTGGCGTCTAGAAGTGACTGCAAATCGGAAAAAGGAGAAAAGCAGATACAAATTCGGCGCCAGGAAGTGACTGTAAACCGCGAAAAATAGAAAAGCAGATACATTTCCAACGCCAGTAAGTGACCGCGAATCGCGAAAAGGAGAAAATTAGATACAATCCTAGACTCCAGAACTTCTTTACGTCAAAATGGATTCATGTTATCATTAATCCATTATGTGAGTTTACCTATGGGAGAAATGTGATGTTCAAAAAAATGAAAAAAAGCAAAGAATCTGTACAGGGATTTACGCTCATAGAATTGATTATTATTGTAGCGATTCTGGGCGTGTTGTTGGTGATTTTAGCACCAGCCTATACAAAGTACATTGAGAGAAGCCGGGAATCAACAGATCTGGCAAATGCCAAATCCGCATATAATGAATTGATGATGAATGTGGCTGAAAAGGAAGAAAATCCAAATCCTATTACGTTTAAATTAAAACAGAAGATTTCCGGCTGGCAGAGTCCGCTTCCAATTACAGTTGGGAGTGCTTCTTTTGATGGTGAAAATACAGATAACTGGGTTGGAACACCGGGCAGTAACGGAACTTGTGTAGTATCTTATGAGAAAAATAAAGGTGTGATTTTTACCTGGAGTGGTGGAACGGATGATATATCTGCAAGACCAACATATGATGGATATTTGACTGAAAAACTATTAAAATGTCTTAAAGATGGATATAAGAATATTAATTATCTTAACATGGATAATAATAAGGCCTTCTTCTCTAATCAGACATTCAATATTAATGGAAAACAGTATACTACCCGAGTTTATTATGCGGACTCAGCTGTTTTCAAAGAGGCATTAAAAGATTATAAGCCAAAGCCTGTATCCTATAAGGATAGTCCATTTTTTGCTTTAGAGGCATGGCACAATAACAACCAAAACCAAGGCTTTGCATACTACACCTACGGCGAAGGTGGCACTATCAATATGTTTACCTATGTAAACGAAAATAAGGTCTATCAGACAACTGACGAAGGTAAGACCTGGCAGGACATTACGCCAAATGAAAAATGAAGAATAATAGTAACTATTCAGAAGGTAGTATACCGCAAGGGGATGAAAAGTTACGAATAATAAATTGCAACAGAGAGGTATCGCGAAGTTTATGTATTCGATTAAAACAGTCAAAGGTGATATAACCAAAATTACAGATGTACAGGCAATTGTAAATGCTGCTAACAATTCTCTTCTTGGAGGAGGGGGCGTTGATGGTGCAATCCATCGTGCAGCAGGTCCGGAACTTCTTGCGGAATGCAGGACGATTCATGGCTGCGAAACAGGAGAGGCAAAGATAACCAGGGCATATAATCTGCCATGCGATTACGTGATCCATACAGTCGGACCGATCTGGTATGGTGGAAACAATGATGAAGATAAGCTTCTTGCAGATTGTTATTATAATTCGTTAAAGCTTGCGATGGAGAATGATATTAGAACAATCGCATTTCCATCTATATCTACGGGAGTTTATCATTTTCCGGTAGAGAGAGCTGCTAAGATTGCGGTAAAAACAGTTTGTAGATTTCTGCAGGAGAATCCTGATAGTTTTGATCTTGTTGAGTGGGTGCTATTTAACGACCAGGCCGCATCTGCATATGAAACTGAGGTATCCTTAATATAAAAGTAGACTACAAACCAAGAAATCAGGAAATGTAGATGACATTTCCACCACAAAAGTAGACTACAAACCAAGAAACCTGGAAATGCAGAATACATTTCCAGTGCAATATAAATAATACAGACAAGGAAGATTGACAATGAAGCAGGAAAACGAAGATATTGCAAGAAAAATGCAGTATATTCTGAATATGAGACCAGTGTTTAACAAGGAGGCTCTTTTCAGTGACGGAACAAGGTATTACAGAAATCCTACTGAGCCAAAGAGTGGCGAAAAGGTAATAATCAGCTTCAGAACCCAGAAGAATAATGTGGATGCGGTATATCTCGTATCCGGAGATCAGAAATATAAAATGAAAGTATACAAAACCACAAAAGGTTTTGATTATTATGGAACAAAGATTGTGATGCCGGAAGAGATTTTTCGGTATCATTTTGAAATTCAGTATGGATGGGCTACATGCTATTACACGGAACAGGGAGTCTGTTCTGAGCTGCAGGAATGGGCACAGTTTGAAATCTATCCGAATTATCATACACCTGACTGGGCAAAGGGTGCGGTGATGTATCAGATTTTTGTGGATCGATTCCGCAATGGAGATCCGTCCAACGATGTGGAAAGCGACGAATATGCATATATTGGTGAACACAGTGAAAAAGTGACAGATTGGTCCAAGACTCCGGCAGTTATGGGAGTCAGGGAATTCTATGGAGGAGACCTGCAGGGCATTATTGACAAACTGGATTATTTTGAAGAGTTGGGCGTTGAAGTGCTGTATCTTAATCCAATCTTCGTATCACCAAGTAACCACAAATACGACTGTCAGGATTATGATTATGTGGATCCACATTACGGAAAGATCGTTGAAGACTGTGACGGACTGCTTGCACCTGAGGATCGAGATAATACACATGCCACAAAATATATCCGGCGTGTGACAGATAAGCGCAATCTGGAGGCAAGTAATCAGATGTTTGCACAGCTTGTGGAAGAACTGCATAAACGTGGCATGAAGATTATTCTGGATGGAGTATTCAACCATTGTGGATCTTTTAATAAGTGGATGGACAGAGAAAGAATATATGAAGGACAGGAAGGTTATGCACCGGGAGCTTATATATCTGCAGACAGTCCGTATCGCTATTTCTTTGATTTTCATGATCAGAATCGCTGGCCTTATAATCCGACTTATGATGGATGGTGGACGCATGATACACTTCCGAAACTGAATTATGAAGGTTCAGGAGAATTGTATGATTATGTCTTGAAAGTGGCACAGAAGTGGGTGTCTGCACCATATAATGTGGATGGCTGGAGACTGGATGTGGCAGCAGATCTGGGACACAGCAATGAGTTTAATCACCAGTTCTGGAAAGATTTCCGTAAAGCGGTCAAGGAAGCGAATCCGGAAGCACTGATTCTTGCAGAACATTATGGAAGTCCGGAAGGATGGCTGCAGGGAGATGAGTGGGATTCTGTCATGAACTATGATGCGTTCATGGAGCCTGTGACATGGTTCCTGACCGGAATGGAAAAACACAGTGATGAATATAGAGAGGATCTTTATGGAAACAGTGATGCGTTTATCGGAGCAATGAAGACGCATATGCGCTCTTTGCATATGTCATCTCTTCACACTGCGATGAATGAATTGTCAAATCATGATCATTCCAGATTCCTTACCAGAACAAATCACAGGGTTGGACGTGTTTCCTATGCCGGAGCGCAGGCGGCGTCTGAAAATATCAATACGGCGATCATGCGTGAAGCGATTGCCATACAGATGACATGGCCGGGAGCTCCTACATTGTATTATGGGGATGAGGCAGGTGTCTGCGGATTTACAGATCCGGATAACCGGAGAACTTACCCGTGGGGGCATGAAGATATGGAACTTCTGAATTTCTACAAGGTCATGATCGCGGTTCATAAGAAATACAAAATGCTCAGAAGCGGTTCTCTGAAATTCCTATGGAATGATTATCAGGGCCTCTGTTATGCGAGATTCTCTCATACGGAGCAGATGATCATCGTACTGAACAACCGGGATGAAGGCAGAGATGTTATGATTGAAGTCTGGCCGGCAGGAATCAGCAGACTGGAAGAAACAGTATTTACAAGGCTGGTGCAATCTTCTCAGGAAGGGTATACAGACCACCAGAAACAGATTCTGTGCCAGGCTGGATCGCTGAATCTGTATCTGCCACCGTGCAGTGTGACAGTACTGCATCATAAAGACCAGATGTAAGATTAGAGAGTTGGTATGCTATATGAAAGCTGCAGCGCAAAATTCACTTGACAGGTCAGAATGGGTATGTTACGATATCAATACTTTCACGTGGTAGAGTGGCTACGTACTAAAAGAAAAATAATATGTCAAGGGAGATAGAGAGATGAAGAAAAAAGCAGTTGCAGTAGTTATGACAGCAGTAATGGCACTGGGAATGGTATCTGCAGTAAGTGTGCAGGCAGGAATAGAAGATAAGACTCTGATCGTTGGATTTGATGCGGAATATCCACCATATGGATATATGGATGAGAATGGTGAATACACAGGATTTGACCTGGAACTGGCACAGGCTGTGTGTGATCTGGAAGGTTGGGAGCTGGAGAAAAAACCAATCAACTGGGATTCCAAGGATATGGAACTGAATTCCGGATCTATCGACTGTATCTGGAATGGATTTACTATGAACGGAAGAGAAGATGATTATACTTTCTCAGAGCCGTATGTAGATAACAGTCAGGTAATCGTTGTTGCAGATGATTCTGGAATTGAGAAGCTTACAGATCTTGCCGGTAAGACCGTTGGTGTGCAGGCAGCTTCCGCAGCACTGGATCTTCTTCAGAGTGAGGAAGAAGGCGGACAGAAAGAACTGGCAGATACTTTTGGAGCACTGAATGAATTTGCAGATTACAATACTGCATTCACAGAACTGCAGGCAGGAGCACTGGATGCACTGGCAATCGATGTCGGAGTTGCCAAATATCAGCTGAATTCCAGAGGAGAGGGATTCAAGATCCTTGATGAGACACTGAATACAGAACAGTATGCAATCGGATTTAAAAAGGGTAATACAGAGCTCTGTGATATTGTGAATGCAGACCTTCAGAAACTTGCAGATGATGGAACGGTTGCAGAACTTGCTGAGAAGTATGAAATCGCAGATATGGTAACACTGAAAGCTTCTGATGATGCATCGGCAGAGGATTCCAAAGATGCAACAGATGATGCAGAAACAGATAAAACAGAAGAAAAATAAGCAATACATAAAATACGAATACAGAATGGGATGCTTCCCGGTTTTCCGGGTGGCATCCCTCTTGTAGGTTTATGGAGGAGAGTACATGAGTTTTCAGGTAATGTTACAACAGCTTACCACAGGGTTTGGGCAGACGCTGCTGATCTTTTTTCTGACACTGTTATTTTCCCTGCCACTTGGCATGGTTGTATATTTTGGACGTGTGAGCAGGTTCAAGCCATTAAGCTGGATCGTTAAGGCGTATATTTCTATTATGCGAGGAACACCACTGATGCTGCAGCTGCTGCTGTGGTATTTTGGACCGTTCTATCTGTGGGGAATGAATATCGGCAATTATAAATTTACCGCGATCATTCTGGGATGTTCTCTGAATTATGCCGCATATTTTGCAGAAATCTATCGTTCCGGAATTGAGTCGATTCCGGTGGGACAGTATGAGGCAGCACGGCTTCTGGGATACAATAAAAGCCAGACATTTTTCAAAATCGTATTACCGCAGGTTGTAAAGATCGTGCTTCCTTCTGTGACAAATGAGGTCATTACACTTGTCAAAGATACCTCCCTTGTTTATTCGGTATCTTATATTGAGATGTTTGCGCTGGCAAAACAGATCGCAGCTGCGCAGACAACAGTTGTTCCGTTTGTGATCGCCGGGGTATTCTACTATATCTTTAACTTTGTAGTTGCCTGGGTTATGGAATGGTTTGAAAAGAAACTGAATTACTATCGTTAGGAGGAAATGCTTTGAGTACAAGTCTTCTGGAAATGAATCATATCAAAAAAGAGTTCGACGGTCTTCAGGTACTGAAGGATGTGTCGATTCATGTAAATGAAGGAGAGGTCGTTTCAATTATCGGTTCCTCAGGCTCCGGTAAATCCACGCTTCTTCGCTGTGCGACACTGCTGACATTGATTGATGACGGTGAAGTAAGTTATATGGGAAATAAAACGGTCTGGACCGAAAATGGTAAAGTCTGTCTGCCGAATAAAACAAAACTGAAAGAGATTCAGTCCTGCTTTGGCCTGGTTTTTCAGAACTTTAATCTGTTTCCGCATTATACGGTCATGAAAAATATTACCGATGCACCAATCCATGTGCAGAAGAGAAATAAAGATGAGGTTTACAGAGAAGCGAGAGATCTTCTGGCAAAGATGGGATTGTCTGATAAAGAAGATGCTTATCCGTATCAGTTGTCAGGAGGACAGTGCCAGCGAGTTGCGATTGCAAGGGCGCTTGCATTGAACCCTAAGATCCTGTTTTTTGATGAACCGACCAGCGGCCTTGATTACAGGCATATGAAAGAGGTCGCAAATGTGCTGCGGCAGGTCAGGGATGCCGGAATCACTGTGTATGTTATTACCCATGACCTGGAACTGATTTTAGATTGCTGTACGGACATCATTCATCTTGAAGATGGTTCTGTCATCGACCAGTACGGAATGGATGAAGATGGTCTCAAAAAAATAAGAGAATACTTCATAAAGGGGGTATCTGTAAAATGAAAGAAGAAAAGAAAGAGTCACCCATAGGTGTCTTATGGGGATGGGGCAAACCCTATCACGGGAAATTCATCGGCAGTATTATCCTTG
>OLSE01000534.1_pt1 | contig 45127 bp, 36 predicted proteins | sample 1673191 | NCBI WGS metagenome assembly OLSE01 (sample SAMEA3136764, study PRJEB25190) | human gut metagenome | biome: human gut; feature: human-associated habitat; material: faeces | place: Austria | collected 2013
TTAGCAGAATTTTGCCCCTTTAGAATTGACCCGCCGATGGAACCTGAACAGGAACGCCTTTCCAAGCTTTATTCCGGTTCGGGTATCCACAGCCTTTCTGAATTAAACCCCAATTAAATCCAAATTTATTTCAACGTATATATAAATTCAAAACACCGTATGGTATACTGACAATGTTGCTGCCTCCATACTGGCAACAGGAAGGAGGTGAATTACATGGATTTTTTCGCTTCTCTTATTGTCACTATTATGGGTGGTGTAATTTGCCATTACATCATCAAATGGCTGGACGGTGATATGTAGTCAGTAATGAGCCTGTGGACTTAAGCCCACCACCAAAAAAGGGAATAGAAAACCCCAGAGTTGCCGCTCTGGGGTTTTTGATGTTAATAGTCAAATTACATGGACTATTCACTTCTCTTTGCCTACTGGCATTATAGCATATGCAATTTAACAATACAATATGCAAATTTAATAGAAAGTGGGTATGTTCTTGCTTTTCTTGTCTTTTCATGCTATACTATCACCCGTTACAAAACCCGAAAAACCAAGGTCTTACAAGGGTTTCGCCGATTCCCGGCGTAAAGAAGATGATAGAAAAGACATCCACCGGATTTCTTTCCTATCCGCTACGGCGCGTGTGTTCGTGACCTTCCACACGTAAAACAAAACTAAAGGAGAATTGAAAAATGAAAAACAAAAATCTTAGTTTCATGACTCAGGCAGCCATGATCGCTGCAATCTATGTGGTGCTGACTTACATCTTTGCACCATTTTCTTTCGGAGAAGTACAGGTTCGTATCTCCGAGGCACTCACTATTTTACCAATATTTACACCAGCCGCTATTCCGGGACTCTTTGTCGGATGTCTGATCGGTAATATTCTGGGCGGTGCGATCCTTCCGGATATTGTATTCGGCAGTATTGCAACTCTGATCGGTGCATTTTTCACATGGAAACTGCGTGAGCAGAAGCCGGTTGTCGCAACACTTCCACCGATTATTTCGAATATCATCATCGTTCCGTTCGTACTGCGTTACGGTTATGGTGTGACACTTCCGATTCCGTTTATGATGCTGACGGTTGGAATTGGTGAGGTGATCTCCTGCACTGTTCTTGGTCTGATCGTGTATGGGGCATTGAAAAAATATAAAGGAACACTTTTCCGCACAGCTTAATCTATATCTGAATGGTATCAAAAAGAGCGGACATATAACTCATTTCATAACAGTTATATGTCCGCTCTTTTTTATTTTCTATACACAACTATCCAATATACGCATTTCCGCTTCCGGATGTCATCTGATCCATCTCTTCATACTTCACGCTGTGTCTTGTACTGTCATTCAAGTCTTCATACACAACATTCGTATCACTATATCCCACCAAAATAACCGCATTCTGCGAATCTAGCATTGCAATGACCGGTCTGCCCTGATTGATAATGTACAGGATCTCTTCTGTCGTACATCCGGTCAGGTCATAGGCAGCACCATCATTTATATCCTTCAAAATATCAATTGGCTTCTCCTGGTTTTTAAGACGGTCCTTGATTGTATTTAATACGTCATCTTTCTCTGTGATCGAATACTGCAGGTTACGGTTACCCCGCTCCCATACATAGTCCTGTGAGGAATCGACTACCACTCCGTTGTAATCATTTGCTTTCTTGATCGCATCCCCTGCCTTTGTATACACACCCTGGATCTCACCATGTCCATAGACATAATATTTCTCCGGTGCGTCTTTGTCTGAAAATGTGATCGTCTGCGGTGTCTCAAACAGGATCTGTTTTGGTTTCAGTACTTTTGGTTCCTTATCCGATATCCCATCATTGTATGTCAGTCGTACCTGTGTCTGCTTCAGATCTGTCGCATATGTCTCCAGTGTAATATTGCTTTTCGTCTTCTGTTCATTGTTCGTAATATAATCCGGAGCTGTTGCAGTATAGGTGTCCCCATCCTTTGATGCACGCTCCAGCGTGATCATATCTTCATCAAATGCTGCATTTAAAATGTAAATGCCATCTGTCTGATAGGTTTTGATCACTTTTCCTTTTTGATTCCGGATCTCCAATTTGTACATTGGGACGGTTGCTTCTCCGGACACGGTATTTCCTATGTCTTCCGTCTTCGCAATTCCATATACAAAATCACTTCTGATGAAGCCCAGTGGACGGATGCATTCTCCTTCGCTGCAGGTTATTTTCTGCTTCTTTCCTGTCCCTACATTCAGGATCGATACTTTCGTTGCAGTTCCAAGTTCTCCGTCTGCCTGATATGCGATCAGACTTCCATCTTCCGATACGACATACTGCTGTGCGTCCAGACCTTTGACCAGTACTGTTTTCTCATCATCCTCTATACTATACTGATATAGTGTACCGTCCACCATGGTGTAGAGCATGTCTGTCTTCGCATCATAATAAGACATTTCTCCCAGTTCACTGACTGCCTGTGCATAAGATTTATTGGTAGAGATAAAGACTTTCTCTTCCACGGAATTTTTCTCTATATCGTAATAATATACGGCCACTCCGACTTCACCTTCATGCTCACCACGATTCATATATCCCGACACAAGGAAGGTCGTGTTGCCCTTTGCGTCTACTTTCAAAATCTTGATCTTGTGATCCGGAACCAGATTTCTCACATCTGTATTTTCCGCATCTGCAAATCCGAATACAAGTGACACCTCATCCGAATCTTTATTATAATTCCAAAGTTCATTTGCCTCGACAAATGATACGATCGTCCCGTCTTTATTCACCTTATAAGACAGATTCGTTGGTGCAATTCCGAGGATAATTCCCTTCTCATTCAGAACCTTCTTCGTCGCATCAAATATCTGATCCATCGTTCTGTCATAATCTAAGAGGTATGTCTTTTGTGCATCTGCGATGTATCTGACACGGAAGAATTCTTTGACCGCATACCGGTCGGATTCATTTTCCTCTCCTTTACAGCTTACCCTGTATTGTAACAATACCGACATGCAGGTACTGTTCAGTTCTTTGATACTCCAGCGTTCTTCCTGTTCTACCTGTGGTTTCAGACTGCCCCATGTAACCTGTTCGTAATTCGAATTGATCGTTACATGCTGAAGCGTCGTATTATCCGCATCATCCGTCGGCTCAAGCGCTGCTCCTACGCCTGCATTCTCTGCCTTTGCAAGTGCATTTTCATGATAATCACTGATATAATTCAGACACTGTGCAACATTGGCATCTTCATCACTGACAATTCTGGTGTAGAAATATACCGGATCCGCACCATTTCTGTTCAGCCGGACCTCCAAAATTCTTTCTTCATCCAGTACCTTATCTCCACTCAGATCCAGACTGAAGTTCTTTCCTGCCTTTTTGATTTTCTTAGATTCCAGTTCACTTGTCCCGTCCAGTGTGTAGACTTTATAGCTGGCTCCTGTAAATTTATTGCCATATGCTTCTATATTTACATCCAGACTCTGATCGGCTACCGGAGTGATGGTATTATGCATAGAAGACACATCCATCCTCTTTGCATAGCCTGTAAGTGTATTGATCTTATAATCTCCATATGAAAATGAGATTTGTGGAAATGTTGCGGCTCCCATATCAGCCGTCATGTTGTCATTCCCCTTATTCGTCACGTAGCTGAATATAATGACAGCCACGATAAATACTGCAGACAGAACGCCCACATTTATCAAACGTTTCTTTAAAGTTAATGTCATTTATACTCCCTCTTTATTCCGTTTTTCCCTGGTTATCTAACAGATGCCCCAGTGTCGGTGACACCCTGAGTTCTGCTTCACATTTCCGAATAGATGCTTCGATTTGCTGCCGCCTTACAGATTCTTTCTGATCTGCTTTCTGATTCCTTTTTACTGCCCGGATCAGGATATTCTTCGGTGTGTGTTCCATATCGATGAATTCCAGTATCTGTGCTTCATACCCCTCGCGCTCCAGATACTGTGCCCGGAGTCCGTCCGTGATCAGCGCCGCCATACGTTCCTTCAACAGTCCATATCTTAATACCGGTTCTAATACCTCATTCCGGATCTGTCGGTTCAATTCATGCTGGCAGCATGGTACAGACAGGATCACTTTTGCATCCCAGCCGACCGCTTTCGCCAGTGCATAATCCGTTGCCGTATCACAGGCATGTAGAGTTACTACCATATCTACTTTGTTGACTCCGGTATAATCTGCAATATCCCCTTCCAGAAATCTCAGCTTTTCATAGCCGTATTTCTCACTCAGTTCATTACAGTGACGGATCACCTCTTTCTTCAGATCCAGTCCTATGATTCTTATGTCATATTCTTTCAATTCATGCAGGTAATAATACATGGCAAATGTAAGATAAGACTTTCCACAGCCAAAATCCAGAATTGTAAGTTCTCTTCCCTTATCCAGCTCCGGAAGGATATCTTCGATAAACTCCAGAAAACGGTTGATCTGGCGGAACTTATCGGATTTTGCACGCACAATCTTTCCATCCTGCGTCATAACTCCAAGATCCTGAAGAAACGGTACCGGGACTCCCTCTTCCAACACATACTTTTTCTTACGGTCATGGCTCATATCAATCTTCTTTTTCCCGCCCTTTTTTATCTTACTTTTTATGGTCACTTTTCCTTTTTTACTTACAAGAACCGTATAATCCGCTCTCTGTGTCTCCATCTGCATCTGGCGCATATTTCCCATATATTCGAGAAGTATTTCACAAGCTTTTTTCTCCTCCACATTCTCGTGAAATGCCTGATTGTTCCGGAATGATTCAAACTGGAAGTAAAGTACCTCTTTTTTCAGTACAGGTCTTACCTTTACCTTCTGCACATCGTCTTTCTTCTTCGGATTACTCAGCGTTGCTGATATAAATTCTATATTTAAATTTTCCTGTAATAATTTACTTAATTCATTCATAATATTATATTTTACTGTTTTTTAGACAAGAGCGCAAGTATCATGGATGGCAATTTTGCCGGACAGAACCGAGAAAATGCAGTTAAGGACGGAGGATTGCATGCAATCCTCCGTCCCCAACTATGAAACCGGGAATTTTATTGTCACTTTAAACAAATCTCCATCCAGATATAATTCAAATGTTCCGCCCTGCATTTCCGTCAGCGACTGTGCGATCGACAATCCCAGACCACTGCCTTCTGTGCTTCTTGATACATCCCCGCGGATGAATCGTTCCGTCAGCTCGGAAGCCGGGATGTTCAGCGGCCGTGCCGATATATTCTTCAGGCTGAAGCATGCCATGCCATCTTTCTTCTCGAGATCAGCATAAACTCTTGTTCCCTGCATCGCATATTTTGCCGCATTGTTATATATATTAGACAGCACTCTCCAAAGCCGTCTTCCATCTGCGCGGATCACAATCTCCTCATTCGGAAGGTTCATGACCTCTTCCAGATCTCCTGCCTTGAATTTTTCCTCGAATTCTCCACTCGTCTGCTGGATCATTTCCACCAGGTTCAGGTTCATGAATTCCAACGTAATATTCCCTGAACTTACCTTGGAAGCCTCTACGACGTCTTCTGTCAATGTCTTCAGGCGCTGTGATTTCTGTTCCAGAACTTCAATGTAACGCCGGATCTTCGGATCCTTAAAGTCCTCCTGCTTTAACAATTCTACATAATTAATGATAGATGTAAGCGGCGTCTTGATATCATGCGAGACATTCGTAATGAGGTCTGTCTTCAGCCGTTCGCTTTTCATACTCTTTGCAAGTGCTGTTTCCAGTCCTTCTCCAATAGAATTTACTTTCTCTGCAATCTCTTTCTGTTCTTCCAGTAATCCATTTACCGGAATCTGATACTCCACTTCGCCACCGGCAATCTTCTCGATCCCTATCATGATCTTTCTGGTTCCTTTTGCCTTTTGAACCATCCAGACGAATGCTGCGGCATCTGTTACCAGCAAGATGAATGCCCACGCCCAGGTAGTACTCCCATCTGCAGCAAATATATAGGTCAGCCAGTGGAACAGTAAAAATGCTGCTAATCCGATCATCATTTTCCACAGATACCGGATATTTTGAAACATCTCTTTCAAAAAAAGTAACAGCCATCTGAATACACTGTTCTTCCATACAGTCTTCGCCTTGATTCTTCTCACCAGACTCAGATAACCCAGAAGGAACATCGCACAGCTATATAGCGCCCCCAGACATCCCACCAACATTCCTTGCAGATATATCTGTTTATTTTCTGTATAGATAGTCTCTCCATTTACGCTTTGCCATGTAAATATCCCGACTTTTGTTACTAGCAGCATAACTACTGCCCAGAGCAATATTACACCAACCGCTGCCAGTTCTGTCTTTATGTGATCAAACTTCACCAGATGCACTTCTTCATCTTCCGCACTTCTTCCGGCTCCGATCGTCAATAACACCAGAATCGCCAGATAGGCTGCGACTGCCAGAACTGCCCCTATACCGGCCGCTTTTGCCCCGGCCGCATATTGTGTAAAGATCTGTTTCTGCTCGTAAAAATCATCTTTCACAGGATACGCTGTATCCACAACCGATGCATATACATAATCTGACGCATTTACATAACCGGCTACTGTCTTCTGCCATTCCTGTGCCATTGAATCTCCTTTGCCGGCTTTTTCAATATTACTTTCATAGTCTGCAAGCTTCGGTCTTACGATCACATATTTCCCTGATTTTTTTATTTGTTCCAAGCTCTCCTCGTAATGATCATAGTCCTGATATTTCTTTTTATTCGTAATGACCGTTCCGTTATCCCGGTTCACATACAGGTATGTGATATTCGTATTTCCTTCCTGATACTGCTTCTGGTTTAGCACATAATTGTCAACATCCGAATAGATGATCTCGGCCGCATCATTTATCATTCTGTAGGCATCACTCAGCCTGCCGTTCCATGTCTTGGAATTATTCACAAGCTGGAGTACTGTTTCTCCGTTTACCGTCTTATAGTCTCCAGGAATCTTTGTCCCGTCATAATTCCAGCAATTGATGTAAGCAATCTTTCCATCGATATCCTGAAGTCCCCTGAATCTGGATTCCCCGCTGCTGCTTTCCTGATATTTCCCCTGTTTCAGCTCATCCAGAATATCATCTGCAGAACTGTTTCCTGTAATGACAAATGACAGATCCCCTCTGTCGATCATCTGTTTAAATTCTTTATAACGGAAATAGTGGTAGTTTCCATCTGACCGCTGACACACAATGATATCGTCCTGTTCGTCCCGGGTATCTGAGACGGAACCATCATCTGTCATCGTTTCTGCGATTAATTTGCCCCAGGAATACATGTCCCCTAGCCGGAAGGACAGTCCGGTCTCGTCTTTACCCGTTATCCCGCCTGTATCTTCATATTTTGCCACATCTACGATCTTATCCGGGTCATATTTTCCATCTGTATCATATAAGGTCTGATATTGGATCTCGTCCAGGATGTGATAATTGGCATTGGCCACAGCATTGGCAAATGCATTGCTTTCCTCATACGTCTTCGCAGCATCAGCAGAACACAGCTCCTGTATCAGCATCGGATATCGCGTAGCCCACAAGATGCATAACACCCCTGCAGCTGCAAGTATATGTGCCGCTGCCAGCAAAAAGAATTTTACTCTTGGCATTCGGTACCATTTCTTCATATATGCTCCTTCCTAAAGCTTCTCTATCTTATACCCGACACCCCAGACTACCTTCAGGTATCTCGGCTCCTTCGGATTGATCTCGATCTTCTCTCTGATATGGCGGATATGTACTGCCACTGTATTATCCACCCCGATAGCATCCTCATTCCAGATACTTTCATATATCTGATCGATAGAAAATACTTTTCCCTGATTTTTCACCAGTAATAATAAAATATTATATTCGATCGGTGTCAGTCTGACCGGTTCCCCGTCAACCGTAACCTCCTTCTGTTCATCATCGATAGATAATCCACCGACCGCATAAACAGCCTGATTACTTTTATCGATCGTGCTTCCAAGCTGTGTATATCTGCGAAGCTGGGACTTTACCCGCGCTGTCAGCTCCAGCGGATTGAATGGCTTCGTCATATAATCATCCGCTCCTACATTCAGTCCCAGGATCTTATCGGCATCCTCAGATTTTGCCGACAGGATTATGATCGGCATATTCTTCTTCTCGCGGATCTTTAACGTTGCCCGAATCCCATCCAGCTTCGGCATCATCACATCAATGATCAGAAGATCCACCTTCTCCCTGTCCAGCACTTTTAACGCTTCCTCACCGTCATAGGCTTTTAACACTTTATATCCTTCCTGCGACAGGTATATCTCTATTGCTTCTACAATCTCTCTATCATCATCACATACAAGTACGTTGTACATTTCTCATCACCTCCCTTATACTATACAAGAATATCAACTAATTTTTAAGTCCTGGTCTTGTAAATTCTTAAGATATTATGAAAATATGCTCTTTATCCGTTCTGTCGTCTAAAATAGAAACTGCTAATATTATGTCTAAAAACAATAAACCATATTTTCGTAAAGATATTTTTTCTATATAATAATCCCTGGTGATTTAAGAATCTTTTTTATTTTTTCATACTCCGTGGGATTTTCATCTTGTCGGATTCTTCCAAACAAAATTTTTAGAAAGAAGATGACATATTATGCATGAGCCAGAAATAGAATATCTTATTCGCTCTCTTGGTATTGGTGCAACTTACCGTGGCTATGAATATCTCATTTATGGTATACGTCTTTGTCTGTCTGATGAAAACTACCTCCTTTTCGTCAGTAAGTATCTTTATCCAGACATCGCACGTCACTATAATACGACAAGTTATAGTGTTGAACGTGATATCCGCACTGTCATCAAGGTCTGTTGGGAGCACGGAAACAGACCGCTTCTCGAAAAAATTGCATTACGCCCTTTAACTCTGAAACCAACCTCCGGTGAATTCTTTGATATCGTAACTGCTCATTTACGCAAATACTCTGAATGCTGTCCTTTACTTTCCGCTCTTTAGAATCTGTTTTTGTCTTCTTCATTTTTAGTTAAGATTTTTTCGAATTCTTTTATGTTTTTAACATACTTTAGACATATTTTTTGTCTATACTATATATCAGATAGTTGATAAGCAACAACTATCACCCCCCTCATAAAGTAAAACACCGGAATCACTCTCCGGTGTACACTTTACTCTCATTCCTTTAGTAATTATAACAACAACAAAAAGCTCTCCGGAAAGGAGAGTTTTTTGTTGCGTTTTTTATAAAATGAACATACTTTTTTCACATTTCTTGATTATAATACTTTCAGATAGTTGGATAACAACTATCGCCCCCCCTCATAAAGTAAAGGCCGCCAGAAGATTACTTCTGGCGGTCCACTTTACCGGTAATTCTGCGGATGTCTTTACGACTCCGCTTTTGTTTTATTTCTTTCTCCGATCCACGTAAGGATATCCCGATACACATTCTGCCGGTCCACCTCATTCAAGATCTCATGCCGGTCGCCTTCATACAGATGGATCGACACATCTTTGATCCCGGCATCTCTATATTTCTCATAGACTCTGGTCACATTCTTTCCGAATGCCCCTACCGGGTCATCGGATCCTGCCGTAAAGAGCACCGGAAGCGTCTTCGGAATCCGTTTCATACTTCCCTTCCGTACCAAAAACTTCATACCGGTAAACATCTGATAATAGGCTCCCAGTGTAAATGTATAGGAACACAGCGGATCCCGCACATATTCATCTCGTTTTTTCTTATCGGATGTGATCCATTCCTTCGATGTCTCACCAGGTTCAAATTTCTTATTGAAACCTCCAAAACTCAGACTATCCACAAATGTACTTCTGTATTTCCATCCTTTGAACGCTGCAATGATCCTGCAGATCATCCTTCCCGCACAAAGCGTCAGCATTCCCTGATGACCGGTTCCCATAATGACAACTCCCGCAAGGCCTTCCGCATACATCGTCAGATACTGTCTCAACAGGAATGACCCCATACTGTGCCCCAGCATAAAATACGGCACATCCGGATATTTTTTCCGTGTCATCTCCTGCAGCTGATAAATATCTCCGATCACATACTGATTCCCTTTCCGTTCATCAAAATATCCCAGATCAGCTTCTGTCTGTATGGATTTCCCATGTCCCAGATGATCATGTCCGACTACATAATATCCGTGCTCCGACATAAATTCGGCAAATTCATCATAACGGTCAATATACTCCACCATTCCATGACATATCTGTAAGACACCTTTTATCTCTCTATCCGGAAGCCATTCGATCGCATGGATCTTTGTCACGGAATCTCTGGATGTATAATAAAATTCATGCTTCATCATCTATCATCCATTCTGACATACTCTTTGTATTCGGCCAGCGGTTTGTACGCCGGACGAATGATCTTATCTACATTCTTAAGCTCTTCCAGACGGTGTGCACTCCATCCGACGATACGCGCTGCCGCAAAGATCGGTGTATAAAGTGACGGTGGAAGATCCAGCATACTATATACAAGTCCGCTGTAGAAATCGACATTCGCATTTACACCTTTGTATATCTTACGCTTTTCTGCGATGACCTCCGGTGCCATGTGCTCTACCTTTTCATACAGTGCATATTCCTTCTCACAGCCCTTTTCTCTTGCAAGCTGCTTAACGAACTTCTTAAAAATATCGGCTCTCGGGTCAGATACGGAATAGATTGCATGCCCCATTCCGTAGATCAGTCCTTTCCGGTCAAATGCCTTCTTATCCAACAGATCGGTCAGATACCGGCGTACCTCATCATCATCTTCCCAGTCACTGACTTTTTCCATCATATCGTCAAACATCTGGGTTACTTTGACATTCGCTCCCCCGTGCTTTGGTCCTTTTAAGGATGCCATAGCAGCCACGATCGTCGAATAAGTATCCGTTCCGGATGATGTTACCACATGCGTTGTAAATGTAGAATTGTTACCGCCGCCGTGATCCATATGAAGGACAAGTGCCATATCCAGGATCTTTGCCTCTAATTTCGTATATTCCTTATTCTCACGCAGCATCATCAGTATATTCTCTGCTGTTGATAATTCCGGTGACGGTGCATAGATGAAGAGATCTTCTCCCATACGGTAATTATATGCATGATAGCCATAGATCATCAGCATCGGGAACTGACTGATCAGATTCAGGCACTGACGCAGTACATTTGGAATCGACGTATCGTCTGCATGAGGATCATACGTGTACAGGCTTAAGATTGATCTCGACAGGCTGTTCATCATGTCACGGCTTGGCGCTTTCATGATCACATCACGGACAAATGTCGGCGGCAATGTCCGTCTTTCCACCAGTGTCTCATGAAATGTCTGCAGCTGCGTCTTATCCGGAAGTTCACCGAATAACAGCAGATAGGCGATTTCCTCAAATCCATAGTGCTTATCTTTCAGAAACCCCTGCACCAGATCTTTGATATTGTAGCCGCGATAGTAAAGATTTCCTGCACATGGCACTTCTTCTCCGTTCACGATCTTCTTCGCACATACATCGGAAATGTTCGTAAGTCCCGCAAGGACACCTTTTCCGTTCAGGTCACGGAGTCCCCGTTTGACTTCGTACTTCGTATACAGCTCTTTGTCTATCGCATTGTTCTTCTCGCAAAGTTCTGCAAAATGGCTGATTTCCGGTGTTACCTCAAATAGTGTCTGCCCTTCTTTTCTGTCCATCGTCATCATCCTTTCTTATATGGAGATAATAAATCACTCAATCTTGCGAATTCTTCCAGTGTCAGTGTCTCACCTCTCACACTTGCACCCTTTCCAAGTGCATCAATCGCTGCTTCCACTTCTTCTTTTGTAAAATCTAATGTCGCCGCATTCTTCAGACCGTTCGCCAGTGTCTTCCTTCTCTGGTTGAAAGATGCACGGATGATGTTGAACATCAGCTTCTCATCCTGCACCTGTACCGGTTTCTCCTGATGACAGGTCAAGCGTATAACCGCTGATCCCACCTTCGGTCTCGGCATAAAACAGTTCGGCGGAACATTTGCCACAATATACGGGTCGGCATAATACTGTACTGCTAATGACAGTGCGCCATAGTCCTTATTCCCCGGTCCGGTCTGCATACGGTCCGCAACTTCTTTCTGCACCATGACAGTGATACTCTCTACCGGAACCTCATTTTCAAAAAGTCCCATGATGATCGGCGTCGTAATATAATATGGCAGGTTCGCCACCACTTTGACCGGCTTTCCGTTGTTCTCTTCGTCTGCAAGCTTCTTAAGATCCAGCTTCAATACATCTTCATTGATGACACGTACATTGTCATATCCGCTTAATGTATCCTCCAGAATCGGGATCAGATTCTTATCGATCTCAACTGCGATCACCTTTCCTGCCGCCTGTGCCAGATATTGCGTCATCGTACCGATTCCCGGTCCGATCTCCAGTACCATATCATCCTCCGTGATATTCGCCGACTGTATGATCTTATCTAATACATGTGTATCGATCAGGAAATTCTGACCGAATTTTTTCTGAAATGAAAAATTATATTTCTGCAGAACCTCGATGGTATTCTGCGGATTTCCTAACGTTGGTTCCTTCATAGACCCTCCCGTATCTGTTATATGGTTTCTCGATTATTCCTCATTATACAATAATTTGGCCGGGATTGACAGCGATAAAAAATGAAATATGTATAAAGAAAATATAAACGGGGATGGAAGATTCTCATATGCCCGGTAAGCTTGCTATGGCTGCTAATGCGAATCCACAAGCGAAGATTGCTCCATTTCCAAATCCTCTTACGACCGTTCCGATGATGGCAAATGTTCCGCTATGAGGGTTAATTGCTACGATCAGGAATCCGACCAGCATCAGAATCGAACTGAGGATTAGCGTTTTCTGATGTCCTATTTTCTTAACAATCGCAGGTACGAAACAGTTTCCAATAATAACCGGAAGTGTCAGTGCCATGGAAAGTGGTGTCATCATATCCATATCTTTTAAGATATTTCCACAATAATATACGGTCATAGATCCGTTACCTGACGCAATGCTAAGTGCCAAGATAAACAATGCTGCTACAAAGTAAAAATATTTATTCTTCAAGATAGCCGGCGCACTGATTAAAATCCACGGTCTTGCTTTTCCCCATTTTTCGGGCTTTTCTGTCTGTTTCATATTCGGAACAGATTATCGAGGATTTTTATCATGTACGGTCTGTATATTTCACTACCTTCCAATAATAGGCGCAGACATTTAAAACAACCGGCTCTTTTCCTCGGAAATCTCTTTATCTGTTGCTCCTGTATATTGTTTAATTTTATAATCGGGAATGTGATCCTGCAGCATTTCACGAATAATATTGCGTTTTTCCTGTTCTCTTCCTTCTGCTCTTCCTTCTGCTCTTCCCTCTACAAGTCCCTTTTCTCTTCCCTCTGCAAGTCCAGCCTCGAGTCCAAGTCTTTTTGCTGTCTTCATCATAATGTCATGATCTCTGATTGCTTTCTGCCTTGCTTCGTATTCCAGCCGTTTCTTCTCATCCGCACTCAGTCTGTCTAATACATCATATGCCTCTTCAAAAGTAGAATTATTCTCTGCCATCTTCTTGAAATCCTCCCTGCATTTTCCGCCTAGAAAGCGCATCCATTGTAACAGATCTGTCTCATTTTTCTGCTCAGGCGGAAGCTTGGACAGTTCCAGTATGTGCATCTCTAACAGATCTGTATACTCTTTCCCTGTCTCTGTGTCACACAATGCAATCCGACGATAGCACTTTTCATCATCCTGAAAATAAGTATGATCCAGAATGCTTACCTGAATGCACTTCTGCAGCCTGTCATAACTGTCGCCTTCTCTGATCTGATCCACATACATTTTTCCAAGATAATACGCCGACCGGTTCGCCCAGTAGTCATAGTAGACAACTTGCATCTCAAAGTCTATCTGTACACCGTTTTTTAACTTCACCCGAACATCCAAAATTCCGTATTTATCATCCTCATACTGTTTTTGTAATATTGTAGGCATGAGGTCTGTTTTTTCTACGTCTTCCGGGTGAAGCTTTAGCAAAGCCGCTACGATTCCTTTCCGGATATTTTCATTTTGCATCAATTCTTTGAAACAAAAATCCACCGTCGGAAGCATAATAAAGTCATCTTCTGTTACATTTTTCTGGTTTCTTCTCATAGAATTCTCCCTTCTTTTGTAAGATAAAGTATCGTTTGAAGTAAAGAATTCTCTGCCTAAGTATATTTTAACACAGGAGTATATCTTAGAAAAGCAGAAGTTTACCAAATGTTCTCAGCAAATACCTCAGATTCTCAGAGCTGCCTGAAACATTTTTTCAAACGATCTTCCTCTTTTTTGCTTTCATCGGATTATCTACTCTGAATATAGAGCGAAAGAAATAATTACCGATTGGTTGATAGATACTTTTGCAGTCTGTCAGATTGACGACTGCGTAAGATTAGGTTAACATAAGTAGTTTTATATCACAATAGGAAATTCGAATTTCACGGAACGCCGAAAAGAGGTTTGTTTTTCCTCCAATGATCATTTATCTGAAAAACATCGTGAACACTGCCGCTCTGGTTTGTTTCTGTTTTTTCATCGGGCTTTCCATCATCAGTCTCTCCGTAGAGGACGGGGAGATCTTTGGGCTTCTCGATCCAAATAGTTCCGGCAAGCCACCAACCATGAACTGCATATTGAAGATTGCCTGGAATGATATTGAGGAGAATGTATTGAATTCAATTTATAGCTTGCTATGGAAATTTTGTTGGTTTTTGGATCATTTTATCACATTTTGTTTTGACACAATTTCTTTGTGCAGAATTTTATGCATAAGGGTTTTCTTATTAATAAACAAGGGAGATATCTTTGTTTTTCCGATATCTCCCCTGCTTTTTGCTATAACCGGTACATCTCTCTTGCATTTTTCTCCGTCTGTTCGACTACTTCTTCATACGTAATGCCCTTTAATTCCGCAATCTTTTCTGCTACATAACGGATATAAGCAGAATTATTGCGCTTCCCACGATTCGGCTCCGGTGCCATGTACGGGCAGTCCGTCTCGAGTACAATTGACGTCAGTGGAATATTTTCCACTACTTCTTTCAGCTTCTTCGCATTCTTGAACGTTACCACTCCGCCAACGCCGATATAGAATCCCATCTTGATATATTCCTGTGCCATTTCTTTGGAATAAGAATAACAATGGATCACACCGCTTAGTCCTTTCGCATGCTCTTTCATAATCTCCATGGTATCTGCCGCTGCCTCCCGGCTGTGGATCAGAACCGGAAGATCCAGCTCCCTTGCCAGTTTAAGCTGCCGTATGAACCATTTTTTCTGCACTTCTCTCGGCTCATTGTCCCAGTAATAATCCAGACCGATCTCGCCTACCGCAACCACTTTCTCCTCTTTAAACAGTTCTTTCATCTGTGCGAAGGTCTCTTCATTCAGGCTTCCGACCTCGTCCGGATGAATCCCGACTGCCGCATATACAAATGGATATTCCTTTGCAAGTGCAATAACCTTCCTGCAGGAATTATATGCTGCACTGACATTTACAATTGTGCCAACGCCCTGCTCTTCCATAGAATTCAGCAATTCTACTCTGTCCTCATTAAACTGCTCATCGTCATAATGTGCATGTGTATCAAATATCATATATCCCTCCGGGGACGGAGGATTTTCAAAAATAATGTCTTAAATCCTCCGTCCCAAATCAAAAATGTTCTGCCCCCAGTATCCCAATATTTATCCCATCTTTTCCACACGTTATCCCAAGGAATTTCATGGTTATCCCACCCTTATCCCAAGGTTTTCCACATACTTATCCACATCATGTGGATAACTTGTGTGACAGATACTGTATATAGATGTCGGATATTGGAGATATATATCAAACAAGGACGGTGATTCCAAAAATCCTCCGTCCTCATTTTCATTCTTTCATATACAAAGCCAACTATTATCAACCAGTTTCTTTGTATCTTTCTATACTTACATTAGCAGATCTCTGCACCGGCCGGCATATTCTTCTCCGGTGTCATAAGTGCCAGATTACCTTCTGCGTCTTCCGCGCACAGTAACATACCCTCAGATAATACTCCGGCAAGTTTTGCAGGTTTTAAGTTCACAAGAACCATAACCTTCTTGCCTACCATCTCTTCTGCAGAGTAATGTTTCTTAATTCCGGATACGATCTGTTTTACTTCGCTTCCGATCTTAACCTGTGAGCAGAGAAGTTTCTTAGATTTTTTCACTTCTTCGCAGGCAATGATCTCACCAACCTGGAACTGCATCTTTCCGAAGTCATCGAATGTGATCTCTGGTTTTGCTTCGATGTCGATCACTTCTTCGTCAGCTTCTTCTTTTGCCTCTTCCTTCTCTTCTACATGTGGGTGAAGTTCTTCTACTTTCTTCATTACTTCATTGACGTCCAGTCTTGCGAAAAGGATTTCTGGTTTCTCTGTTACTTTTCCATCACCAAGCTGAGCAAGGATCTTCTCTGAAGTCTCCGGCATGAAGGATTCCAGAAGTTTTGCTCCTGCTTTGATGCTCTCGATCAGGTTGTAGATAACTGTCTCCAGGCGGTCTTTCTTTGCCTCATCTTTTGCAAGTGCCCACGGCATTGTCTCGTCGATGTATTTGTTGCAACGTTTGAACAGTACGAAGATCTCTGTGATTGCATCTGCGACACGCAGTTCATCCATCTTCGCATCGACTCTCTTCGGAGTATCTTCTGTGACAGCCTTAAGATCTGCATCGACAGCCTTTTCTTCTTCTGTCTCGGCAACACCCTTATCTGTTACAACACCGCCGAAGTATTTATTTGTCATGGAAATAGTTCTGTTTACCAGGTTTCCAAGTGTATTTGCAAGGTCAGAGTTCATACGCTCTACCATCAGCTCCCATGAGATCACGCCATCATTTTCAAATGGCATCTCGTGAAGTACGAAGTAACGTACGGCATCTACTCCGAAGAAATCAACCAGCTCATCTGCGTAAAGTACATTTCCTTTGGACTTACTCATCTTACCGTCGCCCTGCAGAAGCCATGGATGTCCGAATACCTGCTTTGGAAGCGGCAGATCCAGTGCCATCAGGAAGATTGGCCAGTAAATGGTATGGAAACGGATAATATCTTTTCCGATCAGGTGGAGGTCTGCAGGCCAGTTCTTATTAAACAGTTCTGTGCTGTTACCGTCGCAGTCATATCCGATTCCTGTGATATAGTTGGTCAGCGCATCGAGCCATACGTATACGACATGTTTTGGATCGAAGTCTACCGGGATTCCCCATTTGAAGGATGTTCTGGATACACACAGATCCTGAAGTCCCGGAAGCAGGAAGTTGTTCATCATTTCATTCTTACGTGAAACCGGCTGAATGAATTCCGGATGCTCATTGATGTGGTTGATCAGTCTGTCTGCGTATTTGCTCATCTTGAAGAAATATGCTTCTTCTTTCGCAGGCTTACACTCACGTCCGCAGTCCGGACATTTACCGTCTACTAACTGAGACTCTGTCCAGAAAGACTCGCATGGAGTACAGTACATTCCTTCATAAGATCCTTTGTAAATGTCTCCCTGATCGTACAGTTTTTTGAAAATCTTCTTAACCTGTGCTTCGTGATCTTCGTCTGTTGTACGGATGAATTTGTCATAAGAAGTATTCATCAGATCCCAGATCCTCTTAATCTCGCCTGCTGCATTGTCAACAAATTCCTTTGGTGTAACACCTGCTTCGTCTGCCTTCAGCTCGATCTTCTGTCCATGTTCATCTGTTCCTGTCTGGAAGAATACATCGTATCCCTGACTTCTTTTATATCTTGCGATGGCATCTGCCAGCACGATCTCATACGTGTTACCGATGTGCGGTTTGCCTGATGCATAAGCGATTGCTGTTGTAATATAATATTTTCCTTTATTACATTTTTCACACATGTTTTTTCTCTCTCCTTCTATGTTTACCGGATATATGAAATATAGAATGTGCCCTGGCACATTCTCGCGCTGAGCGCGGTCGCTTGCGACATCCTACTTCTTCGCGCGAATGCGCATCCTGCCGGAGGCTTTTTATATAACAGGAAACTCAGTTTCCTGTTATATAAAAAATCTCCCCTGCATTCACTCCTCATAACTTCTGTTACAATTCGTAAATCCCAGGGAAGACGAAAATCCGTGTTACCACTTCCATTCACTATCAGTCTCGCAACCGACAGTCTCTGCGGGTGAAGTCACCACTCCACCTCTCCGCTGTAAAGGGCGGACCCCTTCGTGAACTTACATTTTCCATGCTCATCCACACCGCTCAGTAAGCCATCTTCTGTAACGTTCCACCTGTCCCTCTCAGCATCACACTGCAGTATTCTCACTTGCAGTTCACGGGATTCTCTGTAAGATTTCCTGTTACATACTCTCTTCATCAATGCGTTTGTCATATATCCATTCGTAATGTAAATCGTAGCATATAAGCGGGCGGGATGTCAAGGTCTACAGGCTGTACGTATCAATCTTCTGCAATTCTTCATCTGTAAACGGTGCACTGTGGATTGCTTTTATATTATCCAGGATCTGCTGCGTTTTTGATGCACCGATCAGGACACTGGTAACTTCTTTTTTCTGAAGCAGCCAGGCAAGTGCCATATCCGCAAGCTTTTCATCTCGCTGAGCTGCCAGTTCATTTAACTTGTGGATCTGTTCCATACGCTTTTCCGTAAGCACACTTTCTTTCAAAAATCTTCCGTCTTTTCGGATGCGGCTGTCTTCCGGTATTCCATTGAGATAGCGGTCCGTCAACTGTCCCTGTGCCAGAGGACTGAATGTAATAAACCCTTTTTCCAACTTGCCGGTCATATCTTTTAATCCATTCTTTTCTACTGTTCTGTCAAATATGGAATAACGGTTCTGGTTGATCACAAACGGGCATTTCAGATCTTTCAGAATCGCTGCTGCCTGTTCCAAAGTCTCTCCGTCATAATTTGAAAGTCCTACATAGAGTGCCTTTCCCTGACAAACAGCTGTTGCCAGAGCTCCCATCGTCTCCTCAAGCGGTGTCTCCGGATCCATTCTGTGGTGATAGAAAATATCCACATAATCCAGTCCCATACGTTTCAGGCTCTGATCCAGGCTCGCCAGCAGATATTTGCGGCTGCCCCAGTTGCCGTAAGGACCTTCCCACATATCATATCCGGCCTTTGTCGTAATGATCAGTTCATCACGGTATGACATCAGATCTTCTTTTAATATTCTGCCAAAATTTTTCTCCGCACTTCCGTAAGCCGGCCCGTAATTATTGGCAAGATCAAACTGTGTGATACCATTATCAAATGCTGTGAAGCAAAGCTGCCTCATATTTTCATAATCGGATGCATCCCCAAAATTATGCCATAAGCCAAGCGAAATCTTGGGAAGCAGTAATCCGCTTCTTCCACAGCGGTTATATTCCATGATATTGTATCGTTCTTTTGCAGGTGTATACATTATTCGTTCCTCCTGTCTTTCGTATACCTCATGTTTCATAGCTTTAAGCAGTTTCTTTATTTTATATAATAGAATCGTCGCAAATGATTTGCAACGATTTCATCTTTCTTAAAAATTATAATTTTCTTCATAATCTCCCGCATTGTTCCTTACACAACTAAATTCCTTAACTATCAATCAAGTACTTCCTTAGAATCAAACTGCTCCATAAATTTTGTATATTCTGCAGAATCTTTGAATACCGGTTTGTAATTTTTAACCAGTTCTTTACTTCTTGCAGCTTTCTCTTTCAGCAATCCATATGCTGCCAATGCAAACATTTTCGCTGTATCAATATAAGCCTCTTCTTCATTCGTCACTTCAAAGTTAATCTGATGAAGTCCGCCTTTTACACCGCCTGTATTGAATGTATAAACAGGCATCAGATGCTGCACATCACCTACATCTGTAGAACCGCCGGAATGTCCCGCGGCCTCTCTTACAGGTACTTCCGGTGCTGCAAGTTCTGCAGCTCTCTTCAACTCCGGCAAAGCCTGTTCTGCAAGTGTCGGAAGGTATCCCGGCAGTGTAGTAATCTCTACTTTTGCTCCCATCGCCACTGCACCTGCCTGAAAAGAACGATCTGTTTTCTTTGCCGCATCCGTAAATGCTTCAATTGTTTTCGCTCTTACCAGTGTCTCGATCACAATTTCATCCGGAATAACATTAACCAGATTTCCACCTTTCGTAATGATCGGATGAACACGGACGCAGTCTTCGTCACGGAAAGTCTCACGGTTGAGCCCTAATGCCTGAAGGCCAAGAGAAGCTGCGGAAAGTGCATTCACTCCCTTGTCAGGTGCTCCGGCTGCATGAGCTGCTTTTCCTAAATAGCGGATTACTTTTGATACAAATCCATTTCCTGTTCCGCTTCCGACTTGAATTTCATCTCCCTGCTGAATATGATGCGCCAGGCAGAGATCAATATCATCAAACGCTCCTGTACGGATCAATTCACATTTTCCACCTCCATAGCGAATCTTGCCCTGCTCACGCAGCTGATTCTTAAATTCAATCTCACCATACTCTTCTGCAGGTGTGGCAAAAAATACTACCTGTCCACCCAGTTTTTCTGCAATCTCAGGTACTGTAAGTGCAAGTGCCGCACCAAATATGCCTGCCATCTGTGCATGATGTCCGCAGCAGTGAGCCGCATCTGTTTCAGGATTTACATAGGCATGTTCCGGGATTCTCAGAGCATCCAACTCTCCTAAAAGTGCAAGACTTGCATTCTCCTTCTTCTCTTCATTCAGGTATGCTTTTACACCTGTGATGGCAAATCCTGTTTCTGTGTGAAGTCCTAATCCTTTCATCTTATTTACAAATTTCTGTGAGGTACGGAATTCTTTATAGCCAAGTTCCGCATGTGTATAAATATCTCTTGCAAACTCAATAATTTCATCTCTATGTTGATCAATTATATCTATAATTAACTTTTCCGTCTGATCCATGGCTTCTACCTCGCTTTCTTCAACTCCGCTCAGAACCACTTACTGAAGTTCTTCTGGGATCCACCATAATCCATCATTATTTTTTTTCATATACTCTTTGAATTCATCAGAATGATATGCATCTACGATTGCCTGTGCCCATGCTGCATCTTTGTTCTCTTTTTTTACTACAACCTGAAGTACAAGGTAATCTTGGATATCTTCGTTCGCAAGTGCTGTAGAAGCATCGATTCCTGCATTGTATACAACACTTCCTGTAATTGCTACATAATCAAAATCAGCCATTGTAGCCGGGATTGTCATACTGTTCATCTCTGTAAACTTAATGTTATGTGGGTTCTCAGTGATATCATCCTGTGTTATTGCGGATGGATCTGCATTCTCATCCAGTTTGATCCAGCCGATCTTCTGAAGCATCAGATAACACCGTGCTGTGTTAGATGCATCGTTTGGAACTGCCACTTTTGCACCGTTCGGAATATCGTCGATCGAATCATATTTATCAGAATATACACCTGCCGGCACTGTCGGGATCGGGCTGATTGCTACCAGATCTCCGTTATAACTCTTGTTGAAATTTTCCATGTAAGCTGTATGCTGCTCAACGTTAACATCAACATCTCCGTCATTTAATGCAACGTCTGCTGTCTGAAGATCAGAAAGATCAACGCCCTTTACTTTGTATCCCTCTTTTTCAAGAATCGGAACAATGGCATCTTCAAAAAGCTCTGTATATGGTCCCTGAGATTTTCCATAGACGATTTCCTTCTTATCTGTGCTTTTTGCTGATGAATCACTCTTTGCAGAATCGCCTGATCCTGAGTTTCCGCATGCCACAAGACCAAATGCTGTTGCCGCTACTAATACACTTGCAATAAATTTTTTCATTTTCATAATCTAAATCTCCCTATTCTTTTTATCTATCTCATGTCCGGCTGTCGTTACACAGCGACTGTAAACACTCACAACTATTATTACCAGGCTTGTTGTCCTGTCTTTTTTGTTTCTTACAGAACTCTGATATTTATTTATGCTGTCTTAATTTTCTTGAAATTGTATTTCCTGCAAACTGAAGGATCTGTACAAAGATAACCAGTACTACAACTGTGAAAATCATCAGTGGTGTGTTCATTCTCTGGTATCCATAAGTCAGTGCCAAATCTCCGACACCGCCTCCACCTACATATCCTGCCATCGCAGATGCTCCGAGAAGTCCGATTGTACCAGTTGTCAGTGCCAGAACAATAGATCCCAGTGTCTCAGGAAGAAGGAAGTAACGAATAGTCTGCCATGTTGTAGCTCCCATCGCTTCTGCTGCTTCCAGAATACCCGGATTAATTTCCAACAAACTGTTCTCCATCAATCGTGCCAGATATGGACTGATGTAAATAACAAGTGGTACCAACGATGCCGTACTTCCAATCGTAGTTCCAACAATTGTTCTTGTCAGTGGCATGATTGCTACAAGAAGGATTACAAATGGAATGCTTCTTACAATGTTAATGTAGATACTTACGATATTGTAGAGAATCCGATTCTCTGCAAGTCCGCCCTTGCGGCAAAGCACAAGGATCAATGCCAGAATGATTCCTATGATGGTTCCGATGATCAATGACCATGCCACCATATATAAAGTCTGTCCTCCACTGGTCAGTAATTTCTCCAGTGAAACTCCAAAATACTGCTGATCCATTAAATCACCTCTACCCTTTCTCTGATTACTCCGTTTTCGTCAATCTGTTTCTCTGCTTTCAGAATCTTCTCTTCAGATCCTAGCAACTGTAAAATGAACACACACATTATGTTGTCCTGGAGTTCTTGAACGGTTGCTCCTAAGATATTTACTACAATTCCTTCTACATGACAAATATCTGAGATAACCGGACGTTTTACGCTGCTTCCGATAAATTTCAGTCGTTCTACACGGAAATGTTCTTTCTGCTCTTTTACAAGACTTATGATGCTTTCAGGAATCTGATCATTCACAACAGTCTGAACAAATCTCTTTGTAACTGGTGCCTGCGGTTTTCCGAATACATCCAGTACACTTCCCGCCTCGACTACCTGGCCTTTCTCCATGACTGCTACTTTATTACAGATCATCTGAACCACCTGCATCTGATGTGTGATCAGAAGGATTGTAACCCCCATCTCACGATTAATCTTCTTAAGCAGTTTCAGAATTGCCTCTGTTGTCTGTGGATCCAAGGCACTGGTTGCCTCATCACAAAGCAGGATATCCGGTGTTGTTGTCAATGCTCTTGCAATTCCGACTCTCTGTTTCTGTCCACCGGAAAGCTGGCTGACATACACGTCTTTCTTGTCTTCCAGTTCTACAAACTGAAGAACTTCTTTGACTTTCTTGTCAATCTCAGCCTTCGGTACTTTCTCAAGAATCAGCGGCAATGCTATATTATGATAAACTGTTTTGGATTCCAGAAGGTTGAACTGCTGGAATACCATTCCAATTTTTCTTCTTAATTTACGAAGCTGCGGTTTCTTCAGACTTCCAAGTTCTTCTCCATGAACCGTTACAGTTCCGCTATCCAGTGTTTCAAGTCCATTTACAAGACGAATCAATGTGGATTTACCGGCTCCGGAGAATCCGATGATTCCGTAAATGTCTCCCTTTTCTACATGGATGCTTACATCCTGCAAGGCATGTACCTTACCGTATTTTCCGGAAAAAGTTTTGTTTGCGTGTTCTACTTTTATCATACTCATCACTCCATCTATGTGTATTTTTCGTATCTCAGATTCGATATGCGTATGATACTGCTTTTACCCTACCTTGTCAATAGGTTTTGTATGTTTTATATGTTTTCCACTAATTCGGCAGCTATTTTGAATTATTTCTATTCATTTTTTTATTCGTTTACATAGTATACTGTTATCTTTGTTCTCAATCTCTCCCATCTTCCACTTTTCACATCATTGACGCAACCAATCAGAGAGCTTATAATATTCTCGTTATTTACAGAAACTATACATAAGATTGGGGAATTTATTATGACCAGAAGACAATATTTCACCGCCGGTTTCAAGGACGGAATACCGATCTGTCTTGGATACATAGCGGTTTCATTTACATTTGGGATCATGGCAAAAAAAGTCGGAATTTCGATCTTTGATGCGGTTCTGATCTCTCTGACAAATGTGACCAGCGCCGGACAGTTTGCAGGGCTGTCGCTGATCGCATCGACCGCTTCTTATATAGAGATGGCCATCACACAGCTTATCATCAACTTAAGATACTGTCTGATGTCCTGCGCACTTTCGCAGAAGATTGATCCGGAAGCACCACTGATCCACCGGTTTTTCATTGCTTATGGTGTAACCGATGAGATCTTCGGTGTCACAGTCTGTAAGGGTGGGAAGCTGAGTCCTTTTTATTCTTACGGGGTTATATTTATCTCTGTATTCGGATGGGTGTTCGGTACATTTCTTGGCATCCTGTCCGGAAATATATTGCCGGCGCGTGTTGTCAGCGCATTAAGCGTTGCTCTTTACGGCATGTTCCTCGCAATCATTATTCCGCCGGCACGTAATAACCGTGTGCTTGCGGGTGTTGTTGTCATTTCCATGGCAGCCAGCTTATTATTTGATAAGACACCGGGACTTCGGAACATTTCATCCGGATTCCGTATTATCATCATTACTCTGATCATTGCCGGAATTGCGGCTTATTTCTTCCCGGTAAAGGAGGCACACCATGAATCATAATATTTACATTTACATATTTGTAATGGCGGCAGTCACCTACCTGATCCGTATGCTTCCGCTGACACTGATCCGCAAAGAGATTAAAAGCACATATATTAAATCATTTTTATACTATGTCCCTTACGTGACGCTTGCGGCTATGACATTCCCGGCAATCCTTAGTGCCACCGCAAATATCTGGTCTGCACTTGCCGGATTTATCATTGCTGTATTCCTGGCTTACCGTGGAAAGAGTCTGCTGAAGGTATCTTTGTTCGCATGTCTCGGCGTCTTTATTGTTGAACTGATTACCGGATTATAAGGATAATACATATTTACAGGAAATCCCCATATAAATACTACAAATGATTTATATGGGGATTTTTATGCAAAAATTTCTGAAAAAATTCCGGCAGAAGCCTCTGTTCATGCTCCTCCCATCTGCCGCTGTATTTCTGATTCTTTCCGTCCTGTTTCTTCACTTTCACCAGGACGCAGATCAGGCATTTTCTCAATACACCTCTGAACTTTTCCGCCAGGAAATCAGCGGAAATACAATTACTCTCCACTACACCTTAAAAGATCCCGGAAAATACGGCATAAAAAATACGCCCATTTCCTATGGACATTGCACTACCGCCCCCGGACTCGTCCGGTCAAGTGTCGATGCGGAACGCACCAGACTTCAGTCTCATAACAGAACTTCTCTTTCCAAAGACAACCGTCTCACCTATGATGTGCTGGATAACTATCTGACTTCTGCTTATAATCTGGCTCCCTATACACTTTACGAAGAACCGCTTGCGCCACTCACCGGAACTCAGTCACAGCTTCCTGTTATCTTATCCGAATACCGCTTTTATAAAATTTCCGACATCGATAATTACCTGAAACTCCTTACCAGGACGCCGGAATACTTCCGATCTATCCTGAATTTTGAACACACAAAATCCGAATCCGGTCTTTTTATGGCCTCCTACACTGCTGACTCCATCATCAAAGAATGCCGGGATTTTGTTAATTTAAAAGAAAGCAATTATCTCTATTCTTCTTTCGTAGAACGACTGGAAGAACTTGCTTCTGCCAGAGACGGTGTCCTTACCGAAAAGCAGCGGGAAGCCTATACCCGGCAGAACAACGTTTACATAAAAAAATATATTTTTCCGGCCTATGAACAACTTATTTCCGGCTTGTCCGAACTCCGCAGTTCCGGCAAAAACAATAACGGGCTGTGCTATCTTCCGAATGGCCGGACTTATTACGAATATCTGGTAAGAAGTGAGACCGGTTCCTCCCGCAGTATTGCAGAGCTGCAAAATCTTGCAAATGCACAGATACTTTCGGATCTTACAGTTATGCAACGGGTGCTGACTGGTGATTCCTCTTCCGCCTCATCCTCCATAACTTCTGACCTTTTCAGCCCCCAGGGTACACTGCTCGCCGAATCTGATCCGAAAAAGATTTTATCCACATTGTCCGGCAAGATTACGAAAGATTTTCCACCATATCCCCAGATTCATACACAGATCAAATACGTCCAGAAATCCATGGAAGACTACTTAAGCCCGGCTTTCTACATGATCCCGGCCATCGACAACACTTCTGAAAATGTAATCTACATCAACAACGGGCACCTCACCGACAACCTCTCTCTCTTCACCACCCTCGCCCACGAAGGCTACCCCGGACATTTATATCAGAATGTCTATTATGCAAGCCTTCATCCCGATCCAATCCGCTGTGTACTGAACTATGGCGGATACACCGAGGGCTGGGCCACTTACAGCGAGATGATGAGCTACTACTTTTCCACACTGACGAAAGAGCAGGCTACATTATTTCAACGCAACTCATCTGTCATTCTTGGACTATATGCACTTGCCGATATGGGAATCCATTACGATGGCTGGAAGCTTGCCGATGCGGCGGCTTTTTTCCACACTTATGGAATAACGGATGATGCGACCATTGAGGATATCTATGATCTGATCATTGCCGATCCGGCTAATTATCTGAAATACTATATTGGATATCTGGAATTTCTGGAACTTAAGAAAAATGCGGTGAATAAGTGGGGTGATAACTTTACGCAGATGCGGTTTCATAAGGCGGTTCTGGATGTTGGGCCGGCGTCGTTTGATGTGATCCAGAAGTATGTGTTTAAATAGAAACAGGGACGGGGAAAATTCCATTTTCCCCGTCCCCATTGGCCCATTGGCCCCTTAATTCGTATTACTAGCCGCAATCTTCACCTTACTCCAAAGATTACTGATCTCTTTCTTCGTCTCCTCATTATACTCAAAGACTTCATCCTTCTTATTATCTGTTCTTGGTATATATGCATCAATTCCTTCGAACTCTCCGCCCTTACCATACAGATCTTTCATAACCTTCTTATTCGCCGATGTATAACCTACATAACTTGAATTGTCATAAGCTCCGTCATAATCACTTGCATAATTGATAAATGCATGTGCAAGTTCCGGATTCTTCGCATTCTTCGGAATGACCATGGCGTCGGACCACTGATTGGTTCCGCCTTCCGGCAGGTAGTATCCCATGTTCTCATTCTCATTGATTACATATGTCGCATCGCCGGAATAGATCAGACCGAGTGCCTTCCTTCCCTGTGCCATGTTATCGATGATCTCATCGGTAACGATCTCCGGCTTCATGGTCTGTACACATTGAACCAGCCAGTTATACGCTTCCTGGATCTGGCTTTCGTCAGACGTATTCATCGAATATCCCAATGCCTTCAATGCCATCATAAAGGAATCTCTCTCTGAGTCATACAGGTAGATGTCCCCTTTATATTTCTGATCCAGGAAAATATTATAGCCTTCTTTTTTCAGGTCTTTGATGTCGACTTTTGTCTTATCGTACACGATTCCGACTGTTCCCCAGAAATACGGAACAGAATATTCATTCTCCGGATCATACGGAAGTCCTTTGACCGCATCATATAATTTATCCATACAGTTCAGTTTCGACTTATCTAATTTCTGTAAATATCCTTCGGAAATGAGTCTCTGGATCATATAATCACTTGGTACAAGAATGTCGTAAGCTTCTCCATTTGCGACCTTAATATACATCTGTTCATTCGAATCAAAATTTTCAAGAAGTACCGTTGCCCCTGTCTCTTTCTGGAAATCCTGGATAATATGTTCACCTACATACTCGCCCCAGTTGTAGATACGAAGCGTCTGCCCCTCGAATGGCAATGGCTCTTTCTTGTTATTATATGTCGCAACTCCGGCCACGATCGCCAGTACACACACAACCGCAACTGCCGGTACCAGTACATTCCGTCTGCCGATGCTGTTTCTCTTCGCACGTTTTGCAAAAAGTGCCGGTGCAGCATTGATGATCACAAGTACGATCGTGATGATCACAACCACCAGTGTCGAGATTGCATTGATACTCGGGTTGACACGTTTACTCATCGTATACACCATGATACTTAAGTTCTTCACACCACGTCCGGTTACGAAGTAAGAGATAATAAAATCATCCACTGACATGGTAAATGCGATCAATGCACCGGCTACAATTCCCGGCGTGATCTGTGGCACAACAACTTTCGTCAATGCCTGCCACGGTGTTGCCCCAAGATCCATTGCCGCATCGGCAAGGTTCGGATCCAGCGATTTTATCTTTGGCATGACCGATAACATAACATACGGAATACAGAATGCAATATGTGCCAGAAGCATCGTTACATAACCTTTTTCCACATGAAATGTAATAAATAATAACATAAATCCGATTGCCGTTACGATCTCCGGATTCATGATCGGAAGGTTGTTGATCTGCTCCATCAGGTCACGCACAATCTTCTTTGATTTACTGATACCGATTGCTGCAATTGTTCCTGTTACCGTTGAAATAAAGGTCGCAAGCAATGCAATACTGAATGTTGTCGACAGTGCATCCATCATATCTGATGAATCCAGCATATGTTTGTACCAGCGGAGTGAAAATCCTGTAAAACTCGTCAGTGATTTCCCATCGTTAAATGAGAATATGATCATGTACAGGATCGGAAGATAGAAGAACACAACCGCCAGTATCATAAGGATCTTCCCTATCGGACGTTTTCCCTTATTATTCATAACGATTATACCCCCTTTCCGCCCTGGTTACGAATCTCGATCTTACGGACAACCATCATAAGTACCATCATGATGACCGCCATGATCATGGAAATGGCACTTCCGAAGTTCCACTCTCCAACCGTAATGAACTGGTTCTCGATCATATTTCCGATGAGGAAATACTGACCGCCGCCGAGCAGCTTCGGTATGAAGAAAGAACTGACTGCCGGAAGAAATACCAGCGTAATCCCGTTGATGATTCCCGGCACGGAAAGCGGCAGTGTCACACGCTTAAATGTCTGCGCCGGGCTTGCCCCAAGGTCTGCACTCGCTTCCAGCAAGGAATTGTCCATCTTACTAAGTGACGTCTGGATCTGCAGGATCATAAATGGCAGAAAGTTATATACCATTCCCAAAAGCACTGCCTCTTCTGTATAAAGAAGAGACCCTTTTCCCAATCCCACCAGTTGTAAGATTCTCTGGATCAGGCCGCCGTCACTTAAGAGTCCGATCCATGCATATGTTCTTACCAGCATGTTGATCCACATCGGGATCGTGATCACAAGAATCAGCGCATTCTGCTTTTTCTGCTCACTGCGCGCAATATAATATGCAATCGGATAGCCCAGCAACAGGCAGATCACGGTTGTCTTTACCGCAATCACAATGGAACGCCAGAGGATTAATAAGAAATCCGGGTCGGTAAAAAATTTGGCATAATGTTCCAGTGTAAATGTGAACGACAGAATGGTATTTCCCTGGTCTGTCACTGAATAAAGTGCGATCAGAACCATCGGGAACACCAGCATCAGTACCGCCCACACAATGTACGGAAATGCTAACTGTGAAAATTTCTTCATCTTAGAATACCACCTTCGGCATAACATGGATATCTTCCGGGAAGAATGTCAGGCCGACCTCCTGTCCTTCCTCCGAATAATCCGTTGTATGGATCTTAAACTCACGTCCCGTAGTGGAAAATGTAATCTCATACACGCCTTCTGTTACTTCTTCCGGATCAAAATCATAGTCTACACTGATATCCACGCTCTGGTCTTCATCCGTCAGTTTCCATCCCTGTGCATTTGCCCATGTCTTAAGATCCGTATCCAATGCCTGGGATTCTGTAATCTCATCTACCGTCTTGAAGAAGTTGAATGCCATAACACCTTCATTTGCCTTCTCATTCTTAACGAACGGCTGGTTAACTACAAAGATGGTTCTCTCGATGCTGGTTCCGTTTGCTGTGCTGAATCTTACCGGATACTGGCCTTCTTTTGCTTCCAGTTCATATTCAATATTTGCAATGGAAATGTACTCATCACTTTCCGTCTCCCATGCCTGTGCATTCGACAGTGCGACAATTTCCTTATCATCCAGATTCTCCACATCTTCCAGATCTACATAGAAGTTGTTGGCACTGATCTTCTCGCTTCCGTCTTCGCTGGTCACATCGTGATTACGGATGACACGCATGTTGACCGTAACACTCGTTCCTGGAACCGTCTCCACCATGATCTCATAGTGCACACCCTTGAACAGAACACTTAATACCTCACCTGTCATCTTGCCGTCTTTTACATCTACGATATCGATGTCTTCCGGACGGATCACGACATCCACCGGCTCATTTTCCTTAAAGCCCTGATCCACACAGTCGAACGTGATATCATCAAAACGGACTTTGTAATCCTCAATCATTCTTCCGGAAATGATATTGCTCTCTCCGATGAAGTTTGCAACGAAACGGTTTGTCGGCTCATTGTAAATCTCCTGCGGGGTTCCGATCTGAAGGATCTCACCTTTCTGCATAACGACGATCTTATCCGACATCGTAAGTGCCTCTTCCTGATCGTGTGTTACGAAGATAAATGTAATGCCGACCTCCTGTTGGATGCGCTTCAGTTCATACTGCATTTCCTTCCGAAGCTTTAAGTCCAGCGCTGCCAGCGGCTCATCCAGAAGCAGTACCTTCGGCTCATTGACCAGTGCTCTCGCGATTGCCACACGCTGCTGCTGACCACCAGAAAGTAAGGTCGTATTCTTATCCTCATAGCCTTCCAGACCGATCAGTTTCAGCATCTTCATAACCTTCTGTTCAATAATATCTTTACTCATTTTTTTAAGCTTTAATCCAAATGCGATATTTTCATATACGCTCAGATGTGGGAATAATGCATATTTCTGAAATACGGTATTCAGTTCTCTTTCATACGGTGGTTTTCCGGTGATATCTTCATTGTCAAAGATCACCTTTCCTTCATCCGCATCCAGAAATCCTCCAAGGATTCGGAGCAGTGTAGTCTTACCACATCCACTTGGTCCAAGCAGGGTTACGAATTCATTTTCATATATGTCCAGGTTGATCCCTTTTAACACAACCTGCGAATCAAAGCTTTTCACAATATTGCGAAATTCGATTAGTTTTTTCTCTTCCATGGTTCTCCTTTCCATGGGGACGGGTTTTCCGGCTTTTTTACTGTCCCCTCTGGTTTATTTTTAAAAGATTGGCGGTGTCGTGATCCACAATATCTTTGCTGGGCTATTCCCGTGATTATAAAGATAATGACTCTTCGCACCATCCATATAAAACGTCTCATGCGCCTTCACTTTATATTTTTTACCGCCGCGCATAATCGTAATATTTCCCTTCAGTACATAGCCAAATTCCTCGCCCGTATACGACGTCTGGATATGACTCTTTTTATGCGGATAGAGTGTCATAAGAATCGGCTCCATCTGGTTCTTCTGCGCATTCGGAATGATCCATTCCACCTGGTAATCTTCTTTCTCATCAACGAAGAAATCATCTGTTCCGAACACGATCTGCTTTTCTTCCTCTTCGTGAAAGAATTCCGACAGATTACTTCCAAGTGCTTCCAGAATGTCCTCCAGTGTCGCAATACTCGGTGCCGTCAGGTTACGCTCCACCTGTGACAGAAATCCTTTCGTAAGCTCACTGCGCGAAGCCAGATCTTCCAATGTCAGATCGTTCTGCTTTCTAAGCTCTCTCAGCTTCTTTCCGATATCCACATTTTCACCTCCATATTTTCAAAAGTTTTCTATTACTATACTTTTTTTTCAAAAATACCGAACAAGCTTTATTATACACATGTATGTGGATAATGCAAGTGAAATGCATGTAAAACCTTGACATATATTAAAAATATGCTATAAGGACATTGCCTGCCCGGAAGTCTGTGGTCCGCAATGCCGCTTACGGAACTTGTGATCGCAGTATATGTGGCGTATCATATGCGGAAATATACGTGTTCACTGCCGGGATAATGTGTTATCATTAACCATAGAAAATTTTCCAGAGGTAACCACATGAATACAGCAACTACAGCAAATATTCAAAATAATAATCCTACTGCCTTTTACCACCTCCCAGGCCTGTTTGAATTTTACGAATTGTACCGCATATTCCTTCCATTATTCCGGAAACACAGGGAATATTTTTACGACTGGTGTGAGATTGGCTCGATCTATGGCGCTCCTTCGGATTGTATCTGGGGCGGCGGGCGTACTTCATTTGGATATTCTGATCCGGAAGACGTGCTTGATCTGGTGCGGGAATACGGCATCTCGGCCCGGCTGACGTTCAGTAATTCGTTGCTACGGGAAGAACATCTTACAGATAAGAAATGTAACGAGCTTTGTAAAATGTTCGAACACGCCTCTGATGCTGATAATTCACCACCTACACACCAACTCCAGAATGGCGTGATCGTGCACTCCGAGCTTTTATTAAACTATTTACAAAAAAATTATCCTGATCTCTACCTTATCTCTTCAACCACAAAAGTTCTGACAGATTTTCAGGATTTTTTAACTGAAATAAACCGAGAAGATTTCCGTTATATTGTACCGGACTTCCGGTTAAACAAAGTATTCGATAAATTAGACCTGATGTCGCAGCACCAGAAAGATAAAGTAGAATTCTTATGCAATGAATGCTGCTGGCTCGGCTGTAAGGACAGAAAGACTTGTTATGAATCCGTTAGCCGGAAGAATCTCGGAAATCCTGCCCCGGAGTTTCACTGTGCTTCGCCGGATGGCGGTAACGGTTACCGCTTTTCCAAGGCAATGGAAAATCCCGGATTCATCAGTGTGGATGATATACAGAATATTTACATGCCAATGGGATTTTCTAATTTTAAGATTGAAGGACGCGGGCTTGGAAGTGCGCTGATTCTTGAATTTCTGCTTTATTATATGACGAAACCGGAATATCAACTGCATGTCAGGGAAGAGATTTATCTGGATAATATGCTCGATCTTTTTTAGCCATGGGGACAGGGTTTTTGACTTTTTTATTGTCCCTTCCGGATCAAAAATGAACGCAAAAAAACCTGCCCGTCGGCAGGTTTTCTTACATTCTAATCTATTTTTATTTTCTTTTGCTTTTCTATATCTCAAATGTCTCCAGATCATCCGGCACATACAGATTGCCATGATAATACTGCTGTCCTTCCTCCGTATACAACTTCTTCCTCTCCGCCAAATGTGTCTCTTCTGTATGATACAACAACAGATTCGGCACACCGAGTTCTTCCGCAAGCTGGCATGCTTCTTTTACTGTACTATGATGCTTCTCATAAGGCTTGAATTTATCCGCCTCACCGAACAGGCAGAATGCCTCATGAAGCAGCCAGTCACTGCCCTTCACATATTTATAATCCACCTCATTGTACGGCTCGTCACCCACACAGGTGAATTTCTTACCGCTCTTAAGCTGCATGGTGAATCCGAACTGTTTCGCCTTTGTCGAAGCAATGTCGAAGAATATCACTGGACATCCAAGAATCGTTCTGCTGTCTCCGTCTTTCACGACATCAAACTGGATTCGCTCCCCCATATGCTTACAGACCTTCTGCTGGATCGTCATATTTGCAATTGCCTGAATCTTCTCTGCCAGCTCCTCATGGCAGTAAATGCGAAGATCACCTTCATATTTTCCCTGGTTCATTCTCTGTCCGATCATACGCACCAGCCAGATGATTCCAAGCACATGGTCTACATGCTCATGTGTAACGAAGATATCGTGGATGTCATTCATGTCAATTCCCGTATCTTTTAACACCTTCAGAATACGGTTGCCACCGCCTGCATCTACAAGGAAATGTTTCCCTTCATCGCTGATTGCATAGCAAGTATTATAACATTCACTTACCGTTGCATTTCCGGTTCCTAATATTGTTAATTTCATATGCTTTTCTCCATTTCTGGTTTTTGTACCGCTTTTTTCGTAGTACTTCTATCAGCAGTATAACATATTTTCTCCAAAATCATCTCCCAGATCATACACAATTACCTTCTGATTTTTCACATCCGCAATCCAGTATTCCCGTACTCCCGCATCTACATATTTTTCCAGTTTCTTACCGAAATCCTTTTTTCTGGTGGACGGAGAGGTAACCTCTATAACCATATCTGGAGCACCGTAGATACATCTGCCCGTATTCCGCAAAGCCACCGCAATCTCGAAAGCAATCTCCTGATGTGTAACGGCAAGTGCTGCCATGTCATATAAAACGCCATCGATCAATTCATATCTCTGGTCATCGTGCAGGGCATAGTAATCCTCTAATGTATATTAACACTTTTTCCAATTCACGGATTTCACTGTAAGTCAACAGGTCATAGAATTCCTTTTGCCCGATCTGCTCTTTTTTATAAAATATTTTTGCGGCCAGTTCTATATCAATGCCTGACTTTTCGGCGATTTCTTCCAGTGTATAGCCTTTTTGTTCTTTTAATTCTCTCATTTCGGTGATCGTCATAACCATTGTACCTTCCATCTCTAAATTTTGTATATTTGAAATATTCCAGCGAGTTACCAGTTTGGGATAAAAATATCTGCTGTCAGCAGTTTTGGCAATCTAATTTCACGATAAAGAATCATAGTAAAAAGCGAATGCTTTTTTGAAGTAATTGCATTGTAGCATATTCGTTTTGTATATTCAAGGATTAATATATTTAATTTTATTTTAACCGTATAACAATAACAAAAAAAGCCATTGGGGACGGCTGTTGATTTTTTTCATATTTTTTTCTTACCTCTCATATATTATCCTTAGTTTCATATTCTAAAGTATGTCTTAAAAATGCCTTCTGCAAAGCATACCACAAAGTATGACATGTAGATTGCAGGAATGATTTTTTATATGTGTTCTAATTGCAAAACAATCGCATCCTATTTTTATCTTGTTTATAAGACAAAAATAGGATATAATTGTTCTATATATTTTGGAGGTATGTTATGAATAGAGATAGTTTAAAACAAATCATGATTGACCAAAAAGAAATCTACCTTAATAATCCACTTATTCCAAGACATTACTATCTGGAAGAAAATGTCAATTACTGTTTTGTTGGCATTCGTAGAACCGGAAAATCTTATATGATGTATCAACAGATAAAACAATTGGAAGCAAATGGAATTCCATTATCACAAATCGTTTATGTTAACTTTGAAGATGAACGTCTTTTGGAAATGACCGCCGCTGACTTAAACCTTATTTTAGAAATCGGGTTAGAGATATCCAGAACTGACGTTAAACCATATTTATTCTTAGATGAAATTCAAAATATCACTGGATGGGAAAAATTTGTCCGTAGAATTGCTGATATGAAATATCGGATCAATATAACAGGCAGTAACAGTAAAATGTTAAGTAGTGAAATTGCATCTACTCTTGGCGGTCGCTTTGTGATTATGAATATTTATCCATATTCTTTCTCAGAATACCTGATTGCCAATCATATGAAAAAGAATTATCTGGATGTAATCAGCACCAAAGATAAAGCTGATGTGCAAAACCAATATAACCAATATGTAACATATGGAGCTTTCCCTGAATTAACGGAAATAAATAACAAAAGAGTTTTTTTGAATAGCATCTACCAGACCGTATATCTTGGTGATATCATAACAAGAAATAAAATTACCAATGACTTTGCTGTGAGATTGATTTTAAAAAAGATTGCCGAATCTATTACGAAACCTTTATCTTTCAGTAGACTGACTAATATATTAAAAAGTACAGGAACATCTATTGGCAAACAAACTGTAATCAATTATGTTGGCTACATGACAGACTCATATTTGCTTTTTACTCTGCAAAACTATGCTGCAAAACTGGTAGAAAAAGAGACTTCTCCCAAATATTATTTCATGGATACAGGACTTCTTGGACTTATGTTACTAGACTGTAAATCTGCCCAACTGGAAAATCTTGTCGCCATCGAATTAATCCGTCGTTACGGAGTAGAAAATGTTTACTTCTTTGAAAATAATGTGGAAATCGACTTCTATGTTCCGTCAGAAAATCTGGCTATCCAGGTCAGTATGCAGGTATTAGATAATATAGATACACGAGAACGTGAAACCCGTGCTTTCGTCAAATTAAATAATTTCATACCGGACTCCAACTGTATTCTGATTACAAATAGTGAAGAGGCTGTTCTTGACTGTGAAGGAATTCGTGTTGAAGTAATTCCGATCTGGAAATGGCTATTGATGAATGATTTGTAGGAGCAACGAAGAACGCTAATTCCCTGCTTTTTTATTGTCCCCGTTGACTCTACCAGGAATTTTCACTTGACTCCAATTTTATTTTTCTACTAAACTATAAAAATTACAAATAAAAACTATATATAAAAGCACTTACAGTACTTACCAACTATAGTTTCCTGTAAGTGCTTTCCCGCAGGTGGCAGCTTCTTCCGTATCTTTTACTTTCTCTTGTATCTTTTATTCTTCCTCCGCCAACTCCCCAAACTCCGTCTTCTCAAATTCCTGAATGGAAATATGTCTCTTATTCGGGTTCGCATACACGAAAGTCTTATCTACATTCTCCAGATAGTTCTGGATCTTATCGTTCGTCGCGCTGATGATCGCCTGGAAGCCAAGTCCCCGGATCAGCGAGATACAGCTTGCCACCTTCTCGGCATCCATCTTGGAGAACGCCTCGTCCAGCACAACCAGACGCAGTGTCGGTGACCGGTGCATCTTCGGCGACAGATTGATCTTATAAAGCTGCGCAAAGCTTGCCAGAAGTGCCACGTACAGCGGGTTCTGTCCCTCTCCGCCGGAGTTCTTCTTGATCATCTTACTCAGTCCGATCGTCATCTCCTTATCGCCATGTACGATCTGCTGCATATCGAATGACAGATAGGTTCGGTAATCCGCATACTTATCCATGTTGCGTTTCGCCTCATCCATCTCGTCCTTCGTCGCATTCTCCGGCGGGATGAAGATGTTGATCAGCTCGTTCATCATCTCCCCATACTGGTTCTCATGCTCCATCGTGAACATATCAAGCTGGTTGTCCATCGTATCATCTAAGTCAGACGGACGGATCTGCAGGGAATCATCCATGAACATCTTATAATATTTTCCATCTGCACCCTTGTTCTTCGTGATCACGAACTGATACTTATCCTTACCGAAGTCCAGTTTGCTGATGATCCGGTTCAGCTCATCCCTTCTCTGATAAGCCTCCAGGATCGCACTCCGGATCTTGAAGATGAAGTCATCTTTGAAATGCTCCACAGCCGCTTTCGCCTGTGTCTTCGCCGACTCCCTGTAAGTCTCCAGATGATCGCAGGACAGCGAATTCAAAAGCTTCTCATACGGCGTATTGTCCCGGATAGAAGTTGAGAATGTACGGTTCGGATATTCTCTGATATAACTGCTTCTCTCTTCCACCAGCTTCCGGTAAGCGTCTTCCTCTTCTTCCCTGAGCGTATATACCCGCGAAACCATCTGACGTCTCAGATACTCATAATTCTCGGATTTTCTGCTCGCCAGATATTCCTGGAACTCCTTCTCGTAACGCTTATCTGCTACTTTTCTCTTCACGTCCTTCATCTGTTCTTCCGATTCGAGAACTTCTGCATTCAGACGTTCGATTTCTTTCTTGTTCTCCCAGATTGCTTCCTGCACCTTGGATACGGATTCTTTCTTCGCATCCTGTGCCGCCTGCACTTCTTTCTTCTTGCCTTCCCATGCAGCAACAGATTCATCCTTTAACTTCTGCATCTGTTCCAGAAGCTGAGCCTTTTTCTTTTCTTTGGAAATGATTGCCTTGCTGTCAGCCAGCCATCCGAGATAATCCTCTGCCGGCTGCTTCAACATCTCCATCTGCATTGCCTGGCGGATCTCTTCTAACAGCTCCTGTACCGGCATTCTCTCGCCATTTAACTTCTCACATTTTTCTTCCAGCTTGCGGATTCTCTGGCGCATACTCGTCTCACCGATGTAGGCTCTTCTGGTGTAATTCTCCGGATTCATGTGCTGCAGTTTGTAGCTCTGGTACAACATACAATCCGGTGTCACACCGATCTTGCACTCACGCAGTTCATCCAGTGATTCGCATTTCTTTACATTTCCAAGGAAGAAATTAATGTATTCCTGCACATACGCTTCTTTCGCTTTTACTACTTCTGCCAGCGCCCCCGGCTGTACCTGATGCTTATCCTTCGTAAGTTTCTCCGTATCCAGGACTGCTGCCCGGAAGAAACGTTTCGTATCCATCTCCTGGTAAATGTCCATCGCAGCCCTGGCATACTTTGGTTCCACGATCAGCTGCAATTTATTATTTCCAAGATAACCCTCCACTGCATTGTGCCATCTCTCGTCCTTCACATCCAGAAGATCCGCAAGAATATGCACATTCACGAACTTGCCGCAGCGCTCATGCAGACGGTTACGCAGTTCGAATCTCGCCTCTTCCAGCTCTCTCGGATAAGCCTTCTTTCCCTGCTTCAGTTCTTTTAATTCTGCTCTTGCCTCTTTCTCTTCTTTCTTGATCCGGCGAAGGTCTGCATCCGCTTCCTGTCTCTGGTCTTCCAGCTCTTCCTGCAGATCTTTTAAGCCTTCCTGCAGGCGCACAAGTTCTTCTTCGGAAATGCTTCTGTCTGCGAATTTTTCGATATCCCAGATCACCTGATTTGGCGTAATGTCTTTCTCCGTCCATGCCTTCAGATGCTCTGCAGTCTGCTCCCAGCGGGCTTTTCCGTTATTCAGACGCTCCAGCGTCTCATTTAATGTATCCAGATCTGATTTCAGTCTTGCATACCCACTGTCTGCGATCCGCAGAATGATCTCTTCATACTCTTTCTGCAGGTCCTTTTCTTCCTGCTCCAGCACCTGTTGCTGCTTCTTCAGATCTTCGATGGCTTCCTGCCTTACCTTGATCCGGTCTCTGGCTTCCTGACTCTTCACCTCATGGTTCATAATCTCCAGACGGTCGATCTGATAAGAGCACACCTTCTCCTCATCGGATTTTTCTGCATACTGCTCATATTTTCCGCAGATCAGCTTCAGTCTTCTGATCTCCTCCATCGTCTCTTCGATCTTACTGCGCATGCGTCCATACTGCATGACACTTTCCTGCAGATCCTCAATATGGATATCCTGCTCCATACAGATATATTCTTTTACGAAATCTTCCAGTTTGATATTCATACGGAACGAAATCGCACGTTTGAATAGCTTTGGAAATTTTTCCATGTCCAGACCGCCAAGATAGATATCGTATAGCTGTCTCCGGAATCTTTCATTACTCGGACCGCAGTAGAACTGTTCCGGCGTAAAGGAACGCTGCAGGTACTCACGCATTTCCGCAGTGGTAAGGCACCGGCCTTCCGAACGGTAATGATTCGGAAGTAATTCTCCCGTATGCCAGAAGAACAGGCGGCTTACGTCATTATTCGACGTATCCACGTCAAACACAACACCAACACACTGTTTATCTCTGGTATTCGTCTGTGTCAGCTCCAGCACGATCGTACTGGAAAAATTACGGTTTCTTAAATACTGTGATTCATTATTTTCACTGATATTCACCATACCTCTTAAGTACTCGATCAGTGTACGGTCCGAATCATCTGCTGCCGCCTTGTTGAAGAATCCACGGCCGTCCGTATTGGCATACAGCACGATCTGGATCGCATCCAGAACCGTCGATTTACCACTTCCGGAATGTCCGGTGAAGAAGTTGATTCCTTCATTAAGCGTCAGTATCTTTTTATCTATGTAATGCCAGTTATTCAGGCATATCTTCGAGAGTGCTTTGAATGGCTGCTTCGTCTCCAATTTGATCCTCCTCACTGAATGTTGCTAATAATTCCCTGATGTCGTCTCCTAAAAGTACCGTATGGATACAAGGGTAGATGACCAGGCGGGTCGACTCGTTTAATTCTTCCAGAACATCAAGCGGCTCGATGATCTGATACTTCTTCAGAAGTGCGATCGTTCGTCTCATTTCCGTAATTGACGGAAGACTCTTCAATACATGAAATTCTCCCGCTTTTCCGTTTACTGCACCAAGTGTTGTCACCACATGGCTGCTCGACGATGCAGTCTGCATCTGCTCGTCATAGATAAGCTTCAGCACCAGTAAATAGATTGTCGCCAGACGCGGCAGCTTCTCACCCCATAACTGCTCTCCCTGGATATAGATCACACCCATATGTACATTTTCCCGCAGTGTGATCCCCGCCACCTCAAAATATGCTTTAAAAAATTCCAGATGCTTCGTACAGGTACGGTATTCTTTTGTATACTGCATCCTTCCCGCACGTTTATCAAATTTTCTTTCCAGGAGAAATGTCTGACGGTACAGTGTCTGGATGACCTCTGTGATTTCTTCTTTTTCTTCCTGAGTTAACTGTTCGTAGTAATCTATCATTTATTTTCAGAACTCCTTTTATCTATTACACGCGCCGTTTCACAAACCTGAGTGCCGGATACCGGTATCCGTCCTTTTCCACCATCTCCGGTTCTTCTTCCAGCACCATATATCTGCTGTTCTTACGCATACTGTAATCATAAGCAAGAATCAGTTTTTCAAATTCTTCCTCGTCAGCAATATTGATCTTCGACGCATCCATCACTTCATCTTCCATATTATTCTCGATGAATTCTTCAATCTGCTTCTTGCTGAACCGCATCTGTATCCGGTTCAGTCTTAAGATATCATCCTTATCCAGATCACCCGTCGTCTCATCCGGAAGCAGCTGACTGATGAAGTCTTTTCTGGATTTTCTTCTCTTATATAAAGACTTCTCTGACAGGATTTCCAGAAGTGACAGATTCATGCGCTTTCCGGTCTCTGTGATGATCTCTTCCATCTGCTCCGGTTCTTCCGACATCTTATTCAGAAGCTGTACCACCAGGCCCTTCGTATCCGTCTCACCGCTTAACAGATAATTCATTCTGGTTACCGTTGCCCGGACATATTTCGTATGTTCTTTGTCCATATTGGCAATGCGGTGCTCGATATCGTCAAATCCACGCTCGATCAGATCCAACAGATCCAACACATCATCCTGGTTATCTCCCAGCATCTTCGACCGTGCCTGTACCTTCATGATAAATGCTTCATCATCCCGGATCTCTCTCAGACATTTCTTAATATCCATCTTATAGATATAAAAGTTGTCCGATGTTTTCAGAATATGATACTTCTTCCATACGATTTCTTCCACATAACTGTCAAGATGTTCCCGCAGGATCCCACTGTAAGAATCCTGCTGCAAGAGCTTCGCAAAGAATTTATTCATATTATGAAGCATATCCTGCAGTGCCTTATTCAGCCGCCTCGTATTCACCAGAGCCGTCCTTAAGAGCCCGACACTTGCCCGCGGATCATTGCGGAACGCATACAGCGTTGCATACACATTCTGAATATAAATGTCCGTCTCCGATGCATCTTCCGAATTCAGCTTTTCAAATGCATCGATCATCACCGCCGCATAATCCGGAATGACAATATTTGTCACCAGTGTATTATAATCCTCGATACGCTTCAGCCATCCTGCCCGCAGCAGCCAGTTTAAGATCCTCGAAGAAGGCGTCTCCAACATATCAAAGTCTGTATCATTTTCCTCCCGCTGTAGCTCAAAGCGCTTCTTCGCATTCATATCACTTAAGATCTGGATGCACACCTCTTTCGTCAGGAAATAGTTATTATATTCGTATTCTTCATTAATACATAAAAGTGCTTCAATATAAATATCCCGGTTGACCGAACGGAACAGACTCCAGAACGTATCCGGGATTTCATTCATTAACTGCATCTTGTTTTCCTCCAAATGATTCCTTACAATTCTACCATTTTTAGGGGAGTTTTTCTACTGCAAGTTATTTTCCAGAATTTTATGTACTCTTTATTTGTTTTTTGCTTTCATAGCTGATATGATAAAATAATAAAGATAAAATAAAAGACAATATACAACATAGAAATGAAGACGGAGGTAAAATTATGTCCGAAAATATAGAAAAAGCAGTACAGACCGAAGAATCGTCTGAGACTAAAGGAACTGACAACGTTGTGCTTTACCCTGTTTCTGATGAGGAGAAAACTGTATCTGCTGCACAGGAAACTTCAGATACTGAAAGCAAAGCTACCGACGGTAAAACTGCCGATAACACTAACAAATTCAGTGACACTCAAAATACAAAAGAATCTTCACCAAAAGATGTGGAAGAAGAAGACGATGATCTGGAAAAGGATTTCTACGAACAACAGGAAAAATCCCACTCCAAAGACGAGCATCCGTTCCGCGAATTTTTCTCCAATTTCCGTTCCAAACGCAAGATCGAGATGAACCGTGATGAACAGATCCTCTCCCGCATCAGCGATGAAGATCTGATGGAGTATCTCCGCATGGAACAGAAACGTATGGAACTTCTCCAGCAGGCAAAGGAAGTACGTGAGAAAAGATTCTGGACTACATTCCAGCTCGCCATCTGTCTGTTATCCGTTATCCTTGTTATTTATTTTCTTAAGGATAATCCGGTAATACTCGTGACGATCCTGTATACATTCGGAATCCTCGCTGCCCTCCGTATCTGGAGCAAAGCCCAGAATGGAAAGGACAGCAAAGGCAACAAAGATAAAACCGATGCTTAATCCCCAAAAGTTATCCACAATCAACCAATATCCTGTGGATAAATCTTTTTCTGCCGCAGTTTAATGTAGACAACTTCCCGAAACAAAGCATAGAACACTGACATCAGCGGAATAAAGATCAACATTCCAACGATACCCATCAGGCTTCCGCCTATACTTACCGCAGCCAGCACCCAGATAGACGGAAGGCCGACCGAATTGCCCACTACATGCGGATAGATCAGATTGCCTTCTATCTGCTGGAGTACCAGGAACAGTACGATAAATATCAATGCCTGGACCGGACTCACCATAAATATCAGAAACGCACCGACCGCACAGCCGATGAATGCTCCAAAGATCGGGATCAATGCGGTAAATGCGATCACAATTCCCGTAAGAAGTGCATACGGAAGCCTAAGCAGCGTCATCGCAATCACGAACATGGATCCCAGGATCAGAGCCTCTACACACTGTCCCGTCAGAAAACTGGAGAACGTCTTATATGTCAATGCAAGAACCTCCAGCGCAGCCTCTGCCCTTCCCTTTCTGACAAATGCAAATAACACTTTTTTCGCTTGTCTTCCCAACTTTTCTTTCTGCAGCAAAATATACATTGCAAATACAAAAGCGATAAAGAATGTTCCCACGGCACCAATGATATTTTTCGCCGTATTGATCGTAGATTCCAGCATACTTCCGGCTCCGTTCTTCAGAAACTCCAGCGCAGCCTCCATCACCTTGTTCCAGTCAAATTCCAGATTGTTGACTACATTCATGATCTCCTTATTATTATGAAACCAATGATCTGCCCACTCCTGCAGCTGCGGGATAAAATCCTGGATACTCTTCCCGAGACTGGCAAATGTCCCGGCAAGCTGCGGAATCAGCCCGAACATGATAATTGCAAGAAGCCCGATCACACCGGAAAGAACGATCAGAAGACTGACTCCTCTGGCATATTTTCTTTTATATTTTTCAGGAAGCTTTCTCTCTGTGAATAATTTTCTTTCCACAAAATTCATCGGAACGCTTAAGACGAATGCAATCGCACCGCCAAGCAGAAATGGATATAAAATATTCAATACGAATCTAAACGCATCCATCACAACATCATATTTCCACAGACAGACGATCAATAATGCCGTAAATACGATCAGCCCCCTGATCTGTTTTACCGTTTCTTTTCTCAATTCCATTCTCTGTTTCTATCTCTCTTTCAAATATTTCATTCCCTGGATCACAGGAAGATTCAACAATGCAAGCCCGTATACTGTCATCAGCTGCTTCAGGCTCAACGTAACTACTTTGAACATTCCGTGCAATCCCGGAATCATAAGAACACTTGTGATCAGGATCATACCCAGGACAAATGCTCCGATCAGATACTTATTATTAAAGAATCTCTTTGTAAATATTACCGGTTTATCATCCTTACAGTTAAATCCATGCACCAGACGGCTCATGCATAAGGTTCCGAATGCCATCGTACTTGCAAGAGCTGCATTCTGGCTTGTGTATCCGATCAGGAATGCAGCCATCGTCATTACGCCGATGCTCACTCCTTCCGTTGCGATACTCAGCAGATATGGCTTTGTAAGGATTGACTCGCTCATTGGCCGTGGTCTCTGCTCCATAACCGCTTTGGAATGTGGTTCTACTCCCAGTGCAATTGCCGGCAGACTGTCTGTCAGCAGATTGATGAACAGCAGATGCACCGGTGCAAATGGAACCGGCAGTCCGGCAACGGATGCACATAATACAACCAGAATTGCCCCGAAGTTACCGGACAACAGGAATTGAATCGCATTTTTAATATGCTGATACAGATTTCTTCCATTTTCCACAGCTTTTACAATGGTTGCGAAATTGTCATCCGTCAGGACCATCGCTGCCGCATCCTTGGCAACCTCACTTCCGGTCACTCCCATCGCAACACCGATATCGGCCTGTTTCAACGCCGGTGCATCATTCACACCGTCACCTGTCATTGCTACGATATTCCCCTTTTCCTGCCATGCACGGACAATTCTGATCTTATGTTCCGGCGAAACCCTCGCATACACAGAGATTCCTTCTACAAAATCCTGCAGCTCCTCGTCCGACATATCTTCAATTACGGCTCCCTCACAGGCCTCCGATTCTTCTTTTAAGATGCCGATTCTCTTTGCAATAGCCGCTGCAGTAATCTTATGGTCACCGGTGATCATGATCGGACGGATTCCCGCACGTCTGCACTCTTCCACCGCAAGTCTCGATTCTTCTCTCGGTGGATCCATCATTGCGATCAGACCGATAAATATCAGCTGGTCCTCATCCTCCGTACCGATCTCTTTCTCTTCCTGCATCTGCTTATATGCAAATGCAAGAACCCTTAAGCCTTCTCTGGAAAATTGCATGTAAGTTCCTCCTCATATTCATAGATTTGTTTGCAAAATAATTCACAATAATTATAACACAAAATAGCCGTTTT
>OLSE01000546.1_pt1 | contig 44439 bp, 54 predicted proteins | sample 1673191 | NCBI WGS metagenome assembly OLSE01 (sample SAMEA3136764, study PRJEB25190) | human gut metagenome | biome: human gut; feature: human-associated habitat; material: faeces | place: Austria | collected 2013
GCGTCCAGCGCCGCCTCGTCCAGCCTGCCCGCGCGCACGGCCCGCACGATCTCCCGGTCCGTCACGCCGCCGGAGGAGGGCATTTCCAGGTCCAGCCCCGCGGCCACGCCCGCCGGGCGGCGGTATACCGCGCCCCAGTCGCTCATCACAAGGCCGTCAAAGCCCCACTGCTCCCGCAGGATGCGGGTGAGCAGCATGCGGTTCTCACTGGCATAAACGCCGTTGATGCGGTTGTAGCTGCACATCACGGTGGAGGGCGCGCCCTCCTTCACCGCTATTTCAAACGGCCGGAGATAAAGCTCGTGCAGCGCCCGCTCGTCCACCTCGGCGGAGACGCTCATGCGCAGCGTCTCCTGATTGTTCACGGCAAAATGCTTGAGGCTGGTGCCCACGCCCTCGCCCTCGGCCCCGCGGATGAACCCGGCGGCCAGCTTGCCCGCCAGCAGCGGGTCCTCGGAATAGTATTCAAAGTTGCGCCCGCACAGCGGGCTGCGCTTGATGTTGACGCCCGGCCCCAAAACAACGGCCACGCCGTGGGCCCTGCACTCCCGGCCGATGGCCGCGCCCACCCTGCGCGCCAGCGCGGGGCTCCACGCGCAGGCCAGCGCCGACGCAGTGGGAAAGCACGTTGCTTTCACGCTGTGGCCGCCGTTCTCACGGATGTGCAGACGGTCCTCCTTGCGCAGGCCGTGCGGGCCGTCCGCCAGCCATATGGAAGGCACGCCCTTGGCCGGGATGTCCTGCGTCTCCCAAAAGCTCTTTCCGCTGGCCAGGGATGCTTTTTCCTCCAGCGTCAGCGAAGCGATGATGTTCCCGATCCGATCATTTGTCATGGATTTTCCTCCGGCGCGGCATGCGCCCTAAAATTCAGGGCAATACCGCACAATTCTAAGAGCCGAAGCGCGCCGACCGGTTTTTTGGCAGGTCAAACAAAAAGCGCGGCGAATACTTTGTGTATTCGCGAGCATTTTTGTGACAGTTGCCGGAAAATCTGCAAGCGAGGCGACGCTTCAGGCGTCAGCCGTGAATTGTGCGGCCTTGCCTTAGGCCATACGCCGGGCCCTCCGGCGTGCTGACGTAAGAAAACACGCCTTTGTGCCGCGGCCGCTGCGGTGCCGGTCGCCCGGCGCTCAATCATAAAACGAGAGACGGGGCGGAAAACTTTCCGCCCCGAGGATTTTCCGTGCGGCGCGCCCTTTTTTTGCCCCCGCCCCAACAGCCGCCTGCGGCGCAGGCCGGCAAAATCAGCCCCTCCGGTTCCGTCACGCCTTTTTGTAATTCAAAATAAGAATTCCCGCACACACAAGCACAAGCGTAACGACCAGATTCACGGCGGAAACGCCGTTTTGCTCCGTAAGCAGCAAATTGGAAAGCAGAACGCCCATAACGGGGGTCATAAAACTGTAAACAGTGACCCTGGAAACCGGGTTGTTTTTCAGGAGCACGCCCCAAATGGCATATGCCGCTGCGGAGAGGAACGATAAATAGGTTAAAACGCCCAGCGCCTTTCCCCCGCTTACAACGATCTTACCCCCAAACACAATGCCGATCAGCACCATTGCAATGCCGCCCATAATAAACTGGTATCCGCTTATCACAACAGGATTTTCATCTTTGGAATATTTTTTCATCAATACGGAGGAAAAGCCCAGTGCAACAGCCGAAAAAAGCACAAAGCAGTCTCCCGTAAAATTCATGGTAAAATCCAAACCGTTTAAATTCACAAAGATGATTCCCGCAAAGCCTGAAATACAGCCTATGATTTTCCCGGGCGTCAATTTTTCCTGTTTGAAAATAAGGCTTGCGATCAGCAGCGAAAAAAACGCGGAGGTCCCGCTTAAAATCGTGCCTTTTACACCCGAGGTATTGGCAAGCCCCACGTAAAAAAAGATGTACTGCAAAACCGTTTGAAAAACACTTACCTGTGCAATTTTACCGATATTGGCTTTTTGGGGGTACAGCAGCTTTCCGCTGGCGATGCTGTAGATCAAAACAGTGATAACGCCCGCAAAGAAAAACCGCACCCCGGCAAATAAAATTGTGGACGGCACGTTTTTTTCCGGCAGGATCAGTTCATAGCCTATTTTTATAAAAGGCGTCGCGCTGCCCCACAGCGCCGCACAAAAAAGCGCCAGCACGGCCACCACCCACGGGTTACTCAGTATTTTGCTTTTACTCATTGTATTTCTCCAAAAATCGTATTTCACGCGCCTGTTCCCGGCGGCCTCCCGCCGCCCGCGCCGCAGGCGCAGGCGGTGCTCTTCCGGCCTCCGCCCCGGCCTGCCGGGCCCTTACTTCTTGATTTTGTCCCAGTAAGCCTTCGCGGCCTGCTCGTTTTTGTTTTGTCCGTATTCGTAGTAGCGCACGCCCGCCAGCGCGTCCGGCAGGTACTGCTGCTTCACCCAATGGCCCGGATAATCGTGCGGGTACAGATAATTCTGCCCCTTTTGCGCCGCGTCCTCGCCGTCGAAATGCTTGTTCTGCAGCTGGCGGGGCACCGGGCCGGTTTTGCCCCGGCGCAGGTCCTGTTCCGCGGCCAGAATGGCGTTGTGCGCCGAATTGCTTTTGGGCGCGGTTGCCATCAGCACGGCCGCGTCCGCCAGCGGCAGGCGCGCTTCCGGCAGGCCCAGCTGCAGGGCGCTGTCCACGCAGGCCTTCACGATGGGAATGGCCTGCGGGTACGCAAGGCCCACGTCCTCCGCCGCGATGACCAGCAGCCTCCGGCAGGCCGACAGCAGATCCCCGGCTTCCAGAATGCGCGCCAGATAATGCACGGCGGCGTCCGGGTCCGAGCCTCGAATGCTTTTCTGCAGCGCCGAGATGCAGTCGTAGTGCATGTCGTCGCTTTTGTCGTAGCGTTGGCTGGAGCGCTGCGCCACCTGGCGCACGGCCTCTGTTGTCAGCCGCTTTGCGCCGTCCGTCCCGGCGGCGCCCGCCACGGCAAACTCCAGGCTGCCCAGCGCCTTGCGCATGTCGCCGCCGCAGGCCGCCGCCAGCGCGTCCAGCGCCTCCGGCTGCGCTTCAATGCGCACGCCGTCCAGCTCCTCCAGCTTATGCAGAGCGTTCTCCAGCCCGCGGCGCACGTCCTCCGGCGTCAGGGGCTTGAACTCAAACACCGTTGCGCGGGAGAGCAGCGCGTTGTAAATATAAAAATACGGGTTCTCGGTGGTGGAGGCGATCAGCGTGACCGTTCCGTCCTCCATGCATTCCAGCAGGCTCTGCTGCTGCTTTTTGTTCAGATATTGTATCTCGTCCAGATACAAAAGCAGGCCGTTCCGGCTTTGAAACGTGCCGATCTCGGCCATGACGGCCTTGATGTCCCCCGTGCCCGCGCTGGTGCCGTTCAGCTTATGCAGGCGCATGCCGCTGTTTTCGGCAATGATGCGCGCCACGGTGGTTTTGCCCACGCCGGACGGGCCGTAGAAGATCATATTGGGCACGCGGCCGCTTTCGATGGCCTTGCGGAACACGCGCCCCGGGCCGAGCAGATGCTGCTGGCCGCACACCTCGGCAAGGGTGCGCGGGCGCAGACGGTCGGCAAGTGGTGATTGCATGAGCTTCTCCTTTTTGAAACGGGCGCGCGCGTCAGGATACCACCGCGGCGCTGCGCCAGTCGTTCAGTTTTTTTGCGGCGTAGCCGTTGTTCAGGAAATAATCGATGGCGTACACAAGGCTGCGGTCCCAGAAATTCCATTCGTGCACGCCGTTCCATTGCAGGCGGCGGTAGCCGGCAAGCCCCAGAGGCTTCAGGAATTTATGCATGGCGTCGTTCTGCTGCAGAATGAAATACGGCTCCACGTCCTGCAGGCCGTTCGTCAGCAGCACCTTTGGCTGCTGCGCGGCCGGCAGCGCGGCCACCCGCTGGGCCAGCACCCGCAGGTCGCTGCTTTTTGGCAGCAGCAGCCCATCGCCGAACACCGGGCCGAACACCTCCCGCACGCCGGGCGCCGCGGGGTCCGCCAGCATCATCGAAAGGTCCACCGCACCGGAAAAGCTGGCGCAGCCCGCGTACAGGTCCGGCCGGGAAAGGCCCAGAAACAGCGCGCCGTAGCCTCCCATGGAAAGCCCCGCGATAAAATTCTGTTCCCTGCGCGCCGGCAGCTTGAACATACGGCCCAGCAGCATGGGCAGCTCTTCCGTGACAAAGGTCTTATAGGCGCCGCCGTGCATCATGTTCTGGTAAAACGAGTTTCCGCAGTCCGGCATTACCAGCACCAAACCGTTGTCCGCCGCGTAGCGCGGCGCGGCCGTCATCTGCATCCAGTCGTCTCCGCTGTTGGTATAGCCGTGCAGCAGCGTCAGCACACCTTTCACGGTATAGCCCACATCGGCGGGCAGGTCTGTGGGAAAATACAGCTTCACGCCCACGGTGGTCCCGAGGATCTGCGATTTCAGCTTACAGTCAATATACGCCATAAAAAGCGCCCCTTTATGTATGATAGGAATCCTGCCTCTTATTATAAAGAAAACCCGGCCGATTTACAATCGTGCCGGGCAAAAGTGCGGAAATAACGGCCGCGCGGTTTCGCCGCGGGCGAAATGCAACCGAACGGGAGCAAGCGCCGGGGTTTTGCCGTTGGGGACCCGGCGCGGCGCAGCCGTGACGGGGACGGCAAAAGAGCGGTGCGGGGTGGCGAAGCCATGGCCGCGAAGCGGACAAACCGCACCGGGTCGTTTCGCGCGGCGAAACGCCGCGCCCGATTTTGCGCGGCAAACCCAAAAGGTGGGGCCGATGACCGGCCAGCGCGGTTTCGCCGCAGGCGAAATGGAGCCGAATGGCGACAAGCGCCGGGGTTTTGCCGTTGGGGACCCGGCGCGGCGCAGCCGTGACGGGACGGCAAAAGAGCGGTGCGGGGTGACGAAGCCATGGCCGCGAAGCGGACAACCGCACCGGGTCGTTTCGCGCGGCGAAACGCCGCGCCCGATTTTGCGCAAAAGCCCTCAAAGCCCGTGCGGCCAGCGCGCTGCCTGCACGGGCCTCGTTACGGCCCGGCGGGCGTTCACCGCATGTTTCTGCGCCCGCCCCTGGGCCTGCCCTTTTCCTCGTGGCGGCAGTTGCGCACAAAAATGCGCACCATCTCCTCCACGTCCTGAAGCTGCCGCTGGCTCATGCCCTTCAGCAAAGGGCCAATCGGCTCCTCCAGCACGCGCGCAGCGTCCGGCAGCAGCACATAATTCGGCGTGATTTCTAAAATATCGCACAGCGCGATCAGCGTTTGAACGGAAAGTCCCGCCTTCCCCCGCTCGATCTGGCTGAGAAATTTTTCAGTGATATCCGCACGGGCAGACACATAATCCTGCGTATATCCTTTTGCTTTGCGCGCTGCCTGCAGCCGCGCGCCGATCAATTGCAGATCGTATTCCACAAGACCGCCTCCCGTAATAAGAGTATCGTTAATAGCTTTGTCAAATAACCATTTTAAAACGGGTTTTTCGCGTTTTTAGATTGATTATTTGAAAATGCTTTGTTATACTGAAAAATAGGGAAATCGAAAGGAGACGGGCAGCAAGTGGATTTGTATCAGTATTTCGCAAAAGAATTAGACTGTTTTGAATCCGATCTTCGATACAGAAGCTATATCTCCTGGCCCGCCGCCTCTGTACGGCACTGTAAGGTGGCAGCGGACGACGCGCAGGCCTGGAGCGAATTTTTAACGTACGTTTTCGGCGTCCCGCTGGATTTCAGCACCGTGGACGCGGCCAAACTTTATCTTTTGAAGCACCGATGCCTGCCCGACGACCTTTAAATAAAAACACCGCCGCCCCGGACAAATGTCCGGGGCGCTTTGCATCAGGTATGGGCGTACACTTCTGCTTCTGTGTAAAAAATGCGGAGGGACCGTCCGCGCACCGGCGCCGGCATTTCCCGCTTTGGAAAGGCCCGCTGCTTTGCCTCCGCTTGTGTTTCAGGGCAGGCCGCCGCAAATCCCGGCGGGATCTCCGGGAAACCGGCGGCAAGGAAGGCTCATTTTTTCCGCCGGCGGCTTTCCGGACACGCCTTCCTGGCCGCCGTTTGCATCGGCTACCAGCGTTTCTGCGCCGCCTGGGCCGCCGCCTGCTGCAAGGCAAGAATCTGCTGTGCATAGGCATTGTCCAGATTCTGCAGCGTATCATACTTGTTTTGCAGGATTTCGGCGCTGCCGTTGGCAAGGGCCTGCTCCAATTGCATCTGGTATGCCATTTTTTGCTGCTCGGCCGCCGAAAGCTGGCTGTTGTAGCTCTGCAGCGCCGAAGATCGATTGCTGTTCAAGGTGTCAAGCAGCGCTGCAAGGCTTTCGTTGCGCCCGCGGTCAATCGTGTTTCGGTTGTTCCCGTAGGAATTGTACATGCCCGCCAGCGCACTTTCCGACATGCCCCCCGTCAGCCCCTGCGCCGCCAGCGCCTGGGGAAGGTCACGCTTGCTCATCATATAGTTGATATACGCCTGCTGCTGGGCGCTGTCGGCGTTCTGGTTCACCCCGCGCGCACCGCTGTCATAGCTGGCCTGCAGCTGTGCCAGCGCATCGTTGTAGTTCTGCTGCAGCAAATTGTTGCGGTTTGCATATGCCTCGTTCAGGTATCCCATGTTTTTGTCATAGGCGGCCTGCGCCGCCTGCTGTTTTTGCCGGGCCAGCTCTTCGGCCCGGCGGGCGGCTGCGTCCTGCTGTGCCTGCACCTGTGCCAGCAGGGCGGCGTAATGATTTGCCGTAGAGTCATTTCCGCTTCTTGTATTATTCGCACCAGAAGGAACATTCGTCTGCGAATTACTTTTTACAGAGGCCAGCAGCTTATTATAACTATCCTCCAACCCCTGAATTTTTGTCTTCCAATCATTCGTTGTAAAATATTTATAATTTCCCGACGAATTACTGACTCCATCGCCCTTTACATATGCCATTTTCTCTTCTCCTTCCACGCCCGCCCGGGCTTTCTCCGGGCGGGCTTTTTCGTTTCATCGCTCCGCCTGCGCCGCGCCCAGCGCCTGCAGCTTCTTCACAAGGTCGCTCACATAATTCGCGCCGCGGCTGGCAAAGACGCCGGTAAGCGCAACGCCCAGCCACGCCGCGTTGAAGCTCACGCCCAGCGCAGCGTAAAAATCCGCCCCGGCGCTGAAGCACAGCGATACGCCCAGCGCCACGGCTCCCGCCTGCGTGGCGGCGGTTTTCCACTGCTTTTCAAGAATCGCTTTGCCGAAGGTCTTGGCGTATTCCACCAGCGCCTCCACCGTTACGGCCATCATAAGTACAAGTACGATCATGTTCATGTTATTTTCCCTCCATCCATTTTTCCATGTCGCTGATACGGTGATTGGCGACCTTGATCTGTTCCTCCACAACAGGCATGCGCCGGGCAAAGCCGTTGTGCTCCCGCACCTCCCGCGTCAGCTCGTCCAGCTTTGTGTCCGTCACGGCCTGCGCTGTGGTGATCTTGTTCTCTGTTCGCCGGGCGGCCGCCGTATTGGTAATTACTACGCCAACCAGGGACAGCACGCCCGTGATGAGCGCGACGATGATGCTCTCCATCGCTCCTACACACCCGGCGCGGTGCCGGATGCCTCCGTGCGCTGCGCGTACGCGCCCGCCTGCCGCCCGTCCCTTTGCGCGCGCTGCCCGGCCGCATCACCGCCCTGCGCCACGCAGGCCGCGAACGCGTCGCCCGGGGAGAGCGTCACCAACCGGCAGCGGTCGGCCAGCACGGCGGCGTAACGCTGCACCCCCGCCACGAAGATGCGCACCCAGTTGTACCCGCCAGAGCTGCCCACCTCGGCCTGCACCGGGTAGCACACGCCCTCGGTCAGCTTTCCGCCGTTATAGTGCTTGTCCACCGCATTCACATCGGGCGCGGTGAACACCTCGCACTTGCCGCTTGTCACTTTCAGAAACTTCATGTTGTCGTCCTCCTTTGTGTCTCGTTTCCACGGGCAACCGCCGCCGTCCAGCACCTGCACATCTGCCCCCAGCCAAAGCGCCGCCCACACATCTACCTGCTGCGGTGTGCAGTATGTGCCCTGTGCGTTGCGCACCTGGTAGGCGATACCACGTCCACGGCTTGCCTCAAGGTGCAGATGTGCCCCGAAGCGCCCCGGCCTGCCGCCGCCAAAGCCGCCTTCATCGCCAATCTTCTCGCCCTGGCGCAGCACCTGCCCGGTGCGAACGTCCAACACGTTGTCATGCATCAGCGTCACGGTCATGTAGTCCACGGTCCCGTCGGCAAACTCCACTGGCTCCAGACTTTCGAAGTAGGTCTCGTGGCTGGAATCTGTGCGCAAACGCGCTACGCGCCCGGTAAAAGGCGCATAGACTGCATCGCACCCGGTGTCCTTGCCGCCAAAGTCCATCGCCTTGCTGCCCGCGTGGCTCCCGGTATTCGGTCCCTGCGTCACCCGCAGGAACTCCATCGGAAATCTTGCTCGTTCCATATGCTACGCCTCCCCAACAATCTCTTTGTATTGCGCCTCCGTGATAACTCCTTTAAGGACAGCCTGCCGCACCTGTGCAGCAGACCACAGGCCCATGTCGTACCACTTTTTTATATTGTCGTACATACTTACCCCTCCAGCATCGTGTCCGTCATCATGGCCGTGTAGGCAATCTGCGCCTCCACCCGGTCAAGCGGCGTCGGCTCCGGCGCGGGCCGCGCAGCAATCTCTGCCGCCTTCTCCGCCTCTGTGCGTAGGGCGGGCGTACCGTCTGCCAGCTTGTAGTTCGCGCAGCCATCCGTTCCGTACAATGATAGCGGGAAATAGTTCCCTTGGGCGTGATGGTATTTGTCACCATACCCCTCATCAATAGCCGTCCAACCCGCCGTGTCGGCCAGAAACGCGCTGCTGTTTATCTCCACGATGCGCCCCGCCTCATCCGCACGCACATAAACAATATATTTTTCATCCATACTGTTTCACTCCTTTACAAATCGGCCGACAAATCGCATTGCAGACCATAAGCAATACCCGGATAGTTGTTAACGCCTGATGCTGCCATACCGATATGCAGGTGTATACCGTTGCGTTGCCGCGTTATGTTCGAAACTGTCGTATTCAGCGCTTTAAACGTACCGTTATACACCACGTTGTCGGCAACCTTGACCGTAACCGACGGAGCGGTGCGCATAGGCACAGGGGTTGGAATGAGTACACGGAACGTGGGACCCGATACAATACCAGCAGAACCAATACCCACACCGCCGACAAAATACCGCAAGCACTCCAAAAACTCGTCACCAAAAGCCTTGGGCACATACGGCGTGGCCACGCTGCCTTTTTCAACTTTCATCCATTCAACAGAAATACTGCCGGATGTAATTGCAATTTCAAAAAATGCACTGTCCGAATTGTATCCGCAGATAAAATAAAAAGAGCCCATGTTGTACGCTGTTTCGCTGCCGGTAATGGTAACGTTTTTTATGTAGACTGTACCGTTTACAGCTGCGGACAACGTTACTGTATCGCCTACGGCAATTCCAGCTACACGCTGCATGAGCAGGCAGGCGCTCAGCCCTGCTACCGAAAAGGCATTGGACGATTGGAACGTAAGCGTGTGAGAATCAACATTGTAGCCTCCCCACAACTTCCAACGGTCAATGCAATATATACCTGTGCCGCTGTAACTCCCCGCGCCCCGTTGGTTCACCGGATTCGTGAAATCGCTGTTGTCCAACAGGTTCGGGTATACCGCACCATTCACCAGCTTATTCACCTGGTTGATATCCTCCGCGCCCCAGGTATCGCCGACCTGCTGATATTGGGTAATATCTTCAACGGATGACGAACCATCGGAATTGGCCGTAATTTTGTACTTACGGCCCCCGGACGGCGGGATATAATCTTTGTAATCTGTTTTCAACGCCATCAGAATGCACTTCCTTTCAGTTCAAATGCCAGCTTCGGCAGGCACGCAAATTGCCGTTCAAATTGCTCAAAAAGCAGCAGGCATGTGTTTTCAATGCGGTTCCAGTCATCGGGGCCCGGCGGCGGCTGGTTGCCGCGCCACTGCTTCACAGGCAGCATGTCCGGCGGGCGAAACGTATTCGCGGCAATGGCCTCCAGGTTTGCGTCCAGTGCGTCGATGGTGGAGGCATATCCATAGCTCTCCACCGTTACAGCCACCATGCCCCGCATGGTAAAGCCACCATACAGAAAATACGCATACTCCCGCAGGTATTCGATGTTTTGCTTGATACGGCCGTAGTCCTCTACATTGAAGAAGTCTCCTGTATATTCTCCCTCAGAATCGTACCGAATCGCCCATGCGGTGTAGGGCGTCAACATGCGGTGCGTGAGCGCCACCTCGACCTCCCCGCCGGTCATGACGGTGAGCGGGCCTGCGGCATTGTCGAAGTCCACTGGGTCGGTGGCGTAGGTTTCGGCAGAAGCGAGTACATAGGCGACTTCTGCGCCTGTCGTGAGTGCACCGGTGCTGGATATCCACGCCGTTGTGATACTTTCACCCGCATAGCTCTCGATGTAGCCCACGTTATATGTGCTTTCCATCACGTCCAGCCCGTTGGTGCCGTCGTAGGCAGTGGACTGGTAGTAGACGGTGAGGGGGTGTGCGGCTAACCATGCTGTAAAGTCGGATACTTCTGTAAACGGTGCGTTAAATTGAACCCCGACATATGAACCAACCTGCCTCGCCTCCCACAATGCAGTTGTTAAACCAGCGCGACCAACGAAATATTTTGATACGGCAACCGGGGCGTTTATGAGTGCATCAGCAATAAAATTATTAGGATAAAAAGCTGAGCCGCCTACTATGGAAACATTAGTGCGCTTTGCCCACGCCTCCGTCCCATCCAGCACAATCCTCTTGTCGTAGATGCTCTTCACCATTGTCCGGCACGTGTCCTTGACATCCCCCACACGCCGCAGCGGGCGCGGGATTGGCAACTCGGTAACATCATCATTTACCGTGATAGACGATATGCCCGTGAGCGCCACCGGCGCTTCCTCCGTCCCGCCCTGCGGGGTCTCGCCATATGCGGTGATGGACGCGATCTCCCAGTTCTGCCCGTCCGCTATTTGCACCGTGTTCCCGGACAGTTCTTTTGTTTTAATCGGCGGCTGCTTCATCCGCCCCACGCTCCTTCCGTATCGTCATCGTCCCGCGAAACGCGCCGCTGAAGCGCGTCTCGATGCTCTCAACAACGCCCCATGTGCCATCCTCCAGCGGCAGCACGTCCAACACGTCATACTGCGGGTCGCCGCGCGTCTCCAGCGTTGCCACCACCCGGGCCGCGTAATATTCCCGGATCTGGTTCAGAAATCCGGGCCAGCTTGCGTCCACCCAGTACACGAGCACCGGGTTCTCCCAGTCGAACGTTTCCCCGCGCGGGTTCGCATCCAGCCTGCGTTCCAGCGTCGTCAGGTTGTACCCGTTGCTCCAGATGGAAAACTCTACGTCATGCACCGTGGATGCGGTAAACTTCACATAGGACACATACCCGTAGTGCCTCGCCTCCGCCGTTACGCCGGCATCATCGGTGCGCAGCTGCGGCGCTATCGCCAGATCATGCTCGATGCGGTTCCACTGCCCGTCCGACGGCAGCTTTCCCGAATAGATCTCCCTGCGCTGTGCGTCCGAGGCCGCCGTCGAAAAATAGGACACAAGCGGGACATATGCCGTGATGTCTTTCAGCAGCGGCTTCAGCTCGTATTTCGGGTCGCCGTATGCCTCGGCCCCCATATCCACACCGTTGAGCCGCCACGTCAGCAGCCGCGCCCGCCGGTTCGGCGCGCATTTCCCGAACGTTATCTGCCAGGAGCACGCGGGCACGGCCGGGAACTCAAAGGTCTCCGTGTGGGACGACGGCGCGTATTCCAGTCGCTGCGCCCAGGCTTCTCCCGCCCTGCGGGAATTTACATATACTTTTTCCGGCAGCGGGCCGGGGCCAAAGGTCACCGTCACGCTGCCGGCGCAGTTGTCCGTCTCTTCAATGTTGTTTGCGTCCCGGCCTATGTAGCCGAACGCGGCCGCTTTTCCCTCCGGGAACGCCCCGGACGCATCGGCAACGTCCTCCCATACCCATTCGCCCGGCAGATAGTCTCCGTTGTCTGGTACCATCCGCTGCGTTCCGTCCAGCCGCATGAAGTCCTGCTCGAACGTGGCGTATTCCGCGCCCGGCGTTCCTGTCAGCGCGTCGCTCGAAAACGCCGCCTGTTCCGACAAATGTGCGGGCGCGGAAAAGGTCAGCGGCGTCAGCGTGATCCCTGCTCCGGGCGCCTTCGTCAGGATGGCGCCGTCCCTTGCTTCGCTCAGTGCCGCGAGGTTGCTGTTGGCGAGCAGCTGCACCGCCTCGGCGTGTGTTGCAACAGGCAGCGGGAGCATCCAGCGCGTCACGGATTTCCCGAGCCGGTACGAATACCCGCCCGCATCGGCCAGCACCTTCGCAAACTCCTCCCGCCCCTGGACATACGGCGTTTTGCCGCCGTCGCCAAACACGCTTTTTTCATACGTCGTCTTTCCCAGCCGCTCAAACAGCGCAAAGGCCGTGAAAGAGGCGCGGATGCCGTCCACCTTCCAGCTGTCCAGATACCACGGGTGCGTCGGCACCCACTCCACACGGCCGTCCTCCAGCGTCTGCCCATAGGACAGTTCAACGTCCTGCCCCTCCGCAAGAAAACGCTGCAGCGCCGTGCCGCCCTCCACAGAGAAGCGCCCCTCCTCGTTGTACAGCGTAAAGGACAGCGACGCCGTGGGCAACGAGAGGGAAAGCGGCGAGGCCGTGTGCTTCTCGGCCAGCTCGATGACCGCATCGTTTCCGAACGTATAGCCCACGCCGTACCGCAATTCGTTCAGCCGCGCACGGGTGTACGGCGTGCGCATCCTGTCGAAGCTTATTTCCAGCGCGTCCACATCCTCCAGCAGGAACTCTCCGCGGTAATACGGTTCCAGCGCGTCCGTTACAACGAATGTGTCCGCAAGCGCGCCGGCCGTATAGGCCCGCACCGTGATCTGTGCGGGCACGCAGTCTCCAAAATCCAGCGTCAGGCCCGCCATGGAATGCGCTGTGCCAAACGCCACGCTTACCACCGGAGGCGATGCAAAAACGCCGTCCGTGCCGCACAGCGCCGCGCTCACAAAGCCCTGTGCCGCAAGCTCCGCGCCGCTCTCCGGCAGCAGCCGCTGCGTGCCGTCCAGCCGGATGCGGTCCCCCTCAAAGGTCGCATAGCTCACACGCACCGGGCTTTCTCCGCCATCCAGCACCGAAGCGTCCGAGTACCATGTGCCTGGCGGTACCGTTACCGCGGCGTCCCCCGGCGCGCTGGCGTCGAAGATGCCGAACTGCAGCCGCACATATCCCTGGTCGCGCACCTGCCGGCGCATCGCGTGCCGGTATGCCGCAGATACTGGATACATCCTTCCGCCTCCTTTTACACCTGGATCAGATTCGCCTTGACGTCCCGCCAGAACGATGGGCGCATCGTTTGAGGGTCCACCAGGTACGGCGTACCGCTCCGGTCGCCCACATACATGTCCAGGCACACGAAATCATTCACACGGGGGTCGAACACGCGAAAGGTGTTGATGAACTTCCCGCCGCGCTTGCGGTCAAATAGTTTCAGCAGCGCCATAAATTCAGCCGGAGATAAAGCAGGAAAACTCATCTCCAGCTTCAGCTTGTCGTCTCCTACTACCTGTCCGATAAAATTTCCGTTGCCGTTGCGCCCGCCGTCCACCAGCGTGGAAATGGAAATGTTTCCGCTCCCAAGCAGCGGCGGGGGCAATGCAATGCCGTTTGCTGTTTCAACCCATGCCAAGGCTTTTCCCTCCTTACAGCAGCGCCGGGTTGCCAACCACACGTCGGCCGCGGCGCGCTTTTACTCTCTCCTGGTTTTTGTATAGAACCTCTCCGTCCAGCAGCGTAGTAAGGTTTATCGTAATTTCCTGCTCACCAGACGCCCCGGTTTCGGCCAGCGCTTCCTCCACCATCTGCTTGATGAGGCTCGCCGGGGCTTCAATGTTGGTGCCGCTGGCCTGGTCGCCCAATACGGCCAAAAACGCTCGATTCGGCGGGATCACCGCCCCCTGCGCCAGCATCGGGATCTGCGGCGCAGTGACGGCCGGAATGTTGAATCCGAAATGCTTCCCGCCGATCAGAGGCACCCAGTCCGGCACGTCGAAGCTCAGCGAGTTGATCGCGCTCGTAATAAAGTTCACCGCGTCCACAACCGTGCGAACCAGTCCGTTTATGAAGCCGATGATTCCGTTCACCGTGCCCTTGAACCCGTTCACAAGCGGGTCCAGAACTTTTTGTTTGAACCAGTCGCACGCGCCGTTCCAGATGCTCACAATGCCGTCCCATACCTTCCCGGCAACCTCTTTCACCGTGTCCCAGTTCTTCACCAGCAGCACAATGATGGCGATGAGGGCCGTTACCGCAACGATCACCAGTCCGATGGGGGAGGTGAGGAACGCGACGGCCGCACCAAACGCAGTGGTAACCGTGGTCGCCACCGCACAAATTGCATTCCATGCCGTGGTTGCCGCGATTTGAGCCCACTCAGCCGCTGTCGAGGCCGCTTTTGCTGCTGTGTTCGCCACCCACGCTGCGGTACTTGTGGCAAGAGACGCCACGGCACCCGCGACCGACCGGACAAAATCTCCCGCGTACAGGGCAATGATTTGCAGATCGACTGCCTTGTCCGCTATTTTCGCAATCGTCCCCGCCTTTACAGCCGCAGTGATTTTCCCCAGTACGCCGACAAGCCCTCCGGCGTTGATGAGCCAGCTCCCAATGGTGGCAACTTCCCAGACGGCCATGAAAGCGCCGGCCGTCAGGGTCATTCCCTGAACCAGCCCCTGGTTTTCATTGATCCAGTCGGAAATGCCGTTCAATCCGGCCGCAAGGCCCTCCAGGGCCGAAACGATGAGACCGCCGGTCCATTCCGCAATCGGCTGCAGGAAATTCTCCCAGAGCCATGTGCCCAGCGGCGCCAACGCCTCAAGCACGCTGTTCAGCACCCGCAAAGCGCCGGAAAGAACGTCCAGAAACGCGGGCAGCGCGTCCTCTGCCGTCCACGCCGCCAGCGGCACGAAAAGATTGTAATACGCCCACTCCAGCCCCGCGAAAAGGGTCTGTGTCAACGGCGCAACGGCCTCCTTCAGCCGTGCGAAGGCCGCCGCAAGCGGCTCGAAGTTTATGTCCCGCAGCGGCGCAAGCAGCTCCTGCACCTTGTCCACAATCGCCTGCAGCCGCGGCGAAAGGGTGTCCTCCACCTGCAGCTCGGCGGCAGCCGGCGCAAAAGCGCCGGAGGCGCCGCCCGCACCGCCTGACGCACCTGTGCCTGTGCCCGCGGTCTCCTGCTGCAAAACGTTCAGTTCGTCAAACGAGCCGATTGCGTTTTTGGCCGCCTTTCCCGCGGCCTTGGTGCTTCCGGCCAGCTTTTCCTCCGCGGCGGCTCCGGCGGCGGCGCTCCCGGCAACGGCGTCGTTCTGCTGGGCGAGCGCGCTGCTCTGCACGGCCGCCTTGCCGAAAATCGCGCCCATCACCGCGGCAAATGCGTTCGCAAGCCGTGTCAGCGCCGCGATGATGGTGTTGATGACGGGGAGCACCTTCTGCGCCACCGGGATGATCGCGTTTCCGACAGCCACTTTCAGGTTGTTGAAGTGAAAGGAAAGCTGCATCAGCTGGCCGGAAAAGGTCCCGGCCACCTTTGCCGCGTCACCGGTCTGGTACTTGCTTTCTTCCAGAATGCCGTTTACCTCAGCCTGAATCTTCTGCTGCTGCGTCAGATTGTTGGCCGTCGTACCGATGGATGCGGCATATTCCTCCCACATTTTCGCAACGTTTTTCGTAACGCCCGCGTTGTCCACAAGAATGCTGTTTTCGTTTTTCAGGCCCTCCGTGGCGCTCTGCACGGCCTCGCCCATGGAATAGCTTGCCTGCCGCCCAAACGCCGCGCTGTCCTTCAGCGCCGTCATCACCTGCTGGATCTGGCTGTCGTCATACCCGCGCAGCGCAAGGTTTTTATACGCGTTGATGGCGTTTGTGGCCGGTATAAGGCCGTCCGCCGTGTATGCTTCAATGAATTTCTGCGCCTGGCTGAAGCTGCGGCCCTGCCCGTCCATAATGCTCTGCAGGCCGGTCATCGCGTCGGAAAGCTCGCGCGCGGCGTTCACGCTCTCTTTCCCAAACTGAACGATGTGCTGTACGGCAAACGCGGCCGCGATGGCGGCGCCCAGCTTTGTGACGACGCTTTTCAAGCCGCCCATCCGTCCCTCAACCCGGCGCAGGCCCTTTTCAAGCCCGCTGTTGTCCAGCGCGGTGCTTATGGTTACTTTCCCATCGGCCAAATTGCGCCACCTCCTGAAAATGGGTATAAGAAAACCCCGGCCCGTATGGGCCGAGGCAAAAAAGGAAAAGGCACACCGTTTAACTGGTGTGCCTTTGATTTATTATGTAGTTGAAAGCGTTACTTCTTTCCGGCCATCCACTGATGCCCGCACTTCATGCAGGTGAGCCGCACTTTTTTCGCATGGATATTCCCGGCCATCAGGCCGAGACCGCCGGCCAAAGACGCTCCCACAACGGCTTTTCCGATGCCGAATCCTTTTTTATCGCCCGTAATGCTGGTGGAAAGGCATTTGGGGCAATAAACAACGCCCTGTTTGTCCAGCTCGGCTTTGCGTTCGTCGTGTTCCGCCTTTTTAGGGTTCAGCGCCCGTTTTAAATCGCGCATCGCGACGTCCGGCTGTGCTGCGTACAACATCTTCTGGCGGCGCGCAAATTCCCGGTCAACAAGCTCTTTTGCCTGCCGCATATCCATGCCGGTCTCCTGCACGATCGCCTTGATCGCCGCCACCTTGTTTGGGTTGAAGCGCGCAAAATATTCATCCATGTCCACCGGGCAGGCATCCGCATCTGGCGCCCCCTCCGAAAAAGGCGGCGGTTCGGTGCCGGACGAAACCGTCTGGTCCGGTATGTCCGCTGCCGTGCAGTCGACGCAGTTTCTCTCCGCGAAAGCTTGCAGACACTGGTATACCTGAAACATTGGCGCATTCGCCTGGCTTCCAAAAGCAAGAGCCGTTTTGTCGCTGGCCGCATTTGAGCCGTCCGCCAGGGGGATAAGGCGTTCCTGCCTGGAGCGGACGGAAAGAAAGCCGGAGCCCAGCCCCGCCGCTTTCTGATACGCAACGGCTGCGATGTCGGCATACGGTATGGCGGTTTCCACGGTTTTAAAAAGTATTTTTTTATGTACGAGCATTTCTGCTTCGCGCAGCTCCACATATCCGAGCGTACCGTCATATTTTCCAACGGGAATGTCGAACGCAGCAGCGGATTCGGCTGCGCTTCCAACATCGGAAAGTGCCGCGCCATTCGCTCCGTTCCACCCCCGCAGGTCCGTTCCGCACTCCGGGCAGAACTTTGCCTCTCTGCAATCCGTGCCGCAATTCGGGCAAAACATACCGCTCACACTCCTTTTTTTCTCCATTGTAAGCCATATGCCGCCTCCTGGCAAGGTCACTCGCCCAGAATTTTTTTCAGCCGTTCCTGCTCGGCCAGCTCTTCGGCGGAATAGCGCCGTTTCAGCTCAACGCGCGGTTTGTTTGCCCGGTAATATTCCTGCTCCCATTTTTCCAGCTTTTTGCCTCTGCGCAGCTTGTCGCGGACGCCGAGCAGCGTGGAGAGCTGCCCCTCGCCGATGCCGTTGAACCACGCAATGAAAGTCCACCAGTGCAGATAGGGCAGCGCGCGTATTTCGCAGCCCGCCACCTTGTTTATATCCGCGACGATCGCCATGCGGTCCTGCTCCCAATCCAGCAGCGGGGCGGGGGCGCGCCCGCCGTCCTCCTCCTGGCCGCAGCGGATAAACCAGCACAGCCGGTCCATCGCCTGTGCCCGGTCCCGGGCGGGCATGGCCGAAAAATCCTCATAAAAGAGGGCCAGCGCCTCATACCAGCGCACAAATTCCGGCTGTCCTGGGTCCTGCAGGCGCCGGATGATATCCAGCACATCGCGGTAATCCGTGTTCAGGTCATAGGTCCGCCCGCCAATCTCCGCCCGCATGGGCAGGTCCCAGCCGCTCATTTCGCAGCGCCGCGCGCCGCGCGGTTGGCCTTTGCCTGCGCCACCGCCCGGTCGGCGCTGTGCTGTGCGCACTGCCGCGCGCCTTTTTCAATGATGGGGGTCAGGGCGGCGAACAGGTTGGTCACAACGCGTTCGCCGTTCTCCGCCACGGCCATCAGGTTCACGCCGCCCAGCAGCGCGTCAAAGTCGTTCTGCGCGCCGAACACGGCGTTCAGCTGCGCCTTTACACGGCGGTCGGCTTCGGCCGCCAGCCGTATGGCGGCGGCGCCGTCCTGCTGTGCGGCCCCGTCCGTGCCCGGTGCGTTTGCCTCGGCAACGAGTTCCCGCTCGATCTTCTGTATCTCGTCCGCCGCGCTGAAAAAGCGTTCATATACATTCGGGTCGCTGGGGTTGAACCGCAGCACGCCGTTTCCGTTCACGTCATATTCCCGTATACCGGTATCAAAACTGAGCTTTTCCATGCTTGTCCCTCCTGTGAATTGCAGCTGCGGCAGCGGTTCCCCGCCGGGAAAATATCCGGCGGGGCGCTGCCGCCTGTTTACGCGGAAGCCGCCGTAAAGGTTTTTGTGGACGGGTCAAACGTGCCCGCAGTGCGCGCGCCGGTGTAGTGGAGCGTAAAGGGAATCTGGTATCCGGTCGTATCGCCGCCGTGGCTCGATACCTCGATCACCACATCCCAGCGCACGGCAGGGTAGGCTCCCTCCGTGGCCTCCTCCCACAGATGAACGTCCACCAGCGTGCTGCGGCAGTCGTCCAGCACCAGCATGTCGTCCACGATCCCCTGCAGGCGCTCAAACAGCGGGTCGCCCTTTTCCGCATAATACGGTTCCACGCTTCCGCTTTTCTCGTAGCCGGAAAGCAGCACGCTCGTCTCGCCGCAGATGTTTTTGCTTTTTTCCACCTCTGCGCTCATCTCGGGGGAATATTCCTCCAGGTCCTTGCCCAGCCGCACATAGCTCGGCGTGCCGGGCGCGGCCGAAGGCTTGGCGGCGTCCAGATAATGCGCCATGTATTTTCGCTCGATCCTTGGCATCTATATCACCTCGTAAAAATTTGAAAATTGAATGGACAGCGTCACCATGTAGGTGGCCGTGCCCTCGTCCTGCGCGCCGTACAGCACGCCGTTCTGCGCGCGGATCGTCTCCCGTGCGCCGCTGTTTCCGAAGCGCGGCGCAAGCCCGCGCACGCTCTGCTCCTGCGCCCACCGCTGAAATTCCATCACCCAGTCTGCGTTCACCGTCGCGCCCGCATCATCGCCGGGCGTCTTTTCAAACACATAGTACAGGCCGAAATTGTATTGGTCCACCACGGTGACGTTCCCCAGAATATCCTCCGTGCGGCTCACTTCCACAAGGCCAGAAGGGAATACGCCTCCGTTTGACGGCACCTGGTCGGTGTAGTCGCAGTGAAACGCCCCGAGAATGTCGTATCCCGGGAATGTGGCGATCCACGCGCGTACGCGCGCAAGGTCTGTCTGTTTTTCCGCCATGCGTCATCCGCCTTTCCGTTTCAGATACCGCTGCAGGTCGGCGGCCATGGCGTCCCCCTCCGCGGCGCTTACGGCCCGGTCCCAGCGCGGGCCCGCCAAAGGATTCTTGGTTTTGGTGTACCGCAGAGGACGCCCGCTGGGCGCGACGCCTTCAAACAGCTTCTGCGCGTAGGGGGCATGCGTCACGATCACGGGAACATTCACGTCCGTCTGCGCAATGGTCAGCTTGATGGTCGCGCCCGAGCGGTACGGCATGTATTTCTGGATGCGGCGCAGTACGTTCGCGGTGTGGAAGCGCTGCGCGTCTCCGTTTTTGTTCAGCCCGTGGTCGCGCAGGATACGCGCGGGGCTGTTCAGCGATATTTTTACATCCATTATCCGCCCGCCTCCACATGACAGCGCGCGCCGCGCCAGAACTTCTGGTCTACATACCGGATCACGGCCAGCCCGTCCACACGGGCGGGAATGTGCGCGGCCCATGCGGCGGCGTCCGGCAGCTCCGGGCCCTCGCCAGGCTGCACCTTGTCCAGCGCGGCCAGCGTAAAGGTCCCCGGCGCACCCGTGTATTCGCCGGGCGGTACGAACGCACAGCTCCGCTCCGGAACCACCAGCAGAAACGCGTTTGCTTCCTTGCTCCCGGTTTTGTCCAGTGTGTGGTTTTTCCGAAACTCCAGGTGCGCGCCGCGGACCACCGTGCGGAAAATGCGCTTTGCAGCGTCCTGATGGTACACCGTTACCGTCTGGCTGCACAGGGAATAGTCCAGCGGGCAGGTTTTCGGCAGCACGCGCGGCATCAGCCCACCCCCCGGTAAATGGAAAGATAGGTGCGCGCGCAGCGCAGCAGCTCCGCTTCCTGTGCAGCGGCCGAAACGTCCGCCGCGCCTCCGGCATGCGCCGTGCTGCTCACGCTTCCCACCTTTGCGCTCTGCACCAGCATCCCGTTTGCGGCGCAGTCGTAAAAATAAAGGGCGTCCGCCATGGCGCATACGGCCATGGCCTCGTCCTGCGCACTGCCGGTCACCGTCCACAGGCGTTTGAACTGTGCCAGACGGTCCGCGGCCCGGGCCTGCGCGGCGGGAAATTCCTCCTGCGGAATACTGTTCCCGTGGTACTCGGTCACATAAAAATCGTAATCCATGGCGGACGCCCCTTTCTTACGCTTCCGGCAGCGCTACGGCCACGGCGACAGCCGCGCTGGCAACAGTGGCCGTCCCGGCGCTGGGCACATGGCCGTCTTTCTTCACCGTGTAGGGCCAGCTGCCTTCACGCAGGTTGAATGCCGCAGTGCCCGCGCTCGTGGTCTTCTTGCGCGCGCCGTTCACGTTTACAACGGCCCCTTCCACCGCCTTGGCCGATTCGCCCGTGCCGTCCTTCACGGTAAAGGTAACGGTCTGCGTGGTGGCCGCCGTTGCGGGTTCCAGATAGGAGAACGGAATCATTGCGCGGTCGCCGTTCATGCGGGTGGCGGGGTTCGGCAGCGCCCAGCCCATGCGGAACACCACGCGCAGCGCGATCATGTCCTGCTGTGCCAGAGAATATACGATCTCCTTGGTGGACGGGTCAACGATCGTCGCCTGGTCCAGGATCTTCACGGTCACATCCTGCCGGATGGCGTATACGGCCTGCGAAAAATCGCCCGCGATCATTTGTGCAATGCTTGTGTCAAAGCAGCCGTTGGTGGGAAAATACATCGGCGCGCCGTCCAGCCCGTAGGGCGTTGCGCCCTGCATGTTGGAAACAAACAGCGGCTGCCCGTTGCTGTCCTTGATGCCGCGCAGCTTCGCCTTGGTCTTGACAGCGGCAACGATGCCGTTCACGGCAAAGCCGCCCTCCTCCACCTTGGACAGCAGCCCGCCGTCCTCCATCAGCAGGGGATACGTCAGCGTTCCGCCGGAACAGGCCACGTTGTTTCCGGCCTGGCGCGCCAGCGTGATGATGTCGCTCTGCCACTCGGACGGCCGGTTCACGCCGAACAGCGCGGCGGAATCCACCCGCTGGCCGATGGCCTCGTTCACACGGGGCGTCACCTCGCCCATGATATCGTAGTCCGCATCGTCCAGCACGGCCTCGGGGATGGGCACGATGACGGCCAGCTCGGCCGCGGTGAGGTACACATTCTCCCACGCCTGGCGGCTCGTCTGCTTGTATCCGGTGTCTCCGTTTACCCAGTACGCCATGGGCAGCAGGTCCAGCACGGGGATGCGCGTCTGTTTGCTCGTCATATTGGGCAGCTTGCGCGCCAGCTGCATAAAAACGGACGACTTCGGCGCATCCTGAAAAATGGTGGAAACGATCTGGTCGTGGATCAGCGCCTCCGCGGCCTGACGGTTGATGATATTCATAGATTTACTCCTTCCCGAAGCAGCTTCTCAATGCTTCGTTCGCTTTTTGTTTCACTGTGGCAACGTCCTTTGCGCCGGGCGCGCCTGCCACGATGCGCGGCGGCTTTTCGTCGGATTCAAACAAAAATCCATTGTCCTTTTTGATGCTTTCCAGCTGCTCGGCCAGCCCGAGGATCTTTCCGTCCGCCAGCTTGAGCGCGTCCCGGTTCAGCAAGCCTGTCAGCGTGGCCGGGTTCTTCACCTTCGCGTCGCGCAGCGTGGACGAAAGCGCAGCGTCGAACTGCATCCCCGCAATTTTCGCATCCGCGTCCGCCTGCGCCTGCGCGGCTTTTTCCTTCCACTGCGGGTCGTAGCCCTCCAGCTTGGCGTTGGCCTCACCGAGCCGTGTTTTCAGTCCGTCGCGCTCTGCGGCAAGCGTGTCGTACTTCTCCTTGCCCACATACGCGCCGCCGGACAGGTCGGCGAACTTCGCCTTGTGTTCGGTACAGCGCTGCGCGAATTGGTCGTACGTCAGCGCCTCGCCGCCAAACAGTTCCGTCAGTTCCATTTCATTCTCCTCTTCAGCCAGATTTTACTTGTAAACGCGCGGCCACTCCGCGCACGGCCTATCCTGCATTTTAAGCCCGGCAGGCAGGGGCAATTTTTGTATAACAAAAGGCCCACCCCGGAGGATGGACCTTGCGTTATTGAATTTGGGCATGAAAAAACCACCGCCTCGTGGGTGGTGGTTTGGTCTCAGCTCTTAATGATGAATCGATTCAACTCACGTATGGTCATGTCAATGGGTTCTATACCTTTTTCCTTGCAGAACTTCAAAATTGCCCGCATATCGTAATGAATATCGCTTGGATGTGGGTCAACATATCCGCCCGCTCTTTCGGCAGCCTCTTCTAAAGCATCCCAATCCTTGCGTTCCTGCTCAGTCACGAATGTATCCCTCTTTCTTGAGAAGTTCGTGCATGGGGATTTTTTCGCGGACACTACGTTGGCGCAGTTCTGTGAATTTTTTTTCATCTTCTGGAGATACATGGCGCTCCCAAGGTGGAATCACATATCCGCCAGCTTCCGCTGCCGCAGCATCCAGAGCACGAACTTTTTTCAAAGTCTCTTGTGTCATGTTAATCCCCCTCGTAAAGCGTATATAAATCCAATAAGGCACGCGCGGCGTCTTCTTCGAGAGCCATTGAATACGGATGTGGCATACCATACAGTAAAGCCCCGAACGCTTTGGAATAGTGGTTCACCAACCGTTCATTTTTTGCTTCGAAATAAACATAGCCACCATATCCCGCGTCTAATGACTTTTTTGCTGCAATTGCAAACAAATGTCCACCTACGCCCTCATAACGTCTCCCTATGCGATTTTCTGGCGCACTTTCTGTCAATTGCAAGTAAACTGCATGATTCGAAGGGATGTCACGAATAGCAACAAGTCCTTGAATTTCAGAATCATCTTTCAAAGTAAGCTTGTAGATATCGCTGTCTTTTAAATCTTTCCCTCTCCAATTGAAAAGCCATCCCTTATTTTTTAGCGATTTCAATTCATCAGGTGAAGCGAGTGAATAAGTTGTTTCAACAAGTTTCCCAGTTTTAGTATCCAGTAGACATGGAGTGAATCTGTCAATTTCGATGTCGATTCCCACACCATCACCCCGCGAGTTTATTATACCATCTTTTGCGTTAGCTGTAAACTTACGGTTGGCCCACACCGCTTTGCTCGCCTGGCTGCGTCCAAAGCCGGCCACCTGCGCGCGCTCATTCTGCACCGGCAGGCCCGCCGCATTTGAAAACCGCGCGTATTCCTCCCGCAGCCGCCCCAGCTTAACGCGGCTCAGCAGCAGCTTGTCCTCGTCTCCGGCCGCGTCCTGCACCAGGCAGCGCCGCTTCTGGGCGCGAATGGCCGTCTCCAGCGCCCGCTGCTTCTGCGTCGCTTCATACCCGGTGTAATGCCTGCCCTGGTAGGTGATGCCGCGGGCGTTTTCCTCCCGAAAGCGCCGCAGCTGCTCGGGCGTGTACTGCGGGCTGTGTACGCCCAGAATGATGGGGAACACCGTGTGCCCGCAGTTCAGCGTACCAATGCGGCGTGCAAGCGAGGCGTTCAGCCTGGCAAAATCCGCGTCGGAATACTGCCGCCCCTGAATATCCTCATGGTCGGGCGCGCTGTTCGCATGCGCGCTGATCTCCCAGCCGTTGCAGCCCAGCATATCGTGGTCTGCCTGCACGATCTGTTCGTCCATCAGCCCAAGCCCGCCCATAATATTCCGGCGCACAGCAGCCTCCAGGCTTGTGCTCACGCCGCTCTCGTAATCTATGAAGCGCACGCCCTTATCCGCCAGCTCGTGCGTGGCCCGCCGGATAGCCGCGCTGTAGTCAGAGGCCCCGGTAAACACCCGCTCAAACGCGAAGTCCATGCATTTCTGATAAGCCTTTTGCAGCGGATACGGCTTGCCGTCCGGCGCTGTCAGGCCGAGCGTTTGCGTAAGATTGGTAAAGTCGTTTTTGGCCAGCGCCACCGCTGCGCTTACGATCTGCTGTAAACTGCCGTTTTGTTCAAACGGCTGTGCCCATGGAATCCCGCGAGTGTCAAAGCTGTAGCTTCTTTTTGCGGCGTCGCGGAACAGCCTGTTGATCTCGCTGTGCGTAATGCCAAGCTGTTTGCGCAGCATATCTTTGATTGCTTTCCGGCTCTCGCCCAGCGCCTGCGCACGGTAAATCTGGTAAGCGGCCGTATCGGTTATTTTTCCGGCTTTGGCAACACGGCGTGCAACGTCTTCAAGAATAAACTCCGTAACGGGCTGCGCAAGGACATAGGCGCTGTCCCGAAGCACATTGATCTGGTCAGAAGTCAGGGCCACCGCTCATCACTCCGTATCCCTCAACAGCCTTTCCATTTCCGGCATATATTTTTCGCGTATCGCTTCCTGTTCCTCGGGTGTTTCACAGGGCTCTCCAAAATACCAGCCAAGCATCAGCTCATCCCTCAGCAGCCCGCCGCTCACAAGCTGCATCCTGCGGCTGAACTCCTTTTCGCTGTCCTCCAGCACGCTGTCGCCCCAGGTGCAGGCGAGGCGGCAGCTGCCGGGCGCAAGCCCGTATAGATCGGCCAGCACGCCGGCGGCGTCCACCGCGTCACACAACGCTGCTTCCAGCGCCTTCTGCACATCGCTTGCGGCTGCATAACTGCGCTGCCTGCTCGTTCGGATTTCCTCGGCGGTCTTATCCACCGTTTCGGGGTTTGATATCGTACCATAGGCCAGCGCGCAATTGAACTCAATGCGCCGCAGGATCTCATTCAGTCCGCGCCGCTGGCTCTCATCCCGCAGCTGCGGGGAAAACACCTGGTAAAAATTCGCGTCTGCGGCGCCAAGCGCCCGAAACAAACGTTTTTTGCCCTTCGGCATGCGGGTATGGCCGTCCGCAGTGTCCTGCAGATAATCCTCCGCCGCGTCAATGGCAAGCTCGCCGCCTTCAAATTCCCACAGGAACCGCCCGTATTGCTCGTCCGCATCGCGGATGAGCTCCACGGCCCGGCTGTATACGGACACCCCCAGGGGGCTGGTGCGGTCTACCTGGTTGGCAAACGGTACGCGGAAATGTCCAAACAGCGGGCGTCCGACGTTCTGCAGCGTTGCATCCGGCGCCAGGTCTGCCCATTCGGGTACATCCGTAAGCAGAATCTCACGTCCGATGTGATCGTCATTGGTGGATGCATACGCCCGGTTTTCAATTTTGTAACCGCCTGGCCCCAGCTCGTGGCGCTCAAAACGCGTGTATATGTATTTTCCGCGATGGATCTGGTCCAGAAACACGGCGTCGGTCATCCGTCCGGTGCTGTCAAAGCTCAAAGGGATAAAGCGGTCCCCATGGATCACATCGAATACAATGCCGTCGCCGCTGTTGTAGGGCTTGATAACGAGCCCGCCCAGCGCACAGCCGTATTCGACCTGGGCACGCAGTCTTGAAAACAGGGTGGAGGTCCAATCGCGCATCGCGGCGGCGCGCGCGCCCTCCGGAGAAAAACTGAAGCGCGCCTCGGCAACAGTGAGCCTTGCAAACTCTCCGGCAATGGCCGCGGGCAGGCCCAGGCTGTGCAGGCCGTCCTTGCCGCCGATCCACGGCCCGCCGCGGTCGTACATGTCCGCCCACAGCCCAATGGAATTTTCCATCTGCGACGAAATGGAGACCGCGCCGGGAGGGGAATCTTCACCGAAGGCTTGCCGCAGCAGCGCGCGGATAAAATCCAGCATCTTTTTAAACATGAATCAGCGTTTCCTCCAGTCTACCCAGCGAAATTCACGCGAAAGGATCGTTGCGCAAAAATAACGCAGGTCGTCCATCGCGTGGTCGTTTTCTTTGATGACAGTGTCCCGGTCCAGTTTTTCGTCCGCCCAGCGGTACAGGCCGAACTCGCGGCGGCAGTCCCGGCACACATCCATGACCTGCACCATTCCGGCCGCCAGCAGGGAAGCCGTCACACGGATTCCGTTGACAACGTCATTTTCGGCCTCCCGCACCATAAACTTCCGGTGCCGCCGGATGGTCTCAATGAAAGACGCCGCGGACGGGTCCACAATGACTTTCTGAATGTAGTATCCGTTTGCCAGCTCTTCCAGCTTTGCGTAGTATTCCTCATCGGTCATCTGGCGCTGCGCCCGCCGGCTGTCGAAGTACCATTCCTTCACACGAACCGCCCTGCGGCCATTCACACACCACAGCCCCATGCTGCACGGATTCACCGTGCCGTAGTCGATGCTTATATAGAACTGTCCGTCGTTAAACGGAAGCGCATGAAGGATATACTGCTCCGGGTGCTCGGCCACAAGCGCATAAACCAGCCCCTCCGCCACGACCCAATGCCCAAGAATAAAGCGCTCATAAAATACGCCGGTGTATTGGCGCCGGTAGCGTTCCTTGATCGACTCGGACAAACTGAGATTGTCCTCCATCGTGAAATGCAGATAGAGAAGCCCTTTTCTGCGGCACTTTTTGATCCATTCAACAAAAAACCAGTGGAAAGGCCCGTCCGGGTTGCAGTTGAACCACCATTTGGACCCATCTACGCTGCATCGGGCCGTGGCCTGGTTGACGAAGGATTCAGGCATCAGCGCCACCTCGTCGAACAGCACCCCGGCCAACGTGATGCCCTGGATCAGATCCTGCGAACGTTCGTCCTTCCCGCCGAACAGATAAAAATAATTGAGCGTGTTGGCGCGGCGCACCAGAATCAAATTGTCTGCCCGGCGCTCGGTAACGGTATACCCACGGCTGCGCAGCATCAGCTTCAGCCAGAAGATCACATTGCGCCGCAGGCTCCCAATGGTTTTTCCGCATATGGCAAAATTTTGTCCCGAAAAACGGTGCATCGCCCATAAGCAGAAGGACAGCGACATGGACAGTGTTTTGCCCGAGCGTATCGAGCCGTCCGCGATGATGCCCTGATACTCTTTCACCGGGCTTTCATCGCACCACCAGTTTAAAACACGTTTCTGCTTATCTGAAAACGGCTGGAAATGAAACACACCGCTGCGCGCCTGATGGGCCAGAAGAACAACATTTTGAGCAAGCTGTTTCTTCAAATCCTGCAAACGGCTGTCAAAAACTCCCCAGGCGTTCATGCTTCACCATCCCAATCCGCGCTGGAATCGTCGGGCGCAACCGGGTCCCAACCGCCGCCGGTCGTGGCGTTCAGCGCATCCATGAATCCATCGTCCGGGATGCCCGGCTCCGGCGGGGCAGCCTCCCGCTGTATGCGCAGGAGCTCCAGCTCCATTTTCCGGCGGTCATACTCGCGCCGGTGCCGGTCGGAAGGGTTCATCTCAAAATAGTCCGAAAGCCATTGAAGCGCCTTCATGCGGTCAGCCAGGCGGATGCTCGCGCCGGATTTGCCAAGCTTTACCTCCGACACAATGCCCGCGTCCACACAGGCGCTGTCCTTGAAGCGCACATCGTTGACGTCCTGGGTCAGCCGCTTGCCGTCAACCTCTATGGGCCCAAACGGTCCAATTACGTCAACGGTGTAGCGCCCCCACTCCACAAAGTCGGAAAGATCCGCAAAGGCGATCTGCAGATATTTTTCCACTACATCAGATGCATCTGCCAGCAGGGCATCGGCTTTGATTTCTTTCAGCCGCTTTACTTCACTTCGGATGTGCTCTTTTTGCAAGAGATTCCATCCGGCCTGCCCGGCACTTTCCCGGCTGTACCCCGCAGCGATGGCGCTCGCCGTCGCATTGAAGGTTTTCACATAGCGCAGGCAGAACAGCCGCTCCTTATCGGTAAGCTCCGCGGCCTTGTTTATCTCGCTGGCGAGCTGCTTGTCTATCGGGCGAACGCTCGCTTTCCCGGTGCGAACGCTCGGCGAACGTTCGCTCGTTTTCTCCCATCCTCCGGTGCTTTTCCATCTGCGCACAGTGCCGGCGGGAATCCCAAGCGACGCGGCAATGTCAACCAGCTTCATTCCGGATAAAAACATCTCATACGCTTTTACACTTTTTTCACTCAACGTCACCACCTCTCTCAGGACATATGATTAAAGCCCGCGCAAGCGGGCAGGGGATAGCCAGAACATAGGAAACGACCCCGCCATGGTACGCTGCTTTCCGGCTCGCGCGGCGGGGCCTGCATCAAGGAAAAAATGCACCGGTTTCCCGATGCACTTTCTCGATTTTAAGTATAGCATTATAAAAGCGGAAAAAACGGAGATTTGTTTTACGATTGATTCTTTTTGAAATAGTCATATACAGACTTTCTAACGGCTTCTGCATCTCTAAGGGCTCCCAACTCCTGCGCCACCTCCGCCCAGCTCCAGCCGTCAAAGCTCCTGCGGCTGATTGCCACACGCACCTCGGGATCTGTGATATCCTCTATCTCGATCAGTGCCCTGCCGTACAGCCGGTCGTATTCATCGTTGAGCTTTTTCAGTCTTTCCTGCATGGCCAAAACGTCGGCATCGGTTTCCACCCCGCGGATAATGACCGTATGCTTTGTGTACGGAAAGTTTTCCGCACTGCCATGCACTGCGTCCTGCGCAATGGTATCTTTCCGCCGGAGCAGTTTTTCAATCCGGCTTTCCCGGGCTTTTATGTCAGCAGGGAGAGCCCACAGCTTTTTGTACTCCTTGAATGTCACCCGAACACCTCCCGATAACAAACTCCGCAGACAACAGGGTCCTCCTTGTTCATTCGCCATTGACAGTGTTCGCACGGACGCTTTTCGCGCTGTACGCCAGCGCCCGGTGGCCGATACCGCACAAGCTTATGTATCATTGCTTCGATTTGCTTATCCTTCCCGCTGCTTGCCAATGGTCGTTCCACGCACGCGGTCGCGTTTGCTACGCTGGAAGCTGAATATCCTGTCGCCTTAGCGATATAGTCCAGCGTAAAGCCAAGCCTGCGCATTCGGCACATTTCATTTTTATCGGCCTCGCTTATCATCGCCCATCCCTCCCCGCGGCAATGCAGGCCAGCGCGGCCTCTTCTCCAATTTCCCACCGCAGTTTCATCTGCGCCGGGCACAAATCCACTTCCGGGCGTCTTTTGCCTGTCCAACGCAGCCCGCCAGCTTGTCCCACACATTTCCAGCCCGCCGCACGCAGGCTTGTGCCCGGTTCGTTATCGAGTATGTAGGTAATCAGTTTATGGTATCCCATAGCACGCGCAGCCCGCCATGCGGCAGCGTAAAGGAAACTGCAAGCGTTTTTGGTTCCGTCGGTGCAAAGGCGATTGACCTCCAGCGTCCAGCCATCATCCAAGTAACGGGCAACCGGGCGACCTACGATGGCTACACCGACAATATTCTCCCCGTCTGTGCATCCAACGGAAAATTTGTGGCCAACAACCGGCTTATGATGCCTATGATGCTGCTCCACAAAAGCGTTTGCCTCTTTAAGCGACACCGGCACTATTTCAAGCATTGTTTTCACCTCTCTGTGCCTCCAGCGCGGCCTCTGCGGCTTCGCGGGAAATTTCACGCATTCGCTCGACAGCTTGTTCCGTATTATACGGTGTCCCGCAGATGTCAATGAGCGGAAAAGTCCAGCGCTCGGACTTGTATACCACAGCATATCTGCCATTGTGCTTTTGGTCTGACATGGGTTTCATCGTTCCATCACGCAACGATTGTTCCACCATCGCGATGAACGGAAATTCCGCAAGCTGTCCCGTTTTCTCCGCCTGCGCCAGCTCGCGGAGCCGGTCAGGTGACATGCCAAGTGCCTGCCCAGTTAATTTTAGTGTGGCGTCCTCGTTAAACGCCTTTTTCATATCCTCCGGCTCAAGTCTGGTTTCTTCATAGGCGGCAAGGCGCTCAGCCGCCGCATGAATCACCGCGCAGCCATGCACGCTGCATCCGTGTTCAAATCCGCATCCGAGGCACGCCTCCGGGCGTCGCTCAATCGCCAATGTGCGTAGTTGTCTTTCAAATTCATGTTCCACGGTTATTCCTCCAATCCAGTCAACAAAATATAAATGCCCGGGATCTCTGCCCAAAATTTTTCGCACAGCTCACTTGCTACCTGGGCATCATCCGTCCAAAAGCCGAGCTCCGTCATAACATCCTTGAGCAGCTTTTCCAGGTTATCCGTATCCGGCTTGCTTGTACGGTACTCGCCGTCGTGATGTCCGCTGCAGACAGGAAAGCACCATTTTACGCAAAGCCTCACCGCTCCCGTCATACGCTCCGGCGGCCGGTGTGCAGCAAGATGGGCGCGCAGCTTTGCACGTGCGTCTTTCAGTTCAGCGGAATCATGGAGCACAGCCCGGGGCTTCCCGTCTTTCATGAATGCGCGTAATTCCTTGTCGTGGTGCGTTACCGTGGGCGGTATCATCGGCAGGAAAAATTCCATTTCGTTTTCCTTCTTTCTTTTTTCGGCGCCCCGTGTGTGGGAGGGGCCCTCCAAGGTGTGGGGGCGGTGTAAGCCCCCCACACTTGGGGGGACACCCACACACAAACGCGTATATATATATAAGGCTATAAACGACTGCAATTTTGCAGTTTATAGGCCTATAACTGCAATTTTGCAGTGTGCAGTGTCGTGCAAAAATAGGCCTATGGCTGCAAAAATATTACAATTAGTAAAACAGTTTAATACTGCAAGTAAATTCATTTACCCCTTGTATCCGGGCTCTTTGCGGCCTACTTTTTCTCCATCGATCCAGTATCCGCCATCCGCTTTCAGCCGCTGCTTTATTGTTCGGGGTTTTAGATCCATGTACTCGGCCATCGCGTAGACAGTCACCTCGCCGTCCATAGTGCAGGCCTCGAAAGCCGTGGCCAACTCCTTACGGTTTTTCTTTGCCGTGTCCTCCTTGTCCGTGGCAGCCCACCGTTTTGCGGCGCCCGCACGGCCCGCTGTGCGGAAGTCCGTTTCCGGCTGCAGGTCCTCCAACAGCCCGCTGTCCAACTGGTGAACAGGATAGTCAAACCAGAGATTTACAGGGGCAAACCGGGCGAACTCACGCAGCGTGCCCTCGATGCGCCATGCCGTTTTTTCCATTGCATGGGCAGCAGCGCGTTCGATCTCGGCGTCAAGCATACGCAGGTCCGCCTGACCGAGACGGTCTTTGCAGATGGCCAGCATCTGTGTTTTGCTCAATGCATCATCGGGGCCGTATGAGTCACCGTGGCCGCGTTTGTCCAGGAGTTCGCAGCACGCAGCGCAGGCTGCACGGTTCTTCATCTGTGTGCGGATCGCTTCGGTGGGCTCCAGCTCCGTCATATCCAGCATGGCGTCCGGGTCTCGCGCGAACACGCCGGAGCCGGACGCACGGTCCATACTGCGTTTCCCGCCCTGTGCTCCCTTGCTGTGGTGGTGGCAATAGATCACCGCACACCCAAGCTCACGGCACACCAAATCGAATTGATTGCAGAATTTCGCCATCTGGTCGGCCGAATTTTCGTCGCCGGTGATAACTTTGTAGATCGGGTCCAGCACCACGGCGATGTATCCGCTTTTTGCGGCCCTGCGGATCAGCTTCGGCGCCAGCTTGTCCATGGGTACGCTGGCCCCGCGCAGGTTCCACACGTCGATATTGCGCAGATTCTCCGGGTTCAGCCCCATTGCGGTGTATACGTCACGAAAACGGTGAAAGCAGCTCGCACGGTCCAGCTCCAGATTGATATACAGCACTTTTCCCTGTGCACAGCGGAACCGTCCGAACCATGGCACGCCCTCCGCAATGCTGATGCAAAGTTCAATGAGCGCAAAACTCTTGCCGGCCTTGGAGGGCCCCGCCAGCAGCATCTTGTGTCCCTGGCGGAGCACGCCCTCGATCAGAGCCGGGGACAGCTCCGGCATGTTTTCCCACGCCGCGGCCATGCTCTCCGTATCAGGCAGATCATCCGTAACAGATTCCACCCAATCTTTCCACTCGCCCCAGTTCGCCTTGCCGAAATTGGTTTCCAGCAAATATTGTTTTTGCTCCCCGCGCATGGCGCCCGGCATGCGTGACAGCCGGCTGGGATTGCGGCAGGCCTGGTCCAGTACCAGCCCGTTCTTCTGGCACACAGAGTAGAGGTAATCCACCCGGCGGCGGTACTCGGCATAATCCGGCGCGTCCACGCGCACGATGGCATGCAGGCTTTTCTTGCCGCTGTATACCAACGCCGCGCACGGCAGCTCCAGCTGGTGGATGATGGCGTTCTGCGTCTCGATGTCCAGGCCGTCGCTTTCCACCAGAGCGTAGCGGTACTCCGTCACGTTGTCGTTTTTGCAGCCCTGACCATCCAGAGGGTTGAAGCGTATCCATGCGCCGGCCTCCGGGTCATAATCTCCTACGACCGCCCCAATGTCCCCGCCGCAGTGGGTCAAGGCTTCGATCAGCTGACCGGCCGTGCGGTCCCAGCACCCTTGTGTGGGCAGATACCGCCCATCGCGCATCCAGCTGGCGGTGACAAAACCCACATTTTCCGTGGGCTCGAACAGCGTTTCCAGGTATTCGATCAGCTGACGGGCGGGGTCCCAGTGTTCCGGGATGTGGAGTTCACGGCCTTCCACCCAGCGGCGGTCTACGATCGTTTCTGAATACGAAGCGGAAATTTCATCGTCCCAGTTCAGTTCATGCCCAACCGGGCCGGACCAGCCGCGGTCATAGGCCATTTTAAAAATGCTGTTTTCCGTTATGGGCGCACCGCTGGCGCCCCTGAAGGTCTCCCATTTGCGGGCGCATTCTCCCTTGTGGTACCGCTGGCTGTCAAGCGCGCTCCAGTCGTCCCACACGCTGCAGGGCAACCCCGCTTCTTTCAGCCCCATGCCAACGGCTGTCCATTCATCGTAGGTAAGGTTTCCGGCCCGCACGTATTCCAGCGCCGCCAACAGATCATTTTGATTTTCCATAAATTCACCACACAGTCACGGGTTTGTATTCGCTTGGGGTTATTGCCTGAGGAACACGCCATCCATTGGCGGCAATCCGATCGATCATATATTTTGCATCCGAAAATTGCCAGGTGCCTACGTGCTGAAAACCATACTTCTCCAAACACCGGATCTGTTTCGGGGTCGTGAGCCCGGCGCCGCGTCTTTTGTTCAGCCGGTCCAGGAGCATTTGGGCTTTGCCTGCGCTTTCAACAGCGTCCGGTAAAATGCCGAACTTTTCCAGCGCCGCGGTCTGTTTTTCACTGGGCGGTCCCATCTCCCATCCGAAGGACGGCACATATCCCGTCAGGTCTTCGGCCTGGATGCTCATTTCATATTGCAGCGGGTCCACCAGCTTTTTCTTGCGCCGCCGCATTTCCGCGAGCTGCTTTGCCAGGGCTTCCTCCCGCTGGGCGACAACATCCGCACTGGCCTGTTCAGCAGCCTGCTCGATATCCTCCGGACATCCGGCCTGCGCCAGATTCTCCGTCATTTTCCGGGAAACTTCCCGGTTTTCGCAGATGATGTCCGCGGGGCGGCACAGCTCATGGCGTTCCGTGAGCCACAAAAAATCAAGCAGAAGCAGATCCTTTTTGCCCGTCTCCGGAGACAGGCGCGTGCCGCGCCCAACCATCTGGCTGTACAGGCTGCGCACTTTGGTGGGGCGCAGCACTACGATGCAGTCTACACTGGGACAATCCCAGCCCTCGGTCAGCAGCATGCTGTTGCACAGGACATTGTATTTGCCGTTTGAAAAATCGAACAGAATTTCTGCCCGGTCCTCGCTTTGCCCGTTTACCTCTGCCGCACGAAACCCTTTGCTGTTGAGGATGTCCCGGAACTTCTGGCTCGTTTTGATAAGCGGCAGGAATACAACGGTTTTTCGCCCCGCGCATGCCGTCTGCATCTCTGTCGCGATTTGCTCCAGATACGGGTCCAGCGCTGTGCCGAGCCCGCCCACTGCGAAATCTCCGCCGCTGAGCGTGACCTGGCTGATGTCCAGCTGCAGCGGAATGGTTTGGGCCAGGATCGGGCACAGGTACCCCTCGCGGATCGCCTGCGTAAGTTTGTATTCGTAAGCGAGGGAATCGAACACCTCGCCCAGGTTGCGCATATCTCCGCGGTCCGGAGTAGCCGTCACGCCCAGTACGTTCGCCTCCGGAAAATGCTCCAGTACGCGCTGGTATCCGTCTGTGATCGCGTGGTGTGCCTCGTCGATGATGATGGTACCAAAATAGTCGGCAGGGAATTGCTCCAGCCGCGCGGGCCGCTGCAGGCTCTGCACGCTGCCCACTACTACACGGCACCAGCTGTCCAGACAGGTCTGTTCTGCTTTTTCCACAGCCGACGCCAACCCCGTGCTCCGTTTGATTTTATCCGCGGCCTGTTCCAGCAGTTCGCCGCGATGCGCGAGGACCAGGACGCGGCTCCCGCTGCGCACCTGGTCCTCCGTCACCGCTGCAAATACGATGGTCTTGCCCGTGCCGGTGGGCAGCACCAGCAATGTGCGGCGCCGTCCATCGTTCCACTCGGCATGGATCGCCTCGCGGGCCGCCTGCTGATAGGGCCGCATTTGCAGCGCGCCCATCAGAAGCTCCCCTGGGTCCAGCCCTGACCCTGCGCCGCCTTCGGCTCTTCCGGCGGAAGAAAGCGGGTGATTTCGTTTGACTGCCGTTTATCGCCGTATTTGTTGGTGTATTCGTGGATGCCGACGCGGCAGCGGCCACGGCTGCCGTTCACTTCGTTCCAGCGCGGACGCAGGGCTTCCCCGTGCTTGCGCTGGCCGATGCTTTCAAAGAATGCGCACAGCAGACCTTCCGTCCGCGTATGCAGGTAAAGCCGGTGCGTGACAACGGAAGGGCCTTTTTCGCCGCCGTCGATCTGAATGGTCAGCAGGGCCATGGCGCAGGGCGGCAGCTTCGCGCTGCCGGGGTGCCGCTGCCGTTCAAATTTTGTGACCTCGAAGGGATATTCGCCTTCCGGCAAAACCACACGGTCCGGGCTGTCATTTTGAATTTCATCGTCCCAGCCAAATTCACGGCCGGCATCATTTGCATAGTTTTCCATCTGTTCAAGTCCTTTCTGTTAAAACGGTACGTCACGGTTGTTTACGATCATTTGTGCGACCTGGTCCCATGCAGCGACCAGGCAGCCGTCCACAAAATCCATCGGGTAATCCTTTACCGGCATATCGGTCGGGAAGTATCCGCGCTGCCCTACAACAGCCTGCAGTTCGTCCGGCGTCACGTTCATGGACACCATCAGCGGACGCAGCTTGTCCGGCACACCGGCCTGCGCCAGTTGGTCTTCCAGCTTATGCGCGGAATCCACAGGCTTGTTTGCGGCCGGCGGCGCGGCCGGCGTGGCCGCGAATGGTGCGGGCGTTTCTACGGGCGTCCCGAATTGCTGAACGGGCGGTGTGGGTTCAGGCGACGCTCCGCCGGGAACGGGAATGACCTGTGCGATAGCGGCGTAATCAAAAGCAAGCTCGTCTGCCAGGCCGTCCCGGTTCTTTGCATCCCAACAGGGATGGTGCGTGGTATACATCACGCGGCGGCCTCCCTGTGCTTTGTTCTTCGCGCTTTTGCCGTCGCCGTCCTTTACCACGATGGTCTTGTAATTGGCGAACAGCAGCATGTCGCACCATTCGCGGATCAGCGGAGCCACCTGTTTGGACGTCTTCATAGTCCAGCGGTCGTATTGGCCCATTTCATCGGGCTGCTCAAATTTCGAAAGTTTCGCGTGGGCGGTCATGACTACGTTGTGCCCGGCGTGCAGCACATCCTCCAGCAGGTCCAGAAGTTTGCCGAACTCCTCTTCTAAGTAGGTGTAGCCCTTGCCGTAACCGAAAGCCTCAATGCTTTTCACGTTGGCACGGTCGCATACGGCCCGGATGCATAAACGCTCGGCCCAGTCTGCGGTGTCGATCACAAGCGTGCCACACGGGATATGCCCCAGCCGTACCTCGTTGGCCTCGTCCATCAGCATTGCCCAGCTGGTGGGCTGCGGCAGACGGTTCACATTGAGCTTCTTCGTGCCGCCCTCGGTATCGATGAACACGGGGGACGGGAATTTTGCCGCAAAGGTGCTTTTGCCGATTCCTTCCGGCCCGTACAGCACCACTTTTACCGGCGCATGGATGACGCCGGATGAAACTGTATAGCTGCCCATTTAAAATGCTCCCTTCGTCCATTGTCTGGGCTGCGGCGCAGGCGTGATATCTGCGCCCTGCACGCGCCCATCCTCTATGATGATCTGGCACTCGCCGCCGGTGGATACCCGCGTTGCGATGGCCTGAAGGCCCTCCGACGCCAGCCAGCTGCCGAAATCGGTCAGCGTCCGCAGGTCCATTTGCTCCAGCTTGTCCAGCAGCACAAAGCCGCATTCCGGGTTAAGCTTGCGCACGATGGCCGTTGCCACGCGCAGCTGGTCGGAACCCGACATATCGCCCCAGCGCTTGCCCTGATAAGTGAGCGCGCCGTCGTCCACGGAAAGCCCCGGCAAAGGGAGGTCGGCGCCGTCCAGAAGGGCGCGGCGTTCCTGCCGCTTGGCATCAATGGAATCCGTCAGCGCTTTGTACTGGTCGGCATAACTCCGCGCTTCATCTTCAGCGCGTGCCTTATCGAGGTTGGCGCGGACTTTCCGGTTGATCTCCTCGGCGTCTCGGATACTGGCTTCCAGTTCCGCCGTGCTTTCGTCCTGCAGGTCCTCAGCGGATTTTTGAGCAGTCTCCAGGTCTTTCATCGCATTGGCGCACTGTTCGCTTGCCTGCTGCAGTTGAGCGGCCAGGCTATCCACACGCTCCTGCAGATCCTTTACATGCTGCGCCAGCTGCGCCGCGCGTTCACGCTTGCGCTGATTTTCGCCGTTGCGGGCCAGTATCTCTTGTTGGCTGCGGATCAGCTCGGATACACTGACCGGCTCATCCGGAGCATCGTGGTATTCCACCTGCTCCTCGGCAAAATGTTTTTTCTGTTCTGCGATCTGCCCAATGGTGGTGCGGCGGTCGTACAGCGCGCGGATCTCCCGGTCGAATGCCGCAAGACGGTCTCCGACGCCGATGATCTTCAGAAGCGTGTCGGCCTTTTCCCGGTCGTTCATATTCATGAAGCGCGGCAGGTCGAGCGCCAGCTGTTCCACGAACTCGTTCAGCAGCTGCTGGCCGCCCTTACGGCCGGACGGGTCGGACACCGTCAGCGCACTGTTTTTCCCGCGCCGCTCGACGACCAGCCCATTGGAGAGATTGACATGCAGACGGGGCGGCGTGTTGGCGCCTTCGCGCTGCGCCGCCTCCGGACGGTATTTGTCTCCGCCCAGCGCCCAGGCGATTGCGTCCAGAACGCTCGTTTTTCCCTGGTTGTTATCGCCGCCGATAATGGTCAGGCCGTTGAGTGCCGGTACGATCTGAACGGCCTTGACGCGCTTTATGTTTTCAGCTTCCAGCTCGATGATCTTTACAGGCATTTCAATTCCTCCTCGAATTTGGCAAAGGCCTTGTGCAGCATTTCGCGCGGATATGCGCGCATGCCTGCCGGCAAACGCTTGTATGCGGATTTTGCGAGGGTCCAGGCATTTTCCAGCGCGCGGCTGGCCAGGATCACCTGGTCGTAGCAGGCATTTGCGTCGCCCGTTTCCGCACGGTCCTGCAGCTCGGCGATCTGGTCGCGGTATTCCGCCGTCATCGCCTCGGCCTTTTCCTGGGCGCGTCTGTCGATTTCGTCGGCGTCGACAAAATCGCCCTGAATCGGCTGCTCACGCAGCGCATCGTTTTCCTCTTTCAGTTTGTCGCCCCGCAGCTTGGCGGCAGCCAAAGCCTGACGGGCGCCGTCGCGCTCATGCGTGACAGTCTGCACAAGCCCCTCCAGCCGGTTCTGGTCCTGTGCCCGGCGGTCTGCTTCTGCCTTATACCTCAGCGCAGCGGCATGCGCGTCCTCTCGTTCCTTGCGGTCGAGTTCGGCCTCATGCTGCACCTTTTTGGCCCATGCTTGAGCTTCATCAGCCCTACGATCAGAGGCCTCGCTCATCTCCAAAAGTTCTTGAATTTTTGCATCCCTCTTCCGAATTTCAGCAAGAGTATCTTGGTACTGTTTGTGCGTCGTGATGTCGCCATCCTTGACGGCCTGCACCAGCTCGGCGGGCGCTGACGGCTTCGCCGTAGCGTAGAGCAGAGAGGGGGACAATTCTTCCAGCACTTTCTGTTCTCTGGGGGTGCTTTTGTCAAACATCGTCGATACCTGCAGGAGCTTGTAAGCCGTGCTTTTCCCAATCTGCATACTCTCGCACCAGCGGCGGAAGGTGTCCTCTTTCTGGGCGAATTGCCCGTTGTCCACATTGTGGACAACGGTGCCGCACAGCGTGTCGTGGGCGATGGCCACGCCGTCCGCCATGCGGCGCAGGCCCATCTCGGCCAGTTTACGCCCGCCCAGGTACTCCCGTTCAGCCAGATGAAGGTCGGCCACCGTCTGATCGTCCAGCCCGGAGTAGTCAAAGGGCGTGGCCTCCGGCTCCGCTTCCAAAGAGGCAGGCCCAGCAGCGGACAGGCTTTGTGTCGCACTGCCAGCATCCGCAGGGCAGTCGGGGGCCGGCAAGGTGTTTGCATCCGTCGGGGTGGTCGATGTTTCCGCTGGCTCCGGCACAGCACTCCCGGCCGTGGTCGCAGCAGCATCCCCATTCGGGGCAGATTGATTTTTGCATTTTCCCACTTCCTTCTCCAGTCTTTCGTCCGGACACGTCTCTTCTGCCGGCGCCGGACACTCTTCGTATGGTGCAAAGCACCCGAAGCCTCCGTCCGTCTTATCACATCCAGCCTGTGGGCATGAGCGGTCAATACAATCCGGGCAGCGACATGTGTCACAAGGTGAATACTCTTCTCCCTTGTCCACAACCTCCGGCGGCTCACTGCTCGCTGAACTGGATACCAGCTCCCAGCCGTCGCGTTTCGCACGGGCCTCTAAGCCCTCCTGCAAGTGCTCACGGTCACGGTAAACGGCGTTGGTATCCCATGTGATGTCGGGTTTCCATACGACGCTGTTCGCCGGGTCTCGATACTGCATCGCATAAATGCCGTTTTCCGGCTGCGGGCTTACCCGGTACAGCCAACCCGTGGCTGGGTCTCTGTATATTGCACTCATTGCTCGTCACCATCCAGTCGAAACATGTCCTTGTACCGCTCCATCTGCTCGGCATTCAGGCTCTTGTATCGGGTGCGTGCAGCACCCACGACGAGAAACGGGCCGTAAATCATTTTGCCTTTATGCATGCGGTTCGGTTCGGCCTCCTCGCGAAAAGGCCCGTTCGCATTGCTGAGGATTGCCGCCCAATCCAGAGAGAAAGGAATTGCCTCGACCGGGCCGCCAAGAAAACGCTGAATGGACTGCAAATCGTCAGAAATGACCGCTTCTTCAGGCTGCTGCCCGGGCCGGATAAGTAAACATTTCATTTGCTTTTTTCCTCACTTTCGGTTAAAATGAGGGTAGCTTGTGGGCTACCCTTTTGGGTTGCGCTTGTCCGATGTGCAAGATCGGGCAGGCGCTTTCTTTTTGTCCGCCAGAAGGCAGACCGCCGTGAAAGCTGTTCCGAGTACGAACCCGAAGCAGATGCATGCAAGGCCCGTCATTCGATCGCACCCCAGTCGATTGGTTTCGGCCCTGCCGGCGCTGAGATGTGCGTGTTTTCGAGGATGCTGTCCATGTGGTGTGTCACCATCCAGCCGAGCGCCTTGTCCATCGGGCGGCACATCCTGCGGGCCATGTTGTCCAGCCGTATGTACTGCTGGGGCGTGATGCTCACTTTGATCTCAATTTCCATGCGTGGTTCCCTCCTATGAAAGTAATCGTGCAAGTGTGGTGCGCGTAATAAACTTAATTCCATCAAGCTCTTTAAAAGGGAAAATCCTTGATACAACGCGGCGAGACCAGCCTGTATAATGCGCCACGTCCGCCACTGTCAGTCTTTCGCCTTTGGGAAACGCCGTGATGATGCTCTCAAGCTGGTCACGGTACCCAGGGGATTCACGGGCCATTGTGTTGCCTCCTTTCTTGCTTGTACACCTCCAAAGTACCTGTTACAATGGTCGTGGAAGGAGGTGGGTGTATGGAAGTTAAATTGACCAAAGAGGCGGATAAACTGTTGACCGTTATGTATCGTGAATATCTCAATAAAAGAAAGGCCGGGCAACCGAAATCATGTGCAAAAGAATTTGAATATGACTATTTGAACAGTATGGAGCCTTTCAACGCATGGCCAGATGGAGACTTTTCTGAAACATTAAGGGAACTTGCTTCTAAAAATTTAATAAAAGTCTATATTGGCGGAGACAGTGAGTTGACAGACGATACAATAGCAACAATGGAAGACCGATTTGTTGATGGGTTCAAGTCTATTGCCTCATATCTTTCACAGTTTATTCCTTAACAGACCACTTGACATCGGCTTCATTGATGCTTACATGGAGCACCACCTCCATGCCGTCAACGGGGTCGATGTTTTTTATATCCACACGAGTGCATTTTTCGACTTTGTGGTCATCAAGGTAAACTCCGTTTTCATTGATGGTAAGTTTCATCTCCCTATCCTTTCTGTCCGTTTTATGGTGCATATTTCCTGCTATTCTGATTGTGCAGACTTCTCTGCGATTAGCTCATCGAGCGCGGCGTTGTACTCTTGTTCGGCATGTTTTGGTTCGCAGTGCCCATTCAGAACTTGGGATACATATTTTTCATTTTTCCCCATGAATGCTGCAAGCCGTTTCTTGGAAATTCCAGCGTTGTGCATTCTGCCCACGAGCTCTCCTGTCCATTGTGCAGGCATACAAATCTAACCCCCTTTAGCTCATAATGTTGACTTTGGTTAGGTTTTGCGATAATATAATGTTGCAACTCATATTAATCGCGAAAAACCTATGCCGTTTTAGATGCGCCTTTGTTCTAACTTTTGTCAGGCCGCATGATTATAATACCTGATTTTGGTTAGTAAATCAATAGTGTTTTCTAAATTCGGTTAGGTTCTACGCTTTGCACAAAAAAGGAGCGTAAGCCTTGTGTTTTATGACGTATTTAAGCGGCTATGCGATGAAAAAGGCGTAAGCTGTAATCGAGCAGCGACCGAAATGGGGCTAAGCAATGCTACTGCCACAAAATGGAAAAAAACCGGAGCAACCCCATCTGGTGACACTTTGTCTAAGATTGCTGTGTATTTCGATGTATCAATAGACGATCTTCTCGGAAACGAAGAAAAGCCCGCCCCGGAGAGCCGGAACGGGCTTAGTATTAAAGAACAAAAAGATATAGCGCGAAAATTGGAAAAGATGATGGATGAGCTTGAAGAAAGCGGCGATCTGATGTTTGACGGCGATCCTGCGAGCGAAGAGGCAAAAGAGAGCATCCGCAATGCTCTTGCAATGGGCCTTGAATATGCCCGTAAGGTGAACCGCGAAAAGTATAATCCGTATAAGAATAAAAAGAAAAAAGACTGAGTGTGCAGAAGGAGGATAGCACATGCAGATGTTGAATCGCGCCCGTGCTGTCATTCGCAAATATGGCACCAATGACCCGGAAAGTATTTTGGAACTGCTGAAAGTCAAACTGTTCTTTCTGTCAATGAGCGGTATTCGGGGCATCTATAAGCGAATAGAGAGCCACACGATTGTGTTTGTCGATTCCAATCTTGACGAGCGCACTAGGACTTTTGTGCTTGCCCACGAGCTGGGGCACCATCTTTTACATAAGGGCACGAATCGCATTTTTCTTGACCGCTGCACTTTGCTCAAGACGTCACGCTACGAAGATGAAGCCGACCTGTTTGCTACGTGCCTTTTGGCCCCTTGGCCGGATGATGTTCTGTTTGAAGGCGAAACAATGGACGACCTTGCAACGCGCATTGGCGTCCGCCGCGAAGTTGCGGAGATGTATTTGAATGAAGTGCGCTGGCGATAAAAAATAAAATTCAGCTGTCAAGGGAATCTTGACAGCTGCCTAAACTCAAAAAATCATATCGGAGTTTGACTGCCAAGACTTTCGCTCAAAAGTGAGCAAAAGAAAAAACGCCCCGAGCCGAAGCCCAGGGCGCAGAAATAAAAAAACGCCCCGGTGCTGGAACACCGAAGCGTTTATATAGAACAGTTTACACAGGAAGGTGTAAAATCTGCCCCAACAGCATGATTATACACCTCTTTGTGTAGGCTTGTCAAAGTGCATCACAAGGAGGTTTTGTTAGTTGGCGAAGAAGAAAATCTATCAGAGGCCGGACGGCCTGTACGAGAAGAAAGTCACCATCAACGGCAAGCGCGTCGCTTTTCGGGGAAAGACGGAGAGGGAAATAGTACAGAAGATGGTGGCTTACCAGCAAAGGGCTGAAAGCGGCCCCGGCTTCGAAGAAATGGCAGACGAGTGGTGGGAGTATAAGGAATCGCGGCTGTCTCCCAACACTGTGGGAGGATATCGCGTGGCAAAGCGCCGGGCCGTGGAACGCTTCGGTGTCACGCCTATAAAAGACATTACCACTACGCAAGTGCGCGCATGGTTGGATTGGTTGGGAAATAGGGGATACGCCCGAAAGACCGTGGCAAACCATCTTATCGTAATTACTGAGATTTTTGCATGGGCGTGTGAGCATTATAATCTCTTGGCAAATCCCGCGACGCTGGTCCATGTTCCGGATGGGTTGCCAAGAGCAAAGCGTACAATGCCGACCGCAGAAGAAATTGCTATCATAAAAGAAAATGCGGATACACCCGACGGCTTGTTTTTCTATTTTCTGTTGTATACCGGCTTACGTCGCGGTGAGGCGCTGGCGCTGCAATGGAAGGATATAGATGAAGAAGCGGGTATCATCCATGTTTGGCGGTCGTTATACTATGCCGGAAAAAACAATGGGAATTTCAAGGAGCCTAAAACAGAAGCGGGGAAGCGTGATGTGATTTATCTCGACCGTTTGAGAGATGTTTTAGAACCTCACCGGAAAGCAGATAATTGCTTTGTCTTTGGGGCGGATGCTCCTATGACATATAAAAAGCTGGGGTGTCTGCTTTCCAGATATCGTAGCCGGACCGGCATTGATGTCACTCCACACCAACTCCGGCACGCATTTGCCACGTTGTGCTTTGAGGCCGATCTCCCAGAAAAGACGGCGCAAGGGCTGCTCGGGCACGCCCAACTTTCGACTACGATGGATATATACGCCGAGCTTCGGGACAGAAAACGAATGGAGGCTGCCGTAGCTTTGAATGCCGCCGACTTTTGAGCATTGGCACAGTGGTGGCACAGTAATGCCGATTTGTCTGATTATAAAGCCGTTTTAATAGGGTTCGAGTCCCTGAGGCCCCACCAAGTTCATGTGACAAAAAAGATGTCAGTCGATTTTGTCGCATAAAATCAAGGGAAAACGGGCTTTTTAGGAATAATTCCTAAAAGCCCGTTTTTCATAGATATCAAAAAATATTTTTGGTTTTCGACGAGAATCCGTCACACTGCGTGTAATGAATTTGCAAAGCAATTAAGTGATTTGCAAGCCGAAAACCACTCGCTAGGCGAGTGGTTCAAAAGAAGACTAATGTCGATAATGGGAAAAGAAAAACTCCCTTTGCTATACTGGAAGTGCGGTCTGCGAACTGCACAAGCAAGCAAAGGGAGGTCATTCAAAAATGAACGACGTAAATAGTTTATCGCATAGCAGTTGGAATTACAAATGTGTGGTGTTCGCTTCGAAATACAGGCGGAAAGTGTTCTTTGGTGAGAAAAGAAGAGAAATCGGGAGCATCCTGAGGGCGCTGTGCAATTGGAAAGGGATCAAGAGCATCGAAGCGGAGATGTGCCCAGACCACATCCACATGCTGATGGAGATGCCGCCAAAGATAGCGTATCGAGGTTCATGGGGATCCTGAAAGGAAAGAGCCGCCTGATGCTTACGAGAAGTTTCCGGAACTGAAATACAAATACCGAAATCGGGAATTCTGGTGCTGAGGGTACCACGTGGACACAGCAGGAAAAAATGCAAAGAAGATACAGGAGTATATTTAACGCCAGTATGAGCAAGACAAAGCAGGAGAGCAACTGACCATGCCGAACTTCTAAAAAGCCCGTTTACGGGCGACAAGTAACAGAACCTTCGCGGCTGGCAGACCGTACTTGTGTGACGTGACGCGCACGCTAGTATTCTAGAGCTATGCCCACATATGAAAAACCCCCGGCTTTGCCGGTAATCTCATTAAGATAAGCGACCGACCAGACTGCACAAAAAAGCGGCCAGATCTT
>OLSE01000578.1_pt1 | contig 42392 bp, 35 predicted proteins | sample 1673191 | NCBI WGS metagenome assembly OLSE01 (sample SAMEA3136764, study PRJEB25190) | human gut metagenome | biome: human gut; feature: human-associated habitat; material: faeces | place: Austria | collected 2013
GCTCTCACAAAAGACCTCATAGAAAATGCAGACGCTGAAAAAGCACCACCGCAGCGCCGGGGCATCCGGCTCGGCCTGGGCGCGGGCGAAGAACCGTCCGTGGAGCGTCCCGCCGCCGAGGTCGGCCCCCTCCGAGTTCGCCTCGGCGCGCGCCGCGCGCTGCGAAGGGGGCAGCAGGTCGGGGAACGGCTCCGACCAGTCGTTTTCGCAGTAGAAGCGCACTGCTGTGCAATATGCCTCAAACATCTGTTTGGCTATTTTGTCATCAAGCAATTCGGAAACGTAATCCCACGCCAAAAGCAACCCGTTTTTATGATCGTATATCTGATGATCCAGCAATACCTGTGGTGTTTCTGCTAGCATCTTCGACAAGGGACCGAAAACATCTTCCACTTTGTTGGAGATAAATTGGGTGCCGATATTGCTAGCGAATACAACAGGGGCTTTCTTGGGATCGTTTGGGCAACGGTGAGAAAGCTCTCTCAAAACCTCTACAGCTCCAAATGAAGAGTGCGCAACATCCTGCTGAAAGCGTCCTTGCATTTGAGAAGCTAGTTCAAGAAGGGAAATTGCGTTTGCGCAATCAGCCTCAAGAAGGATAAGAGAGGTGAAGTCGGATACGATCTTGTCAACGTCTGGGTGAATTGGTTTTCTGTTGAACAGCGGAAGGTTGAGAAGAAATTTCTTGTCTTCGCTCCATCGAGAAAGAGCCTTGGCATAAACAGCGGCGATGCCCATAGATTGGGTAACCCCGATTTGCCGTCCTTTCTCGGTGAAGTTCTTCCAAGACTTAGAATCAATTAAGTACTCCATACGAGTGAATTGAGATCTTTTGACACTCTCCATAGGGGCTTTCAGTGGCAAAGAGGGGCCGCCTGGCATGTTGTCTATTCGATTCAGCCAGTATTCTCTATCCTCGTTTCGTGCGTCTTCTCCGATTCCGGTTCTTCTCGCATACTCCATGAAGTCTATCTCGATGGGGGCGAGATCCGTTCCGTCGTAGAGATGCGCTAGATCCTCTAAGAGAACTTGGATGCTAAGCACATCAGCTGCAAGAAGATCGACGTTGATATGCATGATAGTGCGTTTCGGTGATACGACAGTAAGGCGTACATCTATGAGATCGTCTTGCTCGATGTCGAAACGTAGGTGACTTAATTCTTGGCGAATACCTTCAATCCTCGAGTCGGGATTGCCTGCTCCTTCCACTCTGTAGGTGGTTAGTCCCTTCCAAGTTACTTTGTCTTCGATGCGGGCTGTTCCGTCATCAGAGAACCGGGCGCGCAGCATGGGATGCCTTAGAATAAGAAGTTCCACTGCGCGTTCGAGTTTGGCCGCATCGAGAGATCCGCATTCGAATTCCATATAAGCGTGACAAGCGGTTCCCCCTAGCTCCTGTCCGTCTCGCCTTCCAACCATATAGGCATGTTGGACGGACGTGATCGGAAAGGGGTCGCCTTTGCTGTAATTTGCGGAACCGAGGAGAGGGCTGCCATTAGACGAGCTTCTCGCAGACCTCTCTCTTGCAAAATTTACCCAAGAAGCCATACAGGGATTCGAAACCAATTCTGAAAAGGTAACATTGCAGCCATTCTTTGTTAGCAACCCAGCTATTCTCATAATGTCAAGAGATCCTAGCCCCAAACTGATAAGATTATCCGAAGGGCTTAGTTCTTCTTTTGACAGTCCGAGCATTTCCCCAACAAGCTTTCCAACTAGCTCCACGCATACTTCAGACATGCCAACCGCCCTTTCAAGCAATAAGTCTTTGAATATAAGGCATACTAACATAATGTTAGCTATAGTATACTTATAGCGAAAGGGTTGTTGTTTGCAAATATTGCGCAAATATCTTCTAAGGCTTCGGATGGCAGAAGGGGGTTTTATGAGAAGGGCAACCGACGTTGGTTTCACTCTTGTTGAACGTATTGCGCAATGGGAGCGTGAATATGGGGCAAATATTGCGGTTCGCGACAGAGAAACCACGTATACTTACACTGAGCTATTTGATGCGGCAAGGCGATTCGCCTCTTGCCTTGCTTCGGAGGGGATAGAAGCTGGGGACAGGATCGTCCTTCAGCTTCCGAACAAAGCTGAATCTCTTATAATCTTGTTCGGGTCAGTAATGAGAGGATGCATCCCCGTACTTGCTTTGCCGACTCATCGCAAAGCGGAAATCTCTCATTTCTGCTCAAAGTCAAATGCATCCTGCCTAATTGTTCCGTGTTCTTCCCCGGCTTATGATTACGAGTCCTTAGCAAAAGCCATCAAAAAGGACAATCCAAGGCTAAAATGTTTTGTCATCGGATCTTCCGATCAATATCGATCAGTTTCGGATATGCGCGGAGAGCTCTGGCAAGCCACAGCACCCCACTCCTCATCAATTTTGTTCCTGCTTCCGTCGGGTGGTACAACAGGACTCCCTAAACTTATTCCTCGCTCAAATTTCAGCTATGTGTACAATTTCGTGGAAGCGGCTTCCCGATCGCTTTTTTCCGAAAAAACAAAATACCTAGCAGCTTTGTCGATATGCCATAATTTGCCGCTCGCATGCCCCGGCGCACTTGGTGCGCTAGAAAAAGGAGGCACCGTCATTTTGGCGGAAAGCGTGAGTCCCGATGAAGTGTTTCCATTGATCTCTTCTGCAAAAGTGACGACAATAACAGCAGTTCCATCGGCGGTAAACCTCTGGATGGACGCACTCGACTGGTATCCTGTTGATCTTTCAAGCCTTGAGTCCATCCATGTAGGAGGTGCGCGATTTACCGCAAAAGATGCCAAGAGGCTTTCTGCCGCTTTCTCTTGCGCTGTCCAGCAATCATACGGCATGACTGAAGGAATATTGACGCTGACAAGCCCTGAAGCGCCAGAGGAAATCGCCTTTACCACCCAAGGCTTCCCCCTTTCCGAAAACGATCGCCCTCTTATCATCGGACAAGATGGGCAACCTTGCGCAGACGGCGAAGAAGGGGAATTGATATGGAAAGGACCGTATCTGATGAGTGGATATTACGAAGATGAATATTCTACTCTGCGCTCTTTTGATTCGGAAGGATTTTATCATACGGGGGATTTAGCGGTGAGGGATCCCTGCGGCAACTTCAAAATCACGGGACGTCTGAAAAACACAATAAACCGTGGCGGTGAGACTTTCTCGGCGGAAGACGTAGAGGCAAGTCTTAGAGAAATGCCCGGCATCGTAGACGTAGCCGTCTGCGGGATACCGGATCAAGCCCTTGGCGAAAAGACGTGTGCGTTTATCGTTTGCAGCGGCGATGCGCCCAACTTGGAATCCATAAGGGAGTTTTTAAACAACATAGGAATCGCCCCATTCAAGCATCCAGACAGAGTAGAGATTCGTGAGTTGTTGCCCCTGACCCCCATAGGAAAAATTGATTTAAATGCTCTTAAGACCTCGATACGCTAGTCAGCCCTTTAAAAAAATCTCTTCCAATCCGCCGAGAAGAGCATCGAGAAGGACTGAGAACTGATGATCAAAAAAACTTCTCCTCAGGCTTTCTTCTTCGGTCAGGAGTTTGACCGTTTTTGCCAAAGCGGCAATACCGGGATCGGACGCAGAAAGCGCACTCGCATACGAACCCCCCACCTCTTTGCGCACATCGTCCATTTTGTCCCTGTCATCCTCGGTAGCAACGAACGCGCAAGTTTGGCAAAGCAAAACGGAATAAACAAGAGTGGACCAATCGCCAAACCCAGCATCTCTCAGCACTTGAATGCCGCAATTGATAATGCGGTCGGATTCCCCAAGGCCAGGACCTACGGCAGCGAGTCTACGAGCGACTCCGGGGTACTTTCTCAGGGTGGAACGCATCCCCTCAAGAAGAAGCTTGAACCATCGTTTCCAATTCTCGCGAGGCTCAGGAAGGTCGATTTCGGCATTAACGTGCTCGATAACAAGATGTACCACATCTTCTCTTCGACCAACGTGGTAATTAATGACACCTGGGTACGCGTTAATTTCTTTAGCCAGTTGACGAATAGACCAACCATCTATGCCAAATTCTTTGGTGAGCTTCAAGGCGGCATCGCAGATAGAAGTCACGTCAATTGCTGGCAAGCCGGCTGTCTGGCGCGTCGACCCCATATTCAGCACCTTTCTATTTGCTGGTTGCGACAGAATACCATTTTTTTGCACCCCCAGCGTAACGCGGTCAGTTTGCGGAAATATTCAAGTCGCTGCAAGTGCAAAACAACGTCCTGGTAATAGAGCAGGAGGAGAAATGACGGAACAAAGCCCAGAGAACAAAAAGTCGAAACGCAAAGCACCCCATCCGCTGTTCAGGTTGCTTGACTTCGCAGGGCCTTACAAAATCCTCACCGTGGTGGGCTGCGCCTTGTCTGGTCTGCATTCGTTGCTTGCTGTGATGCCCCTTGTGTGCGTCTGGTTTATCATGTCGCAGTTTGTCGCAGTGGCTCCTCAATGGAGCGAAGCGAGTGGCGCGGCCTTTTACGCATGGCTGGCAGTCGGATTCGCGGTGGCCGGAGTGGTGGTGTACTTCGCGGCGTTGATGTGCACTCATATCGCGGCATTCCGAACCGGCAACAACATGAGGAAGGCCGCGACCCACCATCTCTCCAAGGTTCCCCTTGGCTACTACGACGAGCATTCGACCGGCGAACTAAGGAGGGTGATCGACGGCTGCGCCGGCCAGACCGAGTCCGTGCTTGCCCATAAGTTCCCTGATTTCGTGGGAGCCCTCATCACCCCCGTTGTGTTTGTCGTCGTGATGTTCATCTTCGACTGGGCCATGGGTTTGGCGTGCCTGGTTCCCATCGCGGTGTCCTTCGCGTGCATTTGGAGGATGATGGGAGGGGGAGGCAGCGATGAGAACTCAAGCTATCTGACTTTCGTGTCGAACTACCAGCAGGCATTGAACCGAATGAACGCCGCTGCGACCGAATATGTTCGAGGCATGCCCGTCGTCAAAGTGTTCCAGCAAACGGTCGATTCGTTCAACGCATTCAAGGAGGCCATCCTGCAGTACCGGGATATGGCCCATGGCTATTCGAAGTTGTGCGAAAAACCGCAGGTCGTGCAGATCGTGGCGATCAACTCGACCTTTGCTGTGCTGGTTCCCGCCAGCATCCTGCTTGCGGGGGCAGCAGGGGACTTCGCGTCGTTCTTCACGGACTTCCTCTTCTACGTGGTGTTCAGCGCGGTGACGACATCGATGATGACCAAGATACTGTACGCCTCTGAAGCTGCGGCGATGGCCCAAGATGCCGTGATGCGAATCGAGGGGATCCTATCCACGCCGGAGATGCCTTGCTGTTCTGCGAAAGGCGGGAGGGCGAGCGGGACGTGCGATATCGTTTTTGAAGGGGTGTCTTTCACGTATCCGGGCGCTGACGCACCTGCCGTCAAGAACGTGAGCTTTGCGATTCCCGAAGGAGAAACGATGGCGCTCGTCGGGCCGTCGGGAGGAGGCAAGAGCACCATTGCAAGCCTTGTTCCGAGGTTCTGGGACGTCGATGAAGGACGGGTGCTTGTCGGCGGTGTTGATGTGCGGGATGTTCCCCGTTCGGAACTGATGGATTCCGTTTCCTTCGTCTTCCAAAACACACGGCTTTTCAAGCGCAGCCTCATTGACAACATCAGATTCGCGCGCCCGTCGGCTACGCGCGCGGAGGTGGAGGCGGCCGCGCACGCGGCGCAATGCGACGACATCATCGCGAAGCTGCCCGAGGGCTTGGACACGGTGGTCGGCGCGAAGGGCGTCTACCTGTCGGGCGGCGAATGCCAGCGTATCGCGCTTGCCCGGGCCATTCTGAAAGATGCGCCTATCGTGGTCTTGGACGAGGCCACAGCGTTCGCCGATCCGGAAAACGAAGCCCTTATCCAACGTGCGCTCGCGCGTCTTACGCACGGCAAGACCGTTCTCATGATTGCACACCGGCTATCGACCGTGGTGGGCGCGGACAGGATCTGCGTCGTGGAGAACGGGGCCATCTCGGAATCGGGATCCCACGGGGATCTTGTCGAAAGCAAGGGAGTGTATCGCCGGATGTGGGAGGACTATCAGAAATCAGTCTCTTGGAGAATCGGAGGGGGTGCCAACGATGCTGCGTGAGAAGTTCGCTTTGACCGAGCGGGGTGCTTTCGAGTTCAAGAGAGGCGCGTTCTTCTGCGCTCTCGCCAACCTCGTCATGATGGCACCCATTGGCGTGCTGTGCATGGCGATCAACGACTACCTGGATCATCTGCTCGACCCCTCGAAGCCCCTCCCTGCTCTTGGTGGCTATCTTGCAGCCATCGTCGTCATACTCCTGCTCATGCTGCTGACCCAATGGCTCGAATACCATTTCACCTACAATGTCGTGTACGGCGAGAGTGCCAGAAAGCGGATCGAGCTTGCCGAGGTGCTGCGCAGATTGCCCCTTTCCTTTTTCGGAAGGCGCGACCTCTCGGACCTCACCACCACCATCATGAAGGACTGCGCCGATCAGGAGCGCATGTTCTCCCATATCATGCCCCTTTTGTTCGGAACCGGCGCGTCGACCATATTGATCTCGATCATGCTTCTGCTCTTCAACTGGAAGATGGCCATCGCCGCCCTCTGGGTTCTTCCCATCGCCTTGCTCATCATCGCCTTCTCTCGGAAGAGCCAAGATGCGAAGGGGCAGTTTCTCATCGACCGCCAGCTTGACGTTGCGGACGGCTTGCAGGAGTACCTCGAATGCGCCCAAGAGATCACGGCGGCGAACCAATCGGAAACGTATCTCGAGCAACTGGATCAGAAGATCGATCGCGCGGAGAAGGCCCAGATCGTCTCGGAGCTTTCGAGTGCCGTTCCCGTGTCGGCCGCGCAAGCGTTCCTCAAGCTCGGAATAGCTTCGACCGTCCTCGTCGGAGCCCTGCTTTTGGCATCGGGGGAACTAGAGTTCATGGTGTACTTCTGCTTCCTTCTCGTGGTGACGAGATTCTACGATCCGATCAACACCGTGCTTGAAGTTGTGACGGAGCTTCTCAATCTCAAGCTCGGAATCAAGCGCATGCACTCCATCGAGCACGAGCGGCCTCAAACCGGGTCGATGGAATTCGAGCCGGCGAATCACGACATTTCTTTCGACAACGTGACTTTTTCGTACGAAGGAGGCGAGAAGGTTCTCTCGAACGTCTCATTTGTTGCGAAGGAGGGCGAGGTGACCGCCTTGGTCGGTCCGAGCGGGGGCGGCAAGTCCACCGCGGCCAAGCTGGCTGCCCGTTTCTGGGATGCCGACGATGGCGTTGTGAGCATCGGAGGCGTGGACGTTTCGACCGTCGACCCCGAGGCCCTTCTCGTCGATTTCGCCCAAGTGTTCCAGGATGTGGTTCTGTTCGACGACACGATCATGCAGAACATCCGACTCGGTAGGCCAGATGCCACGGATGAGGAGGTGTTTGCGGCGGCTCGGGCGGCGAACTGCGATGATTTTGTCTCCCGCATGCCGAAGGGCTATGAAACGAGGATAGGCGAGAACGGCGCGCTTTTGTCCGGAGGCGAGCGCCAGCGCATATCGATTGCCCGGGCGATCCTCAAAAACGCCCCCATTGTTCTTCTGGATGAGGCGACCGCTTCACTTGACGTTGAAAATGAGACGAAGGTGCAGGAGGCGCTATCGTGTCTCCTTGAACGCAAAACCGTGCTGGTCATCGCGCACCGGATGAGAACCGTGATGAGCGCCGACAAAATCGTGGTGCTGGATGGAGGCCGCGTTGCCGAGCAAGGAAAGCCGTCGGAGCTCATGGAGCGCGAAGACAGCCTGTTCAAGAAAATGGTGGAGCTTCAGTCGTCGACGGGTCGGATTTTGAATTAAGTGAGGTGGAACTGATGACTTTGAGTGAGTCAAGGGAAGACTATCTAGAAAACCTGCTTATTCTCGAAACTCGTTCTGGTGGTTTTGTAAGGCAAGTGGATATGGCCAGTAGAATGGGTTTTTCCAAGGCGAGCATATCAAAAGCTATGTCCTCCTTGAGCGCGGAAGGATATGTTGAATTTAGGCCTCGAGGTTTGGTTCGCCTTTCAAATGGGGGACGCAAAATCGCTGAAAGAGTTTACGACCGCCATTGCTTCTTCTTCAAGGTTCTTACCAACCTTGGCATTCCGACTGAAATTGCACAAAGGGATGCCTGTCGCATGGAGCACGCAATGAGCGAAGAGTCATATCAGGCTTAAAAAAAGGAGCTGTCGAGCAAGATGGACGTCCAATAAGGGTCATCAACCTAAATAAGCTGGATAATGGGCAATCTAAAGTATAGAGAGAATTGAAATGACGATAGAGCAAAGGCCAAGCTTATCGATCGCTTTGCCAAAATCCTACCTGTTCACGTCCGAATCCGTCACCGAGGGGCATCCCGACAAGATGTGCGACCAGATATCGGACGCCATCTTGGACGCCATCATCTCCAAGGAGATAGAGCTCGAGCGCGAGGGCTACATCGCCCCCAGCGGGCAGCCCGCCGACGTGTCGCGGATGCGCTGCGCGTGCGAGACGCTTGCGACCACGGGGCTCGTGGCCGTGGCGGGCGAGATCCGCACGCAGGCGTACGTGGACGTGCCGGCCATCGTGCGCGAGGTGGTGTGCGGCATCGGCTACGACCGCGCCAAGTACGGCTTCGACGGCACCACCTGCGGCGTGGTGAACGCCATCCACGAGCAGAGCCCCGACATCGCGCAGGGCGTGGACGAGAGCTGGGAGGCGGCCCACGGCGGGGCCGCGGACGACCCCTACGAGCGCATCGGCGCGGGCGACCAGGGCATGATGTTCGGCTACGCCTGCGACGAGACGAGCACCCTCATGCCCATGCCCATCTACCTGGCCCAGCGCATGAGCGAGCGCCTCGCCGCCGTGCGCAAGGACGGCACGCTCGACTACCTGCGCCCCGACGGCAAGACCCAGGTGAGCGTGCGCTACGAGGACGGCGCGCCGAAGTGGGTGGAGAAGGTGGTCGTGTCCACGCAGCACGCCGAGGAGGCGCCCTACGAGCGGCTGCGCGCCGACGTGGTGGAGCAGGTGGTGCGCCCGGTGCTGGCCGGCGAGGGCGTGGCGCTCTCGCCCGACGCGGAGATCCACGTGAACCCCACGGGCCGCTTCGTCATCGGCGGGCCGATGGGCGACTGCGGCCTCACGGGCCGCAAGGTCATCGTGGACACCTACGGCGGCATGGGACGGCACGGCGGCGGGGCCTTCTCCGGCAAGGACTGCACGAAGGTGGACCGCTCGGCGGCCTACGCGGCGCGCTGGGTGGCGAAGAACGTGGTTGCCGCGGGCCTGGCCGCGCGCTGCGAGGTGCAGGTGGCCTACGCCATCGGCGTGGCGCGCCCCGTGTCGCTCATGGTGGAGACGTTCGGCACCGAGAAGGCGGCGGTGGGGGCCATCGAGCGCGCGGTGGCCGAGGTGTTCGACCTGCGCCCCGGCGCCATCATCGACGCGCTGGATTTGCGCCGCCCCATCTACCGCAAGACGGCCGCCTACGGCCACTTCGGCCGCGAGCTGCCCGAGTTCACCTGGGAGCGCACCGACCGCGCCGAGGATCTGCGAAAGACCTGCAGGCTAGCATAAGGGGCTAGCACCCCCTTGGAAGGAGTTCCATGATTTACGATAATGTGCTGCAAGCCATGGGGCATACACCTCTCGTTCGTCTCAATCGGTTATCTGAAGCGAATGCCGCACAGATACTCGTTAAGTTTGAGGGCGTTAATGTAGGAGGCTCCATTAAAACGCGCACGGCATTACAGATGATTGAATCCGCCGAACGCCGCGGCGAAATTGGGCCAGATAGTATTATCGTTGAACCTACAAGCGGCAATCAAGGTATAGGGCTCGCGCTTGTGTGTGCTGTGCGCGGTTATCGTGCGCGCATCATTATGCCAGACAGCGTGTCGGAAGAGCGTCGTAAGCTTGTTCGCCACTATGGTGCTGAGGTAATTGTCGTACATGATGCTGGCGATATTGGAGAGTGCATATCCAAATGCATCGCTCTGGCTAAGCGTATGGCTAGCGAGGATCCTCGTGTTTACGTGCCACAGCAGTTCGAGAACAGGGATAATTTACTAGCGCATCGCTATCATACAGCACTTGAGATCTTAGAGGACGTGAAGGGGCCCATACATGGATTCTGCTCGGGCATTGGTACAGGTGGTACTATTTCCGGTATAGGGCAGGCACTCAAACGTCTTTTTCCTGATGTATGCATTTGGGCCGTTGAGCCGGAGAGCGCAGCGATTCTTTCGGGAGGAAGCGTCGGAACGCATTTGCAGATGGGTATCGGCGATGGGCTTATTCCCGATATCCTTGATCAGGGCATCTATGACGATATCTGCGTGGTTTCCGATGAGGAAGCTATCAACGAGGCTCGCGCGCTTGCTCGTGAGGAGGGTTTGCTTTGCGGCGTATCGGGCGGTACAAATGTGGTTGCCGCACGTCAGCTTGCTCGGCAACTTGGTTCGGGCAAGACAGTGGTTACTTTACTGCCCGATACGGGCGAACGATATTTTTCCACTGAATTGTTTGAGGATTAATCGACGCCAAACCAGACATAGGATCAGTCGATAACATAAGAAAGAAGCGCCATGACCGAGAGCTACGACATCAAAGACATCGACCTTGCCGACGCAGGGCTTGCCCGCATCGAGTGGGCGGCGCGCGACATGCCCGTGCTGGCGTCCATCCGCGAGCGCTTCGCGAAGGAGCGCCCGCTTGAGGGCGTGCGCATCGGCGCGTGCATGCACGTGACCACCGAGACGGCGAACCTCATGCGCGCGCTGGCGGCCTCGGGCGCCGAGGTGGCGCTGTGCGCCAGCAACCCGCTTTCCACCCAAGACGACACCGCCGCCTCGCTCGTGCGCGACTTCGGCATCAAGGTGTTCGCCGTCACCGGCGAGGACATGGACACCTACCGCCGCCACATCGACGCGGTCATCGCCACGAACCCGCAGATCATCATGGACGACGGCGCCGACCTGGACACCGCGCTGCACACCACCCACATTGACAAGCTGGAAGGCGTCATCGGCGGCACCGAGGAAACCACCACGGGCGTGGTGCGCCTTGTGTCCATGGCGAAGGAGGGCACGCTGGGCTACCCCGTGTTCAACGTCAACGACGCGAACACGAAGCACTGCTTCGACAACCACTACGGCACGGGCCAGTCCACGCTCGACGGCATCGTGCGCGCCACGAACCGCCTTTTGTGCGGGCGCACCATCGTGATCTCGGGCTACGGCTACTGCGGCAGCGGGCTCGCCCTGCGCGCCAAGGGCATGGGCATGCGCGTGATCGTGTGCGAGGTGGACCCGCTGAAGGCGCTGGAGGCGCACATGGAGGGCTACGAGGTCATGCCCGCCGCCGAGGCGGCGCGCTTCGCCGACGTGTGGGTGACGGTCACCGGCAACTGCAAGGTGGTGGACGCGCCCGCGTTCGAGAACATGAAGGACGGCGCCATCGTGTGCAACTCCGGGCACTTCGACAGCGAGATCAACCTGGAGTGGCTGCGCGAGCACGCCGTGAAGGTGGAGGAGATCAAGCCGCTCGTGGAGGAGTACACGCTTGCCGACGGGCGCACGGTCATCGTCCTGGCGCAGGGGCGCCTCGTGAACCTGAGCTGCGCCGAGGGGCACCCGGCGTCCGTCATGGACATGAGCTTCGCGAACCAGGCGCTCGCGGCCGAGTACCTCTTCCAGCATGCGGGCGAGCTGGAGAACAAGGTGTACGACGTGCCCGCCGCCATCGACGACGGCGTGGCGCGCGTGAAGCTGGAGACTCTGGGCGTGAAGATAGACACCCTCACCGAGGAGCAGATCGCCTACATGAACAGCTGGAACTTTTAAAGTGTATACAAGGGTGTATAGTTCATACTAGGGGTGGTGCTGTGATTGGCTTTCCTAAATTCAATTCCGGTTTTTTAGCCTCCTTACTACCAGAGGAAGTGTTTTCTTCAGAATACCTGGGGTCTTTTTACGGTTTTCCTCTTATTGGGAAAGAAAAGGAAATATCACGAAGTTTTTCTTCTAAACGCCTGAAAGAGTTTTCCGTTGGGCGCAAATGTGCTCGCAACGCTCTCTCGCATCTGGGCTTCAATGACCCTCCTATCCTCATCGGTACCAACCGAGAACCGATTTGGCCCAAAAACATATGCGGGAGCATTACGCATTGCAGAGGATATGCCGCTGCCGCAGTCACCTCAGATTACCGATTTCGAACTATCGGGATTGACGCCGAGCCGAATAACCCCATTGAATCAGAGATATACAGTTTGATAATGAGCAAGAAGGAGATAAAACAGATGGGTGAGCTTACCTGCAGTCAGCCAAATATATCTTGGGATAGGCTGACTTTCAGCGCGAAAGAATCTGTCTACAAGGCATGGTTTCCAACGTATGGGAAGTGGCTCGATTTCACTGATTGCGAGGTCATGTTTTATCTGGATTCACATCGTCCCAACAACCAACCCAAAGAACTGGTTGTTGGGCGCTACCATGCCCAACTGCTTAAATCAAAAAGATCATATTCCTGCAACGGACAATGGGCATTTGTGCCATTTTTCAATCTCCTCATAACGACAACAGCAGGCTCTTTGACGGAATCTTGATTCGATACGTCACTCCGTATTATAACTGTCGACATTCGCAGTTTAGCGCAAGTCGCAGATTTCACCCTCAGATTAAAGTCGCGCTTTGTACTTCGTTCATCAGGACTATCGCTTGGCTCTTTGCATCATAATGCAATTCATTTCTTTCTTGTTAAAGCTTGTCGAAAAGGATATCGAGTTAAACTCCCGCTCGATATTCCGTTCCAGCTTCATGCCAAAGACCGAAAAGTAGCAGAATCGCTCCAACAACCTTTAAGACAAAATATTGGATATTTATGCATTGTGCTGCAGCATGACGCCCAAGGGGTTGTTGTGGCGTAAGCAAAATCTCCCGCAACAACCCTAAACACTTGCGAACCGATAGACCGAGCGAGAATCTTCCGTCAGTTTAGCGGTGACGATGCATTACCCATCCGTCTCGTAGAGCACCCCAAGATCGACAGTCTGCGGAGCACCATTGTCGAACCAGACAGAATTTTGACTTTTCAAGTCGGGACGCTATGTGGTCAAACATGACATCATGCTCCGTCAGAGAGGAGGTGGCTGTATGCAAGACGTAAGGAATGCGCTCGGCAAGCTCGTCTGTCGGGCAGATAGAAAGCTGCGTCGCGTAGAAATAGTACGCAAGGGCCAGCTTACCGTGCTTACGTTCGAGAGCAATGGGACTATGCGCATAACGAATTTGCCCAAAACGTAGCACATCCTTGAGGATGTAAATAAATACCCGCCGATCCGCCAGACGGACAGGAGCCAAACGTCCTGCCCGTCCTTTTTTGCGCTTTCGGCCGGTTGCTCCTGCGGGTCTGAACCGAAGGAGCAATATATGGCCCGATTTTACGAAAGCAGGAACATTGACGACTCCCAAGCCCAATATCGCATTGTGGTGAGGACGCCTGACGGCAAACGAACCGAGATAAATCTGCCCAGGCAAGTATTCGAGGGCATAGAGGAACTTCAGCGTGAGTTCTGGCGAACGGAGCGCCGCGAGACAAGACACTCACTACACTTGGCGTCGATGGACGAAGCCTCTCTTGCCCCCAACAATCCCGAAAAAGACCCAGAGTTAATCTTTATGGAGAAGCTGGAATCCGAAGCGCTGTTTCAAGCGTTCCAGCAGATACCCGCCGCACAACGCAGGCGTTTTCTGATGAGGCACTTGCTTGGTATGCCCACGGCGAAGATAGCCGAAGTAGAGAGGTGCTCCGATCGCGCAGTGAGACGCAGCATCAGTCTTGCGCGAGAGAACCTGAAAGAGATTCTCTCTTCCGGTTTCTAGTGTTTTTCTCCGTGCGGGGTTCCGTTTCGCCCACCTAGCTGTCCGTCTCTATGAGGGAGGAAATCCCTCGATGGAACCTTGACAGCCCCATACCCGCCCGCCCTTGCAAGGTCAAGAGCGCGCCACGCCATGAGGGGCCTCGTGGGCGAGCGGGAGCCGCGGAAGCGGCGTTTCAGGCGGCCGCGGGTCGGACGACCCCGACTCTCGGCCGCAGTTACATATTGAAACGAAGGAGGTGCCTCATGGACGACCATCCGCGCAGGGGCGATGTGTTTTTCGCTTTCCTCGACCCCGTTCTGGGATGCGAGCAGGGAGGCACGCGTCCCGTCCTCGTCGTGCAAAACGATGCGGGCAACAGGCGCAGCAAAACTATCATCGTCGCCGCCATAACCGGCAAGCCCAAGGCGAACCTCCCCGTGCACGTACCCGTGCCCGCGTCGGCCGGGCTCAGGGAGGGCTCGGTCGCCCTCCTGGAGCAGCTGCGCACCATCGACAAGCTGCGCCTGCGCGGGAGGGCGGGGCACATCGGCGCCGAGCAGATGAGGCTTGTGGACGCTGCACTCGCCGTGAGCCTGGGGCTCAAAGGGCCGGGAGACGACTTCATGCTGCTCACGCTGTGCAGGAAGTGCCATCAGACGTTCTGCGACTCGGACGACTACCTGGTGTGGCGCGCGGACTTCGAGCAGGAGCAACGCGAGCCCTGCACCATCTGCAATACCCGCACGGGCTACGACTACAAGGTCGTGAGGAGATGACCGCGCGGCCTTTCGTCCCTTGTCAAGCATGCGATGCGGAAAATCGCATCGTTTCGCGCTCTGCCGAAATGGCTCATTATGAGCGTCGCGCGGAGGCGGCGTTTGACGACGAGGCGCTTTGCGGGGCCGACCCTGGCGGGCTGTTCCTGCCCGCGCTCGAACCGTACCCCTACATGATGACCCCCTGCCAGATAGCCGAGTTCACGGGCCTCACGTCGCAGGGCGTGAGGAAGCTGTTGGCGGCGGGCGAGATGCGCGGGGTCAAGTTCGGGTCGAAGTGGCTGGTTCCCAAGCTCTGCCTCCTACGCTATCTGAACAGGCGCGAAGATGGAGGAGAGAATGACGAAGACGCTCAAATGCGACAAGCCCGTGGATCTCGATGAGGCGAGGAAGGCGAAGGGGCTTCCCCGCAGGAAGCGCGACGACCCGAAAGCGACCGCCTACGAACTGCGCATCAGGGTGCCCGCCGAGTTCCAGGGGGTCATGGGGCGCAAGAAGCTGTCGCGGACGGTGTTCGCCCGCAACAAGCGCGAAGAACTCAGGGCGCGCATCGCCGAGTTCGAGGAAGATGCCAACAGAATGCTTGAAGATAGGACGACGGGGGTGGGCATTGGGGCGCAAGACGTTTCACCGCTGAGTCCCGCAACGCCTTTCGGAGAGTACGTTGAGCGTTACATTGCGCTCCGCAGCAATGGGGCCATAGGAAGGCAAACCCTAGCCAACGAGCGGCGATACGCCGAGTACCTGCGTGAGGTAATAGGGCTTATCCCCCTTCGCGATTTGACGGCGATGGACGTGGAGCGATGCCTGCTTCAGGTGCCCGAGATTTCGCGGCGGTGGGCAAACGAGCGCGTGGAGGAATGGAAAAGGAAACGCGAGCAGGCGGTGCGCGAGGGGAATCGACGGAAGAAGAAGCCGCTCGGCTCCCCGCGCGTTGCCGGGCCCGATATGCAGCACAAAATCCTCAAATTCTGCCGCGAGATCCTCAACGACGCGCTGGATAGGGAGCTCGTGCAGAAGAACGTGGCGAAGGCGCGCTTCCTCTCCAAGAACTTCAAGAAGAGCCGCCCGCTCATCGACCCTCTCATGGAGGAGGATGCGGCGCGGTTCCTCCACGAAGTGAAGGCGCTTCCCCTGTCGCCTTTCAAGGTGGCGTGCCTCGCCCTTTTCTCCAGCGGGATGCGCCCCGAGGAAGCACTCGCTTTGAAGATGGGCGGCGTCAACGTCGGCGGCGTCCCTTCGGCGAGAATCACCGGGTCGCTCGAACACGGGACGGCGGAAATCGTTGAGTATACGAAGTCCGATTCGTCGTACCGCACGGTTCCTATCGACGATTACACCTCCCGCGAGATAGGCAGATGGATAGAGGAGAAGAGCAGACGCCTGCGCGCCATGGGCATCAGGCCCGGCCCAAGCACGCCTCTCGTGGGAGAACTTGACAAGCCCCTCACCTACAACGTGCTCAAGAAGCAGTGGCAAAGGTTCGTGGAGAAGGTGGGGTTCGAGGGCGTGCGCCCCTACGCGCTGCGGCATACGTTCGCCACCATCAACCTCGCTCGCGGCGAGAACATCAAGACCATCTCCGTCATCCTCGGACACGCGTCGCCGTCCTATACGCTCGACCTCTATGTGGGCTACATCCCCTCGACAAGCAGGGAGCTATCCAACAGGTACGTCTCACGGCTCGAATCGCTGCCGCAGGCCGCATAGTTTTGGAACTTTTGTATTCCGCTGCGTTTTGCTTGGGATGCGTTATAATTCAAGCGCTGCGTTTAGTCAGCGAATGAATTGCGGGCGTCGCCAAGTGGTAAGGCCCAGGCTTCCCAAGCTGGCATTATGGTGAAGCTTCACGAAACAGGTGAAACGCGCATACGCTAAATCCCCAGTTCAGAACATGCTTTTGCGAAACCTCTGAACGTCTTCGATTTCCTTCTCGATTTCTGCAACCCCGAATTTTCCAGTACGCTTCCAGTATTTGCGAAACGTACGGCTCATTCGCACATTTATTGAATGGGTTGTCTGACCTCCACGACGTGGCTCATGCCACAGGAGTGGAGGTGCACCATGACGTGCAAAACAATAGCGGTGGCAAATCAAAAGGGAGGGACGGGAAAGACCGCCACAACGCTCAGTCTCGGCATCGCCTTGGCAAAGCTCGACAAGCGCGTATTGCTGGTGGATACGGATCCTCAAGGCGATCTGACCAAATCGCTCGGCTGGGCAAACCCCGACTCTTTAGAGGTCACCGTTGCCAATCACATCCAGGCGGTGATTGAGGGCATAGACCTGCAGGCCGATGAAGGGATCCTCAGCCACAAAGAGGGCATCGACCTCATGCCTGCGAACATCGATCTTGCGAGCATGGAGATGAGCATCTTCATGGCGATGTCACGTGAGCAGATTCTCAAAACCTGGCTTTCCAACATAAAAGATAGCTACGATTACGTCCTTATCGATTGCGCACCGACGCTCGGCATCTTGCCTATCAATGCGTTCGTAGCATCCGACAGCGTGCTCATCCCCGTATCAGCAGAATTCCTGCCAGCTTCGGCGATGACCGAGCTGATGAAGACCATCAAAAGGGTCAAGCGGCAGATCAACCCCTCTCTTGAGGTCGAGGGGATACTGATCACGCTCTTCGACACCAGAAACAACCTTGCTCGCGAGGTGGAACAGACCATTCGTAGTCAATACGGCAATACCTATCGCGTATTTGAGTCCATCATCCCTCGGGCCGTATCGGCTGCAGAGACGCCTGCCGTCGGCGTAAGCATCTTCGCTTACGACAAACGCGGCAAAGTCGCATCAGCCTTCACCGGCCTTGCCGATGAGGTGATCTGCAATGGCTAAGAAGAAAGTGAACATAAGCCTTCCGTCGGTAGATGAGCTCTTCACCTCGCAGGTCGAACGAGACTCGAAGGGAAGCAGCGTTATCCAATTGCTGCCGGTTGCCTCGATCACGCCTTTTCCCAACCATCCCTTCGGCGTGCGTGACGATCAGGATATGGAGCAGCTCGTAGAGAGCATCCAGGAGCACGGAATCCTATCGCCCCTGACTGGGCGGACCGCAAGCAATGGAGCGTTCGAATTAATAAGCGGCCACAGGAGAAAGCATGCGGCTGAAATAGCGGGGCTGGTCGATGTGCCGTGTATCATCAAAGACCTCACCGACGATGAAGCCGTCATCGCAATGGTGGATTCGAATCTGCAAAGGGAGACCATCCTGCCGAGCGAACGGGCATTCGCTTATTCGATGCGCCTTGAAGCCATGAAGCATCAAGGTTTCCGCAGCGACCTCTCTTGTGCGCAACTTGCGCACAAGACGGGCGGCAGGAAGTCAAGAGATATCTTGGCTGAAGAGCTGGGCGTTAGCAAGGATATGATCCGACGCTACATCCGCCTTACCAATCTCATACCGGAACTGCTTGCTCTTGTGGATACAGGACGCATGAAGATGCAGCCAGCGATAGCGATCAGCTACCTCAAAGAAGCCGAGCAGCAATGGCTCCTCGAAGCGATCGGGTCCCAAGCCTGCACGCCGTCCCATGCCCAAGCCGTCAAGATGCGCCGCTATTCGGAAGAAGAGACCCTAACGGCAACCCTTGTCCAATCGATCATGGAAGAGGAGAAACCCAACCAGGTCGAACAGTTCAAGATACCCAAGAAGAGCATCTCGCGCTTCTTCAAACAAGGTATGACCAATGAGGATATGAATGTGCGCATCATCAAAGCCTTGGAGCTGCTTGAAGCAGCTGAGGCGAAGCGCGATTGGCTGGCCGAGGAAGAGGTGCATGATGGGTAACATGATGCACCGTGGGAAAGGATCGTTCACCCACGTCGAGAACACGGTCTTCTTCGATCACACCCTAAGTCTCAAGGCCAAAGGAATCTACTGTCAGATCCGCTCGCTTGAGAACAACCCGGAATGGGTCTTCACCATTCGCGGCTTCGCAACGCTCGTTAAGGATGGAGTGGATGCCGTGACGGCTGGGCTCAAGGAGTTGGAGGGTGCTGGTTACATAATCAGGGCGAGGCGACGAAGCGAGAACGGACGTTTCCTCAAGGCCGAGGAGGCCACATGGATCACGCTCGATGATCCAGCAATGTACGTGAACGTAGCTGCCGAATTGAAGGAGGAAGGATACGCGATCCTCTCCGAATTCAAGCACGACCCTGCCAGCAACGTGGAGTTCGAGTTGGAGAGTGGTCTTCCTGCTGAGGGCAAAGATGACCCCGAGAACGACCAGGTCAGCACCAGAACGGGAAAATCCGTATCTGGAAATCCCGTATCTGGGAAAACCATATCTGGGAAATCAGACCCAATAAATTACTTATCCGATAAACAGACTGATGAAGATAAACCCTTCTCTTGTCCCCCCAAAGCCGAGCCAGAGTCAGACCGCAAAGAGGAGAAGGGTGATTTTGCAGCTTTCAGGAAGGGAGAGTTCGCGGAGCCTTTCGAGGAGCTGTGCGAGATGTCCATCAAGCCGGTCTCCTCGCTCAAGTTCAAACGCGATTGCTTTGAGGCATGGAAGCGAAAGATTGCAGACGGCTACACGCCAGAGCAGATAATCCACGCTTACGACGCCTATGCGAAGGCCTATTGGATGAGGAATGCGGACGACAAGAAGCTTGCGAAGAACCTCATTCGCTGGCTTGAAGGAGAGGGCGGCCTCGAAGCTTTTGCTGACGAGCCGATACCGCCGAGCCTTCTCGGGCATGACGGCAAGCCGCTTACCATGGAGGAGCTTGCCGATGCTGACCCGGATTTCGCGCCTCTCTGGAACAGGCTCAAAAGTGCTCGCTGCGTCGTGCTCTCGCTCATGATCGCCGAGGCGGAAGAGCGGCCTTCGCAAGAGGAACTGGATGCAGCATGCGACAAAGACAGGCAATTCCAGCGATGCCTGGCAAAGTGCAGAGAACGATACGAGAGGTACCTGAAGCTCTTCGAGCTATTCAACGAGAAGTGTCCAGATAGTGATTAATCAATGTTTTCGGCTTCCGTATAGCCATGCATTCCGTGTCGCTTGGTGCACCCGAAGCGCATCGGCAAGCCAATCGGGAATATAATTGATAGGTCACGCTAACTGAATACGTACACCAAATACCGGACAGAGGGGCATCTGCCGTATTGGGTATTTGGTGTACATTTCCCAACAGCGTGACAACTGAGGTGGATGCCTCTCTTTTGAGGACAACGGCTACCATCTTTTCTAATGGTTGGAGGGAAGAAAAGGGTACGGCTAGATGGCAACCGAGAAAGACTATTCGATATCCGCCAGTGCGGTCAACGCTGTGGTCGAGTCGGCCGAGAAGATAGAAGGTGCAGCCTCGTTGCTCCTTTTGCTGGAGGAGAAAGCTAGGGATGATGGCACCGTCGCATCACCAGAGCTGGCAGCTATAAGAAGCATCCTTGAAAGCTGCGCAAAAGACCTAAATGATGCGTTCCAAGAAGTTTAAGTGTTCGACCGAGCAGCCCAAACCGAGCTGATCGGCTTCTCTTCTCTTAGAACTTCCTCTTCCAGGCATCGTATTCCTCCTGGGTGATTTCTCCCGTTATCAAACGGTGGCGAACCTCGCCCCATGCCCCTATCGCTTCAACTGTTTTCTGGGCGTTCTTCGCCTTCGGATCGATCCAGAGGCCGCCGTCGCACATGTCGGGGACAAGCCCGAACTCGTCTTCGAGCTGGAGCAGCGCTCCCACCAAGTCTCTCGCGCTCTCGATCTTATGGTCTTCGAGCATTTTCGGCGACACGTCGAGGGCTCGGGCGATCTTCTCCAGCTGATCCTCGCCGGGCGTTCTTATCCCTCTTTCGTAGTGGAGGATCGCGCTTTCGGTCAGGTCGACCATCTCGCCAAGTCGCGCCGCGCTCAAGTCCTGCGCCTTCCGATATCGCCTTATGTTTTCGCCGACCGTTGCCATGTGCACCCTCAATCGCTTGCTCTCAACGCTGCAATCATTATCGTACAAATTCGTACTGCCATGCAGGGCGAGCCACGTAGAAGTCGAATTCGGAATGCTTCAGGAAGGGCTTCTTGGTCACCATTGCCGCACCGCTTCTTGAGAGATGAGCTGCCACAAGAAGCGTTTGCTAGAAAACCACAGTTTGTTCGATTGACGAAATCTCGATCTGGATGCATCATTATCTAATCCACAAACGAACAAATGTTCCCTTTCTAAGGAGGTGCCATGCGCAATCGCGTCATCATGCACATAGACATGAATGCTTTCTACGCATCTGTCGCGCAGCACCTCGATCCGTCGCTGCGCGGCAAGGCGGTCGCGGTCGCGGGCGATCCGAAAAAGAGGAACGGCATCATCCTCGCGAAGTCTCGCGAGGCCAAGGCTGCTGGCGTGAAGACAGCCGAGGCCATATGGCAGGCGAGGCGGAAATGCCCCGGCCTTATCGTCGTGCCGCCGGACTACGCGGCGTACAAGAGATACTCGAAGCTCGCGCGCATGATCTACTACGATTACACGGACAGGGTTGAGCCCTTCGGCCTGGACGAGTCTTGGATCGACGTGACCGGATCGCTTCCGCTGTTCGGAGGCGACGCGATGCTCGTGGCGAGGGAGATATCGGAGCGAGTGAAGTCCGAGCTCGGGCTCACCGTGTCCGTCGGCGTCTCCTGGAACAAGGTCTTCGCCAAGCTCGGCAGCGACAATGATCCGGGCGACGGGATCGTCGCCATCACGAGGGACAACTATAGGGACTTCGCGTGGCCCATGGCGGTGTCGGAGATGATCTACGTCGGTCCCGCAACGATGCGAAAGCTCCATTCCGCAGGATACGAGACCATAGGAGACCTGGCGCATGCGGGAGACTACTTCTTGACCAAGCGGTTCGGCAAGATCGGCCCCATGTTGCGCGCCTTCGCTAGAGGCGAGGACTCAAGTCCCGTGAAGGTGATGGATCCGGCCAAGGCCGACGTTGACTACGTGGTGAAGGGCATCGGAAACGGCCTCACCGCCCCGCATGACCTTGAGTGCGAATCGGACGTGAAGGCGCTCGTATGGCTCCTCTCGGAGTCAGTCGCGCAGAGGCTCCGTGAGTCCCGCTTGCGCTGCCGCACCATCTCGGTCGGGGCCCGTTGGGCACGCGACCTGACAGGCTATTCGAGGCAGACCACGTTTCGCGTGCCGACCTGCCTTACAAGGGACATCGCCAATTCCGCCATGGGGCTTCTTCGCGCCAACCAGCCCTTCGACAAGGACCATGCCCTAAGGGCGATCCATGTTCGCGTCACCAATCTCGTGCCCATGGACATGCCCGTGCAGTGCGACCTCTTCGGGGACGCAGCGGAAGTCGTACGCATGGAGCGGCTCGACCTCTCCATCGACGCGTTGCGCGCCCGCTTCGGGAACACGTGCGTCAAGCGGGCCGTCGAGCTCACCGACGATGTCATGTCCGGCCTCGACATCAAGCGCGACAACACCGTCCACCCAATAGGGTTCTTGAGGTAGGCGATGGCTGTGGTTCAGGGCATCTCCGGAAGGGTAAAGCGATACGTGGGTGTCACCGCTCGCATGGACGAGGACGGCCACGTGCGTCCGCTGTCCATCCAGTGGTACGACGGCAAGACCTACCCCATCGATGAGGTGAAGTCCGTACGCCGCGCCTCGTCTCGCAAGGTAGGCGGAGACGGGATTTGCTATACCATCCGCATCGGCAGCAACGTCACCTATCTCTACTACGAGAACCCGCGCTGGTTCGTCGAAGAGATCGTGCCTGACGCGTCGTCTGCCTGATATCGCAGTGCCCAAGAAACGGTCGGATTCACTCCTTGGGCAAGGTGTCAGGGAATCCCATGCATCGCCGCCGTCGCGATGCTTCCGCTTCGCAAGATGACCTCTGAAAGCATTCGCCCCGTCACGCCTCTTACCCAGGAACTCTCGCGCAGAACCCGCCGAATGCGCCGCAAGGCGCGCCCTTCCTGCGCAAAACCCGCACAAGCACATGCTTCCTCACACATCTCTCGTGCAGGTTGCGGCCTTGACGGCCTTTGCGAAGAAGCCCGCTTGGCTCCTTGCACCGCAGGCGGAACCCGCGCACGGCCCCGGGTCACGAGGCGGTGGCACGGGGCGACCGCCGAAAGATTAGGAGGTCATCATGGGAAATCGGGCAGTCATCACCACGAAGGAGCGAAAGATCGGGCTCTACCTGCACTGGAACGGCGGTCGTGACACAATCGAGCCGCTGCTCAAGTACTGCGAGCTTCAGGGCTTTCGCCCTCCGAGCCAGGACTGCTACGGCTGGGCGCGCATGTGCCAGGTGATGGGAAACTTCTTCGGCGGCTCCTTGTCCCTTGGCATCGGCACCTACACCACGGATCGGCAGATGGATCCCGGAGACAACGGCGTCTACGTGATCGACGACTGGCGCATCGCCGACCATCTGCGAACGGAGTACGACTCGGACTGGAACCCCATCGGGATGCGCTCCTTTGAGCCTTCCGAAGAGGAGGACTGGCACAAGTTCGACGAGATGCTTCATGCCTTCGACGAGGCGATGCCCGAGGGCTTGAGGCTCGGCGAGTTCCTCGATGCACAGGAGATCCCCACGTCCGATGTCCGCCTGGGCGACAAGATCTGGATGCGCGGATACGAGTCCACGCCCAAGCTTTTCGAGGTCGTCGGCTTCGGTGCTGACGATGCGCCTAGGGGCCTCAAAGGCGCGCCCTACGTGAATCAATACGAGCACGACGGCGACTATTCCTGGAACGGCAACAACTACATCGACTCAAACACCTGCCGGATCGCTCCCCGCGAGTGAACGGCCTTTTCGCTGCCGGCCCTGCATGGGCTGGCAGCCACCTCTCCGAATACGACACCAACAGAAAGGACCGCGAACATGGGATACAGAAGTGAAGTGAAGATAGCCACGACCCGCGAGGGCTACGACCAGATGTGCGAGCGCGTGGATACGCTCAGCGAAGGCCTGGGAACGTCACCCCTTATGGGCTCTTGCCGCAAGCCGGATTTCTTCGAAGAGAGCGACGGATGCGTAGTCTTCGGCTGGGACTATATAAAGTGGTACGAAGGCCTTCTCGCCGACGTGAGCAACGTCGCAGACGCGCTTAGTGAGATCGACGAGCGTGGGTATCCCTACGAGTTCTGCCGCATCGGCGAGAGCTGGGATGACATCGAGTTCCGAGCATCTTGCAACAACGACGAGCTCGCGCTGCATGTCGAGCCGGCGGTCGCCATCGAGATCGTGTGACCGCTCGCCGAGGTTGTCTCCCTGCGCCACGGGAACGCGCGGATCCTGTGGCGCATGCCCTTCGGCGGTCGAACCGTCCCGGCACGTCACGTCTCTTTCGTTAGGACATCGCTCTCCCGCGCCTCGCCGGTCTTCCTGATCTGCCGCGCCCAAATCGCTCAATCTTTCGATGACCCTCACGCCAGGCTCTCCCTTCGCTTTCCTTAGCGGCACCTACGTTCGCCCAGAGCCGCGCACCTCTTGCAAGGGCCGCGATACTTTTTCGATTTCTTTTCCAGAAAGCTTCTTCCCACACCTGGAAAACAAAGCGCTGGCGCTTCGAAAAACTAGCTCGGCGAGAGTTCCTTCCCATAAGCCGATTCGCTTTCCCCCTTGCAAGGGAGCGCGAACCCGGGCGGCCTTCGTGCCACAAGGCAAGCCAAAGGGGCGAGCCTAGGACAAGTAGGAGGTCATCATGAAAGACTTGGCAACCATGGGCACGCACGCTGCAGAGGTATTCCTTGAGAGGCGGGGCTTCGGAATCATCGAGTGCCCATACAAGGACGCCGACAGCGACGGCCCGATCGACATCATTGCCGAGGACGAAGGATCGATGGTGTTCGTCGCGGTCAAGTGCCGCAAGGACGGGGACTCACTCCCGACTTACGAGCCCGATCGCGAAGAGCTCGAATCGTTCGCTTGCCGCTGGTTCAGGGAACATGCCGACGATTACTCGGACATGCCCTTCCGGTTCGATTTCATCTCGATTCTCGTCATCGCAGAAGACCGCGCCATCATCAAGCATTACGTCAACGCGATGGCACTCGACGCGGCCCTTGAGGAGGACTGACGACCTCCTTCCCTCCTCTTGAGGAGTCCCGCAAGCGCCGCCGGGTCGATGAGGCTCGGCGGCCTTCGGGAAGCAATCCGCCAACTACCAGAAAGGATCACCATCATGGGACTCGACATGTACCTTACGAAGCGAAGCGCCAACACGCAAGACGAGCAAGGAGAAAGGGTCGGCTATTGGCGCAAGGCCAACCACATCCACAGCTGGTTCGAGCGCAACGTTGCCTATGGCGAGCTTGAGAACTGCGAACTCTATCCCGTGAGCTTCGAGCAGCTGATGTCGCTAGGAATCACATGCCAACTCGTGAAAGCGAATCCGGAGAGCGCACCGATGCTGCTACCGCGCCAGGCGGGCTTCTTCTTCGGGAGCGTCGAATACGATGACGACTATTTCATGGACGTAGACGACACCCTCGAAATCATCCGCCAAGTCTGCGATGCTCTCCAGGACGGCGACGAGCTCTTCTACCACGCCTGGTGGTAGAAGGCCAGCTGCCTCTTTCTGCATAGCGCTGGGTTATAATCACTCCATCAGAGATGAAAACACAGTCCCCGTTGGGTAGTCGCGGGCATGCGGAAGGTCTAATCATCAATCCGCATCAGTAACCTGCCTCCTTGGTTGTCCCTTCTCTGCATGGTTTTATAAACACAAAGGAGGAATCACCATGCAGATCAGCGTGTCGTCCACCCTGACCCTCTTTCATGACGGCCAGTTCTGGGTAGGGGTTGTCGAGCATGTCGAAGACGGCAGCCTCGGCGTTGCGAGGATCGTCTTCGGCACAGAGCCATCAAATGAGGAAGTCTTGCAATTCGTTGTGAGCAGATGGGAGAAGCTCTCGTTTGTTGGCAGAAAAGATCCCGACAAGCCAAAAATGGCCAGAAACCCTAAGCGCCGCCAGCGCGAAGCGGCGAAGGCGTTGGAGAAGCCAGCGATGAGCACCAAGGCCCAGCAGGCCCTCTCGGAGCAGCGAGAGGCGATGAAGCAATCCGCAAGTCGATCGCGAAAGCAGAGGCACTCCGATAAGAAACAGGAGCGCTTCGAGCTTCGCGCGAAGAAGCGCAAGCAAAAGCACCGTGGACACTAACCGTCACCAATCTCGCATAGAAGGCCAGCGGTATAGCCAAGCTCGAAAAGCTTATCCCCATGGATTTGAATAGTTGGTCTTCTGCGCTTTCCGCCAGCTCGAATGCATCTACCAATGGCCAAGGCGTTCCGAATTCCTTTATCCACGCACAAGCAAGCTGTAAGGCAATGGCAATAATCAGGTATCTTAGAAGAAGGTCGGCATTCATGCTATCGCCTCGCTTCCGGACTGTCCGATATGCGTGCGATGGCTTGGCAGAATCGCCCATCATCCCTCAAGGAATCCCAAAGTCCGTCGCTTTCAAGGGCGCTTACATATGCTGTGCGTAACTCTGCAACGCCCTCACTTCGTGTGCGGGAGGTTGCGTCGTCTGCCTCGTCCCAAAGCATGTCCTCAACCTTGTCGAAGATGCCTGGATTGACTGGATTCGATATGGCGTCGCATGCTCCATCGAGTGCATCCGCAAAGGCGTCGAGCGCCGAGAAGATTTCATCTGTTGGAGCTGTTCGTACCAGGTTCTTCGCCTGCTGTAGGCGGATGGTAGGCATGAGCGTCGGGAAGATCGAGGCGAACGTCTTGTCCGGCTGTAGGCTGGCAGCAAGGTTGGCAAGCTCGACCAATCTGGACTCTTCAACCATCGGCACCATAGCCGCCATCGTGGACTGCGCTTCTAAAAGGGATATAAAGAGCGCTCGTTGCAGGACGATTAATGCTTCTTCGTTGCGGCCAGCCTCACGGTGGAGCTGGGCTAGCAGGGCAGCTTGCAGGCTCGGCTCCTTCCGCTCATAGCCATCGAGCAATTTCTCAGCTTCGCGTTCGCGACCGGTCCACAGCAGAATCCGGACAAGAGACGGAAGCTCGACCGATACTCCCGCTTCTGAGGAAGAAAGCTCTATCACGCGCCTTATGATGCGCTCGGCCTCATCGGCACATTGCAGCGACTCGTCTTCAAGGGAGCCGCCATTGAAGCCGGAAATTCTGGGTATCTGCGCAAACAGCGCCGCTCCCATCATGCGCAGAAGCTCGCAGCATGTCCAATTCTCCCGTACTTGCTTCCGCACGTAGTCAAGACCGACATCGTAGTCTTCGCCAAGGAGCGCCAAAGCGGTTTGATATGCCGCATTGATGCTTTCCTTATCAAGTTCTTGGACGCGACCGAAAAGATCATCGATGGAAGTCGAGTAGAGGTCTGCGATGGCTGGCAGTAATGAGATGTCTGGCATGCTCTGTCCGCATTCCCATTTCGAAACAGCCGCCTTAGTTATGCCAAGATGGTTCGCCGCCTCTTCCTGGGTCAACTCGTTCTCTGTCCGAAGCCGCGCAAGTTTTTCGTTGATTTTGATATCCATTTCCGTTCCTTGCTCTAGAGATACATCCATTATCCGAATGGCATGAAATGCAGACAAGCGATCGTTAAGACTCTTTCTATAGCTAGCAGTCAACCAGTAGTTGATTTGTCTATCCACATCGTTAGCGGTCTAATGCCAAAGTTGCACGCAGTCAGTGCGTTCAGAACCAAAACAGTACAATTCTGTACGGTTTTGGTGTACAATGGGAATGTAATACAAACCAGGCCGCATCTCATTCCACCATCCGGAGGTGTGGCGAAGACGCAAGAATCGAGGCGATTCCATGCTCACACATGAATCCCAACGTCCTTCCTCCTACACGGCGGCTAAGCGCCCCGAATGCAATTCTTGGGATAAATACCCAACTTGGATGTTATAGGCGCTTAGACGCCGAATCCAGCAAGTATCGCATGGCGTATTACATCTTCGATTCCTTGCGCCATGCAACTTGTCCCCGGGAGGCGTTCGAACGGTTATGTCGCCGAGCAGTTTGCGGGCTCGGCTCCGGTGAGTCCCGGAGAGTGCAGCTTGGCGACATCCGGCTCAGAGCCGAATGGGCACAAGCTGGCGGGGGATCCCCCGCGCCCCTAGGAAAAAGCAAGCACGTCAGGAGGAAACGATGAGCAAAACCAACAAAGTCCGAACCCTGAGCTTTCGCCTTGCCGAAGACGATTACCATAAGCTGGTGGAGCGCTGCCGCAAGGCCGAACTCTCCAAGTCAATGTACCTTCGCTACCTCATCCGCATCCCGATCGTCTGCGATGAGGCAACCGAGGAAACCGCGCCGTGCATCGTCCTAGATAAAAGGTCGATCCGCGACATCTCGCGGGAACTCACCCGCTGGGGCTACCACTACAACCAGGCAGTGCACGCGATGAACTCCATCAACTACTACATCACCCACGGCAAGAGTGACTCTCGCCTGTTGGACGAGAAGGCGGAATGCATCGAGGTCGAGCTCGCCACTGTGAACCGCAATGCGGAGCGCATCGTCTACGAGATCGCGAAGCTTCAGGACAAGATGATCGTCGAGGCCCGATGATGCCGATTCTGAAGGCCATAGCGGGGCACGGGGGAACGGCTGGCATACGCCGATACCTTGAGAAGGGGAACCGGGCGCTCGCGCGGGACGTGATGAATCTCCCCATGGAGGAATGGGTCGGCGAAGCGCCTGGCGAGCATTCGATCTTTGTCGATTGGGATGTCGAGATGGACAGGACGCGCGAAGCCTATGGGACGAACGCCTCCTGGCGCGGCCTGGATGCCAGGACGTTCGAGCATTTCGTCATCTCGCCCGACCCTGAAGACGGCATTGACTTGGATGCGCTACGCCGATTAGCTCGCGCTTGGACAGAAAGACATTTCAAGGACTTTGAGGTGGCAATCATCTATCACGACGACAACGAGAGGGGAATCCCGCATGCACACATTGTCGTCAACAACGCGAATCTCAAGACCGGCTACCGCTGCCACATAAGCAAGCCGGAGACTCTTAACCAAGAGCTTCAGGACATGGCTCGGGAGATGGGTTTATCGGGCCTTTCCAACGTCATGCCGAAGCGGGACGGCAAGGAGCGGGAGTCTGAGCCGAGAAGCCGCCAGCCAGTCTACTTCGGACGCGCGGAGAGGGAGATCATGCGCTCAGGCGGTTACTCGTGGGTTGGCGATATCAGGGCGCGGGTCGCCCTTGCGAAGAACACCTCCAGAACAGAGGGCGAGTTCAGAACTGCCCTTGCGAAGCTCGGCATCTCGGTGGAGGACAACTCCGAGAAGGCACGCCGCGACGATTGGATATTCTCGCTGGCCGACGATCCGACCAAGCGCGTGTCGGGGGAGCGTCTTGGCTTCACCTACGGCAAACAGATGCTGCACAACCGCTTCGAGCGCCAAGGGTCGTACATTCCCGAGGCCCGCACTGCCACTCAGATCCGCCAGAGGGCCGCAAGCGCTGTGGCACTGAACGACCTCGCCGACCTCTCAAGGCTCTCCGCAGTGCTGGAAACGTGCGCAAAGTTCAACGTGAGGAGCCTGGACGATTTCGATCGTAGGCTCGCAACGCTGCAGCGTCGCGGAAACGAGGGCAGTGAAGGCTACAGGAGGCTTGTTGAGGCGCGGTCATACGCAACAGAGAAAGGTCTTATGCAGCACGATGGCGATAGGCCTGTTGCAGCGACGAGGAAGCGCGGAAACCAGGGTTCCGGCCAGCGTATCCGCGAACAGGAAGCAGAGCGCGCAAGGGCGAGGGAAAGGAGCGGCAGATGATAGTGAAAATCACCTACGACGACCAGCGGCTCGACATGTTCGACACATCAACGTTCACGGCAGCTCTTCCCCTCGGGAAGGGCAACATGCTCACGAACTTCGAGGTCCGCTTCGATCGCTTGGGAGAGGGAGGGCTTTGGCTTGCAGCCCATAGCTACCAGGCATGCGGCGAACATGAGGAAGAGGATGACGATATTCCCGTTGCGAGGCGCACGAAGGGCTGGAGCTTCCTCTTGTCTTCTGCCGAGGAGCTTGAGCATGTGGAGCTCGTGGTGGTCGATGGCGAGGCGATCATCAAGCGGGTTCTCGGCCGCCTGATAGACCTCCAGAGTTTCGACGAGGCTGCATACGAATGCAAGGGAACATCGTCTGCCGGGCTGCATGCTCGCATAGCAGAGCTCTACGAATACATGCAGGCGATAAGCGGGGAAGACTCACCGAGCATTCCGGGTGTGGACAAAGAGACGGTCGCCGCATGCGTGAGGGCACATGCGAAGGCGCAGGCCGAAAGCGACAAAGAGAGCGAGCAGGATTGGGGAGATGTCGATGAAGTTGGTTGGTAGCTTCGTGCGTTGGCTTATCAAAGCGGTGTTCCGCTTCATGTAGGAAGGTGAAATAGATGATAGTCAGAGAGACTGTTAGGGGCAATAAGGGCAAGTGGACGATAGTCTGCGTCGTCATCGGCTTGACGTTTGCTGTTGCCATCTCACTCGTGTCATGCTCAGGCGTCGCCAGCGTTGGAGGAGTGGGTGCGAGCCAGGCAGTCGCGGATGCAGCTGGCAGCGGGGTCGATGATGTTGACCTGTCGGAAGCCGAAACAGAGCTTGTTGGGCAAGAGGCGGACGATGGCACAGAAATGGCGGATGTCGAAAGCATATCCAACGACGAAGCAACTGTCCATGGTGAAGCTGCATCTTCCCAGGGTTCTACCGAGGATTCGCAATGCCTAAGATCTACAGGTGAATCGAAACGCAATCCCGCATCTCCGTCGCTGAGCGCCTCTCAGAAGATCTGGGTGGAAGATTCGGAGCGCGTATGGGTCATCGACAAGGAAGCCTGGACCGAGAGCGTTCCCATCTACGGCACGATAGAGATCTCCGTCTGTAACATCTGCGGAACCGACATCACCGGCAACACCTCCGCCCATGCGAAAGAGCACATGAAGGCCGGTGAAGGATCAGGGCATCATAGCGAAACCCGTCAGAAAATCATCGGCTACAACACGGTAAGTCATTCCGAAGAAGGCCATTGGGAAACAAAGGCTGTCGGCGGTCATTGGGAATAGACGTTAGGCAGGGATCATTAAGGATGCGCTTGATATTACTATCAAGCCCTGATAGACGATTTGTCCGTTTATCAGCCACAGTTGCTTAGATGCCGGCAGAGCATGAAACAATTTCTGCCAGTAGGCGTCATTTCGCGTTGCGCATCTTTTATATCCAATAGGCTGCATGGGCATCGCTAACCCACACAGCCTATTGGCACCCAATCTCTCTATCGTACTTATCTGCGACCATTGAATCTTCTGCGATGAACATAGAGCAGCAAAGAAGCCAGTCCTATAGCAGAAGCGCAAAAGAGAATCAGCGCAATACGCGCAGGCAAGCCTAAGCTGTCACTTGTTTCCGCCAAAAAGCCTAAAGAGCTAGCAGGCTTATCAGTATCAGTGACGGAGTTCGCGTTATCTATCTGACCCGAATTGATTTCCTGGTTGCCTCCTGATGTCTCAGGTGCATCCGAACCCCCGTTATTCCCTTGGCCGCCGTTCTCGTTTCCGCTATTGCCCTGATTGGCACCGCCGCTGTTTCCGCCTCCTTGCTCGTCATCACTCGGCGGATTGTATCCGTCGTCGGTTGTGCTCACGGTAAGGTTCAGCCTCTCGCTGTATTCATCGAACGGCATGCCCTGCTTGTATGCGGCAATGCGGTACTTCGTTTCTCCCGTAACGCTAATAGGCCCGGTGTAAACGTGTCGCGTTCCGTTCGCATCGCAGGGGCAGGTATCGTCGGTGGTATAGTAGATGGTCGCTCCTTCGGTGGTGGTCGTCAGGGTTAGCTTCGAACCTTTCGGTACCGTCACGCTATTCTCTTTTGGAGCAAGCGATCCGAATGTTGCTGTCCCGATGCTCGCCGTGGGGCGTGTAGGCTGCGCCGCATCCGATGTGGTGCGAACCGCCAGCTCCTTGGTGAGCGAAGTGCCGTTTGCTGCGAGGGTGAGCGTTGTCATGCCAGGGAGGTCGCCTTTAAGAGCAAATGATGCTTTACCTTCGGAATCGGTTACGCCTTCTGCAGTGGATACACCAGAATCATCTGCAATGCTTATGCCATCGAGCGCCGCGATGCTCGGTGCTTCCACTCGTGCCGTCACCGGCTGGTTCTCCACGGGGGTGCCGTCCGAGTAGCGCACGTAGGCCACCACTTGGACAGGTTCAGGTGCATCGCTTTGCAAGACGACGGCATTCTCATAGTTCGCAACAAGCTGCGCCGGACGTTTCTCGACGGTGAGCGTCTTCGACCATGACCCGAACAGATCGCCCAGTGAGCGCCCCGTATAGCTCTTTGCACCGTTCAGCTTCACCGAAACACTTGCCCCTTCGGACAAGGGTTCTTGCGGGTAGATGCGCAGGACCTTGGCAAGCGCTCCTCCTCCGTCGGCCTCGTTGGCATCTTTCGAGTCGACCCATTCCAAACGGGCGCTCTCGCCATCCACGAAGGCGCTCGTTCCTGCTCCCTCATCGGCTTTCATGTATTGGCTGAATTCCAACTCTATATACTCGGGGCAGGCATTCGCAGCCACAACGCTTGGTGCCTGCGTTGACTTCAAACCTACCTTCAGCCCGGTTCGGATGGGGAGCACCGAAAGCCAGTCCGTCTTTGCTTCGGCATACCCACCTTTGGTAACCCTCACCTGATAGAATCCGGTGGGCGTATCCCATTGGAAGGCTCCGTCTGCACCCGTGGTCAGCGTGCCCTTCTGCTCGTAATCTTCGGCATTCCATTTCCGTGCATTGCGACCGTTTGCATCGTCTGCAACATAGATGGTCGCCTCGGCCCCTTCTACGGGATTACTATCCAGCGCCTCATATACGATGCCTGACGGGTCGATGATCACATTTGACCCGATGCCGTAGAACTTGTCCCAGTCGATGATGTTCCTGACATCGTCGCTGCCGTTGTCGCTGCCGTTGTTCTTCTTAGGAACTTCCTTGCAAACGCTCTTCCTGTAAGCAGTTGCCTGCTCATAGGCGTTCTTCGCCTTGTCGAGGTAGTGCGCACGTAACAGGTGCATCGAAGTGGATCCTGCATCTATCGCCAACGAAGCCTTGCTCACCACACTGCCAGCAGTGCTTGCCCCTTCCGTCACTACAGAGCTGCTCCCCATGGTTGCGACAAGGATGATCGTCGATCCCACCGTATTCCAATAACCGGTCATTACATCGGTGTAGTTGTGGTCGTCCTCGTTCTCCATGAGTTCTCGGTACTTCTCGGCCGCATCGCGCTCGGCGTAGAGCGCCTTGAGGCAGTTCTGGCATGCTCCATCGCAGGGGTTGCGCTTCTTGTAATAGAGGATCCATTGGTTTATGGATTCGATGTCGGACTCAAGGACGCCTAAGGCATCCATGGTGTCTAACCATGAGTCCATGGCGAATCTCAACCCCACGCCACTTCCGATGACGCCGACGCCGCCCAGAACCTGACTGGCCGTCGTGCACTTTGAGATGTCTTTCGCCACCTCTTCTGTCTCCTTAGCCCACATCTGGCTCTTCGCCCAGGCCTTCACCATGGGCGTGATCCTCTCAGGCGGAACGTCCTTGAGGATGCGGCGCGCAAGCACGTTGTCGAGCACCTCCTTTGCGCCCTGATCGAACACGCCGCTCACCATGTCAAGCCCCAAACCAAAACCATCCAGTCCGGCTGCTTTGAGGGCATCCACCTTGGCGGAGCGCATATGGTCATCTTTCTCCTTATGGTTTGAGAAATCGACCTTGTAGGTGCTCTGCTTTGCGTTCGAGTCCGTAGCTCCTTCAGGCGCGCTTTCCGTCACCAAGCACGAATAGCCCGAGTAGACGCCTTCCGTCTTGCCGTCAGCACTGTTCTTCTGCGAGTCGGTGACGTAGAGCTCGGCTTCGAGTCGCCCGTCTTCAAAGGTCTGGACTTGGTCGCCCTTCGCGCTGTCGCCTTCAGAAACCTTGATGACGCCGCCTAGCTTATCCTGAAGGCAGTTGTCCATCAGGGCTGACGGGGAGCCCGATGCGCTCACTTTGCCGACGCCCGCACTCGTTCCCATGGCATCCAGGCTGTTTCGTATCGAGCGGTTCGTCAGCTTTCCGCACGCATAGTTGTTGTCTATGGACTCCTTCATCCTGTGGAAGAAATCCTTCACTTCCTTGATCGTTGCGGCATCCTGACCCGCATACCACCCATCTATCTCCGCATCGGTCGGAATCGAGTATTCGCCGATATCCGGGTCTTCTCCCGTGAAGTAAGGGTCGTCGATCGTGGCAATCCAGGTGTCGTTCGCATCTATGGGTGCACGGAGGCTGTCTAGGCTGATATCCGCGCGCTGCGCCTCGATCTCAGCCAGTGAAGCCTGTGCCTCCGCTTCGGTGAGTGTGCCTTCTTTGACACGCTGCTTTATCTCATCTTCGAGCGCCTGCAAGGACGCATTTATCCCTTCGCAGGTTTTTCCCAGCTCACTGCCGCTGGACGACGTGTCTCCGAACAGATTCTCCAAGTAGAGGTATCTGTCCTTGGCTTCCTGTTCGGCACGCTCCTTGATGCGCTTCTTGAAGTCCTCGTCGTCCACGTTTGACGCATAGGCCAATGCGAAGTTGTTGAACGCATAGGTCTGCGGGATGAAGATCTCCTCGGCATCCAATTCGTAGATACTGAAATTCCAGTCGGGATTGTCAGCCAGCAGCTGCAGATAATTTTCGTCCACGTACTCGCCGACGAAACGGACGTACCCTTCGCTGCTCGACTTCTTGGTAAGTGGGATGGCAACCGTTCTGCCATTCTGCATGCACGCGTACATCCACAAGATGTTGCCGGCATTGATATCGCTTTCACCGTTCTTTACGGTAACGTCGAACGTCCAGTAGGCGCACGACTTCTTGGCATGCTGGTGATGGACGGTCAGGTATTCTCCGCTATCCTTGCCGTCTTCGATGATATTCTGCGTCTGCCCCTCGTTCGTCACCTTGAACGACCAGATCTGTGCCTGAGGTCGGTAGGTGCAATCCGCATAGGAAGAGGAAGTGGCTCCTTCTGTGGTAGCCGTTGCATCCACCTTCACGCGGTCTCCGTAAAGAAGGGAATCCGTTAGGCCTTTCGGCAGGTCAAAGCCTACGGTTGCTTTGCCCTTGCTGTTCGTGGTAACCGATTCGCCGACGTTTTGCCCATTAACGGAAAGCTGCACGGTTGCGCCTGGCCTTGCATGAACGGTGGCCGTGTTGCCCTTCTGACCTACGTAACCAGACGGCACCTCAACGCTCATCCCAAGGGAGGCGAACGACAGGTTGCCTGCGGGCACCGTGGCCCCAGAAACCGAAAGGGAGAACGGCATCGAATATACCCGTTCCTTCGTCGGCGTCAATGCGATGGATATCACACCGGAGGTGGCACCAGAAGGGATCTTCACGGAAAGAGTGCCTGCTCCCCATGTGCATTCGAGGGTCTCGCCCGTATTCAACGCGGCTGATGCGTAGCTGTAATCGCTTCGGGGAATGTCAAACGTGAGGGTCGCATCCATGGATCGGTCGAATTCGTAGCTGATCTGAAAGATTGCATCGCAGCCGACGACGACCGAGCCTTGAGACATCTTCGCAGTGACGGACTTCACGCCGATCGATGCCAGGGCATCCTCCGCCTTGAAATCGGGAACGCTAAGCGTAAGTTCGCTGGTAGCTTCGTCTTCGATGCGAATATCCCCACTGGCATAGGGAAGCGCGAGTCGCTTTATCACGCCCAGGTGAGAGGCGCTTACATTCAGCGAGGGCTTGAATGCCACTATCGTGTAATCGCCTGCCTTCAGTTTGCCGGTATCGAAATGCCAGGTGGGATTATCTTGGCCGTCCGGCCAATACACGCTTGCGTAGCCGTCCAGGATGCATCGGGAATTGTCAGCGGTACCGTCGAACACCAGCACGCGGCTCGCCCCTTCGAAGGCGGGGTTGAGCGAGATGGTCGCACTGCCCCAGCGCGGAAGGACGGCGGCGAACTCTCCTGCTTCTTCGTTGAAAGTTGCAGTTGCAGGGGAAAGAGCGAGCGACTCTGCAGGGGTCACTTCAAGGGAAAGCTCGGCGAGGGTGGCAGGATCGTTGGCGAGCGATTCGGACAAGATGAGCTGACCGCGCTGCACCAAGTAATCGTCGGTGGCGCTCTCACCCGTCAGGTTTTTCCCAGACCTGAGCTCTGCACCGTTGCGCTTCAGCGTAAACGAAAGGCTGTTCCAATTGGATACGGGAGCATATTCGGGATTGGCGGCAGCATCGCTGCTTCCCGTTTTGCAGCTCAGGCTTATGGGATAGACCCGCTGAACCGCCAGTTTCGAAAAACCGGTTATCGTGCCCGCGTCCCAATCGCCCGTCATCTGTCCAGCGGGACGCAGCAGCTCCTTGTCGTAATATCCTGGCATCGTTATGGTGATGAGCGTTTCTACAGCAGGTTTCAAGCCTTCTGCCGTGAAGGCGCCGTCATCCGCCACGTTTGCTTGATAGGTGGAATCACCCTGCTGCACGGAAACCTTCATGTCGGTTGCTGCGACACCCTCGGGAAGGTCGAGCTTACCCGTGACCTTCACGGTATTGACGTCGTCGTCGAGCCAAACCCAATTGATCCCTTTTCCTTTCTCTAGCTGTGAGAGCTTCCAGGGGTCTGACTCCGTTCCGTCTGTGCGCTTCTTGTAGGCATAGACGGTGGATCCTTCATCGCAGGGTGCGAATAAGCTGCCTTCGTCATAGGCACCATCGCGCGCGAGGCGCACATCCGGGTTGTCGATGCGCAATTTGACGGCACCGCATGAGTCGAATGCCGAGTAGAGGTACTTGAGAGATGACGGCAACAAGATAAGCTCCTGCGAGGAAAGCCCTGTGCAGTCGGTAAATGCATCGTAGAGGCGCTCTATGCCGCTGCCGTCTGGGGATGTCTCAAATGCAACGGAGGTAAGGCCACCTTCACTACCTGGGCTGAAGGCGCGCTCTCCGATCTCCTTGACGAAGCTGGGGAATGTGACGCTTTTAAGATGTTGGTAGTCGAATGCAAACATAGGGATATAGACATCGTAGCTTCCGTCGAGCACAGCTGCTATGTCCATCGATTCAAGGCCACCGTCTCCATAGAGCATGACCACGTCGCGGGTTTGCCCATCGACCGTATGCTCATAGCCCTTGTTGAGATAGGCATACACTTCGGCATCATGCAGTGGGTCCGGCGCTGGCCAGCCGCAATCGAACGACCAGCCCGGATCGTTCCAGTAGCCGTTGTCTTGCACGAGCGTTCCTACCCACATCTTCTTACCGGAGCAAGAGGCGGACGTCTTCCACAGGAGCGACTTGTCCAACTCGTTGTAGTTTTCGCATTCGTAGTTGTCCAGCGTGGCAAGGTTCTGGGCGTTCACACCGCTCTTGAACGGATTGAGGCCTGGTTCTACGGACTGCGCCTCGTCAGATTGCGCCTCTTCGGCCTTGTCCATCTGATTGGCATCGGCGTTATCGGCGTCAGGCGTCGCCGCCATATTCGCATCCGCATCTTCTCCGTTATCGGAAGACGATTCATCAGTCACAACGGCATGTGCGGCATCCGTGGGTTCACCGTCCAAGGAGATGTTGCTTGGAATCGACACAGCATCATCTGGTACATCGATCTGCGAATCGGCCGCAGAGAGTTGCCCCACCTGGGCATCTCCGACCGTAGCTGCATTCGTCTGGCCTGAATCTTCCGCGAAACCGACGATCGGGCACATGGTCACAACCAAAGCGAGAGAAAGAGCAATGGCGCAGACTTTTGCAAAGGGAGATGATGCGGTCTTGTATTTTGATGATGCAGTTTTGTATATTCTGGGCATGGCTTCCTATGCCTTTCTCTTCATAAGGAACTCGTTCATTCTCTGAAACCGGAAAATAAGAAACAATAGAGTTGCCAAGTACGGCAATTGCCAAAACGGAAATCACAAGCTTGGGGGCATATACCGCGGGTATCATGGTTCGTGAAGCTCACAAATAATTCATATCAGCAAGGAAGTGCGCAATGAAGTTTCACGAGCAGCTGAATGCGTATATAGAACGGATCGACTGCATGGCAAAAGAGGTGAGCGAGCTGTCGGGGATATCCGCTGCCACGCTCAGCCGATATCGTACGGGCACAAGGATCCCCGATGCTACATCCGAGTCTTTCGAGAACCTCTGTTCTGCAATCGCCGAGCTGGCAGAGCGAAAACAACTTGTTGGCATTACCGCGGAGTCTGTGCGTGAGCAATTCATGCAGGCATCCGATCTTCGCCTTCGTGATACTAATCGGCTCCTTGAGAACTTCGACCTCCTCCTTGCAACGCTCGATGTGAGCATAAGCAAGCTTTGTCGCCATATAAACTACGATGCCTCGACCGTGTTCCGTTTTCGCAACGGATCGCGTCATCCTTCTGATCCCGAGAAGTTTGCATCATCCGTTGCGGAGTATGTGGCACGCGAATGGGATACCGCTCAGGATAGGATTGTGTTGGCACATTTGTTAGGTTGCTCAGAAGAGGAGCTTGCAAGCAGTTCCGCACGGTATGAGGTGTTGGTGCAATGGCTGTACGGAAACCATGTTCACAAAAAACACCACGTGTCCGATTTCCTGTCCAAGCTCGACGAGTTCAACCTGAACGATTACATCAAAGCCATTCACTTCGATGAGTTGAAAGTCCCTTCCGTACCGTTTCAAATGCCTGTTTCGAAGACGTATTTCGGCATCGACCAGATGATGGAAAGCGAGCTCGACTTCCTGAAAGCCACCGTCGTCTCCAAATCGAATGCGCCGGTGATCATGTACAGCGACATGCCCATGGCGGAGATGGCGAAGGATCCGGAGTTTCCGAAAAAATGGATGTACGGCATGGCCATGATGCTGAAGAAGGGGCTTCACCTCAACCAGATCCACGACCTGAACAGATCCTTCGAGGACATGATGCTTGGACTTGAGAGCTGGATTCCCATGTACATGACAGGGCAGATTTCCCCTTTCTATCTCAAAGAGCCGTCGAATAACGTTTTCCTGCACCTTCTGAAGGTTTCCGGAGCCGCCGCCCTAAGTGGTGAAGCCGTCATGGGTTACCATGCGGAAGGGAAGTACTACCTGACCAAATCGAAGAAGGAACTCAGATACTATACGAAGCGAGCTCAGGAGCTGTTAAGTGTTGCACGGCCCTTGATGGACATCTACCGCGTTGGCAACAAAAACGAGCTCAATGCGTTTCTGCAGGCCGATTCCGAGGTGGCTGGAAAGCGAAAGAGCATTTTCTCATCGTTGCCTCTCTATACGATAGACATGTTGCTTTTAGAGGAAATGCTTGCACAAGGCGGGTTCAGCCAAGATGAGATATCCCATATTGAGGGCGTTGCAATGACGGCGCGGCAGCGTATCTTGCATATACTCGAATCCAGCGAGATAGAGGTCAAGGTGCCTAAGCTTTCCGAAGAGGAATTCGAAGCATATCCATTGGCTCTCGATCTTTCGGCTGCTTTCTGCGAGCAGAACGTCGTATACACATACGAGCAGTATCTTGCCCATATGGAAAACACCGACTTTTTCGCGACCGAACATTCGCGCTATCGGGTAGAGAAAACCTCTTCGCAGACGTTCAGAAACTTGCAGATCAACATTCATGAAGGCAAGTGGGCTATGGTGTCAAAGGTATTCTCGCCTGCGATCCATTTCGTCATCTACCACCCGAAGCTGAGGCGAGCCATAGAGGAGTTCATCCCACCTGTTGTCGAAGAATGAGCTCTGCCGCTATGAGCTCAAATCCAAATCCAAAATACCACTCCGTTTTCCCCGCTACGCTTTTCCCGTTTGTTTAGCGACGGATTTGTCGTTATTTCCGCGGAACTTATGTCATATACGCCATTTATTCCGCGAATTATATGGCATTGACTGTCTTTCCAGACTCTTTTTCCGAAATGCTCGCTATCCAATCCCGCACTCGGATAGAAATCCCTCAACCTCCACGCAGAATCGTTCTGGCTCATCCAAAAAAGGCGTATGTCCGGCATTCTCGATGATGGCCAATTTCTTGTTCGGTGCCGTAATGCTCGAATAGAATTCAGCTATCATGTCAGTCGGAGCAATCCAGTCACCTTCGCCCTGGATAAAGCAGATCGGGATGTCGCTTGCATCGTTTGCGCTTGATTATTGCGGCTGAGATGCTACGCCGTTCCAGACTGCGCTGCTGCGGCGTTCCGCGTTGCGCTGCCACGCGCTAGCTGCCCGGCTTGCCGCGTTTAAGGGCGTCTTCAGACGGAGGCGTCCTTTCTTTTCCTGCACAATCCCAATGTGGTGCAAAAGGCACCTGCTGGCCATCGAGAGAACAGGGGAAGAAAATGGTCAAGTACAGAGAGATCCTCAGGCTTCACGCCATGGGGGTCAGCATCCGCAACATCGCTTTCTCGTGCCGATGTTCCACCGCCACCGTCAGGGCCGTCACCGGCCGAGCGAAGGCGGCTGGGATCGAATGGCCCCTGCCTGAGGAGATGGGGGATCGCGCCATCAGGGAGGTGATCTATCCTCCCAAATCCAAGGCCGATCCCGACAAGGCGCCGATCGACCACGATCATGTTGACGCCGAGATGTCCCGTCCGGGCGTGACGATGATGCTTCTGTGGTCCGAGTACTGCGAGTCTGCGGTCAGCCAAGGCAGATCCCCCTACATGTACTCGGCGTTCTGCGAGAGGCACCGCAAGTGGGCGATGTCTCGCAAGACCGCCATGCGCATCGCCCACAAGCCCGCCGAGCAGATGCAGGTGGACTACGTCGGCGACACCATGGAGGTCGTCGATATGGACACGGGGGAGGTGCTCAAGGTCTACGTGTTCGCGGCATGCCTGCCCTTCTCGGGCAAGCTCTACGCGAAGGGCTCCTACGACATGAGGGAGGAGTCCTGGGTGGACGCCCATGTGTCGGCGTTCTCCTTCTTCGGCGGCACCACGCCGATCCTCGTCCCGGACAACCTCAAGCAGGGAGTGGTGAAGCACACCGTCGACGAGCTCGTGATCAACGAGCAGTACAGGCGCATGGCCGAGTACTACGGATGCGCCGTCGTGCCGGGCCGTCCGCGGCGCCCCCGGGACAAGGCAGCCGTGGAGATGGGGGTCCGGGTCATAGAGCAGCAGGCGATCGCCCCTCTCCGCAACCGCGTCTTCACATCCCTCGATGCGCTCAACGCGGCGCTCCTGGACAACGTCGCCCGGATCAACGCGCGGCCCTTCCAGAAGCGCGAGGGCAGCAGGGACGAGATATTCCTCCGCCAAGAGAAAGCACTGCTCGTCCCGCTGCCGGGCAAACCCTACGAGATGATCGCGCGCAAGGCCGCCACCGTCAATTTTAACTACCATGTCGCCTTCGACGGAGGATGGTACTCCGTCCCGTTCTCCTATGTGCGCCGCGAGGTGGAGGTCTGCGCCACCAAGAGCGCGGTGTGGGTCGTCTGCGACGGAGAGCGCATCGCCATGCACAAGAGGCTGCACGGGCCGAAGGGGTCCTATTCCACGAACCCCGACCACATGCCCGACGCCCACCGCGACTTCTCCGAGTGGAACGGGGATCGCTTCCGCAGATGGGCAAAGGAAATCGGCCCCGCTTGCGCCGACGCCATTGAGGCGATCCTCTCGTCGAGGGCGGTCGAGCAGCAGTCCTACAGATCCTGCAGGGCGGTGATGGCGCTGGCCGACAAGCACGGACGGCAAGAGCTCGAGCGGGCCTGTGCCAAGGCGCTCTCCTATTCTCCCAGGCCGAGCTACAAGACCATCAAGTCGATCATCGCCAAAAGCGCCGAGCTGTCCGGGGAGGACCCGGATGCCGGCGCGTATCTGCGCGGTAGCGACTATTACGCAACCCTCGATAGCAAAGGAGACATACGATGAGCGCAAGCCAGACTACCATGGACAAGCTGTACGGAATGAGGTTGTCGGTGATGGCGCAGGCATATCGGGACCAAGAGGAGATGCTGAGCGTTGCCGACATGACCTTCGACGAGCGCTTCGCGATGATCGTGGACGCGGAATGGGACTCGCGACGCATCAACAAGCGGACCCGCCTGCTGCGCCAGGCGGCCTTCTCCGACCCGGAGGCCAACGTCATCGACATCCGCTACGACGCCGACCGCAAGCTCGACAAGGTGAAGATCGCCGAGCTGGCGAACTGCGAGTGGGTCAAGGCGCACAGGAACGTGGTCATCACGGGCGCCTCGGGCGCGGGCAAGTCGTGGCTCGCCTGCGCTCTGGGCGTCGCGGCCTGCAACGCTTTCTACTCGGTGCGCTACACGCGCATGCCCGAGATGCTCGACGAGCTCACCGTATCCAAGGACGAGGAATGGCTCAAATCGAAGAAGCGCTACACGAAGTGCGACGTACTGATAGTAGACGATTGGCTGCTGGAGAAGATCGGGGGCGACCAGGCCCGAGAGCTGCTCGAGATAGTCGAGTCAAGGCTCAGGACCGGCTCCTTGATCATCTGCTCCCAGTTCTCGCCAGCCGGATGGCACGCAAAGTTGGGAGAGGGCGCAATTGCGGATGCCGTGATTGACAGGATCGTGTACAGGTCGGATGTGATCCACATCGAGGGCGACGAGTCGATGCGCAAGCGCATCGGCTAGAAAGGCCAGTGAAGACGGGGGCGCCAGATGCCCCGGTGCCCCCGTTAGCACGAGGCAGCCCTGCGCGGTACGGTGTGGCAGCTAAGCGTGGAACGCCGTGGCAATCGGCCCGCAATAATCATGTGCTTATTGCGCCGTTTTTGCTACACCGTTCCACGCTCCACTGCTACAGCGTTCC
>OLSE01000584.1_pt1 | contig 41891 bp, 35 predicted proteins | sample 1673191 | NCBI WGS metagenome assembly OLSE01 (sample SAMEA3136764, study PRJEB25190) | human gut metagenome | biome: human gut; feature: human-associated habitat; material: faeces | place: Austria | collected 2013
TAAACGCATCAATATTCTTTTCACTGAGAATCTTCTCGAAAATCCGGTCTCCAAGTTGTTTTATTTTGGTGACAAGAAATCCGCCGTTTGTTTTCATACAAATGCTCCTATATAGTAGTTTATTAAATTATACTATATAGGAGCTTTATTGTCAAGAGCTTGTATGTTTGAATAGAGGTAAATTTCGATTTGTTGCTTCGTTTATGCTACAATTTGTTAATGAGATTTCTCGCTTTTTTACTTTTGTTGTATTTGAGCAAAAATAAAAAAAGCCGAAAAGCCTTGATTTTACCAGGCTTTTCAGCTGTGCATTTGGCACCCCCTGCGAGAATCGAACTCACAACTAACCCTTAGGAGGGGTTTATTATATCCATTTAACTAAGGAGGCGTGCTTGCATATTAAATTGACAGATAATATTATACACTATCTGCTTCGGATTTGCAAGCACTTTGCGAAAATTATTTATACAGTTTTCCGTCACAGACGGTCAGTATCCTGTCGGCATATTTGGCGTCGGAAAGGCTGTGTGTGATAAGAATGACGGTTTTACCGCATTTGTGGCGGGAGAGAAGCAATTCCATTACTTCCTTTCCGGAGCGGCTGTCAAGATTTCCGCACGGCTCGTCCGCAAGGATAAGGTCGGGGTCTGCGGCGATTGCTCTTGCGATAGCGACACGCTGCTGCTGTCCTCCCGAAAGCTCGTACGGCTTGTGCGACAGCCTTGCCGAAAGTCCTACAGCTTCAAGCGCAGAAAGTGAGCGTTCAAGGCGTTTCGCTGTCGGGATACCTCTGTAAGTAAGAGGCAATGCTACATTTTCAACCACCGACAGCGTAGGTATAAGATTGAACGACTGAAAAATAAAACCTATCCTTTCGTTTCTTATACGGCTCAACTCATTATCGGCAAGCGTTTTGGTGTCAAGTCCGGAAAACATATATGTTCCGCTGTCACAGGTGTCGAGCAGACCGAGGATATTCATCAGCGTGGATTTCCCCGAGCCGCTCGGACCTGTAATTGCTATGAACTCTCCCACGTTTACCGTAAGGCTGACGTTGCTGAGCGCCTGTACCGTACCGTCAGCCATTGTGTAGTGTCTTGATATGTCAGCGGCGTTTATCAGAGCATTCCCGTTTGCTTGATTGACATTCCTGCTTTCTTTCATAAGAGCCGACCTCCTTCGGTGAGAAATAACGGCAAGGCGAGGCGGTCGTGTTGGTTATTACGCCTGCGCCGTGAAGTCCGCAACAGCCGTCATGCTGATGTATGCAAGGCTCGCCGCATATTATCATATTCATTTTTCCACCCTCTTTTTGTGAGATTATAAAGCTATTTTTAGCCGCAACGACTGTAATATTCACAGCATTTCAGTAATATTTTCCGTAACGGCAGATAAACTAAGTAGGTAAAAACGAAAAGGAGAATGAGTATGAATTACCGTAAAACATACAAAAAAAGAAAGGCGTTTCATATTACGATTATCGCAATTTCGGTTATTGCAGGGCTTTATTTCAATATGATGCTCCCCGGTGTTATAAGGGATAACGTTCCTTGTGTGGACGTGATCTTCCCCGAAAGGACAGAATATATCCCGTCCGTAACCTGCAGCGGTACGGTAGGTTATTCACAGGTCAGGAGCATAAAAGAAGAAATACCGCTTATTATAAAGGAATATCTTGTGAATGTCGGCGACAGGGTAGACCAGGGACAGACGATCGCCGTTGTTGATAAGCAGGCAGTGTGTGATAAGCTGAGCAATATATACAGCGGTTCGGTATCCGATGTGCTGACGGCGGCAGAACTTTCCGACAGGATACCTGAGGAAATACCGGCTTTGGTATCCGGAACGGTATGCTATCTTGCAAAAAGCGGAGAACTTATAGATGCCGGAGCGGATATTGCAAGGGTAGGAGGCAAGGGCGCACTTGTGCTGAATGTTGCTGTGCCTGAACGCAATCTGTCGAAAATCAGAAAAGGGCAGACCGCATTGCTTACTCTGTCGTCTGTTGACGGAAAATTTGCAGGACAGGTGAAAAGCATCGGCAAAAGTACGAGAAAGCAATATCTCGGTGCCGTAGAGGAAACCGTAGCCGATGTTATGATAAGTATAGAAAGCCCGTCGGACAAGCTTAAAAGCGGTGACAGCGGATATGCGGAAATACAGACAGGTCTTAAGCGTGATATAGTTACCTTGCCTTACAGTGCGGTTATGCAGGATGAAAAAAGCGAATATATCTACGTTATCGAGAACGGCAGAACAATAAGACGTGACGTTATAACAGGGCTGGAGCTTGCAAAAAGGACGCAGGTTTTCGGGGTAAGCGTTGAGGAGGAAGTTGTAAAAAGCACGCAGGGAGTAGCGGCGAACTCGATTATTATCAGAAATAAGACGGAATAAAGGAATACACAGGCACAAAACGGTAATTATATAACAGTCGGATATGAAACATAAAGCGGAGGTAGGTTATGGGACTGATGTCGGTTATGGCTGATATATGGAGAAGCAGGAGCAGAAGTGCGCTGACTATGAGTGCAGTTGCTATAGGAATATTTTCGGTAACGGTAATATCGGCGGCAGGGCAGATAGGCACAGCCAAGATAAACGACAGCCTTGACGATATGGGAGTAAACTCTGTACTTGTAGAGGCACAGGAGGCGGGAGTCGCTCTGAGCGACAGCGATATAGATGCTTTGGGCGGATTGAGCGGCGTCAACGGTGCGATGCCGCTTATGGCACAGGTCACCAAGTGTGAGCTTATCGAAAGCAACGTTTCGTGTATGGTGTGGGGAGTAAACGAGAAAGCGGACGAGATTATTTCGATGAAGGCGATACACGGCAGACTTATTGACAGATCGGATCTTAAAAAAGCCGAAAATATCTGTGTTATTGATGATGAGATAGCACTCGAAACATACGGAAGGACGAACATAGTCGGAAAGACGGTGAGCGTGAATTTCGGCGGTAAATACACTGATTTTACGGTAATCGGTGTTGCCGAGTCGGGACTCAGCCCCATACAGAATATGATGAACGATGCTGTGCCGTATTTTGTATACATTCCCTATACCACAGCACAGAATATAAGCGGTAAAAGTGAATATGACAAGATAGCCGTTCTTCTTGACAAGAGCGGTGACGGCGAAACTGCGATAGACAGAATAAAAACCTGTATGGCAAATGTCAAGGGTGAGGGAAGTATAAAAATAAGCGAGCTTCAGAGCCAGAAGAAACAGCTTGACGGAATACTGGCTGCCGCAACCTCTGCACTGTCGTTCACGGCGGGAATTTCGCTTGCGGTTGCGTCCGTATCGGTTATGACCGCAATGCTTGTAAGCGTCGGCGAACGAAAACGTGAGATAGGCATAAAGAAGTCGCTCGGCGCAAGGAATATAAGAATAGTCGGTGAGTTTTTAGCCGAAAGCACGATGATATGTATTATCGGCAGTATCGTAGGCATTGCGGCAGGCTGTGCGGTGGCGTTTGTCATAGGTCTTGCAGTCGGTGAGAGCTTTGTTATGCAGACGGATATAATGCTTATCGCAGTTGCGGTGTCGGCGGTGATAGGTATGATTTCGGGGAGCTATCCTGCATATAAAGCGGCAAGGATGAAGCCGGTTGATGCGCTGAAGATGTAAAGATTCAAAAATATTTTTCACTACCCTCTTGACAGCTAACGATTATTAGCTTATAATATAGCTAACGATCGTTAGCTTTTTTATATCGAGGTGAATATATGAAACAAGCCTCCAAAAAGGAAGACACAAAACAACGCATACTTGACGAAGCGTTGCGGCTCTTTTCACAGAGCGGTTATGATGCTGTAAGTGTTGAGAGAATAGCTTCGGCGGTGGGGATAAAAGCGCCTTCACTGTACAAGCATTTCAAAAGCAAGCAGGAGATATTTGACGCTATCGTTGCGGAAACGTACCGCCGTTATGATACGTTCACGGACGGCATTGATGTGCACGTTTCCGAAAGCAAAGCAGATGAAAAGGTGTTTGACGGTATTTCCGAGGAAATGCTTGCAAAAAAGGTAAGACAGCTGATAGAATATTCACTGCACGATGAGTATGTCAGCCGATTCAGGCGAATGATGACAATAGAGCAGTTCAGAAACGCTGAGTTTGCGGCTATGTATTCCGAACGGTATCTGGAAAGATTGGTGCGTTATCACGCAGGACTTTTCAGAGCGCTTATCAAGTCGGGAACGATAATCGGAGAAGATCCCGATACGCTGGCACTTGAGTATGTTGCGCCTGTTGTACTTATGGTAGAAATTTGCGACAGACAGCCCGAAAGGGAAGCGGAGTGCCTGAAACGGCTTGAAGCACACGTCAGAAATTTCTACCGCACATATTCGCCGCACATGGTGAAAACGGCAGAGAAAAGAGGCGGTAAGCGTGACGGATGAAAGTCGTTTTATACTGTGTCCTCACTGCAAGGCGAAAACAAGGGTAAAAATTACACAGGACACGGTGCTGAAGAATTTTCCGCTGTTTTGTCCGAAATGCAAACAGGAGAACGTTATAAACGTTGAAAATTACATAATTAAGTTGATTCAGACAGACGCAAAGACGCAGTGCTGACCTATTTATCGGGGCGGTACTGCATTATTTTTTTGAAAAGAGGTTTTTGATATGAAATTATATTTCAAGGACGGGGTCACAATTGCGACTACCGTAATGATACTTATCCTTATCGGCTACATAGCATTCTGTATTCTGACACGAAAACAGACACAGCACTGGGGGCTGAGAAGCCTTATACTGCTTGTGTACGGCCTTGTTGTATGCTGTTTCGCCGCAACCCGTGACGGACTTGACAAGACTATTCAGAATGCGATTGACGGAAGCTGTGATCCCGGATTGTTTCAGCTTATCAGCATACCGAACATAGTCGGCTGTATCGGTGCGCTTGCGTTAATCATCGGAATAATCGCAACGCCGATAGCTAAAACGCAGGCAGCCCGTGAGGTATGGTTTTATGTTATGTCGGGCGGAATAACGCTTAAGATTCTTACGGTGGAAATCGCAAGGATTATAGCATTGCTCAGATAAAGAGGTATTGATAAATATAAAAACAATGGACAGCAGGAAAATCTTGCTGTCCGTTGTTTTGTGCGGTCATCTTTATGACCACAGGGTATAGAAAGTGTTGAAATCAAATTTTTTCATAGCTTCGGCATCTACGCTGATAAATCCGTACAAAATGAGGAGTGCAACAGCTAAGTATATAAGCGAAACAAAAAAGCAGGCGATACCGTTTTTGATGATTCTGTTTATCGAGAATGTCATAAAAGCACCGCCGTAGAAGAGCAGAGATGAAAAAATGACGCTGAGTGCGGCGCTTAGCGTTTCACCGAAAACCATTATGGGAAAGATATAAGCGATTGTAGCGGTAATCGGTATTACAAGCATTGTAAGCGTTGAAAGCGCATAGAAAAACATATATTTCTTTCTTGTGTGACGTGACTGCATAATAATCAGAATTACCACTCCGACAGCATACAGCACATATAACAGCATCATATGATCGCAAAGCCATCTGACAACGCCGAAAAGAGCAAGTGCGGGTATCGCAACAGCGGCAAATATAAGGAAAGCGACCACCGATGTTACATAAGTACCGTCAACATAATATACCTCGGCATATTCGTCATAGAATGGGTCAAGCGACTTTCTGCGTCTGACAAAAAGCACGGTTAATCCTCCAGTCCTTGATTAGACTTCTTTACAAGCAGATAAATAAATCTGCCTATACCGAGAACAAGGGTGATAAGACCGAGAACGATACTCAGTAAAAAATACACCACCATAATAACTACACCGAATACGATATTTCCGGAGAATAAAGCACCTAATGAAGCAAATCCGAACATTGATTTAAGAAATCTCCAGCCAAACATAAGAGCAAGAATTACATAAAATAATTCAGCAATACCCACACACACTTGTGCTACAGACTGCAAACCGATAAAGTGAGTAATAAGTCCAATCAGGATACCGGCAACAACAATGAAAGCCATAATAATACGTGGTTTCAGATAATCAAACTGAATAGTTTCAGTTTCTCCGAACAGTTTTCTAAACATGAAAATTTCCTCCTTGAAAAGCATAAAATTCTGCTTTCGATTAATAATATCCCAAAACGGGATATTTAGATTATACCATAATGGTATAATCTTGTCAAGGGGGCGATCAACATTTTTCGACTGAAAGAGCTTCGTAAAAAGCGAAAGATTTCACAGCTGAAACTGGCGATAGATCTTGACCTTAATCAGAATTCCGTAAGCCGTTATGAGAATGAGCAGCGTGAAGCCGATTATAAAACGCTTATACTTTTCGCTGATTATTTCGGCGTATCCATAGATTATCTTCTCGGCAGGACCGATAATCCCGAAATGAACAGATAGTACAGCGTATAGAAAACGGACAGCAGGAAAAGCTTGCTGTCCGTAATTTTATATTTACGCAATTGTCCTATCCGAGATTATCTTCCCGTCCGAAAGCTCAACTATCCGCCTGCACTTTTCTGCCACTGTTCTGTCATGCGTTACTATAACTATGGTTTTCCCGATAGAATTGAGCGACTTCATAACCTCCATTATTTCGTCTGCTGTTGCTTTGTCAAGTGCCGCTGTCGGTTCGTCCGCAATGATTATATTCGGACGGTTTACAAGCGCACGGGCAAGAGCGACACGTTGCTTCTGACCGCCCGACAGCTCTTTTACGGACTTTTTGAGCAGATCGCCTATTAACATCGCATAGGAGATAATCGTATAAAAACTCAGCTATCAAACCTTTTCCGCAATCAATACGTCCATACAATGCTTATGAGGAGTACCGCTGCTGTCGCAGTCAAAGATCCACTCCTCGTTTTTATGAAACAGCCAATCGTGGTAATACATAAACAACTCACCTGATTTCCAGCTATCCACAACAAATTCGCCTTTTTCTGTATCGGGCGGAAGAGGAATAAATGGCTTCTCTACAAAAACATTTACAACATTGATACCATTTGCAGCCGTATGAGCTTTAAGATTATTGACAACATTTTCTCGTAATTCAAGCTGAATATAATGAAAAACCCCACTTGAAAAGATGATGTCATAGTTAGCTTCAAGCCTGAAATCTCTCACATCTGCCTTGAAAAAGTCAACCTTTACACCATAAGTATCGGCAAGCTCTCGTGCCTTTGACAGCCCCTGTTCAGATGCATCAAACGCTGTAACATCATAGCCGTTTCTTGCAAGAAATACTGCGTCCTTGCCTTCTCCGCAACCAATATCAATAACCTTATACGGCTTAACAGGCGGCTTAATTCTCATTATCTCATAACACAGATTGTTAGGCTTTAAGCCCCAATAATACTCCTCATTGCCGTACCTTTTGTCATAATCGGTGACGGATTGCGATGGATACCCCAACAGCGAATCAATAGTTGTTTTCAGAATAGCTGCGATCTGCGGCAGAAGTTCAATATCGGGACATGAAGTTCCGTTTTCCCATTTGGATATAGCTTGAAAAGAAACGTGCAGCTTTTCGGCTAAAGCCTGCTGTGTCAGACCAAGTGCTTTCCTTTTTTCTGATATTACATTGCCAATATTCATATGCCTGCCCTCCTTTGTCCTTATTATATCATCATAAATTGTAAAGTTCAATAACCGCCTTGTAGAATGATCGAGTGATATTCTATTGACAGTTGAAAATCCATAATAAAATTGAGAACTTTCCAAAATCAGACTAATGGAGTGTGAGTTTTTGTTCACGTTCAATGCAGACTGTCGAAAAAGTCAATCAGAAATGATAGGCTTTTTTATTGTATTTATGATTTACGCAATTGTCTTATCCGAGATTATCTCCCCGTCCGAAAGCTCAACTATCCGCCTGCACTTTTCGGCTACCGTGCGGTCATGCGTTACTATAACTATGGTTTTCCCGATAGAATTGAGCGACTTCATAACCTCCATTATTTCGTCTGCTGTTGCTTTGTCAAGTGCCGCTGTCGGTTCGTCCGCAATGATTATATTCGGACGGTTTACAAGTGCACGGGCAAGAGCGACACGTTGCTTCTGACCGCCCGACAGCTCTTTTACGGGCTTTTTGAGCAGATCACCTATCAGCATTGCGTCGGCGGTTTTGGTGATAAGCTTTTTCATCATCTTATATTTGACAGCAGGGTTGAAGATAAGAGGATATGAAATGTTCTCGTATACTGTCTTGTCGGCAAGAAGTCCGAAGTTCTGAAGCACGAAACCGATTTCCTCGTTCCTTATTACCGCAATTTCATTGTTGCTGTACTTGGAAACCTCATATTCACCGAGAAAATATTTACCGCTTGTTTGCTTGTCAAGACAACCGAGGATATGTATAAGCGTTGACTTTCCGGAGCCGGATACACCCATTATAGCTACCATTTCGCCCTTTTCTATGCTAAGATTTATATTTTTCAGTGCATGCACCTCGCTGCTTGTGTTTATATTATAATATTTATCTACATTTTCAAGTTTCATCATACGTTCTCATATCTCCTTATTGTTTCAAGCATATTACTGCGTACCAGCGTTACAGAGCCTGCGATGCTGACGATTACGGAAATTGCAATCAGATATACAGCAGTGAACAATCCGCTTTGTGCATCGATGATTTCTATAGCAAAGATGTAATTTATTGCGAGCAGGATAAGCGTAGCGGCAAGCACAGAAATAACTGTTACAGCCGTGTCACAGACAAGCTCGAGTATTATCACAGAGCGGGTCTTACCGCCGCACAGACGGAATACCGCCATTGCTTTTGTGCGTTTTTCGGCATTCAGCAGAATATTGGCAATCACTCCGAGAGTGCCGACTACGGCTATCATTATGAATACAGGCATTAACTGTATCAGCAGCATATTGTCACGGTACAGCAAATCGAGATTTGCCACATCATAGCGTAAATTCATGTACAGATCGCCTTTTGAATCATCACTGTTTGCGTCCAGTCCGTCAATTATACGAGCCGCAATTTCGCCGAGTGAAGCGTTGCCGTTTTTCAGAATTATCACATATTGATAGTAACGCTTATCCACGCTTTTTCCGGAATAGTCCTCTTGATTTTCGGGAGCGGTGGCAAGTTCGGAATTATAGAGAATATCCGCATCGGTGTAGAAAGTCGTACCGATGCTTGCGGTGTCAGTATTATACAGTATTACGCTGTCAAGATAGTTATCGGTATATCTGCCGACAACAAGAAGCTCGGTAATCCCTTTCCCACATTTGTATTTTATTGTGTCGCCGATATTACATCTCGATGTATAGTTTGCGATTACCGGGATCTTGCCGCCGTAGTCCTTTGACTTGTCCGGACGTTCTCCCGAAAGTCCTATATCGAGATATTCGCTGTATTCGGTCGAATATCCGAGCAGAGTTCCGTTTATATCATTATAAAACCGATAGAAAGTGTCATCGTCCATATTATTTATCTCGTTGTCGGTTATACTGCTTTTTTCTGAGTAAAGCTCCAAAGTGGTTTCATGGTAACGCTCGACACGGCAATTTATTCCGTACTTTTTAAACTCTGAAACTATCTTTTCATCGGTTATAGGCGCTTTTGACGAGAGTGTACCGTGCAGTATCTTCTTATCATAGCGGTTACTTGTTATGTATGCTTTTTCGGCAAGATAATCCGAAGATACAGTGATTGCAAAATTGAACAGCAGAGTTGAAAAAATGATACATATCATCATAAGGATAAAACTACGTTTTTTTGATCGAAGCAAGGATAATGCAAGAGATAACAGCTTCATATTGCACCTCCGTTTGCGTATGTGGCTGAGGATATGCGCTTAAAGCCGGGCAGTAACGATATTATGATTATAATGCTGTATATTACAAATGACAGCAGATAGTCAAAAGCGGTAGGTACATATTCCATTCTGAGCGTTTCCATAAGTGCGGTAAAAATCGGACTCAAAGCAATAGCGCAGATGAATGAAACCGCTGTGTATGTAAGAGTGACTGCCGATAAAAGCAGTGTTATCGGCATTGACTTGCAGCCTGTGACCTTCAGCACGTTTATCTGTTCGCTGCAATTATCCGTCAGGTGAAGCATAAGCGTCAACAGGAGCAGAGCGGTGAATATGCCTGTTACCACGATTCCTCCCGTGATGATAGCGTAGATTATGATAACAGAATCGGTATCCTCTCTGTTCGGCGGCTGAATATAAACCACCTTGCCGAGAAATTGCTCAAGTGCCTGCAGTTCATCGTCAGACAGATCGGAAGTAAAGAAAAAGCGTGCGCCGTTGTATTTTGTCGGAGCGGTATTCTTCATCTCATTTTCAAAATCTTTATCCTTTACATAAATTCCGCTGTTGTTGTGATATAAGAAAAAAGTGTACGGAACAATAAAATCATCGGAAAGACCTATTACATTAAGTACGATGTCGCCTTTATCATCGGGAATGATAAGCCTGTCGCCGACATTTATACCGCAGTCGTTTTCGGCAATAATAGCCTTGCTGTCACCCTTCAACTCATCTTCCGTGAAAAATCTGCCGTCGGTTATGTTATAGTCGGATTGTATGAAGCGGTACAGATCTTTCATGCTTTTGTTAAAAGCAACTTTGGCTGATTCCGTACAGATGTAGTTTTCGGTTGAGCGATAGCTGACAACCGCATTGTCGGCATAGGCAGTGTAGACTTCGGGCAGGTTTTCTTTGAAAAATTCGGGTGAATCTTCGGGCATAATACCGTCAAAGATGTAGCCTGAACGATCCATCATATTGTGATATGCCGCATTACCGCTGTTCAATGCACAGAACAAAGAAATAAATGTAAAGACAGCCGAAACAGAGATAAGAAAAATAAGTATATTCAGCTTGATATCACTTTTGAGAAATGTTTTCAGCATACTGAAATAAAGCTTTTGATATTTCAATTATTCTTCTCCTTTTCATAATATATTTCCGTTAAGATTGTCAGCAAGTGACAAACTAACTGTACTATCAGAATTAGTACAGTTTCAGTATAGCACAGAATACCGGAAATGTCAATAGCGGTTAAAAAAAGCAGGCGGAAACCGCCTGCCTTAATAATCACAGAACATCACAGTTCATAATGCCGAAAACGGATATTTTTGCAAAATCGTTATCCGTGCTGTCGCAGGCGGTTTCTTCTGAGCTTTCGCTACCGGTATCATCGCCGCCGAAAAGCCCCTGCAACGCTTCAAATATCGCAAACTTTATTTCATAATCACGGCTTTCTTCAACCCGCTTGCTCTGTTCTTCGGTAAAAAATTCACCCGATGCGGCAGGCAGGCACAGCGGCGGGAACATTACGCACCACCAGTTCCTACCCTCTGCATTTCCGATAAGCATGCGGACGGCTGTGTATTCTCCTGCCGGTAAGGTTACATTCTCGTACTTTCTGGTGGTGAAATATGTTTTTGCAACCTCGCATTTTACATTGTAGCTGTAGCCTTTGGAATGTACAAATTCGTTAGCCTTTTCTTCGATTTCGGATCTGCGTTCATTTGCAACGGCTACCGATTGACTGAAGCTGTCACAGTTTCCGAATACATCCGAAAACGTTGAAAGCATATAGTCACGCAGATCGTATTTCAGCGTCTGGTCATCCTTACTGTCCGAGTTTGCCAGTATATGAAGCCTCAGCACTTCCTGCGGCTTTTCCTCGCAATCCTCCGCAAATGCGGTAAAGGCTGTTATTACAATACATATTACCGCACCCAGTATCATAGCCTTGTCAAGAATATTACGTTTAAAAAAACCTGCCATAATTACCTCCGTAGCGTTTAGCTTTGTGAGGTAATTATTGACAGGTTGGTTTCATTTATTCGCAGATAAGACTTTATTTCAGATTTTCTATCTGACTTAACCACAGCGTTGCACAGGCATCGCTCGGCATTCTCCAGTCGCCTCTTGGCGACAGCGTTACCGATCCGACCTTAGGACCGTCGGGCATGCACGAACGCTTGAACTGCTGTGAGAAGAAACGGCGGTAGAAGGTTTTCAGCCATTTCAGTATTGTTTCACGGTCATACGCACCGTCAAAAGCGTACAGCGCAAGCCTGAATACTTTTTCGGGGGTAAATCCCCATCTTATGCCGTTGTACAGGAAGAAATCATGAAGCTCATAAGGACCTACAAGGTCTTCGGTTTTCTGCGATATTTCTCCGTTATGTGCAGGCAGAAGCTCGGGGCTTACAGGCGTATCAAGTATATCCTCAAGCGATTCTTTGAGCAGCTTGTTATCTGTCGTCTTGCTGTAGTAGCTGACAAGATGCTTGATAAGCGTCTTGGGTATCGAGCAGTTCACACCGTACATAGACATATGATCGCCGTTGTAGGTCGCCCAGCCGAGAGCAAGCTCGGACAGATCGCCCGTGCCTATTACAAGTCCGCCTGTCTGATTGGCGATGTTCATAAGCACCTTTGTGCGTTCTCTTGCCTGACCGTTTTCAAATACTACCGATAGATCGTTTATATCGTGTTCGATGTCCAGAAAATGCTGTTTTACGCTGTCGGTTATGTCAATCTCACGCAGTGTGACTCCGATTGCCTCGCATATCTTCACAGCGTTTGATTTTGTGCGTTTTGTTGTGCCGAAGCACGGCATTGTCACCGCTACAATATCCGTCATAGGTCTGCCGAGCAGCTTCATTGCATTGGCGCATACAAGAAGTGCGAGCGTGCTGTCAAGTCCTCCCGAAATTCCTATAACGGCGGTTTTTGCGTAAGTATGGGCAAGACGCTTTTTGAGTCCGTGTGCCTGCATCGAAAGAATAAGCTCGCATCTCTTGTCGGTCTCATCGGCAGAGTAGGGGATAAACGGTGTGCGTGATACAAAACGTGTTATCTTTGTATCGGTGAGCGGTATATCAAACCATATAGTTTCCGTATCGCATTTGTCATTTCTGAATGATGTGTTTTTTCTGCGTTCAAATGCCAGCTTGTTTACGTCTATCTCGCTGATAACATAATCGTTTGAGAAAAGCTCGCTTTCGGCAAGCGTTGCACCGTTTTCGGCGATTATGTTATGCCCTGAGAATACAAGGTCCTGCGTGCTTTCGCCTTCTCCTGCGGAGCAGTAGATATAACCCGAAATAAGCCTTGCAGATTGATTTAAAACAAGCGAACGGCGGTATTCCGACTTTCCTATCATCTCGTTGCTTGCGGAAAGATTAAGAATGATATTTGCGCCTTCCTGTGCAAGATATGTCGAGGGAGGGCAGGGCGACCACAAATCTTCGCACAGCTCGATTCCGAAAGAAAAATCGTGCATAGTGTTACAGCAGAATATAAGTCCCGCACCGAAATACGCACTCAGCGAATCATCGCATTCGCCGTCGGCATCCGTGTCAAACCGGTTTAAAAAATATTCACATTTACTGCCGTCCCAGGCGGTAAAGTGGCGCATCTCGTAAAATTCGTTGTAGTTCGGCAGGTACTGCTTAGGCACATAGCCCAGCACTTTTCCGTGATAGGTCACAGCCGCACAGTTATACAGCTTGCTGTCATACTGCATCGGCAGGCCGACTACAGTTATCATATCAAGCTCCGACAGTTCTTCCAGAATCGTTATGAGCGCATTTTTTGCACCGTCAAGGAGCGTTGTCTGGTAGAACAGATCCTGACAGGTGTAACCCGTGATGCACAGTTCCGGGAAAACTGTGAGCTTTACATCTTTTTTAGCAAGCTCTTTTGCCAGAGAGATTATCTGCTTTGCGTTGTGCTTGCAGTCGGCAACCTTAATCTCAGGTGTTGCTGCCGCTACTTTTATAAATCCGTCTTTCATATTGTTCTTTTCGGCTTAAGGCTTAAAATTCGTAATTGCCTGTCATTCCGCCGACCTTTCTTTCTATCCAGGTTAAAATATCGTCAAAAACTATTTCCTTCATAGTTTCGTTTACAAGTTCGTGACGTGCGCCGGGGTACAGCTTGATATCAACGTTGCAACCCTCGTCAATCAGCTTTGCGTATACGTTTCTTACGCCCTTGCCGTATCCGCCGACAGGGTCTGCCGTTCCTGCCATGAATATAACAGGCAGCTTTTTCGGCACCTTTTCAGCCCACTGCTGACTTGATACTCTGCGAAGAAGGGTAGTAAGGTCAACAAATCCGCTTGCCGTAAATACAAAATTGCTCTTTTCATCGTCGATATACTTTTTTACAACATCTCTGTCGTGAGTGAGCCAGTCATAGATAGTCTGGCAATCTTTGATTTTGTCGTTATACACTCCGAAAATGAGAGTGTTCAGCTTATCACTGCGGAAACGTTCGCCCTTCAAGGAAACAACGGAGCGTGTAGCCCTTACTCCTATTTCGGAAAGTGCCTTGTCATCGCCCGTACCCATAATTACGGCGCAGGTCAGCTCGTTAGGAAAGCGTGTGAGATACAGCCTTGCAACAAAACTGCCCATACTGTGACCTATAAGAATATACGGCAGTGCTGGGTACTTCTTTTTCATTATCATCGTCATACGGTGCAGATCGTTTACAAGGTGGCTCCAGCCGTCCTTTTCGGCAAAAAAGCCGAGATCGTCGTTTGATCTGACGCTGTTTCCGTGACCGAGATGGTCATTGCCGCAGACGATATATCCGTGTGAGGTAAGAAAATCCGCAAAGTGTTCATAACGCTCAATATATTCACACATACCGTGCGAAATCTGAATGATGCCTTTATATCCCACGTTCATAGGAAGAACCGGAACATAGATGTAATATGCACAGTTATCAGTGCCGTTCGAGGATTCAAAAGTGCCTGTGAGCTTTTCGTATGCCATAGCGTACCTTCTCCTTTCGCAAGACGCATCAAATATTTCTTTATACTTATTATAACAAACACAGCCATAAAATACAAGTAAAACGGGGAAAAAGGGGTTAAGCGGAGGAAGTCGGGACAAAACCGGACAGCCTGTGACTGCGGATAAGCTGTGTCTGAAACCGACTTTTGAAAAGAATTATTCGGTAAGAAATGCGATGATAACATACTTATCCGGCTTATTTCGCCGATGTGTTTTATGCTTATAACAGTTGTTATTATACGCAGATAAACAAAACAGTGCCGTGACCGAATGAGAAATTCGGACAAGGCACTGTTTTATTTAAATACAATGTTTTTTGTCAAGCAAATAAGCGGTAAACCGATCGGCTTTTTTCTCCGTTGCGTATGCAAGCAATTCATCGATATTGTTCTTTTTGATAACTCCGAATTGCTCCAAGTCAAGCACCAGCTTCATATCATCTGCATCAATACAGAGCTTTACTGCATTTTTGCAAAGCGTAATAACTATTTCAGATTTAAAGATTTTCTGATAACTCTGCTGTAATGAGTTATCTTTTCTGCTTTTATCATACCGTAATTATATTACAAAATCAGTACATTAAACCGTACAGAAATCACAGCTTCAGGCTGTCCAACACATTCTTACCTTTTTTGAAATGACTTTCCTTGTACTCAAGCAAATATGCGGTAAACTGAACAGCCTTTTTCTCTGTGGTATATTCAAGTAATTCATCAATATTGTTCTTTTTTATAATACCAAACGGTTCGCAAGAAAGCAACAGTTCCATATCATCTGTATCAATACAGAGCTTTACTGCATCATCTGCAGATTGTACAATGTAAGATTTGTATTTTTCTTTCTGATTATCGGTCAAATCTATGGGATAATGTAATCTGTTCATGGCAAATCTGAGCTTGTGATATGCCCCATTGATTTTAGGGAACATTTCATCGACTGCGTTGAAATTGAACGTTGCATTTTTTTCCCAGGACAATAACAACATGATACGATATGATCTCTGAGCGCTGTCGGCACCCATCCATACTTTGTACTTTATCTCATCGGTTTGTGCAGAGCGCACTGTTACTTCATAATCAAGCCAATCTCCTGATCCCTGGTTAACAATAATACCTAAAAATGAATTAAGCGTGCCGTTGCAAGCATAAGGATGACTTTTACACGGGCTTGTATCAGGATCAATAGAATCATAAACTGTAATTTCCTTGCATCCGTGAAAACTGCCTTGTCCGACTTTTCTTACAGCCTTGGGAATTATAACAGAAGATAAATTGCAGTTTTCAAATGCCCAGTCACCGATGCTTATAACCGAATCTGGGATGAATGCATTTGTAAGGTTACAACAATCGCGAAATGCTCTTTTGCCGATACTTGTGACCGAATCGGAAATGGTTACGCTTTTAAGACTGCTACAGTAGGAAAATGCACTGTTACCAATACTTGTAACAGAATCAGGAATCGTAATGCTTGTAAGATTACTGCAACTTTCAAATGCGCTTTCTCCGATTTTTTTAACGGAATCAGGAATGATTATGCTTGTAAGGCTGCTACATTGAAAAAATGCCTGGAAACCGATGTTCTTAACTGAATTCGGAATGGTTACGCTTGTAAGCTTTTTACAACGAGAAAACATATTATAATTGATGATTTTGATTGGACCCAGAATAGTTACATCTGTAAGACTGCTACAGAATTCAAACGCTCTATTGCCGATACTTGTAACCGAATCCGGAATGGTTATATTTTTAAGTTTGTCACAGTCGTAAAAAGCTCCTGAACCGATACTTGTAACCGAATCCGGAATAATTATGCTTGTAAGATTACTACACACGAAAAATGCACTTTTGCCGATACTTATAACCGAATCGGGAATTGTTATATTTGTGAGACTGTAACAGAAGGAAAACGTACGCGATCCGATGTGTACAACCGAATCCGGAATGTTTATGCTTGTAAGATCATTACACACGAAAAATGCCATTTTGCCAATACTTTTAACCGAATCGGGAATGGCTATACTTGTGAGGCTACGGCAGAAGGAAAACGCCTCCGCACCGATGCGTACAACCGAATCCGGAATGTTTATGCTTGTAAGCTTCATACAACCGCTGAATGCACGGTAACCGATGCTTTTAACCGAATCAGGAATAGTTATGTTTGTAAGATTACTACAACCCGAAAATGCACAGCAGCCGATTTTTCGCACGCCGTCCGGTACAACTGCATCAGTAACGCCTTCCTCTTTTGTATATTTTACCAGTATGCCATCGTTTGTAATTTGAAACCCCATATTCTTCTCCTTTACAACAATAATATTTATTTCAGATTCAAAGATTTTCTGATAGCTCTGCTGTAATGAGTTATCTTTTCTGTTTTTATCATACCGTAATTATATCACAGAATCAGTACATTAAACCGTACAGAAATCACAGCTTCAGGCTGTCCAACACATTCTTACCTTTTTTGAAATGACGTTCCTTGTACTCAAGCAAATATGCGGTAAACTGAACAGCCTTTTTCTCCGTGGCATATTCAAGTAATTCATCAATATTGTTCTTTTTTATAATACCAAGCGGTTCGCAAGAAAGCAACAATTCCATATCATCTGTATCAATACAGAGCTTTACCGCATTTTTTGCAGAGCGTACAATATAAGAACGGTACATTTCTTTCTGCTCGTCCGTTAAATCAACGGGATAACGCAGTCTGTTCATTGCGACTTTGATTTTGTGATATACTCCCTTGATTTTCGGAAAAAATTCATCAACAGCATTGAAATTGAAGGTAGCGTTTCTTCCCCAGGATGATGCCAGTGTGTAGCAGTATTCGCCTTGAGTGCAGTCGGCACCCATCCATACTTTGTACTTTATCTCATCAGTTTGTGCAGAGCGCACAGTCACCTCATAATCGAGCCAGTTATCATGAGTTTTATAGTTGACAACAGATCCTAACAATGAGTTGGGAGAGCCGCCATATTTATCTGAATGACTTTTACACGGCTTTGCGTCGGGATCAATAGAATCATAAACCGTAATCTCTTTGCATCCATGGAAACTTTCTTTTCCGACTTTCTTTACAGTCTTAGGGACGGTAAAAGAAGAAAAATTGCAGCCTTCAAATGCACTGTCGCCGATACTTGTGACTGAATCGGGAATGACTATGCTTGTAAGGCTTCTGCATTCCAGAAATGCACGTTTGCCGATACTTGTGACCGAATTTGGAATTGTTACACTTGTAAGATTACTGCAACTTTCAAATGCACTGTCGCTTATACTTGTAACAGAATCGGGTATAGTTACGCTTGTAAGACTGTTGCATTTTGCAAATACTCTGTTACAGATACTTGTGACCGAATCGGGAATTGATATTACGCTGTCCTTTCCTTTGTATGCAATCAGGATTCCGTTTTTCAGCACAACAAAATCATCCGGATATTCCGAAAGCCACTTTGTTCCTTTAAACGCATATTCACCGATATCGGTAACAGATTCGGGAATGGTCACGTCTTTAAGATTTTCGCATTTGTAAAATGCTAAGTTACCTATGCTCGTAACCGAATCAGGGATTGTTATACTTGTAAGGTTAGTACTATCATCGGAGAATTCACTGCCACGCTTTAACTGACTGTCAATGCTGTGCCCTGTTTTTTTGTCGATGCTGAAATATCCTTTATGTACACGGCTTACATCACTGCAAGTAGATTTGAGATACTTCTGATACGGCGTATCAAACAGATTGATATAATCGTTCAATATGCTGATATACTCCTGCTCAAACATTTCACCGTATTCTCCGAGAACTTCATCGCCGTTCTCATCGTACTGACGATATTTTGCTACCTCATCTATGAAGAACAAAGACAGACACTTAATGCCCAGATTAAAGAGTTTTTCTTCTTTTTCAAAGTGAGAAAGAATAGTTTCTCTTATCTGAATACGGCGTATATCTTTTTCGGAAACATCACCGACTACATCGCCTGTTTTGATTATCTCGCCGTTAGTAAAGGTAACTGTGCCACGAAGCGGATCTATCTCTGAAATAGTGTAGCATTTGTACTGTTCCATTTCCCGTGAAACATAGTATAAATCGTCACCTACATCGAAAATGTGAGTTTCACGGTTGATTGACTTGTTATACCCGATTTCAAGTTCTATTTTCGCCTTCGGGGGGTTCTTTGAAGATAACACGATCTGCTCAAGGTACAAATAGCTGTCTGTACCTCTTAAATTTTTAACTTCAAAGCCTTTAACCTCGATTTTTTTGACAAGTTTTTTGTTATAAGCATCGAGAGCGTCAAGAACATAAACAAGATTATGATGCTTTGCGTGAGTAGCGGAGTAGTTAAGGCAGAAAAGAGGATTAAAGTTTTTCAGTGCCTTCTGCGTTACCTCGCCGCCCATCTTCTGGGGCTCGTCCAAAATGATAATTGGGCGGTTTGCTTTGATTACATCAATCGGGCGGCGAGAACCGAACTCATCACGCTTTGAGTAAATAATACGGGCTTCCTTACTGCGTCCGTCTTCTTTAAGAGACGATGCAAAAGCCTGCGTATTGATTATCATTACATTGATACCGGGATTTGATGAAAAGTCATCCAGTTTATGAAGATCTGAACTGTTATAAATAAAGAAGCGAGCCTTCTTACCGTAATGCTGATTAAAATGTTCAGCAGTAATTTCAAACGACTTTTTAACACCCTCACGGATAGCAATGCTCGGAACAACAATGATAAACTTACTCCAGCCGTACTTCTTGTTTAGCTCGAACATTGTCTTGATATACACATAGGTTTTACCTGTACCGGTTTCCATTTCAATATCAAGACTGCAAACCGTCTGCAACATTGAACACCTTGCAGCCGCCGATAGTGGTTTCTTCAATTTTACTTGAAAGAAGCACACCTAAATCAAGCATAACCTGGAACAGTAAATCTTCCGGCGTTCTGTCCTCTTTTATATTGCTGATAAGGTCATCAAGTGATTCCGAGCCAAACTCAGAGGGAGTGTAATACACATTTTTCATATTAGAGGTATCACACTTCAACACACGGAAACCGGTATCCAAATTTTGCGTGATTTCATTATACTCTTCTATATCACGAGGCGTTCTCCAAGTATCTTTGGTTTTAATCATAATCGGATTATCGATGATATCAGGATCGAAACCTTCTTCATAAATTGAATTTTCATCTTTAGGACGACGAACAGCAATTTTACCGTTACGTGTAACAGTTTTGCTTTTTAAATCTTCTTTAATTTTCGCTCCTGCACGTCTTATTCTTTCCTTACCGATTTCACAGATATTCTTATATCCTGCTTTGTAGGCTTCACTCTTTTCATCGGTCGCTTCGGGTAGCTGTACCATAATAAACTTACGGTGTCCGCCGTCTGATGCGTTCAGTTGCATAACTGCATGTGCTGTTGTTGCAGAGCCGGAGAAGAAGTCGAGGATAATAGCTTCCCCACAATTTTTTGTTGCGATGTCAACAAAGTGCTTTAACAGTTCCACTGTCTTTGGATAGCTAAATACTTTTCCGTTAAAAAGCTCTGTAATTTCTTTTGTCCCATCTAAAGACATTCCAATGTCATCAGGAAGTTTTGTGCTCGCTGGCATCATTCCGAAGGAGTCGCCTGCTTTTTTTATATCATCTTCTTTCCAATATCGAAATGCAGGTTTTGAGATTCGTAAAAAGGCATAATCACCGGGAAACACAATTTTACCCTCGGCGTAATACTGATTAAAAGTTTCTTTTGTTACCGCCCATGTCCTTAAGGGATTTGCCGGATATTGATCTCCATTTTTAGGATTTACCATTACGAAGTTGCTGTTTGGTCGTTCAGATGCAGTACGTTGCGTGGTTAAATCGTGGACACGCCAAGGTCTTTTCGGAAAATCAGGTGTTTCAAAATATTGCCGTTCCGTTCCGGTTACTCTTGCAACAAATTTATTGCTTTTAGCAAAACACAAGACCCATTCAAAATCCTGTGAAACGCCGAACGGAACATCCGACTTTGCGGTTCTCTTTCTCCAGGGAAAGGTTGCGACATAATTGTCTATACCAAATATTTCTGTGGCTACTTTTTGCAGATTATCCCTTTTTGATAGAATAGCTATGTTTTTCTCGTCAAAATTTTTCTTTTTAAGCGAAACAAGCAACACAAAAAAGTTGTTCACTTCTTCGCCGGCAGGGATGTTTATCTTGTCCGGCGAAATTTCATTGACAATAGCTATTCTTGAAATATCAGCATCGATTTTTTCCTTTGCCGCCGTATTCATTTGGAACTTCGCATAGACAGCCTTCTTCGGAAGCTGCTTGCTCATTTCTGTGCTTTTGGGTAAACCAAGCATTTTAATTTTCACCTCACGTAAATAAGTTAGGAATTAGGAGTGAGAAGTTTGAAGTTATGAGTGAGAAATTATGCATTATGAATTATGAATTATGAATTTTTTCCCCTTCTTACTACAAGAAAGCTTATCAGCTCAAAGTCGTCCAGTCCTTTGATTTCGTTTGACAGAAAGCTGACCTGACCGCCGCCTAAGAAGCTGTCAATATCGCTCTCGTCCTTTACTTCAATGATGGAAGCAATGGCATCGCCGAGTAACTTTGAAAGTTGCGCCATATTCTTGCCGTCACGGGTTTCTTTGTTAAACGGCTTCCCGCTGTACTTTCAATCAGATATAATGGAAATAAAATAATAAATCTAAATTCTGTCAAATGTTAAGTAGGATACGCTTATAACATACCAACAATCTCACCTGACTTCGATTTCTTTTTAGGCAATCTTGATAACATTTAAATTCACCTTTATTGTTTATATAGAATTCTACCACCACATCTGTCCCATAAACCGTATAACTGCGACACCGTGTCGCAGTTCTTAAAACATCAAAGAAAGAGCAGTGCATTTACTCATCAAATATACCTCTCATAATCTTCACCGAGCAGAGCAGAGCAGTCAGCAATCCCAGCAAAAGAAAACTGCGCCACAATGTCGCACCCATAAAAAACACCTTGCCACAGCATAATTCCGTAGCAAGGTGTAAGATATTCACAATCAAAAACTGCACGATATTAACTTATGTCGCGCCATTTTGCATAATTCCGGGACAAAAATTAATGTAATTTTCACCGATTGTTTTGCTGTTTCAAAAATTATCAGCGGATTATTATTCCGAACACGCTGACGCAATTTTTCTGTTTTTAGTACCCCTAATATTGGCTAAGATGACAAAGAGCCGATTTTTAGAACATAAAAACACCCTCGTCACAAATAAATGCGACGAGGGTGTTCTATCTGGAGCTAATACCCGGATTCGAACCGGGGACCTCATCCTTACCAAGGATGTGCTCTGCCGACTGAGCCATATTAGCAAACTCCTGACGGTTATTAATTATATCATACCATATCGACTTTGTCAAGGAAAATTTTCGAATTTTTAACTTCGATATACCGTAACTGTTTTATCAACGGTCAATATGTCGTAAAAATCAAACAAACCGCATTGTTGTGCGGTTTGTAGTTGGTACGGGTAACAGGACTTGAACCTGCACGCTTTCGCACCAGAACCTAAATCTGGCGTGTCTGCCAATTCCACCATACCCGTATATAAAAACGACGCTGAAAAACTCAGCGTCGTGTGGCGGAAAGAGAGGGATTCGAACCCTCGAACGGGTATTAGCCGTTACACGATTTCCAATCGTGCGCCTTAGACCAGCTCAGCCATCTTTCCACGACTTTAATATTTTATCATATCCCCGAAGAATTGTCAAGAACTTTTTTCAAATGTTTTCTTATTCCTTCATGCGTTTGCTTTATTTTTTTTGAAAAATTGTGTCCAATCCTCTTGACAAACACAATATGTTGTGGTAAAATTGAGAAAACAACGAAATGTACTTACTGCTTTTATATACAGTAAATTGAAAGGAAGATTGTTATGGTAAAAGTAAATGTAAAAAACGGCACACTCGATCAGAAAGAGATCGACGCTTACGTTCAGTATGCTATCGAAGCTAACCCCGGAAAACTGGTCACCGAGCTTGATATAGACATTGACGGAGATTTTGCCAATCTCACATATCATTTCGGCGAGATACCCTTTGACCGCATACGCCGTATCACAGGTTACCTTGTAGGTACGCTTGACAGATTCAATAATGCGAAAAAGGCTGAGGTTGAAGACAGAGTAAAGCACAGCATAGCGCCCGATGTCGAAGACGATATTTATGTTACGGCTTGATTTGTCGTTGACAGTAAATTGACAGAATAAAAAACGTTATTCCGTCCATACTTTTATTGGAAAATGAAAGTATGGGCGGTGTTTTTTTGTATTACAACAAGGTTGAAATAAGCGGTGTCAACACAGCGAAGCTGAAGGTCCTCAAGGAGTCGGAAAAAACCGAATTGCTAAGGCAAATGCGCAGCGGCGACCCGACAGCCAGAGAGAAGCTGATAAACGGCAATCTGCGTCTTGTTCTCAGCGTGATACAGCGTTTTTCGGGCAGAGGAGAAAACCCTGACGATCTTTTTCAGGTCGGATGTATCGGTCTGATGAAAGCTATCGACAATTTTTCAACTGATTTTAACGTCAGATTCAGCACTTATGCCGTGCCTATGATAATGGGCGAATTGCGGCGCTACCTGAGGGACTCAGGCTCAATCCGTGTCAGCCGTTCAATGCGTGATCTCGCTTATAAAGCTATGCAGGCAAGAGAAAAACTTACCAATGATAACTCAAAAGAACCTACAATCGAGCAGATAGCCAAAGAAATAGATGCAAAACGTGAGGATGTGGTAATAGCGCTTGAGGCTGTCAGTGACCCTATTTCGCTGTACGAACCGGTGTTTTCAGAGTCGGGTGATACCATATATATGATGGATCAGATTGGCGACAACAACGATGACAGAAACTGGCTCGATGAAATAGCATTGAAAGAGGCGATAATCGGGCTTGACGACAGAGAGAAGAATATTCTCAAGCTGCGTTTTTTCAGAGGCAAAACTCAGGTGGAAGTCGCACAGGAAATAGGGATAAGTCAGGCACAGGTATCACGGCTTGAAAAAGGCGCTCTGGGAAAAATAAAAAAAGCACTGTAGCAAAAACGTGTCAATCTGCGAAGGTTGACACGTTTTTCTTTCTTTGCCTTATTACAATTTGTCTTTTTTGTTGACAAAAAAATTGCACTGTACTATAATAAAATAATAGTTTGGATTGGTGATAAAACATTTAAGGCAGGGGAAAAGATGAGTAATATCCGTATTTTTGTATCGCACAGGATAGATATTGACAGTGAAACAGTAGACACTCCCGTTTATTTTCCGGTCAGATGCGGTGCGGTTTATGATGAAGAAGGCAACAATGAGATTCAGGGCGATGACACGGGCGATAATATTTCAAAGCTCCGTATGTCGTTTTGTGAGTTTACCGTTCAGTATTGGGCATGGAAGAACGTTGATGCCGATTATTACGGACTCTGCCATTACCGTCGTTATCTTTCCTTTTCAGATAAGCACTATAAAAACACAGCCTTCAATATGGTGCGTGAGCTGAGGCTTACAGCACACGAAAAAAAGAAATATCATCTTGATGATACCAAAAAAATCAACAGCGTTGTTCAAAAATATGATATGATAATTCCCGGGCTTGCAAAAGCGTCCGAGATGAGTTATAACAGGGCGGAAGTCGAAACGCTTCGGGAAATGTGGGAAAGCTATAACGGAGTTTATTTTGAGCAGGGAATAATAGATAAGATGTTCTCCCTTATCAAAGAGCTTTCGCCCGAATATTATAATTCCGCCTGCGAATATTTTTCCGGTGAATATCACAGAGCATTCAATTGCTACATAATGAAAAAAGAACTGTTTGTCCGTATGTGCGAGTTCCAGTTTCCTATAATGAACAGGATAATGGAAATAACCGATTGCAAAACCTATGAACGTGCTCCCGGATACATCGGGGAAATGCTTAACGGAATTTTTATACATTATATGCTGACGGTTGAAAACAGGTCGGCTAAGGAAACCCAGCTTGTATTTTTTGTAAATACGGAAAAGATAAATTCCGCTAAGGAATATTACAGATACAGGATTCATGCCGTTGCCGATAAAGCAGTACGGAGCGTTGCCGACAAGATATTCCCGATGTACTCGCCACGACGTGAAAAGGTTAAAAAGCTGTTAAGACTAAAATAGCGCTTTAATAATTTAGCTAATGATTTAGTTAAAGAGGTGTGTGGTTTTAGCTGGTTTTTTGTAAAAAATTAACCAATTGAATCTGTTCGCATTGACAAAAATGCTTTTTGTGTTATAATTATTTTGATATTAGTATGAAAAATGCCCGAGTTTTGACATTTTTTAACATCATCAGGAAATGAAAGGATAAATAGCAATGAAAGTATTAGGAATAATTCCCGCAAGATACAAGTCGAGCCGTTTCCCCGGCAAGCCCCTTGCGGATATATGCGGAAAGCCGATGATATGGTGGGTATACAACAGAGCCATAAAAGCCGAAACTCTGACAGAGGTGTATGTTGCCACCGATGATGAACGCATTTACAATGCCTGCAAGGAAAACGACATTAATGTAATAATGACCTCCGATACTCACAAGACAGGAACAGACCGAATAGGTGAGGTCGCAAGAAAAATTCCTGCGGATTTATATGTCAATATACAGGGCGATGAGCCTATGATAGAGCCGGAAACAATAAACAAGGCAGTATATCCTTTCTTCGAAAATCCCGATTTGCAGATCACAAATCTTATGACTAAGATAAAGGATCCTGTTGATGTTGTAAACTTCACAGTGCCTAAAGTCATAACGAATGCCGACAATATAGGCGTATATCTTACCAGAAGTACCGCTCCTTATCCTAAGGGAAGCATAGACTACAGCTATTACAAGCAGGTGTGCGTATACGGCTTCAAGCCTGAGGCACTTCAGTTCTATTGCTCTTCTCCCAGAGGAAAAATAGAATCCATAGAGGATATTGAAATACTCAGATTTATCGAAGCAGGCTACAGAGTTCAGTATATTGAGGTCGATTCCGAAACAGTAGCCGTTGATACACAGAACGATCTTGAAAAGGTCAACAGACTGATAGCAGCAAAGCTCGAACGGGAAAAGAATTAATTATTACAGGTGGGTATGAAAAAAATACGGATACTTGATTGCACTCTGCGTGACGGCGGATACATAAATAACTGGAAGTTCGGTTATGAAAACATAAAAGACACAGTACAGCGTCTTATACAGGCCGGTATTGATATAATAGAGGTGGGTTATTTATCGTCAAAGGGAGATTTTTCTGCGGATGAGTCGCAGTATTCTTCGGTTGACGCTATAAAAAGAATCCTTCCTGCCGACAGGAAAAATACTCTGATTGCCGTAATGATAAACTGTGGGGATTATGATGCAGAGCTGTTGCCGCAGTATGACGGTACAGGACCCGACTGCATAAGGGTTTGTTTCCATAAGTCGCAGGCGTTGCAGGCGGTTGAGCTTTGCAGAAAAATCAAGGATAAGGGCTATAAGGTATATTTTCAGCCTATGGTAGCTCTCAGCTATTCCGATGCCGAGTACCTCGGTCTTATAGGCATGGCGAACAAATTCCGTCCGGACGGTTTTTATATCGTTGATTCGCACGGCTCCATGAAACAGAAGGATGTTGCACGTTTCTTTTATCTTATAGAGAATAATCTCGATAAGGAGATAGCTGTCGGATTCCATTCCCATAACAACCTTCAGCTTTCGTATTCAAACGCTCAGTATTTAACCGCTTTGCATACCGATCATAATCTGATAATAGACAGCAGTATTATGGGTATGGGCAGAGGTGCCGGAAACCTCAATACCGAGCTTTTTGTGGAATATCTGAACGAAACCGCAGGTGCCGATTACAGCACAGAGCCTATTCTCTGTTCTATCGACAACACCATAGCTCCTATTTATATGACTACGGCATGGGGTTATTCCTTATCGGGCTATCTGTCCGCAAAATACAGATGCCACCAGAATTATGCAAGATTCCTGAATAATAAGAATACGCTGACTTTTGAAGGGATGAATGCTATTTTTTCGAAAATAGAGCCTGAAAAGCGTGACAATTATGACCGAGAATATATAGATAAGCTGTATACCGCTCATATGTCTGCAGGCGGCGAAAAAACGCCCGAGGCTGATCTCAGCAGACTTTTTGAAGGACGTAATGTTGTTATTATCGCACCGGGCAGGACAACATCGGTAGAATCTGAAAGACAGAAGGTCTTTGATAAGGTCGAAGCCACCGATGCAATCGTGATTTCCGTAAACCACTGTCCCGAATGGATCAAATGCGATTATGTGTTTGTAAGCAATATAAGACGTTATGAAAAGCTAAGCGGAATAGAAACCGACAAGCTGATAATAACATCTAATATTAATGCACAAGCGGGCTACACAGTAGGATACGAGCCTTTGCTGTGTTCTATAGAAGCTGTCCGTGACAACGTTACACTTATGCTTATAGCGCTGCTTATAAAATCCGGAGCAAGTTCCGTTTATCTTGCCGGAGTTGACGGATATTCATTCAAGGACCGCAACTTTGCATATAGAGATATGGAAACGTATGAAGACGAGCAGGTAGCCAAAGAGCAGAACAGCGGTATATCAGCCGCAATCGCTCAGCTTTCACAGCGGATACCCGTTTCATTTATAACAAAATCACTTCTTGAAAGAGAGGAAAACCGTTCATAATGAAGGTAGTTTCTTTTGGAGAAATAATGCTCAGACTATCGCCCGACGGATATTACAAATTGTTTCAGAAGCCGGAACTTAATACATCGTTTTGCGGTGCTGAAGCTAATGTAGCCGTTGCCCTCAGTAATTTCGGAGATGAGGCTGAATTTGTGACCGCACTTCCCGATAATGATATAGGCAGAGCGGCTTGCAGAGAGCTTATGAGATATGGCGTAAAGACGGATAATATAGTTTATACGGGCGACAGGCTCGGAATATTCTTTGCCGAGAAAGGCGCAAGTCAGCGTCCCTCAAAGGTGATATACGACAGAAAGAACAGTGCGATAGCGTCGGCTGACTCTTCGTCGTTTGATTGGGAAAAGATATTTGACGGTGCGGATTGGTTTCATATTACGGGAATCACTCCGGCACTTTCCGACAGCCTTGCAAGAATTTCTGTCGACGCCGTAAAAGCCGCCAAAAAAGCGGGTCTTACCGTAAGCTGCGATATAAACTACAGAAGCAAGCTGTGGAGTGCTCAAAAGGCACGTCCCGTAATGACCGAGATAATGCAATATGTTGATGTCTGCATAGGAAATGAAGAGGACGCTGAGATAGTGTTCGGAATAAAAGCAGGCACTACGGATGTCACAAAGGGACAGCTTGATACAGACGGCTATAAAAAGAGCCTTCAGACCGTTGCGGAAACATTCGGCTGTAAAATAGTTGCATACTCGCAGAGAAAGAGTTATTCCGCAAGCGACAACGGCTGGTCGGGAATCATTTATGATGACGAAAAAAAGCAGGTTTATACATCTGCACAATATGATATAAGAATTACAGACAGAATAGGCGGCGGCGATGCATTTGCGTCGGGGCTTATTTATGCTCTGCACAACAATATATCGCCGGCGAACGCTATTGAAACAGCTGCTGCGGCAGGCTGTCTTGATCAGACGCTTGAAGGCGATTTCTGTCTGTTCGGAATTAATGATGTAATTGATCTTGCCGGTGGAAATTCGTCGGGAAGAGTAAAGAGATAAAAAGAAAGGAATTTTATTATCAATGAATAGCGGTGAAAACAACAGCAAAAAAATCGCAATTTTCGTTTCACACAGAATCGATCTTAAAAGTATGGTGATTGACAATCCTTTATATGTACCCGTAAGATGCGGTGCGGCACTTGACGAGAATGATAAAGGCAACGCCATAATGGGCGATAACACAGGCGATAACATATCCGAGAAAAGAATTTCTTTTTGCGAATACACTGTTCAGTATTGGGCGTGGAAAAATTATGATGCGGATTATTACGGACTTTGTCACTACAGAAGGTATCTTTCGTTTATGGATTCCTTTATGCCGGGCAATGACTACGATGTACGAATGGAAAACAACCTTTCGGTACGCACCGCAGAGTTATATCAGCTTTTCAATAAGTCAAAGATGGAGAAGGAGATCTCATCCTATGACGTTATTGTCGGCAAGGCTTTCGATACGACAAAGATCACCAGAGTACGTCCCAGAAACAGTGTAAAGGAGTTATGGTACGCATCAAGAAATCTTGTCGATCCTATAGCTATCGATACATTGATAAAGATAATAGAAGACAGACACCCCGAGCTTGTTGAATCTATGAATGAGTATTTTGCCTCAAAGTATTACAGAGGCTATAACTGCTTTGTAATGTCAAAGAAGATATTCAACGAATACAACAAGGTGCTTTTTGACATACTCTTTGAGTTTGATAAACAGTTTGACACCACCGGCTATGAGGGTAACAAGCTCAGAGCCACAGGTTATATGGGTGAGATTGTATACGGCGTTTATATGTGGTATCTTCAGCATCACACCGACTGCAAGTTCCTTGAGCGTCAGATTGTATATTTCAAGAACACCGAAGCAGATCCCGATGCAAATACGCTTGCACAGCGTACTCTGTCATACAAGAAACCCAACGATGACATCAAGATTTTCGTTTCGCACAGAATGGATCTTGACAGTGCCGTGATAGGTAACCGTATATTTGAAAACTATAAGTGTAATGCAGGCTCGGCAAGATGCTTCCTTAAGATGAACGGCGATGACACCGGCGACAATATCTCCGACCTTGCAAAGTATTTCTCGGAGCTGAGCGTTCAGTATTGGGCGTGGAAGAATGCCGATGTAAACTACTACGGCCTTTGCCACTACAGACGTTATCTTTCATTCAGCAATAAGAAGTTTGACCAATGCTCAAGAGGCTACATAATCGAGAATATGCTCAATGACGAGAGCATCGAAAAGTATGGTCTGAATGATTATGACAATATGGCAAAGCAGATAAAGAAATACGATCTTATCACAGGCGGAAGCATGGATGTTGATGAGATGGATTTCCTTTTTGGCGGAAAACGTGCACATTGCATCAAGGATATATTCATGATTCAGGAGCATTTATTCGATAAAAGCGCACCTGAGCTTACACTTAAGCTGGTTGATGAGCTTTACCCCGAATATTCTAAGGCTGCCGAGGAATATATGGCTTCAAAGAAGTACTATGCGTACAACTGCTTTGTAATGTCAAAAGAGCTGTTCAACCGCTTCTGTACATTTGAATTTGGCGTACTGTTCGAATTCATGAAAAGATTTGATTTGTCAAAATATCAGGGTACCAAAATGAGAACGCCAGGCTATATGTCTGAGGTTCTTTACGGTATCTTCATATACTGGGTATTAAAGCAGAGAAAGTACAAGGTAAAGGAAAATCAGCTTGTATTCTTCAGAGAAACCAATGCCGCAAAGTGCAAGGTTACTCCTGCAAAAACAGCGGCTACTCCCAAAAAGCCCAAAAAAGACGAAAGCGTTTTAAAGAAGATAATGAGAAACACCTTCCCTGCATATCGTGTTGCTTTAAGAAACGAGGAAAGACTCGGCGCACTGGTTGCTTCTGTTAACGATCTTCAGAAAAAGTCTACAGAACACAGCGTGCTGCTTGCGAGAACCGTAAAGGTTTGTCAGAGCACTGCTCCTAAGAGCGTACAGGCAGCGGCCGCTAAGCCTCCTATCATCGCTACCAGTCTTCGCAAGGATATATGGGATGCAAAAACGCTCACTTCAAATATTAATCTCAATATTGCCTGCCTTGCAAATGAGATACACGAAACTCATAAGAAGTCATTCGGCGAGTTCAGAAATATCAATACCGGCAGAGATGTTGTTGTAATGGCATCAGGACCTTCGATGAGATACTACAAGCCCATTCCCGGTGCTGTACATATAGGTATGAATGCTTCATTCTTAAATCCTGATGTTGATATTGATTACTATTTTACTACCGATTACGAAAGCCGTGCTCCGTGGTTTGAAAAGCTGAAGGAATACGATTTTGTCAAGTTCTTCGGTCAGTATTCTACCGGTGAATACAGAGATAAATTCCAGGTATCAGAGAAGATCATCAGAGAGAATAACGGTAGAAGATTCTTCCAGGCGGCTCCCAGCGAGGATATACATATCAATATAGAATTCTATCCCCTTATGGCATTCTATTCAATTGCGTTCCAGGCTATTCACTTTGCGCTCTTTACCAATGCGAAAAGAATTTATCTTGTTGGCTGCGACTGCACCAATGCGGGATATTTTGACGGCAGCAAGCAGAGATTGTCCGATCTTGTAGCAAAGACAAGTGTTCCACACTGGTTAGACGGCTACCGGAAGGTCAAGGCGTTTGTTGAACGCTTCTATCCGGATACAGAGATTATATCCGTTAATCCTATGGGTCTCAGAGGACTTTATTCAGACGTTTATACGGATGACTTCATAGCAGATCATCCTGAAATAGATAGCAGTAAAGTAACACGTCTTAACAGCACACAGGAGGAAAAATGAAAGTTGTAATACTCGCCGGAGGTTTCGGCACAAGAATAAGCGAAGAAAGCCAGTTCAAGCCCAAGCCAATGGTAGAACTCGGCGGTATGCCTATAATATGGCACATAATGAAGCTCTATTCAGCTTACGGCTTCAATGAATTCGTTATATGTGCAGGTTACAAACAGCACGTTATAAAGGAGTATTTTGCAGACTACTTCCTGCATACATCCGATATTACATTTGACTTCACAAGCGGCAAAAACGAGATGATTGTTCACCGCAACAGCTCGGAACACTGGAAGGTTACCGTAGTGGACACAGGTCTTAACACAATGACCGGTGGACGTGTAAAGCGTATAAAGGAGTATATCGGCAACGAGCCGTTTATGCTGACATACGGCGACGGCGTTTCCGATGTCAATATAGCCGAACTTGTCGAGTTCCATAAAAGTCACGGAAAGCTGGTAACAATGTCGGCTTACAACCCCGGACAGAGATTCGGTGTTCTTGACATTGATGAAAGCGGAAGAATAAATGAATTCCGTGAAAAGACATCCGGCGACGGAAGCCTTATCAATATCGGCTATATGGTATGTCAGCCCGAATTCATCGATTACATAGACGGCGACGAAACCGTTCTTGAAAAGAAGCCCCTTGAAACAGTAGCAAAGCTTGGAGAACTTATGGCATATAAGCATACAGGCTTCTGGCAGTGCATGGATACTGTAAGAGAAAAAGAACAGCTTGAGAAAATGTGGAACAACAACAATGCTCCCTGGAAGATTTGGAAATAATGGGTAAATTATCTGATAAACTTGCGGGATTTTTCGGAAGATTATTTCCGATGTCACGCAACAAGACAATAAAGCTCAACAACGAGATAAGGCAGACAGAAAGCGAGCATTTTGCACAGCTTTGTGAAATGCTCGGTTTTCTTGAAAACAGCCTGAATACTTGCACGGATATATGCCGTGATAATGCGGAGCAGATAAAACTGTGCCGTCAATCGTTGCGTACATTGGAAGATAATCAGGTTAAATTCGGTGAGTCTACCGCATCAAAACTCAAAGAAATAAAATTTGATATTGAAAATCTGAAAAAGCAAAATGAGTGTATCGGCGAAAAACTGAGTAATGAAATATCAGAGAAATCTGCCGGAATATCCGGTGAACTTATCGGCTGTATTTTCCATCACACAGAGGAAATACTCGGTTGTATAACCGACAGCGACAAGCGTTCTTCCGATAGCGATAAGCACATTGTCGAACTTATTGAAAACGGCATATCTGAAAACAATAAGCACGCAGGAGAAATAAAAGCGTTCAACAACTCGCTTTCCGGTGATATTAAGTCACTTTCGGACAGCGTTACTGCAGGCTTCGACAAGACCTCAAAGACGGGCGAATATGTGTCTGTGCTTAACGGCTTATCAGCAGATAACGAAAGCATTTCGGCTGATATTAAATCACTTTCGGACAGCGTAACCGCAGGCTTTGACAAGACCTCAAAGACGGGCGAATATGTGTCTGTGCTTAACGGCTTATCAGCAGATAACGAAAGCATTTCGGCTGATATTAAGTCGCTTTCCGACAGCGTAACCGCAGGCTTTGACAAGACCTCAAAGACGGGCGAATATGTGGCTGTGCTTGACGGCTTATCGGCAGATAACGAAAGCATTTCGGCTGATATTAAGTCACTTTCGGACAGCGTAACCGCAGGCTTTGACAAGACCTCAAAGACGGGGGAATATGCGGATGTGTTTGACAACTTATCGGCAGATAATGAAAGCATTTCGGCTGATATTAAGTCGCTTTCGGACAGCGTAACCGCAGGCTTTGATAAGACCTCAAAGACGGGCGAATATGTGTCTGTGCTTGACGGTTTATCGGCAGATAACGAAAGCATTTCGGCTGATATTAAATCACTTTCGGACAGTGTAACCGCAGGCTTCGACAAGACCTCAAAGACGGGCGAATACGCACAGTCTTTGCTTGATGCAGAGAATACGGCAAATACGATCCGCCGTGAGATGAATCTGTTCAAAAGGCAGTCATATCTCAGAAAATTGTATTTTCATCCCGGTGAACGTGAAGCTCTGGCAAAATTGTTCAGTGACGCTATGAACAGAGAGGACAGCGCACAACGATTCAGCGCACTTATAAGCGGACTTGACAACGAGAGCAGAAATACCGTTTCCGATATAATTCATCGTATGGGAATGATAGCGGACGGCAACAAGTCCTTGCAGGATGTCTATACACAGCGTGAGCAGGAAGAATTCGTTCGTATGAATGATGAATTCAGCTCAAAGATAGTAAAGCTGAACGATAATCTTTATTATTACAACGGTTATTATCTCCCCGTTAACCAGTTTGACAGCAGCGTATTCTTCACAAGATACGGAATAGATAAGCTGACCACACTGGACAGCGTGAGAAATAAGCATATAATCGACGCAGGCGGATATGTCGGTGACACGGCGCTTCTGTTCTCGTCATATACGGATAAGAACATTCATGTATTTGAGGCTTCTCCTTCAAATATGGATATTATCCGTGAAACGATAAGGCTGAATCATCTTGATAACATAGTGCCTGTAAGCAAAGCACTGGGCGAGAAAAGCGGCACGGCAACATTCAGCCTGGGTGAGCGCAATTCCTGCAATTCCCTTGTTGAACGTCCCGGTTATAATTATCCGGATCATATCGAAGTTCCTGTTGTTACTCTTGATGATTATGTACGGGAAAACAATATCGAGGTCGGTCTTATAAAGGTGGACATTGAAGGAGGCGAGCAGCTGCTGCTCAGGGGCGCTGTCGAAACTATCCGCACACAGCACCCGATACTTCTTATCAGCATCTATCATTCGGCAAACGATTTCTTTGAAATTAAGCCTATGATAGAGAAAATGTGCGGTAAATACACTTTCAGAATAGTTAAACCCGCTAATCCGGCTATTGCACTTGAAACAATACTGTTAGCCGAGGTCAGAGATGAAAGTGGCGAAAATATTATTAATTCGTAAAGGAAAAATCAATATGGATATGTCATTTTACAAGGGTAAAACTGTACTGATAACGGGTCACACAGGCTTCAAGGGAAGCTGGATGTGCAAACTGCTTTCTATGGCAGGAGCAAAAGTTATCGGTTATTCTCTCAATCCCCCCACAACACCCTCTCTTTTTGAGCTTTCCGGAGTTGAGAAGGAAATAGTTTCGGTTATCGGCGATATAAGGGATCTTGCAAAGCTGAACGAAACAATGCAGAAGTACCGCCCCGAAATAGTAATTCATATGGCGGCACAGCCCATAGTAAGAGAAAGCTACGCAGAGCCTGTCTACACATACGAAACAAATGTTATGGGTACTGTAAATATATGCGAGGCTGTAAGGCTGTGCGACAGCGTAAAATCATTCGTAAACGTAACCACCGATAAGGTTTACAAGAACAACGAATGGGAGTGGGGATACCGTGAAAATGACGCACTTGACGGCTATGATCCTTATTCCAACTCCAAGAGCTGCTCGGAGCTTGTAACAAGCTCTTATATAAAGTCGTTCTTCTATAACCGTGACATTGCGGTTTCGACCTGCCGTGCAGGTAACGTTATCGGAGGCGGCGACTTTGCAAAGGACAGAATCATCCCCGATTGCGTAAGAGCAATGGAGGCTAAGCAGGAGATAACAGTAAGAAATCCTTATTCGACACGTCCCTATCAGCACGTTCTCGAGCCGGTCGTTACATATCTTGTACTTGCGATGAAGCAGTATGAGGACAAGAGCCTTGCCGGTAATTATAATATCGGTCCGGATGATTGCGACTGCGCCGCTACAGGCGAGCTTGTCGATCTGTTCTGTTCACACTGGGGCGACGGCGCTTCGTGGAAAAACGTTGCGGATAAGAACGCTCCCCACGAGGCAAATTTCCTCAAGCTTGATTGCTCAAGAATAAAGCATGTACTCGGATGGAGTCCCCGCTGGCATATTTCCGACGCTATCGAAAAGGTGACCGAGTGGAGCAAGGTATATCTTTCAGGCGGCAACATTAGCGCCGTTATGGAAAAGCAGATAAACGAATATCTGGAGGTAAAGTAATGAAAAAAGCTCTTGTTACAGGTGCAAACGGCTTTGTCGGAAGTGCGCTTGTGCGTGAATTGGTAAAGAATAATGTTGAGGTAATCGCACTTGATCGTGACGGTTGCAATAACAACATACCCGAAAATGTAAGATTTGTGGCTCACGAGCTTTCCGAATCGTCAAAGCTCGCTGATATTATCCCTGACCGTGATATCGATGTATTCTATCACTTTGCGTGGGTAGGCTCGGCAGGCCCTGCGAGAGCAGACACCGCTTTACAGCTTAATAACGCTCAGTGGACGGTAGATTGTCTGCGTGTGGCAAAGGATATGGACTGCAAGAAGTTTGTATGTGCCGGCTCTATAATGGAGCATGAAACAATATCAGCCGCATTCAGACAGGGTAATAAGCCCGGTGCCGGCTACATATACGGAAGCGGTAAACTTGTTGCTCATACAATGTGCATGAGCGTTGCCGCACAGATAGGTATAGATCTTTGCTGGGCAAAGATAACCAACGCATACGGTGCAGGTGAGCTTTCACCACGTTTTGTAAATACGACCATCAGAAAGATTATAAACGATGAGCCTTTACAGTTCACAAGCGGTACACAGAATTATGACTTTGTATATATAGACGATGTTGCAAGAGCGTTCTATCTCATCGGAGAGAACGGCAAGCCTTTCTGCCACTATCTTATAGGCAGCTCGGATGCAAAGCCTCTCAGAGAATTTGTTCTTGAGATGAAGGCTGCACTGGCTCCCGACAAGGAGTTCGTGTTCGGAGATGTTCCGTTCACAGGCGTAAATATGCCGCTGTCGGATTTTGACTGTTCAATTACAGAAAAGGATACAGGCTTCAGAGCTACAATACCTTTTGGTGAAGGCGTCAAAAAAACAATGGATTGGATTAAGGAGCAGAAATGATACAGAAGTTTGAATTCAAAGAAACAGAGATTAAGGGACTTATAGAAGTAACTCCCTTCAATGCCGATGATATAAGAGGCTGTTTCACAAAGGATTACTCGAAGGAAGTGTTCGAGGCAAACGGCATAAAGCACGATCTTGCCGAGGTTTTCTATACGACAAGCTACAAGGGTGTTATCCGTGCACTTCATTTTCAGCGTGAGAAACAGCAGCCCAAGCTGGTACGTTGCATACACGGACACGTTTACGATGTAGTAGTTGATTTACGCAAGGACAGCCCCACGTTCAAGAAGTGGCTTGCATTTGAGCTTATCGGTGAAAAGCACAACGAAATACTCGTTCCCGCAGGTTGCGCTCACGGTTATCTTGTACTTGAGGACAGCATAGTATCCTACAAGTGCGGAGAAAAATTCTACGGCGAATATGATGACGGCATTATGTGGAACGATCCCGACATTGCAGTAGACTGGAAGCTTGACAGAGTAGGCGGAATTGATAAGGTTATACTTGCCGATAAGGACAAGAATCTGCAGACCTTTAAAGAATTCATGAGCAAGTACGGTGGCTTTTGATGAGCAGTTTTGATTTTGACACCCTTATAGTCGGTTGTGGACTTTCCGGAGCGGTAATTGCCCGTCATTTAGCGGAAAAAGGCAAGAAGGTCGAGATATGGGAACGCAGGGATCATATCGGCGGCAATATGTACGACCACGTTGACGATCACGGAATACTCGTACAGGATTACGGTCCGCACACATTCCACACGAAAGAGAAATATCTTTTTGATTATATGTGCCGCTATGAGCAGTGGTCGGATTACAAGCTGACCTGCGGTGCGGTATGGAATGATACATATACCCCCACTCCCTTCAACTTTACCACGATTGATAAGTTCTTTGATAAGCAAAAGGCGCAAACGCTCAAGGCGAAGCTTACTAAGGCTTACGAGGGCAGACCGACCGCTACCGTGGTTGAAGTTCTCGAAAACGAGGACGATGATATAAGAGCATACGCTCAGTATCTTTTCGATAACGATTATGCGCCGTATACCGCTAAGCAGTGGGGCGTATCTCCCTCTGAGATTGACCCGTCCGTGCTTAAAAGAGTACCTCTGCGTTTTTCGTATGACGAGGGATATTTCGATGACGCTTATCAGGTAATGCCGGTGCATTCATTCACGGAGTTCTTCAGAAATCTTCTGAACCACGAGAATATCACGGTCAGAACCGGTGTCGAGGCGCTTGAGAGGATTACCGTAAAGGATAATAAGCTGTATGTTGACGGTGAGCCGTATAATAACATTCTTGTATATACAGGTGCGCTGGATGAGCTTTTCAGCGAAAAATACGGCAGACTTCCTTACCGTTCACTGCGTTTTGAGTATAAGTATACCGACAAGGACAGCTTTCAGGACGCTCCTGTTGTCGCATATCCTCAGGAAAAGGGCTTTACCAGAATCACAGAGTACAAGAAAATTCCCGTCCAGAATGTAAAGGGCAGTACCTATGCGGTAGAATATCCTCTCCCGTATAAGTCGGGCGAAAAGCTTGAGCCGTATTATCCCGTTCTCACAAAGGAGAGCATGGAACAATATGAAAAGTACGAGGCTCTGGCATCGCAGATTGATAATCTTATCTGTTGCGGAAGACTTGCCGATTTCAGATATTACAATATGGATCAGGCGTTAAAACGTGCGCTTGAGCAATGCGATAAAATAGATAGCATATAACGAATCGTCTTAGCTGTGGGCATTGACCCACAGCTAAGACTGTCGAAAAACCTATATCGTTGATAAAAATGGGGTCGCAGGGGCGGAGCCCCCGACAGGGACTAGGGGCGGTAGCCCCAGTAATATAGCCCCTTCCCACGGGGAAGGGGTTTGGGGTTAGGGATAGAGAATTTGCTCTATTTTTTTATAAAAACAGACTTTTTCTACAATCTGAGCTGTGGGCATTGACCCACAGCTTTATTTTTTACACTTATTGCAAAACACTTTCAGCCATGTTATACTGGAATAAAAGAGGTGAGCAGATGAAAAAAAGAATAGCAAGGTCGTCCGTTTTACATATAATATTGATAATAACCGCCATAGCCGCCGCAATGCTTTGCAGACAGCTTGACAGGATCGGTACTATGCAAATATTCGGCATTATCAGAAGTCTGATATATATTTTTATGTTTCTGATATGGGGAATCACCCTAAGAAACAGGATAGTGCAGATACAGGCAAAACGCTTTATGACATCTATAGCATGGCTTATTGTGTTCTGGGTAGCTATCCGTTCGGTGAAGTTCATCATAGCCCAGAGTCCGCTCGCTGTCAGAACGCTGTGGTATATGTATTATATCCCGATGATATTTATCCCTGTGTTTGCGCTGTTGGTCGCTCTGTCGCTCGGAAAGCCCGAAAACTACCGCCTGCCCGCAGTTACATCCTTACTGTATGTCGCTTCTGTCCTGATGGTAATATTCGTGCTTACAAACGATCTGCATTGCCTTGTATTCAGATTTCCGGGAGAAAGGGAAATGTGGAACGACAGTGATTACAGCTATGCAGGCGGATATTACATAGTGGCAGGATATATGTTTTTATGCACAATCGGCGCATTTGTGGCTTTAATATCCAAGTGCCGTATACCTAAGGCACGAAAAACGTTTATTATGCCGTTACTGCCTGTTGTTGCAATGGTTATCTACACGTTGCTCTATGTGTCCGGAGAAATCACGGGCGGTACGTTCATTCACAGACTGGCAGGCGATATGACTATTACCGTAAGCCTTCTTACTGCGCTTTCTTTTGAATGCTGCATACAATGCGGACTTATCCGCTCAAACACTTATTATATACAGCTTTTGCGGCCGTGTACAGTTCCTGCTTTGATTACCGACAATGATTACAATATACTCCTCTCGTCCGATTGTGCCGAAAAGATAGACCGTGAAATAATGCAGATGGCAAAGTCCTCTCCCGTAATGCTCAGCAACGGAAAACGTCTTTCCTCCGCAAAGATAAAAGGAGGCTATGTCTTGTGGCTGGACGATCTTTCTGAGCTTATTGAGGTAAACGACAAGCTGGCAGAGGCTAAGGACGATCTTAAGGATGATTATGATCTGATTTGCGAGGAATACGATCTCAGAAACAGAGAGGCTCACATACTTGAGCGTGACAGGATATATGACAGGATCAGCCGTGAAACGTCAGGTCAGATAGCTGTATTGAACAGCCTTACAGACCGCTTCGAGATGTCGGAGGATGAAGGTGAGCGCAGAAAGCTATTGGGTAAGATGGTAGTAATCGGCGCTTATCTAAAGCGCAGGAGCAATCTCATATTCATATCGGAAAGAAGCAGTATGATAAGCGAAAAAGAACTGTACCTTGCGTTCCTTGAGCTTACGGATAATCTTGAACTGTACGGCGTGACCTGCGGACTAAATATCAGATTAAATAAGCCAGTGCCGGCTGTGGCGGTAATGGAGATGTTCGATACATTCGAAAAAATGATTGAGCTGTCACTGGATAATTTATCGGCTGTGAATATATCCGTGACGTTAAATGACGGTATATTCACAATGACGGTCACTGCTGAAAGCAGTACGGATTTTAATGTAATGAACGGTGATTTTGTAACGGCGGTATGTGATGATGACGGCGAATGGCAGATCGTATACAGAAGGGAGGCTGGAAGATGCAAGGCTTAGGCAGACGTTATCTGTTACGCAGGACGGTAAAAGACGCATTTGATAATCTCCCGTCGGGTATATGCTTTTTCGACAGCAACGGAATAGCGGTCCTGTGCAACAGGCAAATGGACAGGCTGATATATGAATTGAAAGGCTTTGATGTACAGTGCCTCAGCGAACTGCAGGATATATTTTCGGAGCATAACAGCGGCTCGGTCGTACTTGTAAAGGGAAAAGCGTGGCGCTTCAGGCTTGATGTGATTTCGCTGAACGGCATCGGTTACTATACGCAGGTAACAGCAACAGATGTTGACGAGTTGTACAGACGTCAGCTTCAGCTTGAAGAAAGCAGCAGAAAGCTCGAGCGTGCGGGCAGACGAATGCGAAAGCTGACAGAGAATATAAGAACGGTTATCCGTGAAGAAGAAATACTCAGTATGAAGATTCGTGTACACGACGATATAGGCAGGAGCGTAATTGCGACCCGTAATCTGCTGTCAAATAACAGACCGACAAGCGAGCTTGACCTTACAGCGTGGAAGAATGCTGTAAGACTTCTTATGAGGGACAACGAAAAAAGCTACGGAGCAAACAGCTATGATATATCCGGTCAGCTAAAGGAAACATCGTCTGTTCTCGGAATTGAAATAAACGTTGAAGGAGATATTCCCGACCCGTTTTATTACAAAATATTCATAACGGCTGTCAGAGAGTGCGCAACGAATGCTGTACGTCACGCAGGGGCGACAAAATTGAACGTTAAATGCAGTAAAAGCGGCGGCCTTTCGTCACTGCACGACAGAGTAGAAAAAAGCGGCGGAACTATGAGCATTAATTCATATCCGTATTTCGAGCTTGTAATTTCATTTCCGCTCAACAAGGAGGTAACACTATGACACAGGTACTGATTGTAGAAGACCAGAAAATGATAAGGGAAAGCCTTGAAAATCTTGTAGCACAGGCAGATGATCTTTCTCCGGCAGGCTCGCTTTCTTGTGCGGCGCTTGCCGAGCAATACTGTATGCGTGGTAATATCGACCTGATATTAATGGATGTATGTACGGAAAATGATGAGAGCGGATTTGTCGCTGCGGAAAAAATAAAAAAACGCTTCCCCTCGATAAAAATTATCATCATAACCTCAATGCTTGATTACAGCTATCTTGATAAGGCGAGAAAAGCAGGTGCAGAGAGCATCTGGTTCAAGGATGTAAGCGCAGAGGAGTTACTCAGCGTTATAAAGAGGACGATAGACGGAGAAAGCGTATATCCCGATAAAATGCCCGAAATACCTGTAGGAAACGCTACCAGCTATGAGTTTTCCGATGCGGAAATCAGAGTTCTGCGACTGCTGGTCGAAGGTATGACGTATAAGGAGATGGCACAGGAGCTTTGTGTTACTCCCGATTGTGTAAAGGCACACGTCAGCAGTATGCTTTCTAAAACCGGTTATTCATCAAAAACAAAGCTCGCCGCAGTTGTTACATCAAAAAAACTGATTGTTAACGGATTTTGACAGAAATTTCTTGCATTTACTTTTATTTTACCCATTTGGGTAATGGCTTAAATGGAATGGTATGGTATAATAACCTCAGACAGATAAACCGCATAAGCGGATTATCCCGTGCAAAAGCACGGTAGGCGGTTACCCGCCTGTCTGAGGACATTTTATCATCAAATCCTTTTGCCATAGGCAAAAGCACGGCGTACCGCCGTGTCGGCTTACGCCGATTTGATTTGTGATATAATAACCTCAGACAGATAAACCGCATAAGCGGATTATCCCGTGCAAAAGCACGGTAGGCGGTTACCCGCCTGTCTGAGGACATTTTATCATCAAA